>Ga0134123_10001955_pt1 | contig 13470 bp, 12 predicted proteins | sample KB303_FD_96460 | JGI IMG/M metagenome (GOLD analysis project Ga0134123, IMG submission 96460) | Terrestrial soil microbial communities without Nitrogen fertilizer from Kellogg Biological Station, Michigan, USA - KB3-0-3 | ecosystem: Environmental > Terrestrial > Soil > Unclassified ...
GCGGTTTCGGAAGCGCGCGACGACGGCACGCGGCAGGTGTTCTTCGAGCTGAATGGCCAGCCGCGTTCCATCGTCGTGCAGGACCGCTCGCAGGTCGCCAAGCGCCCGCCGCAGCGCAAGATGGAGGCCGGCAATGCCAAACACGTCGGCGCGCCCATGCCCGGCACCATCGCCACGGTGAAAGCCATGGCCGGCAAGAAGGTCGCCAAGGGCGACCTGTTGCTGACCATGGAAGCCATGAAGATGGAAACCAGCGTACGCGCCGAGCTCGACGGCACGGTGGCCGAAGTGCTGGCCAAGCCCGGCATGCAGGTGGATGCGAAAGACTTGTTAGTCGTGCTGACGTAGGAGCATTCCTGGAGCTGACCGCGGATGGCGACGGGCGGGAACGGATCGGCGGTGAGCTGCATTACACGCGCCGGATTGATCGAGGTTGAGGCGGTGCCTGCCTAGGTCAAACGCTCCCGCCTACCTACAGAGCGCGCCCGGAAGTTAGGCGTAACGTGACGGCCAACCCTGCAAGCTGGCGGTCATGTATGAACACCGGAACACGGCATTGGTCTGCGCTCTATGGAGCCATCGGATTCATCGCGGTAGCGGCCCTGGGGGCGGATGCACCGATCGGCGATGGCCAGAAAATCTTCCGCTTCGACACCTTCGGTGATGAGCAGCTCTGGACGGACAAGCTCCGATTGCACGAGGTCGTCGAGAAGAATGTCGATCCGACCACCGCGCTCAAGGTCGGGCTCAAGGTCGATGCGGACGCTCTGCCGCCCGGGATTCTCGAAAAGGCGGATCTCAAGGATCCCGCCACCACGGTCGCCTTGCTGAAACTCAATGCCGTCGTCGGTCTCAAGGCCGAGGTCGATGCGAACAACCACATCACCAGACTGGGAGTGACCTGCGCGCTGTGCCACTCCACCGTGGACGACGCCGTGAAACCGGGCATCGGGCATCGCAAGGATGGCTGGCCGAATCGCGATCTCGACGTCGGCAAGATCATCGCGCTGTCGCCCGCGCTGACCGCCGAGCAGAAGGGGGTCTACAACTCCTGGGGTCCCGGCAAATACGACCCGCGCTACAACCAGGACGGCAAGAACACGCCGCTGGTGCTGCCACCCGCGTACGGCCTCGCGAAGGTGAAGAACGAGACCTACACCGCCGAAGGCCCGATTTCGTACTGGAATGCCTATGTCGCCGTGACGCAGATGGGCGGGCAGGGAAACTTCAGCGACCCGAAGCTGAAGATAGACGTGAAGCATTCGCCGGATCTCGTCACGCCCAAACTCGCCGCGCTGCGTGCCTACCAGCACAGCCTGAGCGCGCCACCGCCGCCGGCGGGAAGTTTCGACGCCGCGAAGGCGGAGCGTGGCCGAGCGCTCTTCGACAAGAACTGCGCGAGCTGTCACGTCGACCACACGGGTACGGACAACAATTCCGGCAAGCTGCACCCCGCAAAGGAGACCGGGCTCGACGGCGTCTATGCGGCGCGCACCACGGCCGGCGCGTACCGCACGACCCCGTTGCGCGGGCTCTGGCAGCATCCGCCGTACTTTCATGACGGCAGTGCAAAAACGCTCGAGGACGTCGTCGAGCACTACGACAAGGTGCGCAAGCTCGATCTCAGCGAGGCCCAGCAGAACGACCTGGCGGAATTCCTGAAAACTCTTTGAGGCCGATTTGGACTAGAGTTCGCGGCCATGGACGCGAGGAACCTGCCGGTGGTGCTCGGCTGATCGTCGTCTAGACCCTGTCTGAGTGGTGACCGCCCGGCGCGCCAAGTATGATCCTCACGACCTGTTAACCGTCCGGAGAGACGGGGAGGCGCGGTGCGAGCTGGGAGGACAATTGTCGCGGCGCTGCTGGCGCTTGCCGCCACCGCCGCGGTTGGAGCCGAGCGGCTGCAGATACAGTTCGCGGAAAAGATCCAGGTTTCGACGGCGGCCGGGCGCCTCGAGTTTGACGCCTACGGCCGTCGCTTCGCGCTCGAATTGGCCGGCAACGAACGTCTTCTTGCCAAACTACCCGCGCAACGCAAGACGTCACTGGCGAAATTGCACCTGTGGCGCGGCACGCTCGCAGGCCAACCCGGTTCCTGGCTGCGACTCGCCGAAGTCGACGGTCGGCTGGAAGGCGTGATCTGGGATGGGCGCGATCTCTACAGCGTCACGCGTTACGAAAAAATCGCGGCGAACCTGACCACGCCGCTCGCGGCGGCGCCCGGGGACACGGTTATCTTCCGGCTGTCGGACACGCTGGATTTCCTGCCGCGCGCCTACTGCGCGCTGGAAAGATCCGCCGACGGCCTCGCGCCCAACAACGGCCTGGTGCAATACCGCAAGCTGGTGGCGGAGCTCGGCACGCGCGCGCAGGCCGCGGCCATTCCGCTCACGAATCAGCTGGAAATTTCTCTGATCGCCGACAGTGCGTTGGCGGCGCGCTTCGCCGACCCGACCGCGGAGATGCTGGCGGCCTTCAATGTCGTCGATGGAATCTATGCGCAGCAGGTCGGACTGCTGATGTTGCCGAGCGACGTACGCGTGATCGACGCGGCGGCTGATCCGTTCACCGCCACCGATCCTTCGGTCCTGTTGGCATCCCTCTCGACCTTTCGGCAGAACACTCCGGTGGTGATGAATTCCGGCATCACCCACCTGCTGACCGGCAAGGACCTCGACGGCGACGTCATCGGAATCGCGCGACTGGCGGGAGTGTGCGATGCGCGGGATGCCGTTTCGCTGAGCGAGGGCTGGAGCGGTGCGTCCAGGACCGGCCTGATCATGGCACACGAACTCGGGCACAACCTGGGCGCGGAACATGACGGCGAACCGGGCGTCTGTGCCGCGTCTCCGCCCGGGTACCTGATGGACCCGTACTACAACAACAGCGCGACCTTCTCGCAATGCAGTCTCGACACGATGCGCGCGGTGATCGCGACCGCGCAATGCATCACGCCGGCAATGTATGGCGATGTCGAGCTGGACGCACCGTCGTCCGTGCACGAGATCGAAAACGACACATCCCTGCAGTTGCCCTTCACGGTTCGCTCGGCGGGCACCGCGCCCGCCCGTGCCGCGCGCCTCGTGGTCACCGCGCCTGCCAACCTCAGGATCACTGCCACCGACCAGCCGGCGAACTGCACGCTCGCCGGCAACACGGCCACCTGCGAGCTGGGCGACATTCCGGCCGGTGAGTCCCGCACCGTTGGTGTGACGTTTCTGCCGTCCGCGGCGGGCTACTACATCGTCCAGGCACAGGCTTCAGCCAGCAACAACCGCTACACGAACAATGACACCCGATCGGTGACGGTGCCGGTCGCGATCAACGCCGATGCCAGTGTCGCCATGACCGCGACTGCAACCTCGGTGTTCACCGGCGAGCTGGTGGACTACACCATCTCGGTGACTTCGTTGCGCACTCACGCCAGTCCGAACACCGTCGTCTACTTCGACTACCAGCAGTACTTTGTGATGAGTGCCGAGTCGGCAACCGTCACGGGCGGCGGCACCTGCAGCGTGCAGAGTCAGCAGGTGCAATGCGCCCTCGGTGATGTCGTGCCCGGTACGACCCGGATCGTGCACGTTCGCGCGCGCGGTTTTTCGGTGGGCACCACCAAGATGCTGGCGCGCGTGTACTCGGACGTCGACGCCGATTACACCAACAACCTCGCCCTCGTGGATATCGACGTCAAGGCGGTGCACGACGTCGGCGTCGAAGACGTCACGCAACCCTCGCTCATTCAGCTCGGCATGCCGTACGAACTCAAGGCGAACCTGCATTCCACCGGCATTCAGGCCGTGGACGATGTCGCCGTCCGCATCACGCTCCCCGGCGAACCAGCGATGCAGAACGCGATCGCTTCCGTGACCGTCGGCGGTACCCCGTGCACCCGCACGCAACTCGCCATCTATGACTGCATCGTAGGGACCATGGCGGCCGGAGAAGTCCTGCCGATCTCGGTCAAGGGCAACGCAGTCTCGCTCGGACAGATCACGTTCTGGGCACAGCCGTCCGCCGCGTTCCAGGACGACGGCCGAAACGACTTCTATGATCGAACCTTCAGCGTCGTCTACGGACTGGACGCGTCGGTGACTTCATACAGCGGGGCCGGCGGGCTCGAGGGAGCGGAACTCTCCAGCGGGTTCTACGTGACCTCGAATGGATTGTTCCCCTCGAACAACGCCGTCGTGGTGGCGGAACTGCCGCCCGAGGTGCATTTCACGCGCTTCACCGTCGGCAACTCCACGTCGACCGCGTGTGCCATCACCGATCCGCAACACCTGCGATGCACGTTCAACGTGGACTCGCCGTATCTGCTTCACCAGGTGTCTTACTACCTGACCGGCAACGTCCCGGGTAACTACCAGGTCACCGAGACGCTCACGCTGGCGGGAGACGAGAACCCGGCTAACAACATCGTGCAGACGCCGGTCAGCATCGGCGCCATCGTCGACGTGGCTGTCAACCAGTTCGTCATGGGGAATTACCTGTACGTCGGTCGGAACCAGAGCGTTCCGGTGTCCGTGGTCACGGGAACGCGACCCGTGGACAATGTCCGGCTGTCGGTGGTGACGGCACCGGCCGGACAGCTGGCCTCGGTCACGACGGATACCGGCAGTTGCACCCGCAGCGGCCCGCAGGTATTCGATTGCCTGCTCGGCAACCTTCCCGGCGACGCAACGGTGAATCTGACCGCCGAGGTGACCACGGACAGCGTGCCCGCTTATCCCTTCGGCCAGTTGACCGTGCGGATCGAGTCGCCGGGCGACTACAACCAGTCCAACAACTCGCGCTCGTGGCAATACCAGACAAAGTTGACGGCCGATGTCTCCGTCGCGCTGAGCGCAACGAGCGTGACGGGCACCGTCGGCACTCCGCTCACCTTGCCGACCATCCGCCTCCGCCACACTGGACCGCTTGCAAACGGAACGTTCCAGCTCACCTTGCCCGCGGGTGTCACGATCTCTTCGTTGTCCGGAACGCTGTCGCCTTGTTCGGGCACGACCGTGCTGCGCTGTTACCTGTCGGAGTTCTGGGATGAAAACCAGGAACTCACGCTGGTCGCAACGCTGGACGTCCCCACAGCCAGCACGTTCAACGTGGTGCTGCGAGCCATCGCGGACAATGACTTCAATGCTCCGAACGGCGAGTCCAGCATCGCGGTCACCGTCAACGCAGTTGCGCCACCGCCTCCACCCCCTCCACCTCCCAGCGGCGGCGGTGGCGGCGGCTCTACCGGCGGTGGCGGCGGCGGCGGCCGATTCGACTGGCTGGCGCTGGTCATGCTCGGGCTGCTGGCCGCGCGGCGATGCCGGTTTCGTTGAGTTAGAGTTCGCGGCCATGGGCCGTCGGCGCATCAGTCTTTTCATGAGCCTCCTGGCGATGGCAAGTGCTGCACACGCCGCGGACACCTGTGAATGCGCCGACATCGCGGACCTGCGCAACCGCGAGGCCGAGGAGCGTGCCGCCATCCAGGCGTATCGCGACGCCATCGGCCGCTGGGGAGGCGCCGCGCCGGAAGCGAACGAGCCAGCCCGCAAGGCATTCCAGGACAACGACGTCCAGTCCGCCATCGACAGCGCGACCACGCAGGGCACCAACAAGGCCAGCGGCGTAACCGATCCGACCTGCCGCACCACCATCGAAGAATCGAGCGCGTGCCTGAAGGAAGTGGCGGCCCAGCACGAGCTAGCGCACTCCGCGGCGTGCAATGACCATCGCAACGCCCATCCACTGTCGTTGTCACGCTGGTCGACGCTCGCCGACTATGCGCGCGAGGAAATCACCGCGTACGAGGCGGAAGCGGCCTATGTACATGGCGCGCTGGTGAGCTTGACGACAAAGTGTCAGCTCGACATCGAATTGACCTCGGACATCTGGGGCGGCATGGAAACCACGCACTCGAAGGCCACCGCGCGCGTGCTCGCGACCTTCACGGCGCCCGATCACCAGCCGACGACGCCTTACAAGGGCTCCGGAACGCTGCAATACCAGACCAAGGACGTCGGGCCTCCAAAGAAGGTCGGCGACAAGATGCTGATGAAACTCGCCCCCGTGTGTTACGCGGCCTCCGCGGGCAGCGGCACCACGCCCTTCAACGTCATCGATGGTTATCTCTGGCGCAGCAACCAGGCGCCGTATGAGCCCCGGCTCGATCTCGTGTTCGAGATTCACCCCACCAGCGAGACGCGCAAGCTCAAGGGAGAACGGGGTTGCCCCAAGGGGAGCGAAGCACGCGCGTTCTGGAGCGACTGGTTCGTGCGGGCGAAAACCACGCCGACCGCGGCGAATCACGTGCTCGTCGATGACTGGACGTTCCAGCCGCGATCCGACGTCTACGCGGAGAAGGTGATCAAGAGCAGCTGCGGTGTGCCGGCCAAACTACCTGGACCGTTCGCGCAGTATGGGCCGCTCAAGCCGTGCGACGAGACGAGCACATTCACCGTGCGGCTCAAACACTAGCTACTTCAGCTCGCGCACGCACGCCGGTTCGTCCGCGTCGCGTCCGGATCTTGCGATCTGGTCCAGGCAGCCCGGCGGCAGCGATTCCTCGCGCGCATTGGCCTGCGAGAACGTCGGACAGCCCTTGATTCCGGTGCGCAGCGCGCCGTTGGAATACTCGCAGACCAGCGGAGGCTTCTGGTATCTGCCCAGCGCGGTGTACACCGCGATGGTGCCGCCGACGAAGCGGGCCTCGCTGATCTTGCGCCAGCCGGTTTCCTCCGGTGTCTTTGCCCACACGGTCTGGCAGCCGGAGTAGTTGGACTTCATGTCCGGCGTGCGCGGATAGATCCTGAGGATTTCGCCTTCGAAGGCAATCTCCCCGGACTTGGCCGGTGGAGTTGCGAGATCGCAGTTCGCGAGATCGCCGGCTACGCAGTATGACGTTGCCAGCAACCAGAGCGCGCCGGCCAGCAGCCACGAGTTGATTTGCCCGGCCCTCACGTCAGTGCTCCCAGTTTTATCTGACGCGATTTCATTGATACCAGTAGAAGCGCACTTTCTGGATCTGCGGCTTTCCCGGTGGCAACCGGATGTGCCGGCCCTGGTGCGTCTGGTCACCGTTGAGCCGGCGGCCGGCTAACCACTTTCCCTGCGCGTCGAACACACCTTCCTCGGCGAAATCGATGCCGAGTTTCGGTCCGCCGGGCTCCGGGTCCTGGAACGTGACGGTGATTCCCTGGCCCGCGAACCAGAAGTCGCTGCCGGTGTGGATGGCGAGGCCGCCGTGATTGGCAAGCGTCTGCTGATCCTTCGGCGTCCAGGGATCGGTGAAACTGACCGTGAACTCGATGTTGCCCAGCACGACTTTCGCCGGCGTGTCGACGACGCTGCCGTCCTCGTTGAGCGTGGGACGGAATCCCGCCATGTGTTGCTTGCCACGGTTCTCGAGGATCATCGGCTTCAGTTGTTCGAGCACCGCGTAGGACTGCGACAGGTGGTTGGGCGCGTCGCCCAGCGACTCGATCGAGAACGGCGCGAAGCCGATCGAGTCGAGCTGGCCGAAGGCATAAAACGCATTCGGCGAACCCTGCGGATTCGTCGCGTTGTTGGCTTCGGGAATGAACAGCAGGTTGTCGCCGCGTCGATATCTCGCCGCCAACTGCGAGAAATTCGGGAAATAGATGTCGGGCGCGACGAAGTCGAGCGACGGCGCGCCGGCTTTCCAGACATCGATGAGATGCGGCAGCGGCCCACCGCTCGGGTATTCACCGGGATTGCGGCCGGTGCGATTGAGCGCGGCGTTGACGTACATCGGGAGGTCGTACTTCGACTTGCCGGCCTTCACCAGCGCCTCGACGAAGTTTGCGTAATGCCAGGCGGTGAACACTTCCTGTCCCCATTCGTCTGCGCCGAACACCTGCGCCCAGCTGCCCGACTTTTTCCTGCCGGCCTGGGTCCTGCGCTCCAGCAGTTCGGGCTCCAGTTTGTCACCGCGCGACGCCAGCGAGCGCATCAGCTCCGCAGGCACGACGGCCGCATACGCCTTGTCGGCCACGGTGCCGCGCTCGCGCGCGAGGGGCAGCATGCCGATCTCGTTCTCCACCTGGATCATGAGTACGGTGGAGTCGCGCGAATCGGCCGCGGCGAGGTGTTGCAGCAGCGCGGCGAACGCGCGGGCGTCGGCATCGAGCGTGTTCTTCGGAAATACAGAGAGGATTTCCACGCTCGTGCCGTCAGCCACCCTCACGTGCGGGAAGCGGTGCGAGTCGCGCTTCACCCACGAAGGCACGTAGCTGGACATGCTGTTCTTCCACGCGCCGAACCACAGCAGCACCAGTTTCAGATCCTGGACGCGCGCGTCGCGCAGCGTCGCATCGAGCGACGACCAGTCGAACTTGCCCTCGACGGGCTCGATCAGCTCCCAGTAGACCGGCGCGAGCACGGTGTTCAGATGCATGGCCTTGAGCCGCGGCCATTGCGCCTGCATGTATTCAGCGCTCGACGCGCTGGAATTCCCGAGCTCGCCGCCGAGGATCAGAAACGGCTTGCCGTCGACGACGAGCTGCCGCGTGTCGCCGTGTTTTTCGAGGTGCGGTTGCGCCGGCCCGGCCACGGCGGCCTGCCCCGACAGCAGTACCAGCGCGGCCATGAAGGGACTTCTGCAGACGCGTGCTGTCGCTCGCATGCGGGGATACTACCAAGCCGCAAATCGCAAACGGCGAATGCGCGATCGCGACGGTTGATACGGTGTTTGACGTACTGAATTCGGACCTTCACCCGCCGTAAGCTTGCGCACCATGACACTGGCGGTCGCACTGCGGGCTCTGGAAGGTGGCCTGCTGATCGGCGCGGGAGCGGCAACGTTGTTGCTGCTCAACGGACGCGTCGCCGGTGTCAGCGGCATTCTCGCGAATGCCCTCGAGGCGCAGCCTGGCGAGCAGGGATGGCGTCTCGCATTCCTGTGCGGACTCGCGCTGCCGGCGCTGGTGTTCGGCGTGGGCCATCCGCAGTTGCCCGCGAGCTGGGTGATGGCGCTGTTGGCGGGGCTGCTGGTCGGTTGTGGCACGCGACTCGGCAGCGGCTGTACCAGTGGCCATGGAGTCTGCGGCCTCGCGAACCTTTCGCGCCGCTCGCTCGCCGCAACGGCCGTATTCATGGTCACCGCGATCATCACGGTGCTGCTGGTTCGTCACGGGTGGCGGCCGTGAGATTCCTCACCGCACTGGTTGCCGGCGTCCTGTTCGGCGGTGGCTTGCTGTTGTCAGGCATGACCGACCCGGCGAACGTCCTCGGTTTTCTCGATGTCTCCGGCGAATGGCGGCCGCAACTCGCGCTGGTCATGGCGGGGGCGGCGCTGGTGGCGGCACCGGCATTCCGGATCGTGCGCCGCCGGCATCGCAGCCTGCTCGGAGAGCCGGTGACGCTTCCGGATCGCACGCGGATCGACGCACACCTGCTCACGGGCGCCGCGATATTCGGCGTCGGCTGGGGCATTGCTGGAATCTGCCCGGGACCCGGCATCGTGCTGCTCGCCAGCGGCGAGAGCGTGGCCTGGATATTCATGGCTGCAACCGCCATCGGCTTGCTGATCACCGGACGTCTGCGATCGAATCCGGGGTGAGCAATCGAGTGCACGGACTTTTCGCAAACACCCCGGCTATCCAGTCGATGAATACACGAACCTTTGTCGAGAGATGACGGTTTGCCGGGTACAACACGTGCACGGGCAACGGCTCCGGCTGCCAGTCGGCGAGCACCGGCACCAGCTCGTGCGTGGCGCCGCTGGCCGAGACCATGAACGACAGCAGCTGACCCAACCCGAGGCCGGCGCGCAGGCTCGCGAAATGCGCGCTGCTGTCGTTGACGGCGATACGCGGGCTGGGCTGGATCTCGATGCGCTTGCCGTCACGCTCGAACATGAGCGGCCGCAGCCGCCCGCTGCGCGGAAAGAAATACGCCGCGAGCGTGTGGCCGGATTCCAGGTCGCCGGGATGCGTCGGCTCATCGTGGCGGCGAAAGTACTCCGGCGTCGCGCAGGTGAGCCAGCGCAGGTCGCCGATGCGGCGCGCCACCAGCGACGGCTCCAGCAGCGGCCCGACACGAATCACGCAATCGACGTTGTCACCCATGAGGTCGGCGGGCCGGTCGCTGACACCGCACTCGATGTGGATCTCGGGATATCGCGCGAGGAATTCGGGCAGCGCGGGCAGGACGACGTAGCTGGATATCGCAGCGCCGGCGTCGATGCGCAATCGGCCGCGCGGACGCTCCTTGGCATGGGTTACGCTCGATTCGATGTCCTCGAGATCGCCTAACAACCTGACGACGCGTTCGTAGTAAGCGGAACCATCCGGCGTGACCGTGACACGCCGCGTGGTGCGGTTCAGCAGGCGGATGCGCAGATGATTCTCCAGGCCCTGGACCAGCTTGGTGACCGTGGGCTTGGGCAGCCGCAGGGAGTCGGCCGCACGCGTGAAAGTCCCGGACTCGACCACGCGTACGAACACCCGCATGGCCAGCATCTGGTTGAAATTCGCTTGGGATGCCATGGCCGAGGATTATTCCCTATTAGAAATAAAGATGTCACGAATTGGGGATTTATCCGCCTAAATCGGGGTAATACGGTAGGACTAACCCAAAACGGAGGTCCCATGAACAAGAAACTGACTGGAAAAGCCGCCCTGGTCACCGGCGGATCCCGCGGCATCGGTGCCGCCATTGCCCGATCGCTCGCCGACGAGGGCGCGGACGTGGCCATCAGCTACATGAGCTCGCCCGACAAGGCCCGGGCGCTGGTGCGCGAACTGCAGGAAAAGGGCATTCGCGCGGTCGCCTTCCAGGCCGACCAGGCGCAGGCCGACGAAGTCGCCACGCTGGTTCGCAAGGTCGCGGAACATTTCGGTCACCTCGACATTCTCGTGAACAATGCCGGCGTGTTCGTCACCGGTTCCGTCGGTGAGGTGAAGGCCGAAGATGTGGCACGCCAGTTCGCCGTCAATGTCGGCGGCGTCAACGCCGCGGTACGCGAGGCCGCGAAAATCATGCAGCAGGGTGGGCGCATCATCTCCATCGGCTCGATGGGTGGGACGTCCTCGCCGTGGCCGGGCATCTCGGACTACTCGGCCACCAAGGCGGCGGTCGCCGCGTACACGCGCGGATGGGCGCGCGATCTCGGTCCCAAAGGCATCACCGTGAACGTGATCGAACCGGGTCCCATCGACACCGACATGAATCGCGACGACGAGCGCGACTTCGTGAAGGTATTGAAGGGCGGTACGGCGCTGGGCCGCTACGGCAAGCCCGAGGAAATCGGCGCTACCGTGGCATTCCTGGCCAGCAAGGGTGCCGGCTACATCACCGGCGCGACCATCGCCGTGGATGGCGGCTACAACGCCTGAGGCGAGACGGTAACGAATCGACTCGCTCCGGCGATGACTGTTCGTGAAAGCCCTGACTCCCGAATTCCATTTGCGCGCCGGCCGACCCGGCGATCTTGCCAGCCTGTGCGAGGTCGACCGGGACGCCGCGGAACTGTTCACGCTTGCCGGCTTGCATCTCGACCTGCCCGACGATCATGAATTCCCGGCGGCCGAGACCGAACGCTGGCGGCGCAGCCTGGCCGCGGGGACCGCGCTGCTGGCAGTCGACATCGCCGGCGTGGTGGCGGGTTTCGCGGCCCTGGGCGAGCGCGATGGCGAGGCCTTCGTGGAGCAGCTCGCGGTACGACGCAGTCACATGCGGCGCGGCATCGGCGGCGCGTTGCTCGCGGCCGGCGCCTCGCTGGCGGCGCGCAACCACTCGGAGCTCTGGCTAACTACCTACGATCACCTGGAGTGGAACCGGCCGTACTACGAGCGCCATGGATTCACCCGCGTGGCGGAACAGCGCTGCGGCGCGGAGGTTCGTGCCGTGATGAGCTTCGAACGGCGCTGGCTGCCGTTTCCGGAACGGCGCGTCGCCATGCGCAAGCCCTTGCCCGGCGTGCGCCGCCACGATGCATGACGCCACGCGCCTGCGCATCGCGCGCGCCACCGCGCGGCTCGAACGCATGGTCGCGTTCTACCGCGACGGTCTCGGGCTGCCGTTGCTGGAGCGCTTCGAGAAACACGCCGGCTACTCGGGCGTGATCCTCGGGCTACCGGGCGGCGCGCAGCTGGAATTCACGCAGCACGACGCTGCGGCGCCCGGCCGCGTTCCGGATCCGGATGATCTGCTGGTCCTGTATTTCCCTTCCGCGGCGCAGATCGCGCGCCTGCGACCGGACCGGCTCGGCCCGCGCAACCTGCAGCCGGTGAATCCCTACTGGCTGGACAAGAGCGTGACGCTCGAGGATCCCGATGGCTGGCGAGTCGTGTTGTGCGACTCCAGCCGCCCGGGCTGAGTCGTCAGACCCGCGCCTGCTCGATGCGCTTGCGCAGACGTGGCGCCGTGAAATCGAGAAACGCGCGCAATTTGCCGGTCAGCCGGCGTTCGCGCACGTAGACGAGATGCACCGGCAGCGGTGGCGGTTCGTGCCTGCGCAACAACACGGTGAGGGATTGCGCCTTCACGGCCTCCGCCACCTGGTACGACAGCAGGCGCGTGATGCCGACTCCGCACAACGCCGCATCGAGCGCGGCCTCGGCCGTGCTCACCGCCATCCGCGGTCGCACCGGCACGACCTCACCGCCGAAGACCCAGCCACCGGTTGCGCCCAGGGAAGAGAAAGTCACGCAGTCGTGTTCCAGCAGCGATTGGGGCGACTTCGGCGCGCCACGTCGGCGCAGGTACTCGGGACTGGCGCACACCACGTTGCGAAGCTGGCCGATGCGCGCAGCCACCAGGGAGCTGTCTGGAAGGTCGCCGACGCGTACCGCCAGGTCGAGATGCTCGTCGATGAGATTCATCGGCCGATCCGACAACACCATCCGCAGATACACGCGCGGATGCGCGGCGAGGAACTCCGCCGCCACCGGCACCACGTGCTGGCGGCCGAGACTCACGGGTGCGGTGACCACCAGTTCGCCCTGCGGCGCCTGGTATTCGCCGCTGGCGCCGCGCTCCGCCTCGGCGAGGTCGTCGAGGATGCGGCGGCACGCGGCAAGATAGGTCTCGCCAGCCTCTGTCAGCGCCAGCCGGCGCGTACCACGCACCAGCAGTTTCGCGTCGAGGTGCATTTCGAGCTCCGCCACCTTGCGGCTCACGGTGGGCAGGGGCATGCGCAGCCCGCGGCTGGCGGCGGAGAAGCTGCCGGCCGAAACCACCGCGACGAAGGCCGACATGGCGCTGAGACGGTCCATACCCATTACTCTCATTTTTCGAGAGGAAGCCTCCAGAAATTACCGTCTAGTTGCGCGAAATGAAAGGCCATATTTTTGCCTGCGCGCCCGGCAATTCCGCCGGCGCGTCAACCAGAGGATCGAAACATGTCCCGAATTTTCACCCCAGCATCCATCGACGAGGCGCCGGCGGCTTCACGCCCGCTGCTCGAGGCCGTCAAGAAGCTGCTCGGCAGCGCGCCCAACCTGTTCCGGATGGTGGCCAACA
>Ga0134123_10001957_pt1 | contig 13469 bp, 10 predicted proteins | sample KB303_FD_96460 | JGI IMG/M metagenome (GOLD analysis project Ga0134123, IMG submission 96460) | Terrestrial soil microbial communities without Nitrogen fertilizer from Kellogg Biological Station, Michigan, USA - KB3-0-3 | ecosystem: Environmental > Terrestrial > Soil > Unclassified ...
CCGCACCATCCTCCTGCCCACGAGCTCGGTCGCCCTGGCGGGATCGGTGACCGACGACGGGTTGCCCGGGCCCTCGGTGACGCTGGCCTGGTCGACGGTCAGCGGCCCGGGCAGCGTCACGTTCTCCGCGCCCAGCGCGGCCAGCACGAACGCCACCTTCACCGTCGCGGGTGTCTACGTCCTGCGGCTCACGGCCAGCGACGGCGCGCTCACGGCCAGCGACCAGGTGCTGGTCAGCGTGAAGCCCCCGGGCGTGAACCAACCCCCGGTGGTCAACTGCGGGCCCGACCACACCCTGCGGGCCGCGGGCGGCTTCTCCACCCTCACGGTCCTGTGCCAGGTGACCGACGACGGCCTGCCCTTCGGCGTGCGCACCAGCCAGTGGATCCAGGTCAGCGGCCCCTCGGCGTCGTTCGGAGAGGCTGAGGAGACCATCATGTCGGTGGTCCTCTTCGGAGGACAGGGCACCTACGTCTTCCGCCAGACCGTCAGCGACACCGAGCTGTCCGGCTCGGACGACGTGGTCATCACCGTGCTGCCGGCCAACAAGGCGCCCGTGGCCAACGCCGGGCCGGATCAGACCGTGGCCCTGCACGCGGGGGTGGCCACGCTGAGCGGAAGTGCCACCGACGACGGCATTCCCGCGGGCTCGGTGCTGACCTACCAGTGGACCCAGCGAAGCGGGCCGACCGGGGCGGTGATCCAGAGCCCCGCCACCGCCTCGACCACCGTCACCTTCGCGACCGTGGGCACCTACGTCTTCCGGGTGACCGCCAGCGACTCCGCCCTCACCGGCTTCGACGAGGTGACGGTGGTGGTGGAGGGCAACGCGGCGCCGGTCGTGAACGCCGGTCCCGACCAGAGCATCATGCTGCCCACCCGCACGGCCACGCTGGCGGGCACCGTCACCGACGACGGCAAGCCGGCCGGCGCCGCGCTGGCCATCCGCTGGACGGCGCTGAGCGGCCCCGGTCTGGTGAGCTTCGCCAACCCGCTCGCGGCGGCGACGACCGCCACCTTCGATGCGCCCGGGACCTATGTCCTGCGGCTCGACGCCAACGACACCGATCTGGCGGCGAGCGACACGGTCAACGTCACCGTCCAGGCCCTGCCCCCCACCGGCGCGGCCCCGACCGTGGCCATCACCGCCCCCGGCGATCTCACCACCGTGACCGCGCCCATCGACGTGCGTGGCACCGTCACCAGCGACAGCTTGCTGGCCTGGCGCCTCGAGCTGCGCGACAAGAGCCTGGGCGACGACTGGAGGCTCATCGCCACCGGCAACACCCCCGTGACGGACGCCGTGCTCGGCCGCTTCGATCCGTCGCTGCTGTTGAACGGCATCTATCAGCTGCGGCTGGTGGCCACCGACACCAGCGGGCGCTCCGCCAGCACGCCCGAGGACCAGCCCGCCCTGAACGTGAACGGCAACCTCAAGATCGGGCAGTTCAGCCTGTCCTTCCTGGAGCTGAGCGTCCCCGTCTCCGGGATCCCCATCCAGATCCTGCGCAACTACGACAGCCGCGATACCCGCAACGGCGACTTCGGCTTCGGCTGGACCCTGGACGCCAGCGGGATCCGGGTGACCGAGTCGGGCCAGATGGGCCGGGCCTGGACCACCGCCCGCCAGCCCGGGTTCTTCCCGGTGTTCTGCGTCCAGGCGACGCGCGGCAAGCACGTGACCGTCACCGTCTCCGGCGGCAAGGTGTTCGAGTTCGAGGCCGTCATCAACGATGGGTGCGAGACCTTCTTCGAGCCCAGCGTCGTCACGGTGGGCTTCCGGGCCCTGCCCGGCACGACCGCGACGCTCGAGCCGCAGGACGGCGGCACCGTGCTGTTCGAGGAGGGGCAACTCCTCGACGCCAACGCCCAGGTCTACGACCCCAACACCTACGTGCTGACGATGCTCGATGGACGGAAGTTCGTGGTGGCCGACCGGACCGCCCCCACCGGTCCCGGCCTGCAGAGCATCACCGATCCGAACGGGAACTCCGTGACCTTCACCCGCTCCGGGATCAGCCACTCGTCCGGCAGCGCCCTGACGATCACCCGCGACACCCAGGGGCGGATCACGACCATCGTCGACCCGGTGGGGCAGCGCTACACGTACGCCTATGATCTCGACGGCAACCTGGCCAGCGCCACCGATCCGGTCGGGAACGTCACCCGCTTCACCTACGATCCGGCGCGGCCCCACTACCTGCGCGACGTCCTCGACCCGCGCGGGATCCGGGCCCTTCGCAACAACTACGATGCGACCGGTCGCCTGATCTCCACCACCGACGCCGCCGGCAAGGTCACGACTTACACGCACGACATCACCAACCGGCAAGAGATCGTCGTCGACCGCAGCCTCGGCGTCACCACCCTCGAGTACGACGTCCGCGGAAACGTCATCCAGGAGACCGACCCGGAGGGCGGCATCACCACCCGCACCTTCGACCTGCACGACAACATGACCAGCATGACCGACCAGAACGGTCACACCTGGAGCCACGAGTTCGACGATCGGGATCTCGAGATCAAGACCACCGACCCGCTGGGCAAGGCCACCACCCGCACCTATCACCCCCTTGGCAAGGTGCTGACGGAGACCGACCCGCTGGGGCACACCAAGACGAGCGGGTACGACATCTTCGGGAATCTGGTGTCGAGCAAGGACGCCCTCGACAACACCACGACCTACGCCTACACCCCCGACGGCGCCAACCTGAGGACCGTCACCGACGCAGCCGGAAAAATCACCAGCTACCTCTACGACCGCTACGGGTTCATGACCCAGTCCCGAGACCGGCTGGGCAACGTCGCCACGTACACCAACGACGCCAACGGGCGACGCCTCACGGAGGCGCGCACCCGCACGACGCCGTCAGGGGTGGAGACGCTGACGACGAAGTTCACCTACGACGGCAATGGGCGGGTGGTGAAGACGGAGCAGCCGGACGGGAGTGTGGTTCGCACGACGTTCAACTCGATCGGGCAGGTGGCGTCGACGGTCGATGCTCTGGAGCGCACGACCACGATGACCTACAACGATCTTGGGCAGCTGATCCGGACCACGCACCCGGACGCCAAGTTCGAGGAGACGACCTACGACGAGGTCGGGCGTCGGAGTTCCACCAAGGATGCCGGGGGGCGGACCACCAGCTACGAGTACGATCGCCTCGGGCGGTTGGTGAAGACGACTCTCCCGGGCGGCGCGATCACGCGCGCGGGCTACGATCCGGGCGGGCGCCAGACGTCGGCAACCGACGCGCGCGGGAAGGTGACCACGTACGGGTACGACGATGCCGGCCGGAGGACCACCGTCACGGATCCGTTGAATCACACCACGACCCACGGCTATGACGACGCTGGCCACAACACCAGCATCAAGGACGCGCGCGGATTCACCACCTTCTTCAGCTACGACGCTGTGGATCGGCGGACCGGCACCACCTTTGCGGACAGCACCCAGACCTCGACGAGCTACGACCAGTTGAACCGGCGGACGTCGGACACCGATCAAGCCAATCGCACCACCAGCTACGGCTACGACCTCGAGGGCCGGCTGGTCAGCGTCACCGACGCGCTCAACCACGTCACCACCTACGGCTACGACGAGGTCGGCAACCGCGTGAGCCAGATCGACGCGAACATGCACGAGACCCGGTTCGAGTACGACCAACTGGGGCGGCAGACCAAGCGGATCCTGCCCGACGCGAGGTTCGAGACCAAGGTCTACGATACGCAGGGCCGGCTCGCCTCGCGGAAGGACTTCATGGGCCGCGAGACGACCTTCCAGTATGACCAGCGCGACCGACTGACGTTGAAGACGTACCCCGACTCGACAACAGTCGGCTTCACCTACACTGCGACGGGCCGGCGGCTGACCGCGGTGGACGCGCGGGGTACCACGAGCTACCTATACGACGAGCGCGACCGGCCCACCCAGCTCACTTATCCCGATGGCCGTCGCCTGAACTATGGATACGACCCCCAAGGGAACCGGACGTTGCTCACGGCGACGGTCGGCAGCACCTCTCTGACGACCTCTTTCGCCTACGACGACCGAGGACGGCTCACGACCGTCACCGACCCGGACGCGCGTGTCTACAGCTACGGTTATGACGAGATTGACCACCCGACGAGCCTCGCCCAGCCGAACGGCGTCACGAACACGTACTCCCATGACAACCTGGGCCGGTTGACATCGTTGGTTATCAAGCAGGGGACTACGACCCTGGCATCCCACTCGTACACGCTGGGACTGACAGGCCTCAGGACGCGGGTGCAGGAGGCGGACGGAACCACTCGCGCCTACGGATACGATGCGCTCAATCGGCTGACTTCCGAGACCGTCACCGGCTCCGGCCCGCTGAATTACACAAAGACCTTCACCTATGACGCCGTCGGGAACCGCCAGAGCCAGGTTACGACGGGCGCCGGCGCCGCCAGCATTGCCTACGCCTACGACGCGCGCGATCGACTGCTGACCGAGGCGGCGGTGACGTACTCGTGGGACGACAATGGCAACATGACAGGCAGATCGGATGACGCGACTTACACCTGGGATTTCGAGAATCGTCTCGTCCGCGTGACCAGCGGCGACGGGACCACAGTGGGTCATCTATATGACGTCGACGGGAATCGCGTGCAGACCACTGTGTCGCAGAGCGGTGGCTCTCTCGAGATTACGAATTACCTCGTGGACACGATGAGCGATCTCAGTCATGTGGTCGCCGAGACGAACGCCGCCGGAGATCTCACCGCGTACTATGTTCGCGCCCAGGATGCCCTGCTGGCTCGAATCCGTGGCGGTGAGATCAAGTACTACGGCGCCGACGGACTTGGTTCTGTCCGGATACTAAGCAATCAAGCTGGCTCAATCACGGACACGTACTCGACGTCCGCTTTCGGTGAGAATCTGGCGCGAACCGGAACGGATCCGCAGCCGTATGGTTTCGTCGGCGAAGCCTTTGAACAGCGGACCGGGATGGGGTACCTGCGAGCGAGATGGCTTGACACTCGGACGGGCCGTTTTCTGGGGATGGACCCCCAGCGCGGCACTCCAGCCAGGCCGATGTCGATGGCTACCTATGTGTACGCGGAACAGTCGCCGCCGAACTACACAGACCCGTCAGGTCGAGGCATCGACGCGACGGCGCCCGGCCAGATCGGTGTCGTGATCAGCCAGAACGTGCTCAACTTCATTACAGTTGGGGCCGTTATCGCCGCTAGCGCCGCCGTTGCTTGCCTGGCGAGTTATGCCCTGGACTTAGGTAGGTGTGGCGATAAGAGCGTGACTCTCTATCACGGTGCCATCGACAACGCGACAGCCATCTGGCTGATTGGCCTCGACCCGACGCGGATACCAACATTCGTGTCCCGCGACTATGCGGCTGCTGAAGATACACTCCTCAACCACTCGATCGTGAGACTCGGGGTCAGCGCCCCCAGAGATCCTGGCATCATCACTTCGCGCATTTCGTTAAAGAAGTTCCAGGCGTTCTTCTCGCCATTCGAGCGACCCTACACTGGATGGTATCCGTACAGATTGAACTCGACTGAGATCCCGATGCGGAGCATCTTCCAGTTTGTCATTTTTAATGCTGGCATCGGCCTCTAGAAGGAGGTTCCGTGGCATCTCCAACATCGCTGCAAGACCACGTGGCCGCGCTGATCAAAGCAATGGCACGCGACGTGCCGAAAAGATGGAACGACGTTCGACTCTGGTTCGACCATGGGCGTCCCGTAGACCCTTTGTCGGGGCGACCTCGGGTCATGCGGCACGAGTTGATGACGCTGGACGAAGCGGCACAAGTATTTGCGCGAATTATCGATAGGCGGCCACCGTGGATTAACCTTTCGATCGTCGGACTGATTGAGCGCGATATCCTCCTGATATGCGTCGAACCGTCGACGACGCATCAGTCTTCCGATGCCGCAACTTCGTGCAACTACTCGGGGCCGACGAACGCCGTGACCAACGCCGGCTGGGATGCATCGGCGGCGATTGACTTGGAAGACCCGTAAACTTCGTGGCTCGCGCGGCATCTCGATGCCGTAGACCGTACCGGCAGTAGCGACGTTCGCGGCAACAATGGAAGTGCCAGCACCGCTGGCGCGGGCTCCGTGCGATGACTTCGATGCCGCTGCGGTTGAACGACGCCTCGTCGTTCGGAGCACGCCGTTGACGGCTGAAGAGAAGGGCGTCTGGCGGGACATCGTGAAGGCGATGCCACGCGACCAGGGTGAGGCGGAGTTCGAGCGATGGAAGCTCGAGCACGCGGGCGAGGTCGCATCAATGGCTCCCGAGAACGTTCGAATCGAGATTCTGAGGGGGGAGGGGGGAAAGGACTGGATACGCATCAGAGTCCGTCGCTCCGCGCGGTGACGTCTGTGCGATCGACCGAAGAGAGTGGCTGTCCTGGGTGGGAATCGAGGTGGTGGGACATGCGCACAGGGGCCACCTCGTCGACCCGGTCTCCAAGGATGGATAGATCCCATCGCTTCGACGATCATGTCACCTGCCGTCCCCATGACTGATACGGACTACGAGTCCCTCGGGCTCGCTATCTTCTCGGGGGATCAGTTCTTGCGACGACCGGACGCATGGTCGACGACTGGTTCGACAAGAATTCCATCGACATCGCCAATCTCGAGGTGCGGACGGATGGCGTCTGGGTCTGGCCGGGGGATCTCCCTTATTACGTCAGGCGCTCCGGCGTAGAGGTTCCGGCGGAGATGCTCGCCCACATGGCCAAGCGAGGCTGGACCGCTCCTCCGCTGACGCAGGAGGAGCTGTTGGCAGCGGAGAAGAAGCATTTCGAGTAGGAAGCATCGGCCGTGTCGCGACGCAAGCACTACACCCGCAACCTGGGGCGCACCGTCCCTGCGCCGCTCTCCGCGCGCACCACCGTCGAGTGGATTCGCTACGAGCACGAGCACGAGCCCTATGGTGTCTTCTCCTATCTGAAGGACGCGGCCGCCGTGCTGCCAGCGGCCGAGCACGCCGAGTTGACCGCGCTCCGGGACTGGTTCAACCAGCACCTGGGCGCGCCCGAGGCGGCCACCGAGGAGCGGTTCTGGTTTCGCGCCGAGGCCGGCGAGCACGCCACCAAGGCCCGCCGCATGGCCGAGTTGGTGCGCCAGGCGGGCTTCCCCATCGTCGAGCGTCGCACCCGCCGCATCCCCGGCAAGGTGCGGTGGGAGGATCACCACCAGGTCGCGGTCATCACCTACCGGGACGCCCCGCGCCCGACCCGGCGACGCTGACCTACCCCCGCCGCACGATCCCCGGCGTGACCATCTCGGCGCGCGCCTCGCGGCCGTCGTCGCTGGTCTGCTCGACCAGCCAGCGCATGACGTCGGACATCGACAGCGAGCCCAGGGCCACGCCGGCGTCATCGACGACGATCAGGCACTCGCGCTCCGAGCGGAGCATGCGGGCGGCGGCGCTGGCCAGGGGGAGGCTCTCGTGCACGGTGGGGACGCCGAAGACCATGATGTCCTCGACCCGCTTGCTGGGCCGGTGGTCGGCGTCCAGCCAGGGGGCCGAGTCGCGCAGCGACAGGGTCGAGCTGTCGTTGGCGCCGGCCTGGCCCGAGGCGATCAGCTCGCCCAGCGATATGAGACCGACCGGCCGCTTGGCGTCGTCCAGCACCGGCACCTCGGTGAGGCCGGTGTCCCACATGAACTGCACGATCTTGTCGGCCCGCATGCCCAGCCCGACATAGCGCATCCCGCGCTGCATGTACTGGCGGACCGGCAGGCTGGCGTCCGCGTGCCACGATCGGGGCCAATGACCAGTGCCGTCGCTCATGCTGGGATCGAGGATGGCAGGGTGGCACTGAACTGAGAATCGCGATTGCCCGGCCGGGACTGTTCGGGCGTCCCGAATAGTCAGCGGGCCCGGCTCAGGCGTCGGTGCGCACGACGGCCAGGTTGATCTGGCCGTTGAACTTCACGAAGCAGTAGCCGGGCGGAACGATGCTCTTGCGGTTGAAGTCGACCGTGTGCCCGTGCCACATGGCCCGGGCGTAGGTGGCCGGTCCCGCGGTGCTGTCGCCGGCGCCGCCGTCCATCAGGCGCTGCTCCTGCCAGTGGCTGGGCACGGAAGAGGGCGAGCCGGTGGTGACGCCGCCCGAGCCGCCGAAGGCCGCCTTCAGCACCACCGGCGCCGCCTTCACCGCGATCTTCCCCACCGTCTCGCCGACCGCCTTGGCCCCTTCCTTGAAGCGCTCCCAGCCCGAGAGGTGCCAGTAGCTGTCCTCGTAGCCTGGCACGCGGCCGGTGATGCGCATGTAGTGGGCCTTGGTGTCGAACTGCATCCACTTCACCGCGGTGTCGTCGGGCACGTACTGCCCGACCTTGAACCAGCGGTCGGCCTGGGCCGCGCCGGCGGCCAGGGCGGGAGGTCCCCGGTAGGCGTCGAGGTCGATCCAGGTGGGCGGGCGCGACGACGGGCTGCCCTTGCCGGTGAAGATCACCAGGCAGTAGGCCAGATCCGACTGGAAGCGGTAGTCGCGCGCCGGATCGGGATCGAGCACGCTGAAGAGCGCCTTGTGGGTGATGGAGGGCGCCTCCTCCTCGTAGAGCGCCACCCGGAACCAGGTGAGGTCCCTGTTCTTGTCCTCGTTCCACCCGGCCCGCCCGTTGAGCTTGAGGAAGTCGGAGGCCTTGTCGTCGTCGATGACGTTGGCCACGGCGTTGTAGGCCGCCTTGAGCTTGGCCGCCGCCCCCGCCTTGCGGGACCGGTAGTAGTGAATGATCCCCTTGGCCAGCGAGACCACGTGGAAGGGGAGCTGCATCTTGATGGTCGGATCGACGATCGAGAGCGCGTTGCCGATCTTGTAGATCGCCTGCGAGGCCAGGTTGTTCCCCTGCGCGTGCAGGTAGCCGCGGTGGTACTTGAACCCCGAGGCCAGCTCGGGCAGGCGCCGCGCTTCATCGAGGAAGGTCTGCAGCTCGGCCACCGTGGTGCTCTGTCCGTCGAAGACCTGCGTGCTGCCGATGTGGAGGAGTTTCTTCATCCAGAGCTAGCGCCTTTCGCCTCCGCCGATTCGTGGCCAGACATTGTAACACGGGTTACGCGGTGGCTCGGTGGGTCAGCGGGCGTGCTACCGTCGGCGGGTGGGAGCCTCACTCAGCTCCGTTGCCGTTCGCGGTCGGTCGGCCGAGAGCGCGCTCGAGCTTCTGGGCTGGCGAAAGACGGGTGTGGAGGACGAGGTCTCCCAATCGCCCGCGGTGTTCACCGTCCTGTCTCCCGAGGGTTCGCGGTGGTGCTGCAGGGAGTGGACGCCACGGACGGAACAATCGACCTGCCGCAAGGGCCTCGCCGAGGCACAGGCTGAGGAGGACGAGGTCGACCTCTTCTTCGAGCTTCCGGTCGACGGCGCCGAGAGCAACACCCGCTACCGCTACACGAGCGACGAAAGGAGGGGGGTGGCATGCTGAGGTTCGAGGTTCTGGAAGCGTTGCCTCGGCCGGGGGCGGATGGCTGAGCTCGCTGTTGGGCCGCAAGCCCTAGCCTCGTGTTGTTGGCGCCAGCGTCCCGGGCGCCGCCGCCACGGCGTCGCCGGTGCCAATCAGAACTAACAGGCTAGATACGACCTCAACGAGATCGCTGGTGTTCGCGGCCAACCGCCAAGGCGTGGTGGCCCTCTGATAACTCGACGAGACAATCCTTCGCGCTTCCGCGCTCAGGTCCGTAGGAACTGGCCAGCGCGAGCTCGAGGTAGCGCCTACCTCGTGGGTTGGCGCGTGTCGCGCCAGACATCGAAGCCGCGGGCCAGCAGCGCGGACTCCACACTCTCGGCAGACGGTAGTCCATCTCGTCTGGAGTAGCTGATGAAGATGTGACCGCGCGAAGGCACGCTTACGATGAATTGTTATTCAACACCTCCAACTGGCACAAGGCTGCGTTCACTGACCCAGTCCGTTCTTGGACGCGGCCGCTCTCGCGTTCGTACCGCCTTGCCGTACCGCCTTGCTGCCGCTGCATCTCCCGGACTAGCCTCTAGTTCCGCGACGCCGATGCGTTGGTACTTAGTCTCTGGAGAGACGCCTCGTCCCTCCGGTGGATGCCTTAGAGAAAGACGGTGTGAACGGAGATTCGCCGCGATAGAAGTCCGAAATCGGCGCGGTTGGCCGTAACCACCGTCGCCCCATGACGCCTGGCTGTCAGCGCCACCAGGGCATCGTTCTGGAACGCTCGGCGCTTGTTGGTCTCCCAGCTTTGCTGGTCGCCGATCTCGCGGATCAGGCGGGCCGCTTCCCACCAGTCGTCGGCGCTCGGTTCCCAGATCGCGGCCGCTAGCCGTTGCAGGTGATCGACGGTACGGCGGGCCTTGGGAGTTCGGGCGCCTCGACGGAGCTCGGACAGTACCACCGCTGAGTGTCGCACCAGATACGAGGCGTGGATGATCGCTAGCTCTTGCGCGTACAAGCCCTTCTCCCAGTGCCCAACGTAGACATTGGTGTCGAGTAGCGCAGACCGCACGACTTAACGGCGCTCGAAGCTACCGGCAGGCAGGGAGGCTCGCGTTCGGTCCATGAACCGCCATAGCTCTTTCATGTGAGCGATCTCGCGGAGCGAAAGCCGAACGGCCTCGGCATCGGAATCTACGCCCAGAACCTGCTTGGCCAGCCGCAGGTCGCGTTCGTTGATGAAGAACGACTTTCGTCTCAGCGGAGCCGCCTTTGGCATATGCCTATCGTAGCATGAACAGGCATATGTGCTGTCAGCCGCTCGTTGCCTTCCCCCCCAGCAACTCCTGGGCGGCGGCCACCGCGTCGCGGGTGCCGATCAGCACCAGGGTGTCGCCCTCGAGCAGGGCCTCGTCGCCGGTGGGGTGCACCATGGCGCCGGCGCGCTCGATGGCGATGACGGAGGCGCCGGTGAGGCCGCGCAGGTTGAGCTGCTTCAGGGTCTTGCCCACGTGCGGTGACCGGGGAGCGAGGTCGAGGGTCGCGGTCACCCCCAGGCCGGGCAACAGGGTGTTGACGTCCATCGCGGGGCTCGTCGTGGGACGCTGGCTCTGCGTGGCCAGGGCCTCGACGATCACCTGGGCCCCGGCGCGCACGTGGCCCTGCAGGTTGGTGGCGCTCCGCCAGAAGGGCAGGGCCAGCGCCAGCACCCCGGCGCCCAGCAGCAGCACGCCGGTCGACGAGGGGACGAAGGGCTGGGTCACGGCCACCAGCGGGATTCCAGCCAGCAGCAAGATCGCCAGCTGCAACGTCACCAGCAGGGCGCGCCGGGGGGCGGCCGCCATGTCCAGCCCCTGCGATGAGGGCAGCGCCTCCACCGCCAGCGCCGTGCCCAGGGCCCGCGTCGTGCGGATGGCGCCGAGCACGAACGGAACCAGGAGGGCGGCGGTGGCCAGCACCACCAGCGCCTGGGACAGCCGCGGCTGCATCTGCACGGTCGCCCCCGCCCAGCGCACCAGCCGCGGCAGGCTGAGCGAGACGGCGATGGTGATGGTGGCGATGAGGACCACGTCCAGCACCAGCAGGCCCGCGAGGCGGCGGATGCGCGACCAGGTGGTCTTGCGGCTGGGCGCCGTCCCCAGCTGCTGCACCCACGAGCCGTACAGGGCCGCGTAGGTCTGGAGCGCGTGAGGCAGGCGCCGATCGACGAACGAGGCCACGCGGTCCGAGGCGCGCAGCAGCCAGGGCGTGAGCAGTGTCGTCACCGCGGACACGGCCACCGCCAGGGGATAGAGGAACTCACCCGTCGCCCGCAGGCTCAGCCCCAGGCCGGCGATGATGAACGAGAACTCGCCGATCTGGGCCAGGCTCATCCCCGCCTTCACCGAGGTGCGCACGCCGTTGCCGGCGATGAACGAGCCGAACGCCACCCCGGTCACCTTCCCGGCGATCACCACCCCGGTCAGCACCAGCACCGCCACCCAGTGGCGGGCGATGAGGTGCGGATCGATGAGCATGCCCACCGAGACGAAGAACACCGCCGCGAAGACGTCGCGCACCGGCTCGATGAGGTGCTCGATCTTCTTGGCCTCGCCCGACTCCGACACCAGCGCTCCCCCCAGGAAGGCCCCCAGCGCCACCGAGTAGCCGAAGTAGCGCGCCACCAGGGCGAACCCGAAGCAGATCCCCACGCACGCAACCACCAGGGTCTCGTTGCGCCCCAGCTTCACCACCAGGCGCACCAGCCGCGGCACCACCAGCATCCCCACGGCCAGGAGCGCCACCAGGAAGATGGCCAGCCGGGCCACCGTCATCAGCAGCGCCCCCGTCGACAGGCCCGCCCCCGAGGCCACCGCGGTCAGGACGGCCAGCAGCAGCACCGCGATCAGGTCCTCGGCGATGAGGATGCCGAGCACGATCTCGGTGACCTTGCCCTTGATCCCCTGCTCGGAGAAGGCCTTCACCACGATGGTGGTGCTGGAGATGGCCACCAGCGCCCCGGTGAAGACGCTCTCGTAGGCGGTCCAGCCGAACAGGCGACCGGTGAGATAGCCGAGCGAGATCATCAGGCTGCACTCGATCACCCCGACCACGCCGGCGGTGGGACCGATGCGGATGACCTTGCCCAGGCTGAACTCGAGGCCCAGCGAGAACATCAGCAGGATGACCCCCATCTCCGAGACCATCCGGGCGGTGCCGGTGTCGGCGAAGAGCGGGACCGGCGTGTGGGGCCCGACGATGACGCCGGCCAGGAGGTACCCCAGCACCACCGGCTGGCGGATCTTCTGGAACAGCACGGTGGTCACCGCCGCCACGCAGAGGATGAGCGCGAGCTGGACCAGCAGATCGGGGCCGCCGTGCTCCCCCGCCGCCAGCAGTGTCGGTTGCCAGTGCATGTCCCTCGAGTGCGGTGCCGCGGGGACCGGCCGGACGGCCAGCCCCGCGGCCCAGGATGTCTTCTAGTTCATGTTGAAGGCAATGAGGAGGACGAGAACCAGCCCGAACGCCAGCACCATGGCCAGCGTCTTCCTGTCCATCTTGCGGGGCGTGGCCTCTCGCTCCTCCTCCAGCCCGCGATCTGGCTCCGTCATGGAGACCTCCGGGTGGAAGGGATTCGTGGGGTGAAGGGGCGCGGACCCCTAGCCCGGCGGGGCGCGGGCGCCGTGGGCGGAGGTGGCGAGGGCCGGGGTCAGGCCTGCCGTGGAGGCGAAGGTGACGAGCCGGTAGCCCGAACGCGGCTGCGGCTGCGGAGACGCTGGCAGCAAAGCCAGGAGGCCGGCAGGTCCCGGGGCGCCGCGACCGTCGCTGCGGACCAGGCGCGAGTCACTCCGGGCCGGCTGCGCCCGCAAGGCCTGGTCGCCAGAGCTCCAGCTCCCGTCGGGCTGAGCGACGCGCACCGGCGCCACGCCGGCGCAGGCGAGGGCCAGCGCGGCGGCGAAGGCGCAGGAGAGGACGCGGCGGAACACTTGAGGTCTGTAGCACGCGCGGCGCGGGGGCGCTACGGCGTGCCGGGGGCGCTGGGCCAGTAGGACGTGAAGGTGGTGCCGCGCTCGTCGTTC
>Ga0134123_10001960_pt1 | contig 13464 bp, 4 predicted proteins | sample KB303_FD_96460 | JGI IMG/M metagenome (GOLD analysis project Ga0134123, IMG submission 96460) | Terrestrial soil microbial communities without Nitrogen fertilizer from Kellogg Biological Station, Michigan, USA - KB3-0-3 | ecosystem: Environmental > Terrestrial > Soil > Unclassified ...
GCAGCTCGCCGCCGGCGAGGCGCTGACTCCGGGACTCGCCGACGCGCCGTTGCGCACGGCCTTGCTGGCGCGTCGCGACGCGCTTCGCGCCACCGCGACCCTCACCGCTGCCGGCGCCGCGCTGCCCACCTCGTTCGAGTACGTCCCGGTGTCCCCTGCAGCGAACCCCGCTGCGCCGGCGGGGACCAGCACCGGGAACGGCAAACGGGAAGCCGTGGTGCGCCTCGCCGGTCGCCTACCCGCGGGGGCCTCCGATCTCCAACTCGCCTGGTCGCTGCCGGCCAGCCGCTACGCGCTGGTGGTGCACCGCGAAGGCGAGACCGGCGACCTCGAGACCCACTGGGTGGAGCCCGGCGAGGCGGGGCCGCCGCTGCGCCGCGCCGCCATTGCGCCGACGCGGCTCGCCGTGGCGCGGCAGTACCTGGCGCTCGGCTTCACCCACATCCTCCCCGGCGGTCTCGACCACATGCTCTTCGTGCTCGGTATCTTCCTCTTCGCCACCCGCCTCAAGCCGGTGCTGGCACAGGTCACCGCCTTCACGCTCGCACACTCGATCACGCTCGGGCTCTCGATCTACGGCGTCTTCTCGCTGCCGTCGTCCATCGTCGAGCCGCTGATCGCGCTCTCCATCGTCTACGTGGCGGTGGAGAACGTGCTGCGGCCGCAGCTGACGCCCTGGCGGGTGGCGGTGGTGTTCGGCTTCGGGCTGCTCCACGGCCTCGGCTTCGCCGGCGCGCTCTCCGCGCTCGGGCTGCCGCGCTCGGAGTTCTTGACCGCCCTCGTCACGTTCAACGTCGGCGTCGAGGGCGGCCAGCTGGCGGTGATCGGGCTCGCCTTCCTCGCCGTCGGCTGGTGGGCGCGGCGCGAGACCTGGTACCGCAGCCGCGTGGTCGTGCCGGCCTCGCTCGCGATCGCCGCGGTCGGCCTCTACTGGACCGTGCAGCGCACGGTCACCTTCTAGCCAGGGCCGGCGCGGTCAAGGACAGCTGGCGAACGCGTCGGTGTCCTGGATCGGCAGGAACGGCTGTCCTGCCGGGTTGTGGTAGCTCTTCGTGGCCCCGCTGCGGCGATCCCTCACGGTGAGGTCGACCTCGACGTCGGTGAGGCCGGCGGCGAAGACCCAGAAGCGCTGGTTGAGCCCGCAGCCGTCGAGCACCTTGATCGCCACCTCGATGTTGGCAGGGTTGAAGAACCAGAGGTAGCCGGAGTCGTCGGTGACCGAGACCAGGTGGCCGACACCGGTGGCCCCCGCCGCGGTGCGCCAGGTGGCGGTGACGTCGAAGCGGCCCTGGCGGAGCTTCGGGAACTCCGCGCCCGCAACCGCCGTCGGTAGCGTGCCATTCGCCAAGGTCGCGTCGCTCGCGGTCGCCGCCGCGGCGTGGCCGCAGGTCGCCAGGGCATCGGCATCCTGAATCGGTGCGAAGGGCGAACCCTGCGGGTTGTCGTACACCTTCCGCGCGCCGGTGGCCGTATCGATGACGGTCAGCCGTACCGAGACGTTGGTGAGGCCGGCGGCGAACACCCAGTAGCGGTTGTTGACGCCGCAGCCGTCGAGCACCTTGACGATGAGCTCGAGGTTGGCGGCGTCGAAGAACCACATGAAGCCGCTGGCGTCCGTGCCGACATAGCGCGGCGTGGCGTGACCGCTGTGGCCATCCGGGGTGGTCCAGTCGGCCTCGACGCGGAAGCGATGCCCGGTGACGCACAGGGCGTCGCCGGTCTCGCAAGGCGGACGGATGGTCTGCACGCGGAAGTTGCCCACCTGCACCGTGGCGCTGCCCGTGCCGGAGAGCAGGAGAGACAGCTGCCGGCGGCCGGCGAGGCCCTCGACCGGGACCGGGCCGATCTCGGTAGCGTGGCCGGGGGTGAAGCTGCCGAGCGGGCCGGACCAGATCGGCGTGCGGTCGAGCAGCACCACCGCCCACAGCGAGGCCACCGCCTTGGAGGTGACGAGATCGAAGACCACGTTGCGCGCCGAGATCGGCACCTCCACGGTGGTGCTCGTCGCCTTGGGTAGCACGATGGCATCGTCGGCAGTGGCGACGTCGTCCGTCTCCAGCACCAGCTCGCCGAGAGGCACCTGGCACGGCGTGCTCCCCGCCGAGCTGACGCAGCCGGACATCGGCTCGAAGTCGATGTCGAGCGGCAAGTCGCACTTGGCGACGAAGGCGTCGCGGGCGGGCTCGGCTTTGGCAAGAGCGATGTTCCAGCCGTCGTCGCAGGGGCTCAAGCTGCTGCCGATGCCCGCCGGCGGGTGGAAGCCGCCGGTGCACACGTCTCCGTGCGACCGACTGTTCGAGATCACGTTGGCGCCGCGCGCGTCCATCGACCAGCGATACCACTGATGCACTCCGCTGTGGTCGTTGCCGCCCTCCTTGCCGAAATAGGTATTCCCCACGTGGCCTGGATCGACCAGCGCGCTGTGGTTGCGGATGGTCACGCCCTCGGCGCAGGCTGAGCTGTCGCCGACCCCGGCGCCGGTGCTCGCCCAGTAGTTGTCGAAGCGCAGGTCGAGACCGCTTCGGACGGCGCGTTGGAGCAGCGCCGGGAAGTAACTCTCGTCGAACCCGAAGAGATCCTCGAACTTCTGGAACTGCCCGGAGCCGACCAGCTTGTGGACGTGGTCGGGGCGGTCGAGCGCCGTCACCTGCACCGAAGTAACGCCGTGGGCCTCGCGCAGGAATTCCACCGCTGCCTGGGCGCAGACCACGCTGCCGAGCGAGTGGCCCACGAACTGGATCGGCTGACTGTAGTCTTTGCCGAGGGTGGTGAGCAGGCTCGTGGCGAGGTGCCGGGCGGCGTCGTCGACACGGTTCCATGCCGGCATGTAGTCGACGGCGCTAGGCAACGTCAGCGCCGGGATCTGGCCGGCGCCGTCCCAAATGAATTGGATCTGGTTGAGGTCGGTGTCGCCGGCGAGCAGCGCTCCGGTCGAAAAGCTCACCTCGTTGCCGTCGCATTTGTCGATGCACGACCACAGGGTGCCGCCGCAGGAGACGGTGCCGTTGGGCTTCTTGCAGGTGGCGTCGAAGCCCTTCTTCTGCCAGCCGTGGCAGAAGACGACGGTCGGATGCTGCTTGGGGTTGGCGTTCAGCCGCCTGGTGACCCAGGTCTCCTGGCCGCCCGGTCGCGCCAGCTGCACGCTGAGCGTCCCCACCGCACCCGGGCAGTTGTTGTTGCGGACCGAGACGGTGTGCGTTCCCGTCGTCGTCCAGCCGCGAGCGATGGTGCCGTTGAAGAGGGCGCCGATCGCGCCGCGGTCGAACTCGAGCTCGGCGTCGGTGGTCCAGGTCCACCCGAACGGGTTCGGGATGCAGCCCGTCGCCTTGGCCTCGAAGGTCAGTGGGTCGAGCGTCAGGCCGCTCGCCGGTCCGTCGATGCGGAGCGAGGCCTGTTGCGAGACGGTGACCGTTTGCACCGCGGTCGTGCAGCCCGCGGCGTTGCACGCTCGCAACGTCACCTCGTGGCCGCCCGCCAAGTTGTAGGTCCAAGCCGGGTTCTGCGCCGTCGAGTCGTCGCCGACCTGGCCGTCGAGGTTCCAGTGCCAGCTGGTCGGCGCTCCGGTCGACTGGTCGGTGAACTGCACCTGCTGGCCGGCGGTGGGCTGGAACGGTGACCAGGTGAAGTCGGCGTCAGGGAGGATGGCGCCTACCGAGAGCAGGGCGAGGTCACCGAGACTGCGGCTCAACGCGCCCCCGATGGGCGTCGCCGCACCCGTATTGCGGTCGACGCGGTAGAGCCGCGACGAGTCGAGGATCGACGAGGTGTCGCGGCCGGCGAGGAGGGTGCCGTCAGCAGCCACCGCCAGGCCGAAGACGCTGCTCACCCCGAACGAGCCCACGGCGCTCGCCGACGCGGTGACGGGGTCGATCCTCACCAGGGTCGACCCGGTCGAGCCGTACAGCGTGCCGTCGGCAGCGAAGACCAGGTCCCCGCCGGCGTGATACCCCGTGTAACCCACGAGCGTCGCATGGCCGCTGGCCTTGTCGAGACGATAGAGATTGGTGTTGAAGGCGTCCCAGGCGAAGAGCGTGCCGTCGGCCCGCGCCGCCAGGGCGACGAGACTCGGGGAGCTGAGCCCACTGTCGCCGATCGACGTCGCGCTGCCGGTGCTGGCATCGATGCGGTAGAGGTCATGGGTCCTGTCGTCGAACCCGTAGAGCAGCTGCGTCGTGGGGTCGATGGCGATTGCCGGCGAGTAGAGGCCGGTCGGGCCGATGTCGGTCGCGTGTGGCGAGGTCGTGTAGTCGTCGATCCGGTAGAGCGTGGAGGCGTCGTCGTTCTCCACCGCGTAGAGCACACCCGCTGCCGCGGCGGTGCTGCCGCTGCAGCTGGCGCCGCCGAAGGCGAAGCGCGAGTAGCCCTGGCCGTCGGGCGTGCCGCCGTAGGTGAAGGTGATGAAGGACCAGTACGTGTAAGTGGATCCGCTGAGAGTCTGCAGCGCCATCGAGACGTAGTAGCAGCCGGCCGGCGGCGGCACGTAGCTCACGTATCCGGTATCGACGTTCTGCACCTGAGAACCGGCGGCGAGGACACCGAGCGTGTAGGTGCCGAAAGTCCATGCAAAGACGGTGCTCCCGGCGACCGGACGCTGCTCGGAGGCCCACATACGCAGGTAGAGCGTGGGAGAGGCCGTCGACGAGGAGTTGGCGACCCGCGCCGCCTGCATCCTCACGCCGTCGTCCGCGCTCCACGTCGCCGAGACGGGCCCGAAGAGATCGAGCCCCTGCACCTTCGCCTGCAGGTCCATGCGCTCGGGCGCGCCGGCTTCGGCCATCGGCGCCGGCGGGCGGTGCGGCGGGTCGACCTGCGCCGCGCCGCGGACCGCGCCGACGATGACGATGGCAACCGCCACCAGGACGACCGCCGGCTGGTCTCTCCGCATGGCACCCTCCTCCATGGCAATAGACACGAACGGATCGGCCTACGGGGATTCGCCCCCCGCAGGCCTGACGGCCGTCCTCTCACGGAATTCCTGGCAGGGATACTAACCGCGTTTAGCGAGTTGCTGCATGGGTGATTGAAATACGCCTCCGGGGCACCGGCTACAATCGCCGGCCGAGCCACCACAGCGTTCGCTCGTCCACCGAGGAGCTCGCCTTGCGTACTGCCCGTCGCCTCGCCGCCATCTCGCTCGCCTTCGCCACGCACGCCGCGGCTGCTTCAGCCCAACCCGCTCACCTCGTCGCCGATCTGGTGGCCGAGCCGTCCAGCTCCTACGGCTCCTACGTCCACTTGGTCACGGCGGCGGGGGGCCATGCTCTCTTCGACGTCGAGTCGCGAGACGGCCGGGAGCTCTGGGGCAGCAACGGCACGGCCGCGGGCACCGAGCTGTTGTTCGACGCCTGCCCGGGCGCCTGTACCCCCGTCATCGCGCCGCTCGGTGTGGCGCAGGGCATCGCCTTCTGGAGAGTCGAGCTCTCCGGCTCCGGCTCGGGCGCCGTCCTGATGCGATCCGACGGCACGCGCGCCGGCACTTATCGCCTGAGCGGCCCCGACGGCGACCTGCACCCGAACAGCTCGTACTACGAGCCCGTGGTCGCTCACGGCCGCTTGTTCTTCCGGGGATACACGGCGGGCTCCGGCGACGAGCTGTGGCAGAGCGACGGCAGCGAGGCGGGAACGCTGCAGATCGCCGACCTCCTGCCGGGACCGGATGGTAGCTACCCAACCAATCTCGCCGTCGCCGGCTCGACCCTCTTCTTCGCCGCCACCGACGCCGAAGGCACGCGGACCCTCTACGCGATGGCCAGCGACGGCGGCGCCCCGACCCGCGTGGTCGACCTCGCCTCGAGCATCTTCACCACCGCCGTCACCGCCACGCGGCTGTTCTACGTCACCGCGACCGCGGGGACGAGCGAGCTGTGGACCAGCGACGGTACCGCCGCCGGGACGCGCCGCCTGTCGAGCTTTCCCGCCAGCAGCGCTTCTGGCAGCCAGCCGTGGCTCGAGCCCGCCGGCGACCACGTGCTCTTCCGCGCCGACGACGGAATCCATCACCCACAGATCTGGCGCAGCGACGGCACGCCGGCGGGCACGGTGCGCCTCACCGACCTGCCACCGCCGCCGGGCTCCTACGAGATCGTCTCCTGGGACGTCGAGGAGGTCGGTGGGCGGCTGTTGGTGATCGCCCGCGACGCCAACTTCGAGCAACGCCTGGTGGCGGTGAGCGGTCCCGGGCAGCCGCCGGTCATCCTCCTCGCAAGCTGCCCCGAGTGCTTCTATTCGTCGGGTCTCGAGCGCGTGGGCGAGCGCGTCCTCTTCCAGCGCTACGAGCCGGGGGCCGGGACCCACCTGTGGACGACCGACGGCACCGCGGCCGGCACGCAGCGCTTGGCGCGGGTCTGTCCGCAGAGTTGCTTTTCCTACCAGCTCCGCCCGGTGTTCGCGGGCCGGCTCTTCTTCGCCACCGACGAGGCCGGCCACACCGCGCTGCGGGAAACGGATGGCACGGTGGCTGGGACGCGGATCCTCGCTCCCCTGCCGGACGGCGTCGCGCCCGCAACCGAGGCGCTGGCGATCGGCGATCGCGTCTTCTTCACCGCCACCGCGCCGCAAGGTCATGGGCTCTGGGTGAGCGACACCGCGAAGGGGGAGACGCACGCGGTCGCGTCGGTGGTCTCGCAGCGCCCCTCGTCGCGGCCGCGCGAGCTCGTCGCCATCGGCGACCGGCTGTTCTTCGCGGCGCCGCACACCGGCCAGCCACAGCCCCAGCTGTGGACGAGCCAAGGCAGCGCCGAGACCCCCGCGCCGCTGACGCAGCTGCTGCCCAACTCGAGCAGTCCACCCGGTCCGTCGCACCTCACGGTGGTCGGTCAGCAGGTGTTCTTCTGGATCGACTCCTTCGAGTTCCACGGCCGGCAGCCGCTGTGGCGAAGCGACGGCACGGCGGCCGGAACGTTCCCGCTGCTCGCCGACCAGCGCATCGACGAGCAGCCGGCCGTCTTCGATGGCGAGCTCTTCTATCTCCTCGACGAGCCCGGCTCCAACACCGTGTGGAAGAGCGACGGCACCGTCGCCGGCACGCAACCGGCCTTCGAGCTGCCGGCGGGCGTGCGCGACCCTCGACACCTCACCGCGGTCGGCGACGAGCTGTACTTCCTCGCCCTCAGCGTCGACGGCACGGAGGTGTGGCGCAGCGACGGCACCACCGCGGGCGTGCAGCGGGTGACGGCGTTCGCGGGCGACGGGCCGTTCTACGAGACCGATCCGAGCTTCATGCGCACCCGCGGCGGTGTCGTCTTTCGCGCCCGCGCCGACTCCTTCGACCAGGAGCTGTGGTCCACGGGCGGGACGCCGCAGTCCACGCACCGGCTCGCCGCCGCGCTGCAACTGACCCAGCCGCGCCCCCTCGCCGTCGTCGCCGGCAGCTTGTACTTCTTCGCCACCGGACCCGGCGGCAGGGCGCTGTGGCGGACCGACGGTACCGACGCCGGCACCGTGCTGCTGCGGAGCCTCACCGATACCTACAGCCCCCGTCGGCGCGAGAGCGTAGCGCTGGACGGGCAGCTCTTCTTCGTCGCCGACGACGGCACTCACGGCCTCGAGCCGTGGGCGACCGACGGCACGGCGGCGGGAACGCGGCTGGTGGCCGACCTCGCGCCCGGCGAGGCCTCGTCGTCCCCGAGCTGGCTCACGGCCACCGGCAGCGGTCTCTTCTTCGCCGCCCACGACGGCATCCACGGCTTCGAGCTGTGGAAGAGCGACGGCACCGCGGCGGGCACGCGGCTGGTCCACGACGTCGCGCCCGGCGCCGCTTCGTCGTACCCCGAGGAGCTCGCGCTCGTCGGCTCGCGGCTCTACTTCTCGGCCGACGACGGCGTGGTGGGACAGGAGCTCTGGGCGCTCGACTTGGGCGCCCCGTCCGGGCAGTGCGTCCCTTCGCCGACCGCGCTCTGCCTGGGTGGCCACTTCCGCGTGGAGGCGACCTGGTTCGTCGGCAACCAGATGGGGACAGCGCACGCCATCCCGCTCACCGCCGACACCGGCGGCTTCTGGTTCTTCGGCGCGGAGAACGTCGAGGTGGTGTTGAAGGTCCTCGACGGCCGGCCGGTCAACCAGCACCAGTGGGTCTTCTACGGCGCCCTCTCCGACGTCGAGTACCACCTCACCGTGACCGACACCGAGACGGGATTGGCGCGGCGCTACGTCAACCCCGCGGGGTTGCTCGCGAGCGTCGCCGACACCAACGGCTTCGGCCGGCTCGGGGCCTTCGCGGTGGCGCCACGGCCGCGCGCCGGTACCCCACCGCGGCGGCGAGCGAGCGTCGATCCGGCGGCTGCGAAGGCGGGCCTCTGCGTTCCCGCTCCGACGCGCCTCTGCCTACGCGACGGACGCTTCGCCGTCGAGGCCACCTGGAAGGACTTCGCCGGCCACAGCGGCGTCGGCACCGCGGTGCCGCTCACCGGCGACACCGGCTGGTTCTGGTTCTTCGGCCCCACCAACGTCGAGGTCATCCTCAAGGTCCTCGACGGCACGCCGGTCAACGGCAAGCACTGGGTCTTCTACGGCGCGCTGTCGAACGTCGAGTACACGCTGCGCGTCACCGACACCACGACCGGGGCGGTGCGGACCTACACCAACCCGAGCGGCAACCTGGCCAGCGTCGCCGACACCGCGGCTTTCTGAGGAGTCGAGGACGTGAGGCCTCGCGGCGCTGCCATGCGATCCGTCTGCAACCAGCTGTTGATTGCGCTGACGCTCGCCTCACCGGCCCTGGCCGCGGCGCCGACGGCGTCGCTCGTCGCCGACCTCCAAACGGGGGCCGGGCGCCACGACTCCCAGCTCGCACCGCTCGCCGTCCTCGGCGACAAGGTGCTGTTTTCGACCTTCGACTCCACGCAGGGCAGCGAGATCTGGGTGACCGACGGCACCGACGCCGGCACCGAGATGCTTTCCGACGGCTGCCCCGGCGAGTGCAGCGGCCTCGCTCGCTTCTTCGGCACGGCGCGCGGGCTCGCCTTCTGGGTGAGCGCGATCGACGGCATCGAGGGGTCGGGAGTGCTCGTCGTCTCCGACGGCACGCGGCACGGCACCCGCAGGCTCGACGGGGTGGATGCCGAGCTGACCGTCGGCGGCGCCTACTTCCAGCACGCGGCGATGCTCGGCGACGTCCTCCTCTTCCAGGGCTGCACGCCGGCGACGGGCTGCGAGCTGTGGCGCAGCGACGGCACCGACGCCGGCACCGCGCTCGTCGCGGACCTCGTCGCCGGTCCCGATGGGGCGGTACCCGGGCGCTTCGCGGTCGCCGGCCGCAAGCTGTACTTCATGGTCTCGCGCGCCGACGGCCTGGCGCTCTACACCAGCGACGGCACGGGCCCGGGGACGGCCTTCGTCGAGGCGATCGGGCCGGAGGCCGTCGGCCAGGCGCCGCAGGCGGCCGGCAACCGCGTCTTCTTCCTGCGCGACTCGGCGGAGACCGGCACGCCGCGCGACGTCTGGACGAGCGACGGCACGCCGGCCGGCACGCGCTCGCTCAGAGACTTTGTGCCGGGGCTCACCTACTGGAACGGCGGCAACATCGCCCAGTTCAAGGCGATCGGCGACCACGTCTACTTCGTCGCCAGCGACGAGGTCCACAACGGCGTCCCCGACATCGAGCTGTGGCGCAGCGACGGCACCGCCAAGGGCACCTTCGCGGTCACCCACTACCCGGACGGCCACGCGCCGCTCTTCCCCTACATGAACCCCGACGACGTCACCGAGCTCGGCGGACGCACCCTCTACGTGGCTTCCATCAACGACGGCTTCTCGCAGGCGCGCCGTCTGTGGTCGACCGACGGCAAGACCTCGACCGTGGTGGTCGACCACTGCGAGTCCTGCTCCTGGCTCGACCGCCTCGGCGATCGCGTGCTCTTCCGGCGGGGCGGAGCGGCCGCCGGCGGCGTCGAGCTGATGGCGACCGACGGCACCGCGGCGGGCACGCGGTCCCTGGCGCCGATCTGCACGACCTCCTGCGCCGCTCTCGGCGACTACTTCGCGCCGCTGCTCGGAGAGGGCATCTTCCTCGCCGCGAGCAACCAAGGAGCGCGCGAGCTCTGGCGCACCGACGGAACTGCCGCCGGCACCGCGCGGTTCGCCACGCTGCCGGACGGCGTCTACGTCTACGAGCCGGGCCTCTTCCTCGCCGGCGGGCGCGTCCTCGCCGCCGGTGCTGAGTGGGTGGCCTACGAGCGCACGAGCGTGAAGCTCCTCGCCGCTGACGTGAGCGGCGGCGCGCGGGTGCTCGTCGAGCTGCCCGAAGAGTCGCCCTCCTCTTCGCCGCGGCGGCTCCTCGCCGCGGCCGACCGGCTGCTGTTCGTCGCCGACACCGGCGCGGTGCCGCAGCTGTGGAGCTCGACCGGCACCGCCGCAGGCACCGCGCAGGTCACCGAGCTGACCGCACCCGACGAGTACTACGCGCGGGACGCCGTGGGTCCGGTCGAGCTCACCAGGCTGGGCGACAAGGTGGTGTTCGCCGTGAGGGAGCGGTGGGACGGCTCTCACCTGTGGACGAGCGACGGCACCGCCACCGGGACCTTCGCGCTCGCCGCCGGCGACGACACCGCGGTCGGGCTGACCGCTCACGATGGGCAGGTCTACTTCGTCCGCGAGGGGCCGGGGTTCGACGAGGTCTGGAGGACCGACGGCACCGACGCCGGCACCGCGCACGTCTTCATCCTGCCCGGGCGCTCGTTCGGCCGCCGCTTCCTCACCGCCGTCGGCGACGAGCTCTACTTCGCCACCTACGTCGACGGCAAGGGCAACGAGATCTGGCGCAGCAGCCTGACGGGCGCCGGCGTGACGCAGGTGACCAACTTCCCCGAGGCCTTCATCTTCGACGCCGACCCGTCGCTCACCAAGCTCGGCAACGACGTGTTCTTCCTCGGCCCGTCGCCGGAGGACGGCGAGGTTTGGAAGATCTCGGGCACGCCGGCAACCGTGACGCGGCTGGTCGATGCCCGTCCCGGCGCGGTCGGCTCGCGGCCCACGGACCTGTTGGTCTTCGGCGGTGCGCTCTACTTCCTCGCCGACACCTCCGAGCACGAGCGCGCTCTCTTCCGTTCCGACGGCACGACCGCGGGGACGATCGCGCTGCACCAATTCAAGCGTCCACTCGCGGAGGACCCGCGCGCCGAGCTGCTCGCCGTCGACGGCCGCCTCTACTTCGCCGCCGACGACGGCGTGCACGGCCGCGAGCTGTGGACGAGCGACGGCACCGCCGCGGGGACGCGGATGGTGGCCGACATCTTCTCCGGCCTCGCCTCGTCGTCGCCGGCGTGGCTGACGGCGGTGGGCGGCCGGCTCTACTTCGCGGCGCACGACGACGTGCACGGCACCGAGCTGTGGACGAGCGACGGCACCGCGGCGGCAACGACGCTGGTGCACGACATCGCTCCCGGCGCGCTCTCGTCGCGCCCCGAGGAGCTCGAGCTGCAAGGCAGCCGGCTCTTCTTCGCCGCCGACGACGGCCTCACCGGCCGCGAGCTGTGGGTGCTCGACCTCGCGCAGGCGACCGGCGTCTGCGTGCCGACGAGCACGGTCCTCTGCCTCGGCGGCCGCTTCCGCGTCGAGGCGGCGTGGAAGGACTTCGCGGGCCACCGCGGCGTCGGGCACACCGTGTCGCTCACCGCCGACACCGGCGCCTTCTGGTTCTTCGACGCCGCCAACGTCGAGCTGGTGCTCAAGGTCCTCGACGGCCGCGGCGTCAACGGCCATCACTGGGTCTTCTACGGTGCGCTGTCGAGCGTCGAGTACGCGCTCACCGTGACCGACGTGCAGACCGGGCTCACCGCCCGCTACCGCAACCCCGCCGGCCGGCTGGCGAGCGTCGGCGACGTCACCGGCTTCGGACCGCTTGGTTCGTTCTCGCTCGTCGAGAGCGTGAGCTCGGCATCCGGCACGCGGCCGCGGACCTCGTCGAGCGCCGACCCCACCGCCATCGGGACCTGCACGCCCGCCCCCACCCGCCTCTGTCTGCGCGGCGGCCGCTTCGCCGTCGAGGCGAGCTGGAAAGACTTCGCGGGCAACACCGGCGTCGGCACCGCCGTCCCGTTGACCGCCGACACCGGCTGGTTTTGGTTCTTCGGCCCCGACAACGTCGAGGTGATGCTCAAGGTGCTCGACGGCAGGCCGCTCAACGGCAAGCACTGGGTGTTCTACGGCGCGCTGTCGAGCGTCGAGTACACGCTGCGCGTCACCGATACGCAGACCGGCGCCGTGCGCACCTACAGCAACCCGAGCGGCAACCTGGCCAGCGTCGCCGACATCGGCGCGTTCTAAACCGCTGCGGCGACAGCGCCCCGCGGGCCCGTACCGTCGGCTACGGGCGGCCCCTGAGCCGCTTGTGCGCGTCTTCTCGCGATAGCTGGTGGGCAGACCAGTCGGTGCGCCGCGCCTGATCCCAGCTGCGAGCCGCACCACATCCGGCGTCGGACGCCGGGCTGCCAAGGCCGAAACGGGTTGTCCCCTACCGCGAAAGGGCTCAGAGATGATCGCAACCGGTGAAGACGTGATGGTCCGCGACAAGGTCAAGCGGATCATCTTCAACGTCACGCGCATTCCCGTCGAGCGCATCGGCGACGGCGCCTCCTTCCGCGAGGACCTCGAGCTCGACTCGCTGTCGCTGCTGGAGATCGGCGTCGACCTCGACTACGAGTTCCAGCTCGGCCTCGAGGACCTCGAGCAGCGCCTCGGCGACCTCCCCACCGTCGAGCACGTCGTCGGTTTCGTACGCGAGCGGCTGCAGCAGCGGGCGGTCGCCTGAAGACGCACTGAAGCGGAGGCCGCGCGCCATGGTCCCCGCGGCGGACTTCCGCGCCGAGCGCCGGCGCGTGGCGGTCACCGGTATCGGCGTCGTCACCCCGGTCGGCAGCGGGCGCGAGACTTTCTGGCGCGCCCTGCTCGCCGGCGAGTCGGGGATCACGCCGGTGTCGTCGTTCGACACCTCGCGCTTCAAGGTCAAGCTCGGCGCCGAGGTGCGCGGCTTCGACCCCGCGCCCTGGTGCGAGCGGCTCGACCCCAAGGAGGTCGGCCGCGCCTCGCAGATGGCGATCGCCGCCGCGCGGATGGCGCTCGCCGACGCCGGCCTCGACGCCGCCTCGCTCGACGCCGAGCGCGTCGGCGTCGCGATGGGCACCACCTCCGGCGAGCCGCTCGAGATCGAGATCTTCAACGACGCGCTGCGCGGCGAGGGACGCGACGCGCTCGACGGCGCGCTCGCCACCCGCTACCCCTGCCACCGCATCCCGGGTCAGATCGCCGCCGAGCTCGGCTTCGCCGGCGTCAACGTCATGCTGCCGAGCGCCTGCGCGGCCGGCAACTACGCCGTCGCCTTCGCCCGCGACGCGCTCGCCACGCGCCGCGCCGACGTCATGCTCGCCGGTGGGGCCGACGCCTTCTCGCGCATCACCTACACCGGCTTCGCGCGGCTGGGCGCCATCACCACCGACCGCTGCGCGCCGTTCGACCGCGAGCGCAAGGGGA
>Ga0134123_10001962_pt1 | contig 13457 bp, 12 predicted proteins | sample KB303_FD_96460 | JGI IMG/M metagenome (GOLD analysis project Ga0134123, IMG submission 96460) | Terrestrial soil microbial communities without Nitrogen fertilizer from Kellogg Biological Station, Michigan, USA - KB3-0-3 | ecosystem: Environmental > Terrestrial > Soil > Unclassified ...
AATGCCGCGAACAGCAGCAGGTGGGCGCGCTGGATGAGACGATCAGGATGCGCGTTTAGATACTTCACCAGCGCGGGAACGGCCTCCCGGGAGCTGAACAGTTCGGGAGGGCAGTAAAACATGTCGCTGCGCTCTCGCCAGGCCGACCACGCATGGCCCCAGATGAATCCGTCCACGAAACCGATGCACGAAGTCGCGCGGATGCGTTCCGTCGCGCTCAGACCCTCGTCGCTGCCTGCTTCGATCATCCGCAAGGCCGGCTCGCAGCGCGCCAGCAACTGCTCGCCGCTTTCCTTGCCAATGCCGCCGGGGCCGAGCAGTTCGGCGGCGGTGGTGATTGGAAGGAGGAGCAGGAAAGCGGCCAGCGCTTTGGTCATGGTGAGAAGAGGGGCTCGTGACTGTCGTGAAAACGACGAAGGGAGTTTCAGTGGAGACTAACCTTCAGGTTATGTCGTAACTACTGTCGTGGCTGTCGTGAGAATCAACTGAAAGCATTATCCATGAAGACGGCATTAACGACAGTCACGACATAACGTTGATCTGACTTTGTCGCTAAACGTTAGCCTACGCCCCAACAAGCCCGAAATGCGGGCGTGTTGTCACGGCAGTCACGGCACTTTATATCGCCCCACGAATCTTCTGTCGATCCAGTTCTTCCATCGCCATACCCATTGGCCTTCCAGCGCCAGGTCTCCGCGGGAGGCGACGGCGTAGCGGTCGCCGGTGCTGATAAGCGCGAGGGCCTCCCTCTGCGGTCTCCAGTCGACGAGTTCTTCTCCTTTGAGCGAGCGGCGCAGGTTTTCCGCCAGCGGCGGCCCTGCGCGGACCGCATACACACCGGACTTTGGGCGCGGATGATGCCTGACGCTGGCCATGTCACCCGAGGCGAATACCTGCGGATGCGAAACCGATTGCAGCCGCTGGTTCACCAGTATGAATCCACGCTCGTCGGTAGCCAGGCCGACCGATCGCGGCCATAACGGTGCCGAAGCGCCGGTCGCCCATACAATGGTATCGGCCTGGACGCTGCCGCCCTCGCACAGCCGCAGGCTGCCGCTGTCCACGCGCTCGACTGCGGCCCCCAGGTGCAAAGTCACGCAGCGCTGCTCGAGCACCCGCATGAAAATAGTGCGCACCTTGCCGGTATGCGCAACCAATATGCCGGCGGTGTCGCTTACAAGTTCGAAACCGATTTCGGCTGCCGGCGCCAGCGAGTGCAGCTGATACTGCATGGCCAGCAGCACTTCAACGCCGGCGGCGCCGCCTCCGGCCACTGCTATCCGCCGCGGCGCCTGTCCGCGAACAGTCCGCTTGCAGATTTCCGCCCAGGCGAGCATGAACTGTTCGACCGGTTTCACCGGCAGAGCATGCTCGGGTGCGCCTGGAACGTCGAACGCCGGGGAGCGCGCGCCCGTATCCACCGAGACCACATCGTACGGCAGCGTCGTACCGTCCTCGCAGAACACCAGCCGCGCTTCCGGATTGATGCCGTTGCAGGCGGAACGCACGAAGCGGCAATTGGCGAATCGCGTCAGCCGCGCGAGGTCGATATGGCATTCATCGCGCGTGTAATGGCCGGCGATCCAGCCAGGCAGCATTCCGGAATATGGCGAATCAGGATACGGGCTCACCAGCACGAGTTCCACATCCGTAACCGGCTCGCTCCCGAATCGGCGCAGCACTTCGACATGGCTATGACCACCGCCCAGCAGCACCAGGCGTTTCATCTGCGATATGCCGATCGGTTGTTCGGAGTGTTGAGAGGAAGACAGCTTCTTACCACGAAGGCACTCTTTTCAGTACCCCCTCGAGGGGTGCGAAGGACACGAAGAGATTAGACATGTATCGTAGCGTCATACTCAGTTTTGAGGGCTTCCATGAATGTATTGCGTTAACTGGTGTCGACGTTCCGTTGAAAAGCCTGATCCCATTCCCCACCAGCTCCACCACAAAAGTGAGGATAACTCCGTGAAAACTGAAACCAGCAGTTCAGTCAAATGGTTGTACTGCCTGACGCTAGTCACCGCCGTCATTCCTTCGGGAATTTTTGGCGCCACAGCCTGGGTGGGCCTTGCGACCGGTGGCGGTATATTAAGCGGAGGAATAGTTGCGTTGATAGTGCTTCTGGCGATCTGCATCTACCGCATCGCAGTGGTTGTCCGCAACCCGCATACCCTCGATGCTTACATCACCAGCACCCGGCTAAAAATGCTGAGGTCTCTGAGCATCTTCTCGATGGTCATTGGATTGCTCGGCTCTTTTGGCATCTTTCTCGTCCAGCCACTTGCCTTGAGCACCTTTGGCAAGTCCGGCGATAGCGGGGTAGCGTTCTTCGTGACGGGGACGGTGCTCTATCTTATCTCCGGTGCTGGACTAACGGGCTTGTTAATGTTTGAAGCAAGCCGTCTGTTCGGCTTTGAAGCGAGAATTAAAGCGGAACCGCATGCCCAATAGACCTCATCGCAAATCGATCAAGCATCCGGAGAGCGCAGCATGATGAATATCACAGAATTGGTCAGATTCATGTCATTGGGCCTAGTACTGGCCGCGGTGCCGCTTGTGGGAGCTTGCGGCAGTCATGCCCGCGAGACCTGGCAGGAAGAAGTCAAGCTGCTCGACGGCCACGTCATCAACATTACGCAAAAGCGGCGTTACGATCGAGGCAAAATGCCGCGCGAATTCTGGCTGGTCTTCAACGTGCCGGAGTCTGGCAATCAGGAAATTACGTGGCACGAGAATTTGGTGCCAAGAGTGCTCAACGTGTATCAGGGCAAGCTCTACGTCGTGGGCACCCCGTGGACTGAGCGAGAGTTTCGTCAATATGGCAATCCATATCCGGAGTATGTTCCCTATCGCTACGAAGCTGGACAATGGCAACGGATTCCGTTTACCGAAGTGCCACAAGCGATTTACGACACGAATTTGCTGATAGAAACTGAACCGCCAAAAGACATGAAATTCGCAACTTTCGCAATCAAGGCCAAGGAAATGGCGGACGAGAGAATCATGGATCACCACAAAAGACTTTCCCCAACCTTTAAGACTTCCCACTAAAAAAGCGTGCAGAGGATAGAGCCTATGGCTACCATATGAACATTACGGAATTAGTCAGATTCATTTCGTTGGGCCTGGTGCTGGCCGGCGTGCCGCTTGTTGTGGCTTGCGGCAGTCATGCCGCCGAGACCTGGCAGGAAGAAGTTCAACTGCTCGACGGCCGCGTCATCAACATTACCCAAAAGCAGCGGTACGATCGAGACAAAATGCCGCGAGAATTCTGGCTGACCTTCAAGCTGCCGTAGACTTTAGAAAAGGCGGAGAAAAGGCGGGGTCAGGCTTGGTATATTGCAAAAAGATGTTGGTTGAGAATGTTGGCGAATCCGTCGGAGTTTCGCGAACGCTCTTTAGGGGCCTGGGTTCCCGGCGGCGCCGAATGTTTGGGGTCGCCTGCTTTTAACTTACACATGGTTTCCTCGTTTCCTGGTTTTCCTCCGTATCCTCCGCGTCCTCCGCGTCCTCCGCGGTGAGCGCTTATCTTGAGATTTGTATTAGGCTCATTGAATGAAACGGATGTCGCCGTAGTACGCGGTGGCGGATTCGCCGGTGTTGTCGGTATCCGTGGCGAGCACCACGCCGGAAACCGCCGGCGGCTCTTCGCCGAATGCGGCGCGGAAATCTGCGGCGACATCGCGCCGTACCGTGACCCACTTGCCGAGATTCGCACTTCCACTTTCCGCAACAATCACCCGGACCCGGTCGGTGTAGACACTCCAGACAGAAGTTCCGGCGGCAGCCTTGCCGTCCCAGACGTAGCAAAGTGCTGCGAGCGGAACATCGGCGCCGGCCAGTCGGAACAGACGAATTTTTGCGCGCACCGAAAACGGCAGCTTGCGGATATCGTAATCGAACAGCACGTAAACGCGCGCCGGGAAGTCATCGCCCGCCTTGGTCGTGATATCGGACTTTTTCAAGAGACCGAGTACCTTCCAGCGCCACTCGATGACCGGATAGACGCGCGCATCGAGTTTCAGCGGATGCGCCACGCCCGACATCGACGCGTGCGCCTCGGCGCGCAGCACTACTGTGTCCCCATCCCGGACCAACGCATACTGCGTGTGACTGGCGATTCCGGGGATGCTCGTCAGTTTCCAGGGGGCGGGAAGCGTCGAGCCGGGTGCGGCAGAGGAAAAAGGGGTGAGAAGCGGGGCCTCGCCCATGTCCGCCGCATAACTCAGGCTGCCGGCAATGGCAAACAGGAAGGCCGCAATGCCGCGGTTCACGGCTCGCCGCCAGAATCCATCGCACGCAAGAATCCTTCGCGCACCAGGCGCTGATAGTCCACGGGTCGATCCACGTCCCATCGCATGCCAAGCTCATACCAGCGCCAGCCGAGATTGCGCAGGCGTTGACGGGTTTCTTCCATGACCGTAGCCGTGCCCCAGCTCATCGCATCAAAAAGTGCCGGCATGGCTTGCGAAAGTCCGAGCAGGACGTAACCACCATCCTCCGCGGGACAAAAAACCGCGTCATGCCCGTCGCCCAGCGCGCCTGCGGCTTCACGCAGGTCCGTAGTCGTGAGAGAAGGGCAATCGCTGCCCATCAGCAGCGCATGCCGCGAGCGTGTCAGTGCGGCCTCGAAGGCATTCAGCATTCTTGCGCCGAGATCACCTTCCGGCTGGCGGTGCAGCGTAACCTTGTATCGTTCGCGGCAGGCGGCGAAGAATTCGTCATCGGTATCCGGAGTACACCAAAGCTCTACCGGACCCACGCCCGACTCTTGCGCGACGGTGAGCGCGTGTTCGATCAGGCTGCGATAAAGCGCCGCCGCGCCGTGGTCGCCCAGCAGCGGGATCAAGCGCGTCTTCACGCGGCCGGCCACAGGAGCGCGGGCAAATATCAGGACCCGGGTTTCATTGAATTCGGCCATAGTAGATTTGTGCGAGTCGTGCCGGTTCCGCGCCGAGATAATAGGCGAGCCGCAACCGCCACATGAGCGCAATGGTGCGCCATATGCCGTGTTTCTCCCAGCGCCGGGACGAAACGGCCACGGTTTGCTCGAGGCATAGCGGCCGGCCGCGGCGTCTCAGCGTGGCGGACAGCGCGACGTCTTCCATCAGTGCAATCGGGGGGAAGCCGCCGACTTCCTCGAACAATCTGCGCTCGACAAACAGGCCCTGGTCGCCGGTGGCGATACCGGTCAGGCGAGAGCGCCGGTTCATCGTCCATTCGACAATTCTCAGCAGCGAAGCGGCGCCCGAAAGCCGCACGTCGAAGCGTCCCCAGCGACGATGCTTGTCTGCAAGTCCCTCCAGGATGAGCCGTTCTGCCTGGTCGGGGAGGCAGGTGTCGGCATGCAGGAACAGCAGCACGTCACCGGCGGCAACGGCCGCACCGGCGTTCATCTGCAGCGCTCGTCCGGGGGGCGAAAGCAGAATCCGGTCGACCAGCGGCGAGGCGGCTGCAGCAGTGCCGTCGCGGCTGCCGCCGTCGGCGAGGATGACCTCCACACCGCGCTCGCGCAGCCGCTGGAGTGGCTCCAGAAACGCCACGATCCCGGCCGCTTCATTCAATGTCGGAACGATGACGGAAAGTCTTTCCTCTCGCATCTATTTCCTGTCGTTCAGGGCCCAATCGTAATCCAGGAATTCGAGCCGGGCTTTCTTTTCGCGGATCGTCTGCTGTTGCTTCGGATCATCGGCGAGTTTGTCCGCGTACTGCGCCAGCCAGGCCTCGACCGAGCCCGACTTTGCAGTGAAGTCCTTGCCGTACCAATCGAAAATCTTCGACACCTCGAGCTTGCCGGTCTTCGGACTGAAACGATTGCGCGACCGGTCGGATAGAAAACGCCCGACGCTGTCTTCGAGCTGCGCGTCCAGTTTGCCGGCGACGTAGGCTTCGCTGCGCAGTGCGGGACAACCGATGGAAGCGCAATTTGCCGCCATGTGAATACGCGGTTCATCGAAGGCGCCCGGCGCGCGGATCATGCCGTGTTCGACATCGTCGAGGCTGCGTTGTTTGCCCAGCAACGTGAAAAAACGCTTCTTCCACGGACTGTTGAGCAGCGAACCCAGGTCCTTGATCGACTTGACGTTCGGATACTCGGTCAGGATCAGGGAAACCGTGTAGGCGTTGTAGGCATTGATCAGGAAGGCGAGCTTCTCCGGCTTTTTCCAGCCCTCGTATTCCGCCGGGGTCACCGCCGAAAGGCCGTCGAGATAGGTTTTCAGCGCGTCCCGATCGGCTTTGAATCCACCGTAGTCGACCTGCGACGCGTGTCCGCCGTCAAGCCAGACTACGTGCTTCTTCGTCAGTGTGTCCCACTGCCCGTGCGAATGGTCGAACGCGGCGAATGCGAAGCCGGGCAGGAGAGTGATCAGGAACGCAAGAAGGTATTTGGTCATAGAGAGGCCGTGAATGTCGTGACTGCCGTGAATGTCGTGAAAACGAGCTTGTCGAGTTTCAGTGAAGACTAACCTTCAGGTTATGTCGCAACTAATGTCGTGACTGCCGTGAATATCGTGAAAACGAGCTTGTCGAGTTTCAGTGAAGACTAACCTTCAGGTTATGTCGCAACTAATGCCGCGATTCCTTTGCCCCGCACACAGTACTCAGCACGCAGCACACAGCACAGTTCTTTCTTTCCTCTTTCACCTTTTCCCTTTCACCTTTCCTCTTGCATACTACCCTCTCATCCACGCGTGATAACGCTGGACCCACTTCAGGACATTCTGCGGGGCATGTTCGCGCTTCCAGTTCCCCGCGGCGTACTTGTTGGCTTCGGTCAGCGTCGGGTAGATGTGGATGGTGCCGAGGATCTTGTTCAGCCCGATGCCGTGGCGCATGGCGAGGATGTACTCGGCGATCAAATCCCCCGCATGCTCGCCGGCAATGGTCACACCGAGGATCTTGTCCTTGCCGGGCACGGTCAATACCTTCACCACGCCGTGCGCCTCGCTGTCGGCGATGGCGCGGTCCAGGTCGTCGATTCCGTAACGGGTCACTTCATATGCAATACCCTTTTCTTTCGCTTCGAGCTCGTTCAGGCCGACGCGCGCCACTTCCGGTTCGGTGAACGTCGCCCATGGAATGACCGAGTAATCGGCGCGAAACTTCTTCAAGCGGCCGAACAGAGCGTTGACTGCCGCGTACCACGCCTGGTGGGAGGCGGTATGCGTGAACTGGAACGGGCCGGCGACGTCGCCGCAGGCGTAAATGTTCGGATAGAGCGTCTGCAGGAACTCATTGGTCTCGACGGTACGGCTGTGGGTCACCGGTATGCCCAGTTCCTCCAGTCCGTAACCAGCGGTGTTGGCGATTCGTCCAACGGCGACAAGCACTTCGTCGAACGGGATGCGCACCTCCTGACCATTGTGTTCGCAGATCAGCGTCTTCTCACCGTTATCCAGCAGAAATTGTTTGGCCTTGTGCTCGAGCCGCACATCGACGCCTTCCTCGCGGAAACGGGCCAGCACCATTGCGGATATCTCGGGGTCTTCGCGGATCATGATCCGCGGCAGCATCTCGACCTGGGTGACTTTCGAACCGAGCCGGGAGAAACATTGAGCCAGTTCGCAGCCAATCGGCCCGCCGCCGAGCACCACCAGCCGCGCTGGAAGCTTGCGCAGGTTCCACACCGTGTCCGAGGTTAGATGTCCGACCTTGTCGACGCCCGGAATGGGCGGCACGAACGGTCGCGCGCCGGCGGCAATCACGATCGAGCGGGTGGTCAGCGACTTGCCGTTGACCCGCACCTCCCAAGGCGAAACTATTTTTGCTTCGCCTTTGACGCACTCCACGCCAAGGCCGGTATAACGCTCCACGGAGTCATGAGGCTCGATGGCCTTGATGACCCGTTGCACGCGCTCCATGCAGTCTGCGAACTCGAAATCCGCACTGGCCTTGCGCAGGCCGAATTCCTCTGCGCGCTTGATATGCGACAGCAGCTTCGCCGACCGTATCAACGCCTTGGAAGGCACGCATCCGGTATTGAGACAATCGCCGCCCATGCGATCCTTCTCTATGAGTGTCACCTTGGCCTTCACCGCGGCGGCGATGTAGGCGGAAACGAGTCCGGCGGAGCCCGCGCCGATTACGATCACGTTGCGATCGAACTGGCGCGGACGCGGGAAACGCGCGTAGACCTTGCGCGCCTTGACCGTGGAAACGATTTTCTTCGCAATGAACGGGAAGATGCCGAGAAGGGTGAACGAGGCGATCAGCGCCGGAGAGAGAATACCGGCCGCGGATTCGATCTGCGCGATCTGGGTTCCCGCATTCACGTACACGATCGTACCCGCGAGCATTCCGACCTGGCTGACCCAGTAAAAGGTCCGGGTCTTGATGGAGGTGAGTCCCATCGCCAGGTTGATGACGAAAAAAGGAAGGGCCGGAACCAGGCGCAAGGTAAACAGGTAAAACGCGCCGTCCTTGTCGATGCCGGCGTTGATCGTCTTCAGCTTGTCGCCGAACTTCGCCTGAATCGTGTCGCGCAGCAGAAAGCGGGAAGCCAGGAACGCCAGCGTCGCGCCTATGGTGGAGGCGAAGGAGACGATCACGGTTCCCCACAGCAGGCCGAAGACGGCCCCGGCGGCAAGGGTCAGAATGGTGGCGCCGGGAAGGGACAGGCCCGTCACCAGCACGTATAAGAGGAAAAACGCCCCCACCGTCTGCAGTGGCTTGGCGCGATACAACGCATCCATGGCCGCCTGCTGCGACTTGAGATAGGCCACGCTGAAGTATTGCCCGAGGTCGAAAACGATGAACCCCGCGATCAGCGCGGCGATTAGTACGATCAACAGCCATTTGCCCCTGGTCAAGGCAAGTCCTCCCTGGATTTTGCACGCACCTGACTCTGTTCCTGCACGAGCCGCGGGCGGCGCCGGCGACTGCGCGTGCGCGATATACGTCCGGGCGCTACATGCGGATGCGAACCCGCGATCCGGTTCGCAAGCGCATTGTGCGGGCGATTGTACCGCGCGTCGGAGGTCGTTACGATGTGCACCGTGAGACGGATTGGAGGCCGAATGCAACAACGGAGGACTGCGCCACGGGGCAGCACCCGCCTGATCGCGGTGTCCGCGTTGGCGCTGGCGGCGGGCTGCGCGTCACTCCAGGATCCGATGCGCGCGAATCTGTCGGACGCAAACGAAGCGGTTATGCAATGCGCGGCCTGGTATCGCGAGATGGATCAGCGCATAGACCGGGCCGGCGTGCGCGACGGCGGCGAGTACCGCATCCCGGGATTTCCCTACCTGCGCGCGGACCGATTCAATGCTTCATTCGGCACGCAGGCCCTTGCCAGCGACAAGCTGTTCGGCGCGTGGACGGACCGCTTGATTAACCTCGAGACCGTGGCCCGCAAGGCGGAGTTGCGTAATCTGCCCACCGACGCGCTCGAAGGCCTGGGCGCGGACCGCGCACATGTCAGTGAACGGACGCAGGCTTGCGCGCATACGCTCGCAGACCATGACTTTGCCGTTCCGGAAAGACGCAGGCTGCTCGCTGAGAGGGCGAAGGTGCCGGACGACTATGTCACCTGGCATAGGGCGGTGGGGTTGTATGCGGTTACCCGCGTGCCGTTCTGGCATGGAGTAGATAATTGGCAGAAGGATGCTGCCGAGACCATGCGCCGCACCAAGGAAGGCATGCGCGATCCCGGGACGCTTTCGCGCTACGCGCCCGCGGGCGCGGCCCGCATAAAAACGGCAAAGGCGATTCTCGCGGGAGCGCCCCGTGATCCGCTGGGAGTTCCGCAACTTTCCGCACAGCAAGCGGAAACGCTGTTCGCGGCCTTTGCGCCGGTCATCGAAGTCGATACCAGCGGCGACTACGATCGGCTCGGCGCCCTGGTCTGGGGCGATGGTCCGGTGCCCCGGGTTGACGCAACGGAGCCGGTGGTCTACCGCAAGCTCGCGTTTACCCGCAATGGAGACGAAACGCTGGTCCAACTCGTGTACGTGGCGTGGTTCAGCGAGCGTCCGCATGCGAAGTCCCTGGATCTGCTGGCGGGGCGGCTCGACGGAATCTTCTGGCGGGTCACGTTGTCCGCCAGGGGCGAGCCGATCGTCTACGATACGATTCATCCGTGTGGCTGCTATCACATGTTCTTGCCGGTTCAGGGTGTGGAACCTTTGCCGGCCCCGGAAAGCAAAATGGAGTGGGCGTTCGTGCCGGATCAGGCGCCGCGGATCCCGGAAGGCGAGCGTCTGGTGCTGCGCCTGGCAACCCGCACGCATTACCTGGTGAGCGTCGCGGTCGACAGCGGGGACGCCGACCTCACCTACGGGTTCGCCGATTACGACGAAATGCGCTCGATGCCGAGCGGCTCCGGGAACCGCCGCAGCGCCTTCCGTCCGGACGCCCTGATGGAGGGCACCGAACGCGGCGAACGCGTCTTTTTCTGGCCGATGGGTGTCCCGAGCGCCGGGGCGATGCGCCAGTGGGGACACCACGCGACGGCGTTCGTCGGGCGCCGCCATTTCGACGATGTCGATCTGATCGAGCAGCGTTTTCGGCTTCAGCCGCCATAGTTCCGCCAGCCCATGCAGACAACGAGCGCCGCCGCTGAGATTCTTGGTACCATCCTGTCTGGTGAAGTGCCGACGTAGCATTCGCGCGCCCGGCAAGACTGCGGCGCAATTCCAGCAATACGATTCCACGAGAGGCAAAAATGAGCCGTGCCTTCGTCAAGGACGACAACGAAGACCTGCCCGGCGAAGAGTTGCCGGAGCGACCGGTGAGTTCCGAGCCGAACTACGTCACGCCGCCTGGGCTCGCCAAATTGCGCAAGAAAGTAGAGGACTTGCACGAGGAGCATGTGCGCCTGAAGGGGGCGGAGCAGGATTTCGACCGCCCCCGCCTTGCTGAGATCGAGCGCGACCTGCGCTACTACCAGGCGCGGCTGGACGGAGCCGTCCTGGTGGACGTTTCCAGGCAACCCCGGGACGAGGTGCGCTTCGGCGCGAGCGTCAAAACCAGGAACGAGGAGGGAGCGGTTCATTCCATAGCGATTGTCGGCGAGGACGAAGCCGATGCTGCCAATGGCCGCGTCAGTTGGCAGTCGCCGCTGGCGAAGGCGCTCATGGGTGCAAAAGTAGGCGATACCGTTACCTGGAATCGACCAGCCGGCTCCACCACCCTCCACGTGCTAGAGATTCACTATCCGCGCGCATAGAAACGCCCCAAGTCCAGTGTGAAACGGTACCCGCGCAAGTTCCCGCGCGCCACGTCAGCGCGAGCGGGCGGACCTGCGTTGTTGGTACCCTCGGCCCTTAGCCTGCGCATCCTGCCCGGGCTCGGCCACGGACCGTCCGCACCGGAACGGTTGACCAGGAGGGGACAATGAGCCAATTCACGCGTCGCAAAGCGCTTGGGGCAATGGGCGCAGCGGCTGTGTCGACCGCGGTGAGCGGATTGATGCGCCCGTACCGCTCAGAGGCGGCCGATTTGAGTTACCAGCCGGAAAAAGGCGCGGAACTGCGCGTGCTGCGCTGGAAGCGCTTTGTTCAGGGCGACGAGGAACAATGGCTCGCCAACAGCGAAAAATTCTACAAGGCCACCGGCGTGAAAGTGCGGGTGGATTCCGAGAATTTCGAGGACATCCGGCCCAAGGCGGCGGTCGCTGCCAATGTCGGCAGCGGGCCGGACATCGTGCTGGGCTGGTACGACGACCCCCATCAATACGCGGACAAGCTGCTGGATCTCACTGAACTGGCCGGCTATCTCGACGCGAAGTATGGCGGCTGGTAAGACGTGTGCAAGCGCTACTGTATTCACGATGGCAAATGGATCGCCATCGGGTCGGGGTTTCTCGGCGGTTGTCTCGTTTACCGCGAAAGCATGGTCAGGGCTGCAGGCTTTGACAAGGTGCCCAACGACACGCAGGGATTTCTCCGGCTGTGCCAGGCCCTGAAGAAGAAGGGAACGCCCTGCGGATTTGCGCTCGGCAACGCAGTGGGCGACGCCAATGCCTGGACCCACTGGGCGCTGTGGGGCCACGGCGGCAGGATGGTGGACGAGAACAATCGCGTGGTCATCAATTCGAAGGAAACCGCCGCAGCGCTGGAGTATGCGGCGGCGCTGTACCAGACGTTCATTCCGGGCACGCTGTCGTGGCTGGATCCCAACAATAACAAGGCTTTTCTGTCAGGCGACATCAGCCTGACGCTGAACGGCGTGTCGGTGTATTACGCGGTCAAGACGTCGAAGGAACCCGCGGTACAGAAGCTGCTTGCCGATATCCAGCACGTGAACATGCCAATCGGGCCGGTCGGCCAAGCCGCCGAACTCAATCCTTTCAGTCCCATGTTCGTGTTCAAATACACGAAGTATCCGAATGCGGCAAAGGAGTACCTGCGTTTCATGATGGAACGCGCCCAGTACGAGGCCTGGCAGTCGGCCTCGCTGGGTTACGTCCAGCAGCCGCTCAAGGCCTACGCCGACACGCCGGTCTGGAAGACCGATCCGAAATTGCTGCCGTTTCGCAACGTCCCGGCGCTGACGCGCTACAACGGCTACGCCGGCAAGCTCGGCGCGGCCTCGGCGGGGGCCATGGCCGATTACATCGTGGTCAACATGTTCGCGCAGGCGGCGTCGGGCGCTTCCAGCGTAAAATCCGCGATGCAACAGGCGGAAAGCCGCGCCAGGCGGTACTACCGCTGACCCAACCGCGGTATTCTTGCCGCGGACCGAGTGGAGGGGGCAGAAACAATGCACGATCTGATCATCGACAAGGCGGCGATTTACGACGGCCTGGGCAGCGCGCCGCGAGTAGGAAGCGTCGCCGTAAAGGACGGCCGGATAGCCGAAGTCGGCAAGGTGCAGGGTGACGCTCCCGAGCGCATCAATGCAGACGGGCTGGCGCTGATGCCGGGAATCATCGACACCCATACTCACTACGACGCGCAGATTACCTGGGATCCGTTTGCCAATCCTTCTCCCGCGCTCGGGGTCACCACGGTGGTGATGGGCAACTGCGGCTTCACGCTTGCGCCATGCCGGCCGGCGGATCGTGACCTCACCATGCGCAACCTCACCCACGTCGAGGGCATGTCGCTCGAGGCGCTGCGCGCCGGCATCGATTGGGGTTTCGAATCCTTCCCGGAATATGTCGGGATGCTCGAGAAGAACGGCGTCGGGCCGAACGTCGCCTGCTTCGTCGGCCATTCCGGCGTGCGCACCTTCGTCTTGCGCGGTGATGCGGCGAAGCGCCCGGCGACTGATGACGAGATCGCGCAGATGCGCCGCATCGTGGTCGAGGCGATGGAAGCGGGCGCCTGCGGCTTCTCAACCACGCGTTCCTATCAGCACAACGGCGAGGCGGGCATCCCGATGCCATCGCGCCTGGCCAACGACCAGGAATTCACGGCGCTGTCCGGCGCTCTGCGGGAAGGCGGAAAAGGCGTGCTGATGATGACCAAGGCATCGGATACGCCGGTTCCCTGGATCGAGGCGCTGGCAGC
>Ga0134123_10001964_pt1 | contig 13449 bp, 26 predicted proteins | sample KB303_FD_96460 | JGI IMG/M metagenome (GOLD analysis project Ga0134123, IMG submission 96460) | Terrestrial soil microbial communities without Nitrogen fertilizer from Kellogg Biological Station, Michigan, USA - KB3-0-3 | ecosystem: Environmental > Terrestrial > Soil > Unclassified ...
CGCGAGGATGTGAACTGGGAGTATGTCGCGTCGATCCTCGAGGCGAGCCGCGGCGAGAAGATGAAGTTCGAGCGGTCGTGGATCGTCAAAGCGTCCGCCGGCGCCCGAACGCTCGAGCAGGTTCACCGGAACGTGAAGAAGGCGCTGCTCACCGCGAAGGGCATCAACGAAGGCGTGTACACGGTGCTCAACGCGTATCTCGAGAAGGTCGTCCCGGAGATCCAGCGGACAGAGTGGGCGCGGTCGATCGAGCTCGAGCCAGGCGTGAACGTGATGGATCTGTCGCGGCTCGCGGCCGACATGCAGTTCCTTGTCATCCGCGCGTCGATGCAATGGATCCTCGAGAACGCCGAGAACACGGTCGTCCTCATGCCCGAGGCGTGGAAGTTCGTGCCCGAAGGACGCAACACGCCGGTCAAGCTCGCGGCGGAGTCGTTCATCCGCCAAGGCGCAGCCCTGCGCAACTATCTGTGGCTCGACAGCCAGGATATCAGCGGCGTCGATAAGACAATCCTCAAGATGTGCCCCGTTTGGATTCTCGGCGTGCAGCGCGAAGCGAACGAGATCAAGCACACGCTGAATCAGATCCCGAAGAACGCCAAGAAGCCGACGCCGGCGGACATCGCGACGCTCGGGCTCGGCCAGTTTATCGCCTGTTGGAGCACGCACACGCTGCGCGTCTACGTGCAGCCTGAATGGATGGACGGCGGCATCGCGCGCAGTGTCGCGATGGGCGACGGTACAGCAGCCGTGGCCGCAATCAAACCAATACCGGAGGACACCGTGAACCAACGAGAGGCCGCGCGAATCACGGCCGACAATGAACGACTCGCCGCGGAGAACCTCGAGCTCCGCGAGCGCATCGAATCGCTCGAGGCGCTGCAGCTGCAGGCTGTCGACGCCGGTGCGAACGGGAAGAGCAAAGTCGATCGACTTGCGCGCACCGCGGCGGAGCGACGCCCGATCGCCGACGACATGCCGTCGGAGCGTGTGACGTTCTCCGACGGAGGCCTCGACGAGATCTACAAATACGTCGCGGGTCGACTTACCCAGGAGGCGCCGAAGCTCCTGAAGATCGTCGGCCGACGTCCTGAACTCGAGATCGCGTTCGAGCCCGAAATACTGCGCGCCGACGGAGACTCGCTGCGCGGCCGATGCGGACGGCTCATCCTCGACGGGTTCTTTGACGAGGGCGCGACCGGCACCGCGGCGCAACGCGAGCTCGCGCGCCGCGGCAAGGATCCCGGACCGGCGAACATCTACAAGGAGCTCGACAATCTCGCGGAGCTCGGCTTCGTCACGATCGAGAAAGGCAAGGACGACCGCGGCCGCGATCGCAAGGAGTACAAGCGCGTCGACGGAATGAAGATCACCGTGGTGAAGCCATGAGCGACGACTCGCACGTCGACCTCGAACTCAAAGAGGGAGCGCCGCGGCCGACGTTCCACGTCACTTGGACGACGCCCACGGAGAAGCTCGACGCCAACGTGACGCACGCGCTGCTCGTCATTCCCGGCGAGAAGGGTCAGTACGCGACCTACTTCGGGATCCGCACGACGATGCAGCTGGCGGAGATGACAGCGTCGGTGATGGGCATGGCCGCGCGGCGCGGCAACGCGGAAGCGCTGCTCGCCGCCTTCGAGTTGTTCGAGGACATGAAAGACCAGTCAATGCGAACGAGCCGGATCATTCGGCCACCTGGGTTCCCGCCCGAATGAAGAGCAAGCCGTTGCTGACGATGGGCCAGCGGGGAAGTCGCGTCCGGCTTTATCACGACCCGAGTCGAGAGAAGCCGTTCGTCGTCGTCGCCGGCAAGCGGCGGCGACAGACGAGCTTCGAAACAAGACGCGAGGCCGAGGCTTATGTGACATCGCGCGCATGGGAGCGCTCGACAATCACGTTTAAAAGCCTCTGGGAGCGATACGAGCGCGAGGAAGGCAAAACCATCGCCCCCTCGACGCTGACGAGCTATAAACAGGCCTGGGGGCGCATCGCGGCCTATGTCGGCGCAGAGGCGTCGGTCGACTCGCTGACAGCCGAACAGGTCTACGGATTCCCGCGACATCTCGAGACGACGCTGGCCGCGGCGACCGTGCGTACAACGCTCAGCGCGGTGCGTGTCGTGTTCAACTGGGCGAGGCGGCTCGAGCTCATTTCCGAGAATCGCTGGAAAGCGTACCGACACAAGACGCCGGCGAGCAGGCGCACACAGCAGCGCGGCGAGTATCGCCAGGGCGAGGTGAAGACGCTCCTCGCGCAGCTCGATTGGAGAGAGCCCGACGACTGGCGGATGTGGGTCGCGATCGGCTTGCTCGCGATCTACGGCGCACGGCCGAGCGAGATCCTACAGCTCGAATGGTCGTGGATTACCGACGACGCGATCATCCTGCCAGAGTGGGCGGTCAAGACCCGCGAATCGCGGGAGCTCGCCCTCCTTCCACTGTCCCGGGCGATCCTGAAAGTGGCCGAGCGCTGGCGCCCGTCGGCCGAGTGCGGTTATGTAATCCCCGGCCGAAACGGAAGTTTTTTCCCGCTTCGAGATTTTACCCGTCGATTGCACGCCTTGGAGGAGCGTGCCGGAATCCCTTACGTGCGCTATCGCGCTGGACACGCATTCCGCCGCGGGCTCGTCGGAGACATTGCCGACGCGACCGGTGATGTGAGTCTCGCGCTCCTTGCCGTTGGCGATCGCAACATCCACGAAGCGAAGAACTATCGCGTACGCCGAAAAGACAGCACCGCGGCACCAGTCGAACAGCGCGCCGGCGGCTTCGGCGGCGCCGATTCGATCGTCGAATTACTTTCGCAAATCCGCAACGAACCTGCAACGAGCACCGCTACCGACGTAGACGTCCAAACCGCAAACCATTCCACGGACGCTAGTTAGATGACTCATAACCCGACAACGAACCATCCGCGCCAGGTGCACAATGCACCCGGCGCAGGACCGAGGCTATCGCTGAAGGACAAGCGCGTACGCTTCCACCTTGTGCCAGCTGGCAGTCACGCCGTCATGTGCAAAGGCTCGACGTGCGGTCGCCGATTCTTTTGGGCGCACGTCAACGGCTCGCGTCTTCCGATCGACGTCGACGTCGTGGGTGGCGCTGAACCGAGCGCGACGAAAGGCACCGGCCCGCAGGGCGATCTGCTCGCGCCAAGCCTCGACGCCGTCGACGGCCGCGGCGTAATGCATCACGTCGTGTGTCCCGATGTCGATGAATTCAAGCGGCCGCGGTCCCGATGAACGGCGACGACTGGGGCCTATGCTGCGCCTGCCGGAAGGCGCCAGGGACCGCGATTACGATGCTTCCCTACCGAGCGCCCGTTCGAGGGACCGGTTGGGGTTGTCTCGTCTGCAAGATCCCGAACGACGGCGCGATCGCCGTCGTGTGCGAAACTTGTGGAGATGGGGAAAAGCCGATTCTCGACGTCGTGAACGGCTATATCGGGAAGCAACAGCGCTGCCTCGCCATCGATTACCGGACGCCGTTCCAACACATCGCCCGCTTTCACGGCACTGATCGGCCGGCGAAGGTGATCCAATGACCCGGAGCGCGAATGTCACATGAGCGCTCCCCTCTTCTCATCGATGAGCTCCGCGATCGAACCGGTGCTCAAATTCGCGCACGCCGGCGATCTCCTCGTGCTTGACGGCGAAACATGGATGCTCTTCTCGAATTGCGGCGCGTCGGCGCAGATGATGGCGTGCCTGACGTGCAGCCAACGCTTAGCAAACCAAGGACAGCTAGAGATGCACATCGCGACGGGAGAGCATCGTATCGCAGCCTGGTGCCCGGAGCATGGCACCTGGGAAGCGATGGCATGACCGACAATCGGAAGGGTTACCGATCGACCTACGAGGCGCTGCGCGACGATCCTGACTTCCAGGAGCTGTCACCGCTTGCCCAGGCAATTTTTCACACAATAAAACTCAGCCTGGGCGTGTATGGCATCAACGTGTTTTATCCCTCGACCTTGAGGGAGTACCACCGGCGAGCATCAGAGGCAGAGATCGCGGCCGCAATCGAGGAGCTCGAGGCGCCGAAGCCGAGCGGAGCGCTCGGATGGATCCTGCACAGTCGCCACGTGTGGTGGCTACGCAACGGGCTACGACACGAACCAGCGCTGTCGCTGGAGAATCGAAACCACCGGATCGGAGCGTTCCGGCATGCCGCGAGTCTTCCGGAGCGGAAGATTGCGGCTCAGTTCGTCGACTACTACAGTCTCGATTCCGATGCCCCGCCAATGGCATTCGAATCCCATCCCAAACCCATACCCAATCAAGGAGAAGGAGAAGGAAAAGGAGAAGGAGACAAAAAGGAAAAGGATACTTCTCCTCCTCCTGTCGCGAAAATTGGCGTTTTTCTCCACGATCGCTCGCAAGCCGCCGTAGCGGCGGCACTCGAACGGCCCCACGACCGCCTAGCGCTGTCGCGAATCCTCGAGGCCGCGCCCGATCCCGAGATATGGCTGGACGAGGTCGCAGCGTCCTTATCCGGCTCCGATGGCCACGAAGTGATCGAGCCTCGCCGGCTCGGTGATTGTCTCCGGTCGTTCGTCGGCAACGGCGGCGTTCGCAAAAAAGGGATGAGCTTCTCGCTCTTCCAAGGCTACTTGAAGCGCGCCAACGACCCACCGCCAGTCAAGCGCCACCATCGCAACGGCCGGACACCGGACGAGGCGCATGAACCGCGGGCACCCATCAAACCCGACGACAACATCTCATGGACCCGATAGACCCGCCCCCAAGAGTCGCGCCGGCTATGCCGCCAGATCCGCGGCAGTGTTGCGAGCGCGATCACGACTTCGACGGTAATTGCGATGTCCACCCGCCAGGCGAAGCACTCGGCGATCGCGTCGATCGACTTCGGCTCGATCGCAAGCTCGGCGCGGCCGCGGCGAGGAATCACCAGCTCACCACAACGCGCGGCGGGCTGGTCGATCGATTGCGCGTCGCCGCGGCCGACGTCGAGTTCCCGCGGCAACGGCTCGGCATCAACGACGGCGAGCAGTTCGAGCGGACCGCGGTGCAGACGCGGCAGGAGCTGCTCGTTCCGCTGCGCTTTCGTGAAACAAAGTTCTCCACGTTCGAGCCAGCCACAGACTCTCAACGTGCAACGTGGAACCTCGCCCGCCGTTGGACGAGCGAGGCATACGAGGGCGGCGGCGGACTGCTCGCGATCGTCGGTACGCAGGGATGCGGAAAGTCGCATCTCCTGTATTCCGCGATCAACTCGCTGCTGTTCGCGAGGGAGTATCGGCCGGTCTACGCACGGCCGTGGTACATGCTCGCCGATGAGCTCCGCTACGGAGGCCCGAGCATCTTCGCGCCACATCTGCACGACGAGGCCCAGGAAGTTCGGACACGACTCTACTCGCAGCGCATCGTTGCGATCGACGAGATACGGCCGACAGCCTCGACGGACTTCGATCAGACTGAGCTGTCAAAGTTCGCTTGCTGGGCGTACGACAATCGGCTCGCGGTGATGGTAACAACGAACATCAATCCGCTCGAGAACATTCTCGGCCTCGCCGGCGCGAGTCGCTTCACGCAGGCAGTGATGACCGGTCCAGATTTGCGCCACGTTCCCAAACCCTCGCCAGGAGCTCCATGAACATCCTCGAGCATTTCAAGTACGAGCATCTTCCTGCTGAGCTGCAGGAGATCTCGAGACCGTTTGGCGAGCTCGCCAAACTGATCGCCTCGCGCGCGCACAACGCGCAGCAGCGCATGAGTCTCGAGCATTTGCTCATCGCGAAAGACGCCGCGGTGCGCGCCAAGCGCGAGAACGACTTCGACGATGCGGCGGCGAGCTCGCTACTGGGAGGTCGATCATGACGGCCGGCGACAAGGCCTGGTCGCACCAGTTGCGCGAAGCGGTGCGCGCGTTCATGGCCACGATCCAGCCCAACAACGCTGGCATCCTCGTCAACAACATCGAGGACTTCATGCCCGAGAAGTATCGCGCCGCGTTCGATGAGCTGATCAACAAACTGGGATCCGTCAGCGCGGTCGCCGACGTCTGGGTGATCTGGTCAGGTGAGAAACAGAAGTGGTGGGGGCCGAAGGAGCTCGGCTACGTCGACGAGCTCGCGCACGCCGGCGTCTACACGCGCCGCCAGGCGGAGGCGATCATCATGCGGCCAGCGATCGATCGCCGGCCGAACGAGGCGTTCATGATCGTCGACGCGCGTTATCGCGAGGAAGGCCGTGGCCGGGTGCAGGTCAACCCGGGCGACTCGCTGCAGCAGTTCGTCACCGTCGATGGCGAGCAGTATCGCAAGCAAGGGAACGGCCTCTGATGTCGCGGCCGAAGAAGCAGTTCCACGACATTCGGTGTCAGGTCTGCGAAGGACATGAGCTCGCCGTCGGCACGATCGCCGGCATTCGTGTCGGAGACGCGTGCATCGAGAAGCTCGCCGCGATCGCCGCGGCCGCCGGCGTCGAGTTCGAGCGGCCGACGCGGATCGCCGCATGACGTTCAACCCCGAGCTCGAGACGCGCGTCGAGCAGCTCATGCGCGTGTGCGACTGGCCGCGCGACCGAGCAGAGAAGGCCGCGCGCGAGCAGCTCAACCTTCCGCCGGCGGACGAAGAGCCAACGGAGCGAGATGCGCAGATCGCGGAAAAGGAAGAACAGGGCATGATCGTGAAACTCTTCCGCGCGGTCGGCATCAGAGTTTACACAACGTCTCAAGCTCGGCCGGCGAAGGTCAGTCCAGGGATCCCGGATCTCTGGTGCGTGCACAAGGACGCCGGCGTGTGCTTCTGGTGGGAGTCGAAGCGCCAGGTCGGCGGCGAGCTGTCGACCGCGCAGCAAGAGTTCCGAGACGAGTGCGCCGCCGGCCTTGTGAACTGGGGCTCTGGCGATCGCTGGGCCGCTCGAGCATTCCTCGTGCGTATTGGGCTCGCGCGCGATGTGAACGGCGAGCTCATTCCCTGGAGGCAGATTCCATGACGAACAAATACCCGCAGCGCCGCGACGACGGGGAAGTACTTCCGCCCCCGGATATGTTCGCCGGCCAACGAACGACGCCGAAGAAGTTCGTCCGCTGGAAGTGTCGGAAATGCAAAAAGGAGGGCGCTGCGCCAGAGCTGCACGATGGGCTCGCGCCGGTCGTGGCTCGGATCCGCGAGGGTCACCAGCGCTCGATCGCGTGTCATCGCGATCACGACATGAGAGACGTGTACGTCGAGTACCAGAGTAAAACGCTGGACTTCGCGACGTTCGCGAAGGTCGCATTCCCTCCGCGCGCCACAACGGCGCCGCGGGAATTCTCCCCCCTTTAGAGGAGTCTCATGGAAACCGTAGCGCAGAAGGCGTATCCGAGCGCGCAAGGCGAAGGCCTCGCGCGGCCAGTGCCGGCGAGTGTAAAGGGTGACGCCGCGATCGCGCTCTATCGCGACGTGAACGATGCGCGCGCCGCGATCAAGTCGATCGCGTTCGCGGTCGACGACATGCGCGATCGCGGTCTCGACGCCGCCGCGCTCATGCCGAGACGCACGGGCCGGGAGGTTCCGGCGAACATCACCCTTGCGTATCGTTCTCTCGAGGATGCTTCGATGCGGCTCGGCAAAGCGCTTCAGGCTCTCGACAACGGCGACAGTGTGTACGATCGAGCGACGACAGTTGGCGCTTAATTTTTCCCAGGACGCGAGAACACCGCGGATCCACTTTGGGAAAAATGGGGAGGGGCGCGACTTCCCCGACTTGTAGGCTCAGCTTGGCCGACCGTCTAACAACGCGCGACCCGCCGCTTTAGGTTTCGTCCCCATGAACGCTCGAGCCGCCACCGATCAGCCACGACGCGCACGACCATTTGCATCACCGAATGGGCGTAGCGTAGTGGCCAACGTACCTGATTCGGAATCAGGGGATCGTGGGTTCGAATCCCACCGCCCATACTAAGAGAGAGCTGGGCCGAATCGGCAGCGTTATCCTTCTGGCGATAAGTCCGCTGCCACGTAGGTCCTTGCCTAGCTTCTCATGCCAAGCCACAACGAAAAAGCGGCGACCGCCAGAGAGAGACGGTCGCCGCATTTCGTTGAGTTTCGTTGAGGTTCAGAACATCGCCAGCTGCTTCTGATCGATCGGCGCCGGCGCTCGCACCAGCTCGAGCGGCCGATTCGCTTCCTCGTCCGCGGCGCTGCACTCGCCGTCGACGATTGAGAACCGCCACCACCCGTCGCTGAGCTCCGGATGCTGACTCTCGAGACTCGCGCGATACTTGAGTCGTTCCGGCCAGACGTCGCGCCAGAACGCGCCCGGGAGCCGGACCAATTCGCCCGTATGCAGCGCCAGCAGATACGAGCCGCTCGGCAGTTGCTCCGTGTGTATGACGATTCCCCACAGCGTAACCTCGCGACCACTGACGCGCTTCACCGGCTGACGGTGCGTCGGTCGCGCGTTTGCCACCAGCTGCAGTAGCCACCCGCGCTCGGGACGCAGCGAACCGTCCTTGATCGCGCGCTTCAGCTCGTCCGACGTCGGCGCGCGCTGCAGCAGCTCGGTCATCACCGACGTCGCGTAGCGCTCGATCGCGGCCGCGAACCGCGTTGACTCTGGCGTTTCGCCAGCTGGCCGCGCAGCGAGCGCCGTGCGCAGCCGCGGCGTATGCGGCGACGCGCTGATGAACTTTCCGACCGTGCGACAGGCAACGCCGGCGGCGGCGCTGCACTGTCGATTCGTGCACGGAAAGTCGAACGGGTTCGGTACGTAGACGAAGTTCATACCGGCACCGCCAGCGGCTGATGGTTCAGCTCGAGCTCGCGCGTCTGGTGCTTGAGCCATCGCAGCTGGTTGCCGATGCCGCGCGTCTCGGCGCCGATTGGGATCCCGCGCTCCGCCGTGTGTGGCCAGCACTTCCGAACGATCTCGAAGTAGCGGCGGCCGCCGATCATGATGACGCGCCGGTCAACACCCTCGAACGCGGCCTGTCGCTTCAAATCCTCGAGGCTGATGGCATCGCGATCGCCGAAGGCGACGTCGTACGGCTCGATGATCGCCCGAAGGTCGATGAAGCCCCACTTGGCCGAGAGGATCTTCACCGGCGCGCCGCCGAGCGATCGGGCGAGGGCGAGGCCGTACAGGCGACACGACGTCGCGTACGGGCCGATGTACATGTGCTGCGCTTCCGTGCGCATGTGATGCTTCATGTCGCCGCAGCTGACGACGACCAGCGGCAGGCGCATGAGACGCCGGCGTTCGGCGTGATAGAGCTCGGTCTGGCTCACAGACATACGATCACCTCCAGCTTCGTGCACATCGGACAGAACTCGAACTCCGCGGCGAGGATCTGCGCGTCGCTTGCGCCGGCGAGCTCGGGGAATTCTGCAACTGCTTTCGCCCGCGCGTTGGCGAGCTGCTCGTCCGTGATGGGATGCACGTCCCTGCAGGAGCGGCAGCGGTAGCTGTACTTGGATGTCATTTGCGGTGACTCCGGGTTAGAGAAGGATCCTGTCCGCCGGCCGCGCGGCCGGGGCTGGACACTATAACACGGAGTCGCCAGTATTGCACAACCCTTTTACCGCGAGAGTTCAATGACACCACCGAAAGCGAAGGACGACGAGTTAGATGCAGTGCGCACCGCGTACCAGGCATTCGCCTCGCAGCCGATCGACGCCTGGCCGCGCATGCTCGGCTATCTGTCGAAGCGATTGAATGACGTTCAGCTGGACTCGAGGAAGGAGGAGGGCGCCGAGCTCCTCGCGCGGCTGATCGTAGAGGCCGGCGGCACCGCGGACGACCTTGAAGGCCTGAACGAGATCCGCTCGCGCGTGCTGTTGGTGCGGTCCGTCATGCCCGTCGCGTCCTCGTTCTACCGATCGACGTCCGCGCTCATCGCGCTGATTGACGACCTGATCAAGGTCAGCGCAGACGCGAAGGCGCGCGAAGCCGCGCCGGTCACGCGCGAGGACATCGAGCTAGCCGGGATCGCGGCTACGCGCCGGCCGGTCGACCGCCGCGGCGATCCCTCGGAACTCGCTCGCGACCCAGGACCGAGCGTGCGCGATCGCGGCGCGACGGCCGACGGTCGGTGATCGTCGGTAGCGTTTGCGGCTTCATCGTCGGCGTCGTGTACGTGTGGGTCGGTACACGACGCTGCACGATCATCGTCCGCCCCTGAGATTTCTCTAACAAGCGAGGACTGATGTTCCCGCGAGCAGCGTTTTACTTCGTGTTCGACGTCGAGTCCGTCGGTCTGCACGGTGAGCCGTTCGCTGTCGGCTTCACCGTTCGATCGGGCGTCGACGGCGAAGAGGTTTATGCCGAGCGCATCGTGCTGCCGTTCAATCCCGATCACTTGCAGCTACACAACGGCCGCGTGCCAACTCGCGCCGACATCGCCTGGGTGAAAGAGCACGTCGTGCCGGCGACGTCGGATCACATCAACGAGCTGACGCCGACCGGCATGTTGCGGAAGTTCTGGCTCGAGTGGAAGCGATGGGAGTCGCACGGTGCCGTCATGGCAGCTGACGTGCCGTGGCCGGTCGAGGCGCGGTTCCTGATGGAGTGCGCGTGTTGGGCGTTCAACGTCAACGGCAAACCAACGATCCAGGAAGGCCCGTATCCGATCCTCGACATCGCGACGCTGCGCTTCGCCGCAGGCTTCGATCCGGTCGCGACGGAATCACGCAACGGCGTCGCCGAGCGCCCTGTACACGATCCACTCGCCGACGCGCGCCAGTCCGCGCGGCTCATGTTCGAAGCGTTCGAACTGCTCGAGAAGAACGCTGATCGCGCGTGGCGATATGAGGACTTGAACAAGTGACGCGCGGCCGGCTGACGAAGGACGACGTCGTTCTCGCGCGCCGGCTCGCGCGCGCCGGCGAAATGCCGTTCGGTTGGATCTCCGACATGGCGCGCGATCTCGGAGTCACGACGCCGGCGTTGGTCATGGCGATCAACGGCAGCAGCTGGAAGCACATCAAACGGCCGGCGCCGGTGACTGGGCCGCGCGGCCGGAAGTACAAACGGAGCTCGCGCCAGTCGCGGCCGCGGTGCCCAACGTGCGGACACGCAAAGCACTACGCAGTGATGCCCGATGGATCCGCGTGCGTCGACGCGTTCCACTCGATCGATCATCGACGCTACACCAGCGGTTACAACTTTCATCATCGGCCCGCAAAGCCGTATCGCCAAGGAGCCCGACAGTGAAGAACAAGCTCACGAACTTGAACGACACACTCTTCGAGCAGCTCGAGCGTCTCACCGCGGACGACCTCAAGCCCGACCAGCTCGAGATCGAGATGAAGCGCACCGCGGCCGTCGTGCAGCTCGCCGCCAAGATCGTCGACAACTCGCGACTGCAGCTCGATTCGTGGCGATTCCTCGTCGACAACGGCGGCGTCGATGCGTCGAAGCTGCAAGGCATGCGTCAGCTCGTCGCCGGCGATCCGAACATTCCGACGGACGCCAGAAAGTGAAGGGCGCGCGGATCCGTTATAGCCTCGAGGAGCTCGCGTTCCTCGAGGAACACGCGACTCACCCGCGCAAAGCGCTGCACGCGTGGTTCGTCCATCGCTTCAAGCGGACCGACGTCACGGCCGACAACATCAAAGGCCTGTGCACGCGCAACGGATGGAACACACCGCGCCGGCCGTGGACCGCGGAGAACGATCAGCAGCTGCGCGAGCTCTACCCGCACCACAAGACCGAGAAGGTCGCGAAGATGATCGGCCGCACGCTGCAGGCGACGAACGGCCGCGCGTCGACGCTCGAGCTGTCGAAGACCGCGGAGTACTTGGCGAGCCCCGACGCGTGCCGGTTGCGCCGCGAGGACTCGCCCGGCGTCCCGTATCGATTCAAGAAAGGACAGGCGCCGGCGAACAAAGGCCTCCGTCGCCCGGGCTGGGGGCCTGGCCGGATGAAGGAGACGCAATTCAAGAAGGGCGAACCGACGAACTGGATGCCGGTCGGTAGTCATCGAACGATCGACGGCTACGACTACACGAAGATCAGCGACGTGCGGAACGTGTCGCACATGGTGAACTGGAAGCCGACGCATCGACTCCGTTGGGAGGCGCTGCACGGGCCGATACCGAAGGGCAAGGCGTTGAAGTGTCTCGGCGAGAAGTCGAATACGGATCCCGCGAATTGGGTGCTTGTCTCGCGCGGGCTGTTGCCGCGGCTGAACGGGATCCACGGCCACGGCTACGACCAGGCGCCGGCGGAGCTCCGACCAACGATTCTCGCGTTAGCGCAACTCGAACAAGCCGCCCACGAGCGGAGGAAACGATGATAAATCCAGGAACGAGAGTCTCGATGAACTCGCCGAACTCGACGCATCGACTCGAGCGAGGCCTCGAAGGTGGCGCGCGCATAGTTGTGCCGAACGGCTCGAAGGGAACGGTCGTCGGCTCCGCACCAGAGTCGCAGTCGGTTATGGTGTGCTTCGATGATATCGGCGGGAGCGTCGGCGTAAGCGTGCGTGTGAAGTGGCTGGAGATGACCCCATGATGGACCCGACCTACGCGAAGGAGGAGATCGAGGCGAAACCAGAGTGGGAGCTCGCGTTCGCCATCTCCGAGATCCAGAACGACCGCGCGCCGCTCGGATGGTCGAACTACGTCTCGCTCGCGAAGTCCCTGCTCGCGCGCTACCGAATCGAGCGAAAGTCGTTATGAAGAACTGGCAGGAGGAAGCGGCGAAGTCGCTCGACGCGAAGACCGAGGCTGCGCAACGCAATCTCGAGTACACTGTGCCCGTCGGAACCCGGCGCGATCGCCCGCAGCTGATCGTGCTGCTGACGGAAATCCGCAGTAATTACGAGAAGCTGATCGAAGAATTCCCGTTCTCGGAGTCGATCATGTACTATCGCGATCACGTTGTCGGCCTCACCGACGCGATCGAGGAGCTCAAAGTGCCGGCGCCGGCGACCGACGCGGACACGTTTTGAGCGCGCGCGACAAGTACCAGCGTCCAGCCAAGGAGCGTCATGCCGCCGAAGTCATGGCGCTCCGCGGCGCGTGGGACACGCAGAAGGACACCGCGCAGCATGTGATCACGCTGTGCGCGAAGTCGAAGCAAGCCAAAATCCCCGGCACGTTCGCGCACGCGGTGCTCGAGCTGCTCGCCGCCGGCGGAGCAACCATCGCCACCGAGAGGCACGATCTGTCATGCACACCAGAGATGTGAACGGCGAAACAATCATGTGGATCCGCAACGCGGTCTACAGAGGCTGCAACGGACATTCCGACCACGGCCGACTCACGGTCATCGGACGGAGCAAGAAATTCACCGGCGAAGGCCTGCCAGAGTCAGAGAATCCGAAGGCTGGATACATTGCCGACACCGCGTACGTGAGCGCGAACTGACAATGGGAAAGTTCAAACGACAGAAAGCGCTCAAAGGCGCCGCGGCCTCGAAGCTGTCGCGAGCTCGCGCATCTCGATCGACCGTCGGGCCGATCGCCACGCCCGCCAACCTCGCGCTGCACGTCAAGAACG
>Ga0134123_10001966_pt1 | contig 13441 bp, 19 predicted proteins | sample KB303_FD_96460 | JGI IMG/M metagenome (GOLD analysis project Ga0134123, IMG submission 96460) | Terrestrial soil microbial communities without Nitrogen fertilizer from Kellogg Biological Station, Michigan, USA - KB3-0-3 | ecosystem: Environmental > Terrestrial > Soil > Unclassified ...
ACCTCCGGGATCGACGCGATCGCCATGCTGGATCGCGATCGCGTGTTGGCCATCGATGCCCGTGGGCACGCGCGGCTGCTCGATCGCGGCGGCGTGCTCGCGGATCTCGTCGTGCCGGCCCGGATCCGGATGCTCAGGCCATCGTCCGACGGACACGCGGTGCTTGCCGTACCGAACTATGAAGGCCCTGCTGCGCCCGCGCCGCTGATCGACCTGGATCGCACAGCCGTGATTGCAACGCTCGTCGCGCCGCCGATATTCTCTGCTCGGTGGGTCGACGGTGGCCGCGCGCTCCTGACCGCGCACGCCGATGGCTCGGCGCGACTCTGGGATGCTGACGGCACGCTTCGCCGCACGTTCCACGGCGGGACGCAGTACCTTGCCGATGCTGATGCCGACGGAGCGATCGTGTTTGGCGGTAGCGGCGACGGCACTCTGCGCTTCTGGGATGTCGAATCCGGACGGCAGCTGTGGTCAACGCCGGCGCACACGGCCCACGTCGTAGGCATCCGGATTGACAGTAGCGACGTGGTAACGCGTGGATCTGACGGATCAATTTCTCGGTGGATCTTGTCTGCGGCACGAGTTGATGAAGCGCGGTAGGATAGGTGAAATGATGAAGCAAAAACCGAAACAAAAACTGGCACTTCGACACGAGACCATCCGCCAACTGGAGACGCTCGAGCTGCGCCGAGCCGTCGGCGGTGACGGCGCGCCGCTGGCGTTCGACACCGGGAAGATCGCGTGCGGGACGAGCACCGCGGTCGCGCCGGCCGGCGGAGGGTGAGGCATCGACCGATCTAAATTCGCCATGCGAAACTTGTTTACATTTCGCATGGCGAATTTTAGATTGAGGGAATGACGAACACGAACGCCGGTACCACCGTAAATGAGTCCACGATTGCCCGCGTAGCGAAGTACATCGCCCAACCGTACGACGCCCTTTGGGCGTCCATCGCCCACGATCTCGTCGGGGCCCGTCTCTCCGATGTCGCAGCCGAGCTTATGGATTCCGCCGAGGGCGATCCCGACCCCGATGTCAGCGCGACCTGGCGCGCCTGCGCGTTCGTGTTAGCCGAGGATGCGCGTCAGGCGGCTCCGACGCAACCCGTGGCGCGCGGGCTGGCTGACGTTGCGCAGATCGTCGGCGAGGTCAGCGTGGTCGCCGGCGCGGCACGCTGGGCCGCTGGTGCAGTCGCACTCCACGTCCGCCGCGCCCTCGACCGGCGCCGCCAGGAGCAACTCGCCGGTATCGAGCCGAGCTCGCTGATCGAGCTTGACGAAGTTCCCACGGCTGGCAAGCAGGTGTCGCGATGATCGCCGTCGACGCCGCGCGTGGCATGCACGTCGGAGAATTGCGCCGTCTCCGCGATGACCCGGTCGCGCGCCGACAGGTCGAGCTCCGTGATGCCGGAACGGACATCGTGCTCGGCGTGCTCGACGGACTTGGCTACCGCTACAGTGGCACCGGCGGCTGGCACATCACCGCGTACGCCACGCCCGAGCATATGCTCGGGCTCGTGAATATCGCCAAGGGGATCGCGGTGCTCACGTCCGTGCCACTTGATTCGCACATCGTCGAGGCGTTGACCGTACCGGCTCAGGCCACCGGACCGCAGGTGAGTGGCGCCGCGGCGTGGACATCGCCCGACGCCGGCGAGGGGCACCGGGCGAGCGCTCCCGAGGGATGGGTGCAGCTGTTCGTCGACGTGAGAGCCTCAGCTCGTGGGGAGCCCTACACCGCCGCGCGGCGAACGCCGGCGCCGCGGATCACCTGCCGGGCTCGCGTCGTGCGATGGGGGCTGGCCACGTGCTACGAGGGCCGGCCCGGCGACCCAGGGCCGCGTTGCCTTGATCCGCGGGAAGGCGACGAGATGGAGCCGATCGCCGACTGGCCGGTTGACCGCCAGATCCGCCGGAGAATGGCCGCCGTGGCCGATGACCGCCTCCGCGCGCTGGCTATGCGACTCGCCGTCGTCGCTGGAGTTGATCTGGAGCCGTACCTCGCGCGGCCGCACTCGCCGGGTCTGTCCAGTGCCCGGCGCGCGGCTGCGCTCCCATACCACCCGTTCGGATACGCCGGGGCGCGCGACGTCGCGACCTCGGTCACGTACGCAGCGCCACATCGCCTGCTCCGCGAGCACGGCGTCACGTGGTGCGCAGCCTGGGAGACGAACCATGTGGCCGGGGCGAGCTACCACAGCCTGCTCGAGCAGCTACTGCGGCGCATCCTCGTGCAGCGCCTCGAGCCGATCGCCGCGGCGATCCGCGAGCAGCTCGAACCGCTCAGCGACATGACGCCGGCGCCCGGCCAGCAGGAGCACATGCCGCTGCATGCGCTACACGCCGCGATGGAGCCTGCGGTCGCCGCGTCGATCGATCCGATCGCCAAGCGGCTGCTCGGCTACTTCGACTTAGATACTAGGAAAATGACCAGGCCGGTGCGCGCCGAGCTGCTGGCGATCTACTACTCGGCGGGTCCGGTCGTTGTCGACATCCCGCACGACCAGTCCGGCCGGAGGGATTCGTGAGCTACGGGGCCCGCGTCGACGCGTTGCTTGACCGCCTCGGCGGCGACCTCACCGAGGCGGACTTTCGCGCGCTCGCGCTGGCCTGCATCGACCAGGCTGGCGTAGGCACGCGAGACCAGGATGCAATCCGTGGGATCCTGCAGGCGGATGCCTTCGCGCGGGATGCGATCGCCGCTCGGATCGCCGACCTCGATACTATTGATCCGGCGCCGGGCTGGGAAGATCGCGCCGTGGCGCGCGCCGTCCACGAAGGCGTGTTGCGCCCGGTCGCATCGGCTTGCCAGCTTTGCGGTCGCGACGATGGCCGCCACGGGCCGGGCTGCGATGGGACCTTTCTATGACCGAATTCATCGACTGGCTGTCCGGCGCGCTCCTCTGGGAGGCGATGCGCGTCGCTAGCGCCAATCCCCAGCCGCCGAGCTCGGAGCCGGCTCCGTTCGCCGCGCTCCTCGAGCGCATCGAGCGCGACCTCGCGGAGACGCGCGCATGCCCGCGGAGCGCGCCATGACTCGCCGCATCCGGATCGCCCCGTGGACGCTCTACGCGTGCTCGCAGCTGCCGTCTCACTGGGTCGGCACGAACAAGTTCAGCGAGCTCTACCGGTGGCCGCGGTCTGGCAAATGGGCGGATCGCGAGCCGTACTCCGGGGCAACCGCGGAGCTCACTGTCATTGACACCGCGCTCGCCCGCGGCACGGGGTGGCCCGGCGCCGGTGTCGGCCGGCGGCGTGTCGGCGGCGACGTGCCGGGCAAGAACCGCACGATCCGCATCACCGACCGCGACTGGAAGGCGATCGGCGACATCGCCGATCGCCAGGGACAGCAGACCAGCGAGGCCGTGCGCGAGGCTATCCAGCTGGCGATCGCGCGCGGCGGAACGCGATGATCACCGGGCCGGGACGTCGCGCCACCGCGCGACGCCGAGCAGCCGGGCGCGCGCGATCGACGCCTGGCCCACGAATCCGTCGGTGACGAGCGGCGAGTTCGTCATCCCGCGCCGGCTCGCCTCGGCGTTAAGCCAGGTCTGCCGCGCCTTGCCGAGCGTGATGTCCTCATCGGCCGCGTAGTCCAGCGCCTCGGCACCGAGCGCGTGCAGCGCGCCGTAGATGGCATCACCGGGGTCACCGCGGCCGCGCGTGCTGGTGTTGTCGCGGTGGCCGAACACCCCGACGCAGTCCGGGCCGCCGAGGTTGTGCCGGTGCCCGCCGTCGCTCACCTCCATGCGGAGCAGCGGCTCGTTGCGGTACGGCGCGCAGTGGAACTGGAACGGTATGCCGATGGCGTCGCAGAGCTCGGCGGCGATTAGCGCAGTGGCGTCGATCGTCGCCTGGCGGATCGCGCCGTCCTTGGCGACGAACATCTCGATCCCGACGCTCCAATCGTTGCTGCCCTCGGCGTGGTAGGCGCACGTGTACGCCAGGTCGCAGAGGCACACGACCGTGCCGGCGCTGTCGACCAGGACCTGCGCCGCGCTCGAGGTCGGATCCGTGCGCCAAATGTCGGCGTATCGCGCCGCTTCGCCGCCGTGGCCCGCGCCGGGTACGACGTGCTGATTATCTCCGGTGACGCTGTGGATGATGACCTGGCGTACCCACTGCGTCTTGCGCGGACGGTAGTCGCGGAAGTCGAGGTATGCCCAGTCCGGACCGTTTCCGGGCGGCAGCCGCGGCGGGATCACGGTGACACCGGTGACGGGGACGATGAGGCCGGCGATGAGCAGGCCGCCGGAGGTGGTCATTTGCTGTCCCCGCAGAACACGATCTGCTCGTTCTGGATGAAGCCGTGGAACGCGCAGAAGTGGCTGTCGTTCAGGTGCTCTGGCAACGCGCCGGCGGCGAGCGCGGCTTCTCGACTTGCGTAGGTCGGAATCCGCCGGATGCTCGGCGATAGCGTCAGCGTCTCGAACGTGTCGCAGGTGCGCTGCCAGATCGCGCCGCTCGTGTACCAGCTGGTCGCCGGGCTGCCATCGAGCCGTGGTGCGAACGGGATCGCGTGGTCGCACCCGGTATGTCCCTCCGGGCAATCGAAGTGGATGCCGCATGGCACGTCGTCCGGTTGTCCGGCATACCGACCGGTGACCCACCGCGGGTTGCAGTCGACGAGCCGCGTCTGGCGGTGGCCGCTCACTTCGATTCCTCGCGCAGGAGCTCCACGACACGTCGCGCGATGCGCTCCACGTCTTCATCGGTAAGCTTCTGCGGAACAGGCGCGAAGTGGTAGTGCGTATGCTGGTCAGCCGGCAATGGCTGATACGGAGCTGGGTTGAAGGTCGGCAAATGCCCAGGCCATGGGTTGAATGGATCGATGATGCAGGTCATGGCACCAGCCTGGACCGCGCCGCCGCAAAGGTTACCGAACGCCACCGGTTGGTTACCGGGCGAGGTACCGTCCATCACACCGCTCCGTCTGCCGGGTACTTCGCCAGCTCGGCCGCGTTCGCCGCCGCCGCCGCGGCATCGTCAGCCGCTTCGCCCGGGGCCAGCTTGTCGAGCTCGGCGATGATGTCGGCCGGCGAGAGCTGCGACGAAACACCGGCCTCGAGCGTGCGCAGGATGGCGTCGACGGTCTGCAGCGCGGTGGCTGCGCCGGCTCCACCCACGCCGGTGAGCGACTGGACGAGCTCGAGCGCGCGGAGCACGGGCTCGCCGTACTTCGCGAGGTCGGCCTTGATGGTGTTGGCGAGGCTCATGTTACTTGCCCCCGGCGATGAAGGGCTTGACGCCGGCGATCAGCTGGCCGAGCGCGGCTTGCATGCTCGCGAGCGACTGGTCGTCGTCGGCGATCCACGCCGCAGCGATGGCGCGGTACACGAGCGCGAACAGCGGATCGAGCTTCGCCCGCTGGGCCTGGTACGACGCAAGCGCGGCGCCGGACGCCGCGACCTTCGCGGCGCACTGGTCCTTCGTCTCCACCGCAGGGTCGCAATGCGCGGTCAGGCCGAGCTCGTGGGCACGGTCATAGGCCAGGAAGCCATCGCGCGCGGAATCGGCAGCGATGAGCGCGGACCTGATCGTGGTCTCGCGCTGGGAAGCGCCGCAGCCCATCGTGGCGGCCAGCGCGATGCCGGCCCCGGCCAGCAGGAGCATCACTTGGATCCGGCTGTACCCGGCCTGGCTGGACCTCGGCGGCGTGACCTGGGCGTCGGCGATATGGAGCAGGCCGAGCACCGCGGTCACGACCACGCCGCTCACCGGCGTGCCGCCCGTGTAGGCTTGCAGCGCCGTTCCGGCCACGCCAACGCCGGCCGTGATCCACGCGAGGCGCTTGCCCTGGGCGACCCAGTGCGTCGAGGCGTTGAGGCGCAGCAGGTACCCGACCAGCACGTAGGCCAGCGTGACCACGCCGACGAACGGCCCATGGACGGCCAGGTAGCTGGCGATCGCGTCGGGCGTCGGCGGTGGCACGGCGGGGGCGTCGCCGGCGGCGGCGCGCGCGACGCCGATCATCCACGGGACGGTGATGAGCACCATCGCACCGGCGACGCAGTGCATGGCGAGTCTGATAGCAAACCGTAGCGATTTCATGGTCTTTCCTTGGTCTGGTTCGGGGTTCTGAGCTGGTCGAGCTGGCTCTCGAGCCGGTCGACCTGACGGCGAAGGGTCTGGATCTCGTCGGTGACGTGCTGCTCGTCGCCGCCGCGGTGGTAGAAGAACGCCACGATGGCGAGCACGGCCACGACGGCGCCGCGCAAGGCCCAGTTCGCGGCCTGGCGAGCGGGGCCCACGACCTGGGCATGGGCCGCTACGGTGTCGCCGAGCTGGCCGACCGTACCGCCGAGGAGCTGGACCGTGGTTCCGAGCTCGCGGTGCTGCTTGAGCAAACGTCGCTCGAGCCGGCGGATCACCGCGCTGAGCTCCATCGGCATGACCGGAGCGCTCGGGTCCCGGTCGCTGCGATGGATGGCGTCCCAGTCCCGTCGGGTCGCGACGAGTGGCTCGTCATAGGGCGACGCCGTGTCGTCGCCATCGTCGGCTTCAGGCAGTTCGTTCGGGGCCGCGACCACGGGGATGCCGCGGGGCCAGGTCCGCATGTGCCTCCGGCGCTCCGCGTCGGTCGGCAGCCGCCTGGTTGGGTGGTCTTGGTCGTCCGGATCGTCCACTCCGGCCAGGTTCGCCGGGGCCCGGGAAACGGTCGAGTCTATGGAGTTGCTCCGCCCGGCGCTATCATGTCTCGGAGGCGCCTGCCCTGCGGTGCAGGAGCGCGATGCGGTCGATCACGTTTAGCGACCCCGGTAACCGGTCACCGGTCCGAACCGATCCGGAGCACTCCGGATACGCCGGGCGGTCTCGCCACGCGCGCCGGCGCCCGCCCTGGTTACATCCAGCCCCCCCGTCACGGGACGCGCCGGCCGCGCCGCTCGCCATCGGCCGCAGCGATCGCGGCGTCAAGCGCATCCTGCTCGGTGAGCAGCGCCCTGACGTGCGCCCGGCCCGAAGTCAAGCACATAAACCGCGGCAGCAACCTGCGCGTCTCCGCGCACGCTCGGCAGTGCTCCGCCTCGACGTCTACGATCTCAGCAGCGCAATCCTTGCACCGGCGGGTGAGCGGTCGCGACCTTGCAGTGGCCAGTCCGTCGTCCTGCTCCATGGCCAGCTGATCGTACAGCTGTCGGGAGCGGCGCGGTTCCCTATTGCGTAGGTGAGAGGAATCACGCACCGTCGCACGCCGCGCCGCCCTCCCGACCTTTGCATCGTGGCATTACGGCTCGGGGTGTCCACTCCGGAAGATCTGTCTCACCGCGCGCATTGCGTGAGGTCACAGATTTTGTTGTAGTGCGCTACGGCGCTATGTCGCCTTACAACATGACGGTCTTCCCTGGCCGTCCTCACAAGAAAGGTATCGATAGATGAGTAATCAGTATTTTGCGTTGTTGATGTGCTGTGCCGTGACGGTCGGATGCGAGCTTCCGGATCGCCAGGATGAGCGGTCTTCGCAGGCACGGTCGGCGCTCACGGCCCCGACCACGATCGCGCCCACGAGCGGGTATGGTGACCCAGGGACGAGCGCGACGATCGACACCCGAGGAAACGTTAACTGGGTGGGCGGCAACTGGTACGTTCCGCTTCCCGTTTCTGTCGGTGACGTCATCGGTTCGGTAACAGCGCTCGTGCGCGACAACGGCCAATACAATCTCCACGCGAGCGATGGCAACACCGTTGTCATGCAGCTGATCTCGCGCACAGTGGTTGGCGACAATGCTCGCGGTTCGGCCATCAGTAACGGTCTCGGAACTCAGCAGAACCTCACCGTCACGCCGAGCTTCGGCTACAAGGTGCAAGCTGGCGAAGAGATGCTCGTCCAGTTCGTTGGGATCAAGGGCGGGGCCACGCCAGGACAAAGCACTGTTCCGTCGATGACAGGGACTGTTACCGTATCTCCCATTACCGTACGGCCCACTGTGCAGATCGTTGTGCCATCGGCCAACTGGCACATCAGAGCTGGCAACCCATCACTGGATGGTCGCGGATTCTGGCTGTTAGAACACAACGGCTCCGACGAGCTGATCAGCGATCTTCCAGTGCAACCCGGTGATAATATAACATCTCTGGCGTTTCACCTTAATCGCGGCGCGAACGTGCTTCCTGGTGATATTCAACTGAAATTATTAAGCCGCCCATTTGGATCAGACCCGGCTACGGTGGCTGCTACCTCAGTGCTGTATTCCGTTGTGTCATCAGGTAACGCATGGACGGTGGTTGATATAGCGTCGACACAAACGTCAATATTACCAGGCGTCTCATATTGGATTTCGGTATCTAGTTCGCAGTTCCTTGACGATGACGCAACTCCGATGTTCGATGGTGTGCTGGTGGCGTTTACGCGGGCCATGTAGGCTACACGCGGTCCACTACGAGCTTGACGCCATCGAATGACGGGGCGCCTGAAAACGTAAGCGCAGAAGTGGCGATCGATAGGTGGTAGATAAATCCAGCCTCGAAAGTATATGGCGCGAACGCGGAGACCGTATCACGCGTCGTGAATCCTGTACCCGTTGAAACCACGTCACTATATACGTTTGCTGTGGTTGATCCTCCGTCGCCGAACGACCTCTTGACCAGCTTGAAGTCGAACTCGCCGCTTATGTTGTTTGAATTTCTATTAAAGCTCCAGACAAGCGACGATAGTACTGTTCCTGCACCGAACCATATCGGGCAGATCAGTTCTGCTGCAACAGAGGTCGAGAATGTCCAGACGTCGCCAGCGCGGGTCGGTGATCCCGAGTTGATGACGAAAGCTGATCCTGGATAGATGAGAGGACGAGGAGTCCCGAACGTATATCCTGCGCTACCTGCGGTCCTGAACGCTACATTGGCGGTGGCGGTGCCATTGACGGTCAGATTACGCGTGACCGTCGCATCGGTGCTCCGCTTTGTGGTTGGCTGGTGATTAAGCGTCTGCGTACCGGTACCGTTGCCCGTGATGTCGATGGCAATTCCAGCGAACGCGTTGGCATCCGATGATATGGCCAATTTGAAGTTATTCGCGTCGATCTTGATTACCCAGTAGTCCGTACCGGCTGTCAGACCTCCAGGTAGCGCGCCGCCGCTATTGGAGGTCCGGACTGGGCCGTCTCCGGTCTCGAGACCGTGCGCCGTCTTCGTCAGCTGGTCGGTCGTGCTGTCGGCCGTGAACGTGAAGTCGGTGAAAGACAGTAGCCGGCCGCCAATCGTCATATTTCCGCCGGTCGTCACCGCGCCAATAAGCGTCGATGTTGCTCCGACGGTCAGTGCGCCGCCATTCAACGTCAGGTCGCCACCGGTGAGCACGACCTGGTCGTTGAACGTGGCGAGCCCGCCGATCGTCAACGAGCTGTCGAACGACGACGCGCCGGTGAACACACCGTCGTTCACGTACTGCGCCCATAGGAAGTACTGGTTCAGCAGCGAGTTGACCCGCTTCGAGCTGGCAGGCGTTCCCGGGGCGAACCCAGTATCGCGCTCGCCACTGGTCGGCACGGTGATGTTGACCCCTCCGGTCGCCCAGCGTGACAGCTCCAAGGTCGGCTTCGTGCTCATATCCTCACAGCTCCTGATCTGCGGCGTTGAACCACACCGCGGTGTCCCAGACGCCTGCCGTGTCCCAGTACAGCGTTCGCGCCGGGTCTTGCCCGGTCCACTCGACGATGCGGCGCACGCCGTCGCTGGTCGCGCGTAGCACGAGCTCGACGAGCACGGCCGCGACCGCATCGGACAGCGCGATGCCGTCGACACGCAGCACGGATGCCGCGACGCCGGTGATCACCGTGGTGATGGTGCCGGCGTCTCCGATGACGAGCCGGGCGACCTTCTGCACGTCGTTGACCGATCCGTTGCTCTTGTTCGCCGAGATCTGCGCGCGCACGTAGCGGCGGTAGATCTCGTCATCGCTCACGCCATCGCGCGCGCGGCCCACGATGACCCCAATCACGTCGAGCTGCGCCCCGACCGCCGTGTCCACGTTGCGCTGCGTGAGCACGGCGAGCATCGCCGCCGCGAGGTCGTTGGCCGGCGCGAGTAGCGCGGTGATCGCCTTCTCGGTGTTCGTCAGGTCTGCGGGGTCGCCGCTCCGGTACATGCTCGGCAGCCGCGACAGGGCCCGCGCCACGTAGTCGCGCGGGGGTAGCGTGCTCGTGATGGCCACGGCCGCGGTCGGCAACACCACGACCGGGGCGCTGTCGGCCGGCGCCGCCCAGCGCAGGGCCGCGGCCGAGCCGGCGATCGCGGGCGCGCGCGGCTGTTGCTCCTCGATCACGGGACCCCGGTGCTCGTCGCCACGGCCACGCGGCTTGTGTCGTACACGGCACGCTCGAACAACGAGATGGGGATCGTCGTCGACAACGACGGCGATGCCGTGGTGCCGATCAGCGGCAGCGCGACGTCGAGCACGCCGGAAACCGTGAAGACCTGCGCCGAGACCCGCGCCGCCACCACGTTGGTGCCGTCATCGAGCGCGTTGCCGCTCGTGGCGATCGCCGCGGCGATCTGCGCTGCGCCGTCGACCGGAAACGCGCTCGGATCCACGACGACGGTGACCGAGACCCAGACCGGGATCTCCGTCACCCGCGAGAATGCCATGGGCTGCGGCGTTCCCTCGCTGTCAAGCGCCGTGCCGATCACCGTCCCGAACGTCCTGATCCCGTCCGCGACGTTGTCGAGCAGCGCGTCCCAGATGTCCTGGTCCGCGCCGCCTTTCACCATCGCCAGCACGGAGTGCGGCGGGATCCCGTTCGCGTCGGTGACGTCGGTGACGTTGCTGAACACGGTGCAGCTCGTGACCGGCGTCGAGCCGTCGGTCAGCCCGAGCAGCGCCGCGCGGATCGCTCCCTTCGTGGACGTGCCGGGCTGCTCGAGCTCGATCTCGCGCAGGGCGCGCAGCTGCGCATTGGTCATCACCGGCGAGCCGACCGCGGCGTCCAGGATGTTGACGACGCCAGACCACCCGCCGACCGGTGTGTCGATACTGACGATGTCGCCGCTCACCGCGACGATCGGCCCGGACACCGTAGCGCGCGTCAGCACGTCGACGAAGCCGGTCCCGGCTCCGAGGAAGCGCCACGTCGCGCCGCCGTCGATGATGTCCACGCCGCGCGTCGTACCGGCGGGGCCACCGCTCGGCGCCGACGGCCCGCCGACGGTGCAGAGGTAGATGTTGCCGGCGTTGGTGCGCTTATCACCGGCCACGTAGACCGTCGAGCCGAGCCAGGCCGTGGCCGCGGCGATGACCTGGTCGCCGGCGTCCTGGGTCGTGAACTGCTGCCCGGTGCTCGAGGTCGACGCCAGGGAGCCGGCCGTGATCGGCGTGGTCGGCGTGCCGGTGAGCGTCAGCGTGACGCTGCTGAACGTCGCCGCGCGGCGCTTCGTGCCGGTCAGCGCGCAGATCGCATCGAGCGCGGCGTCGAGCGCCTTGTTCGGGTCCTGGCTCGAGACGATCGCCTCGAGGAGCTCGTTCAACAGCGCGAACAGCTCCGCCACGATGCCGATCTGCTGGCCGTCCGGGGAGCGGTCCGAGACGTCCATCGAAGCCCCGAAGAAGCCCCGCCACTTCGCGTTGATCTGGTCGCGGACGTCCGCGAGCGTGGCGATCTGCAGTCCCTGGGTAGTCAGCGCCGGTATGGGCACCGCATCATCGTCGGTGCCGCGACGGCAACGGTCGAATCGGTGCCAGCGGCCGGCCGATGTCAGGATCGTCAGGGCCTCGGATTATGGTGGGCGTACATGAGCACGCGCTGGCACATCCACTGCCTCCGCTGCGCTGAGTCGCGCACGATCACTGGCACCGGCAACGAGGCCCTGACCCGGCCACGTATCAGCGAGCTCGCCGCCGCCGGCAACGGCGATGCGGTGTGGCTGGCGCAACACGCGGCGCATCGGCTCGTGCCGGTCACCGAGTACGGGGCGGTTGTCGCCTGCTGACCGGCTGCTCACGCTGCGCCGCTGGTCACCCGCTCGGCGTGTTCGCGGTAGGCGACCAGGTGGTTCTCGTCTCGAGCCGGCCCCGAGCCGACGGCCTTCAGCCCGGCACAAAAGGCACCGTGGTATCGTGGTCAATCCTGGCCGGCGCACAACACCAGGAGGTGCGCGTGCGGCGCAAGGGCGGCCAGGTTGCCGCGTTCGCCCCGTGCGAGCTCGCGCCAGCTGCCGCGCCGGCGACCAAGTCGATGTCGGACTACCGCGCGATGTCAAGCGAGGAGTTCAGGGCGCGGTTGCGCGAGCGCCGCGTGGTCGTGCATGTGCTGTCCGATGCAGAAGCCGCTCTCGCCGAGCGCAGCGCCCGGCGGATCCAGGCACGCCGATAGCCACCCTTGCGGGCCCCTCTTACCGCCCGGACATCGCTGCAGCGCGCCGGGTTGATGGTCTCGTAGGCCAGGTTCGATCGGCAGCCCACACGCTCTGGGTGGACCGTCTTGCTGGCGAGGGCTACGACGTTGGCCTTGCGGCCCAATATGGCGTACCCCGCCGCGTCGGGGTCAGAGAGGCTCATGAAGCTTGCAAGTCGGCATTGAACCGAGGTGGTGCGGCCACCGAGTCATGAGTATCCGTTGCGCGGGCAGGATTTGAACCTGCGACCTCCGGGTTATGAGCCCGGTGAGCTACCTGGCTGCTCCACCGCACGCAGCAACCATGCCCTACGGGGATTCGCGCGTCAAGGATCGCCTCGCCCGGCTCTCAGCATCGATAACGGCACAGCATCGAGCCTCAGGCGCGGGCGATCGTCCTGGATCGGCAGGCCGGTCCCGTCGCTGAATAGCGCGCTCTGAAACTGGAAGTCGATCCGCCGCGCTACCTTCGCGCCGCGCCGCCAGCGCCGGGTCATGCGTCTGCTCTGCTTGAGCTCCTCGCGGCACTTCGCGAACGCGGCCGGCGACCAGTCCGAGCCGATACCGTCCCAGTCCGGACCGAACCAGAGATCGAGATCCTCGCGCTCAACCAGTACACGGATGTCGAGGTCGCCGGGCTCATCGGCAGTCAGGTACGAGCCGACCAGGTAGACCGGGCCGCCGTACGCGAAGGCGATGTGGTTGGCCTGGCCACGGAACGCGGCCGCGAACGACTCGGCGCGCTCATGTGGCGTCGGAGCTGCCGGCGAAGCGTCGGTACCGATCATGTTCCGGGCACGATCTGCACCTGGCCGTCGCCGAACCTGGTGATGATCGTCGCGCTCACGGTCAGGTTGCGTGTCGTGCCGTCAAAGCTCGACTTGAACTCCGCTACGTCGAGCACCCCGGGCACCGCGAGCGCCTCGCCGCGCAGGACCCGGGCGATCTTCGCGGCGTCGTAGGGCTGCCCGAGGATGGCGTCCTGCTCGGTGACCACGCCGTCCTCGGTCTCGAGCCACGGCGTGCCCAGGTCGCGATTGAGGAACCACTCGTCGCGCCACAGGAGCCACGCCGTGCGCACCAAGATGAGCACGGCCTCGAGGCCGCTGGCCTTG
>Ga0134123_10001968_pt1 | contig 13431 bp, 8 predicted proteins | sample KB303_FD_96460 | JGI IMG/M metagenome (GOLD analysis project Ga0134123, IMG submission 96460) | Terrestrial soil microbial communities without Nitrogen fertilizer from Kellogg Biological Station, Michigan, USA - KB3-0-3 | ecosystem: Environmental > Terrestrial > Soil > Unclassified ...
GATCGGAATCCGTCCGTCGCCTGATCCCAGGTCGTACACCACGTCAGACGCGGTCGTGTGTGCAAGCTTCAGCATCGCCTCGGCCACGCCGTTGGAGGTGGGGACGTAGTGGATGTCGGGTGTCCGCGTGTCCTGAGCGAAGTCGAGGGACAGCAGCCAGGTAAATAGCAGTAGAGTAGCCATCGTGCGAATCGCGCTCCTCGGAATTGCCGTCGGACTTTTCGCGCAGGCGGCCGTGGATCGTCCCGCGGTCACCGTGCGCGGGCGGACGTACACGCCCGCCTCCATTCTCGCAAGAAACATGGGCAGCGCGGAAGATCAGGAGACCGCGTTTCCGCCGCACAAAGTCATCGGCAACATCTACTACGTCGGCACGCGGACGCTGAGCTCGTTCCTCATCACGACTCGCGCGGGACACATCCTGATCGACACGACCTACGAGCGAAACGCCGGGGTCATTCAGAAGTCCATCGAGCAGCTCGGGTTCAAGATCGCCGACATCAAGATCATTCTCGGCAACCACGCGCACGGCGATCATCAGGAAGGCGACGCGGTCTGGAAACAGATGACCGGCGCGACGGTCATGGCGATGACCGAGGACGTCCCGGCGCTGATGGCGATCATGCCGGGCGGCAAGGCCCATCCCGTCGACGCGCCGCTGCGCGATCGCTCGGCGATCACGCTCGGCGAGACGACGCTCATCGCGCACCTCACGGCCGGACACACGCGCGGAGCGACGACGTTCACGATGAAGGCGGACGAGGCGGGGAAGGCCTACGACGTGGTGTTCTTCTCGAGCCTGCGCGCGCCGGCGGGAATCACGCCGGCGATCGCCGCGGAATTCGACCGGACGTTCCCGCTCGTCCGCAGGCTGCCCTGCGACGTGCCGCTCGGCGATCACCCGGCCGAGTACGACATGCAGACGAAGTACGCGAAGCGTGCGGCGGGCGGCCCCAATCCGTTCGTCGACAAGGCCGGCTGTTTCGCCGAGGCCGACATCCAGGAAGCGATGTACCGCGCGCTGCGTGAGCTCTGAATCGTTCGTGTGAACAGCACGAACAGGCGTGTGAGCCTCGTCCCCCGCAATCTACATTAATGTCGGCCATCTTTTTCTGACACGATTGTTGTCTTACACTCTGTCCTGCGGTGAAGACGTTTCAATCTTGTCTGATTCTTGGCCTCGTCGCTGCCGGAGCGACGCTGTCGGCGGCGTCGCAGGCGCCGGTCGCCGCCATCCTCGACAAGGCCACGGACTACGTCTGCGGCTACATCCGCGAGTTTTCGACCGTCGTCGCCGAAGAACACTACGCGCAGGGCACGCTCGGCGCGGGCAAGAGCGAACACGTCGAGCTGACGTCTGACTTCCTCTTCGTCAGGCCACTGGCGCTGGAGAGCTGGCTGACGTTCCGCGACGTCTACTCGGTCAACGGCAAGCCGGTTCGCGATCGCGAAGAGCGGCTTGCCCGGCTGTTCGTCAACGAACAGCCCGGTGCGCTCGACCGCGCGACGGAGATCGCGCAGGAAGGCTTCCGCTACAACATCGGCCTCAAGGAGCGGACGGTCGCCAATCCGCTCATCGCGCTGGCGTTCCTTCAGCCGGGCTACCGCGACCGCTTCGACTTCCGGCTGGACCGGCTCGACGTCGTGCGCGGCGCGGACGTCTGGATCGTCAAGTTCAAGGAAAAGGCGCGCCCGACAATTCTCGGAACCCTCGACGATCGCAATGTCGCCTCGATGGGCCGCTTCTGGATCGACGGCGCGTCAGGCCGGATTCTCCAGACCGAGCTCGAGACCAGCACGGGCGACAAGGTGATGACGATCTTCGCGCACGACGAGCGGCTCGAGCTCGACGTGCCTGTCGAGATGCGCGACATCGCGTGGCTGAACGGCGTTGCCATCACCGGCTCCGCGTCGTACGCCAACTTCCGTCGATTCGGCGTCGCGACGCACGAGCAGTTCCGCTAACACCGCCATCGTTTGTCGTCGTGTTTCTGACTCGAGCGATCTTCTGTCGCGCATCGAGACATCCTTGGTCTTTTTTCAACACATGATCGACAAGGCTGTGTGAGATCTCGTCGTTCGACGTACCCAAGCCGCTTCGTCACCGCCGTTCCAAACCAACGTCGTCGCAATTAAAACCTTACTCCGACAGAAGTGTCGAGTGCTCGAGATCGAAGTCGTACAACTGCGACGACGCGTCGATTCGTGCGGACACGCGCGTGCGCGCATCACAAACGCGCGAGCACGTCCTGGCGCACTCCTTGCTCGATGACGGTGCAGTGACTGATTCCTAGCGTAACCGCGATACAAAACGTGCCGGCGCGGATCGCCGGGCTCGCAGGCCACGTGCTCCGCCGCGTGTGCCCGCTGAAAGGCGTTGAGATGAAACGGATCCTGTGGCTGTGGTGTGCCTGCGTGTTCCTCGCCTCGCTGCGCGCCTTCGCCGGACAGACATATCAAGGCGCCATTCGCGGGCAGGTCCGGGATCAGAACGGCGTCATTCCCGGCGCGGAGGTGGTGCTGCTCAACGCGGGCACGCTCACGGGCCGCACGAGCCTCACCAACGAAGTAGGCGAGTACTCGTTCACCAACGTGCTTCCCGGGACGTACACGATCAGGGTTTCGCTCGCCGGCTTCAAGACCGAGGAGCGCAAAGGCGTCCAGGTCCAGACACAGCAGAACCTCGTGCTCGACTTCACGCTCGCCGTCGGCGAGTTCAGCGAGCAAATCACCGTGACGGGCGGCGTGACGCTGGTAGAACGGCTGTCGCCGACCGTCGCCACGTCTCTCGACAACAAGTTCCTCGCGGCGCTGCCGATCTTCGGCCGCAATACGTTCTACGCCGCCATCGCCGCCCCCGGCGTCATTCAATCGGGCGATCCGCAGTTCGTCCGCATGCAGGATCAGTCGGGCGCGTCGTCGCTGTCGATCGGCGGTGGTCCGAGGCGCGGCAACGGCTACGTGCTCGAGGGCGTGCCGATCACCGACCTGATCAATCGCGCCACCTTCATTCCGTCGATCGAGGCCGTCGAGGATCTGAAGGTGCAGGTCAAGACCTACGACGCGGACATGGGGCGCGCCGCCGGCGGCGTCTTCAACACGACGGCGAAGTCGGGCGGCAACGACTACCACGGCAGCGCGGTCATCATCAACAAGCCGATGTGGGGCACCGGCAATCTGTATTTCGCCAAGGTCGCAGGGCTCCCCAAGCCGCCGCAGTACTACTACGACTGGGCCGGGTCGTTCGGCGGTCCCGTGGTGAAGAACAAGACGTTCTTCTGGGCCAGCACAGAGGGCTACCTGCAGGAGAGCACGCGCAACAACGTGCTGACGATGCCGACGGCGCTGCAGCGGGCCGGCGATTTCTCGGGCTTTGTCAATTCGAGCGGCAAGCCGATCATCATCTACGACCCGCTGACGACGCGGCCGGATCCGGCCCGGCCTGGTTCTTTCATTCGCGATCCGTTCCCGGGCAACAGGATTCCGGCGAATCGGCTGAACCCGGTGGCGCTGGCGATGCTGTCGGGCCTGCCGATTCCGCCCTCCGGCAACTCGCTCAATGCGAACGCGACGCTCGACGACGGCCCGCAGCGTCAGTGGACGCTGAAGGTCGACCAGCGCTGGTCCGACCGGTGGACGACGACGGGCATGTATGCCCGGCAACACACGAGGGAGCCGGGCTCGACGTTCTACGGGGCGTACGGGACGGCGGCGGGAGATCCCGCGGCGACCAAGAACGATCGCCTGATCAACTTCGTCTCGCTGAACAACATCTTCATTCCGAACAACACGACCACCGTGACCGTTCGCTATGGCTACAACCAGTTCCAGGATTTCGGCGCCAACGAATACGGCATCGCCACCGACGCCGCCTCGCTTGGCCTGCCGGCCAGTTACGTCAGCGGATTGACGTACAACACGTTCCCGCGCATCACGGTCAACGGCTACGGCAGCGGCGTGCTGCTCGGCTATACCGGTCCCAGCCAGGCGATGTACAAGACGCAGACGCTCAACGCGACGGTGTCGAAGGCGATCGGGCACCATTCGGTGTCGATGGGGGCCGACTATCGCCGCATCAGCGCGGACGTGCTGGTCTACGGCAACTCGGCCGGCAACTTCGGCTTCACCAGCGCCTTCACGCAGGGCCCCGATCCGAATACCGGCAGCTCCACGGCCGGTGACGCCTTCGCCTCGTTCCTCCTCGGCTACCCGGCGACAGGCGACATCGCCGTCGCCACGCCGGGCCACTACTTCCTCAACTACTACTCGGGCTATGCGCAGGACAACTTCCGCGCCACGTCGAAGCTCGCACTGAACTACGGCCTTCGCTACGAGTTCGAGGGCGGCCTGCACGAGCAGGACAACCACTTCACCGTCGGCTTCGATCCGGCCGCCGCGTTCCCCATGACGGCGGGAAATCTGAATCTGAAGGGCGGGTTGATGTATGCCGGTGTGAACGGGTATCCCGACTATCAGGGACACCCCATCCACAACCAGTTCGCGCCTCGCGGCGGCGCCGCCTGGTCGTTGACCGACAGGCACGTCATTCGCGCGGGCTATGGGTTCTTCTGGGTGCCCGAGCAGTTCAACGGGGTGGGTGAGGCCGTCATCGGCGCGCGCGGCTATACGGCGTCGACGAGCTTCCTCTCGAGCAACGACAGCGGTCTGACGCCTGCGGGCACGCTGTCGAATCCGTTCCCGTCCGTGCAGCAGCCGCAGGGCAATTCGGCCGGCCTCGCCACGGGCGCCGGAGGCACGATCGACTTCATCGATCAGAACGCGAAGCCCGGCTACGTGCAGCAGTACTCCGTGGACTACCAGTGGGAATTGCCGGCCGGCAACGTCGTAACCGTGGGCTACCAGGGCAGCCGCTCCGAACGGTTGACGCTCGGCGGCACGAGCGACGCGACGGTCAACATCAACCAGCTCGATCCGTCGTATCTCTCGCTCGGCACGGCGCTGCAGCAGCTCGTGCCGAATCCGTTCTTCGGCAACGCGGCGTTCGGCAACTTCAGCAAGTCCGCCACGATCGCGCGCGGCCAGCTGCTGCGCCCGTTCCCGCAGTTCGGCGACGTGCTCGCGCACAGGTCGAACCTCGGCCGCGCCCGTTACGACGCGCTGGTCGTCAAGTGGGATCGACGCCTGAACGTCTGGGGCGCCAGCGTGAACTACACCTACGCCCGCCTGATGGACAACCAGTTCGGCGAGTCGAACAGCTTCTCGGCGCGCCAGGGCCAGGCCCTCGACAACACCAATCTCGACGCGGAGTACGGCTACTCACTGCTCGACGTGCCGCACCGTTTCAACGTCAACGCGTCGGTCATGCTGCCGTTCGGCGACGGCCATCGCTGGGCGACATCGGGGCTCCCCAATGCGCTGCTTGGCGGATGGACCGTCACGATGGCGGGCCGCTATCAGAACGGCTTCCCGCTCTCGATCTGGCAGTCGAGCAACAACTCCGGCCTGTTCGGCAGCACGCAGCGGCCCAACGTCGTCGCCGGCGTCGATCCCGCGACGGCGGGCGACTGGGAGAGCCGCCTCAGTCAGTGGCTGAACCCTGCCGCGTGGTCGGCCGCGCCGGCGTTCACGCTGGGCAACGCGCCTCGGACGGACTCACGCGTGCGGACGCCGAATCAATACACCACGGATCTCAACATCCAGAAGTCGGTGCCGTTCGGCCGCAAGACCCTGTTGGTGCGCGCGGACATCCTCAACGTGTTCGACCAGCCGCTGTTCACGAACGTCGTGACGCAGCTCGGTGTGGCGAACTTCGGCGCCGTGAATCAGGTTGGCGGTTATCCGCGCTCCCTGCAGATTCAAGTGCGGATGAACTTCTAGTTCGGTAGGCAGAAAGGACAAATCCCGTGCGAATGACGTCAGTGCTGTCGGCCCTGGTGGTGTCAGTCACCTGTTTGACGGTTGTGTCCGCGCAGAACAACCAGAATTCGCTTGTCGCGGGTCCTGACGGGCCCGCGCCCGCTCAAACGCCCGCACCGGGGCGAGGCCGGCGCGCGGCCCCGCCACCGAAGCCCGGCGCGCCTGAGCCCATTCTCGGCGGCATCCGGCCGCCGGTGATCGGCAGCTCCGGCGCGGTCTCGACGGGCCACCCGCTGACGTCTGCCGCCGCATTCGAGATCCTGCTGAAGGGCGGCAACGCGTTCGACGCGGGCGTCGCCTCCATGCTCGTCGGCGGCGTCGTCGAACAGGATCTGTTCAGCCTGGGCGGCGAGTCGCTGGTGCTGGTCTATCCGGTGAAAGAGAAGAAAGTCACGTCCATCGTCGGCCAGGGATGGGAGCCGAAGGGCGCATCGATCGAGTACTTCAAGGCGAAGGGGCTGACCGACATTCCGGGCTCGGGCCTCGATCCTTCGGTCGTCCCTGGATCGCTCCACGCCATCCTCACCGTACTCGAGAAGTGGGGCACGATGACCTTCGAACAGACGTCCGCGCGCGCCATCGAGTACTGCGAGAAGGGTTTTCCGATGCGCCCGAGGACGGCGGCCACGATCGAGCGCCAGCTGGACTTCTTCAAAGAGTGGCCCGACAACGCGAAGACGTGGCTCAAGCCAGACGGCACCATGTACAAGCCGGGCGAGACAATCAAGTTGCCGAACCTGGCGAAGACGTTGAGGAAGATGGTGGCGTCCGAGCGTGCGGCCAAAGCGAAGGGGCTGGGCCGCAGGGCGAGCATCATCGCGGCGCGCAACCGGTTCTACAAGGGCGACATCGCGCGCGACATGGTCGCGTTCCTCAAGGCGCATAAGGCGCCGTACGAGCTCAGCGACTTCTCGGAGTTCTACTCGAAGATCGAGGAGCCGACGTCCACCGACTACAGGGGCTACACCGTCTACAAGCAGGGCTTCGGCAGCCAGGGGCCGTCGCTGCTCCAGACGCTGAACATCCTCGAAAACTTCGATCTCAAGAAGATGGGCCACGACAGCCCCGATTACATCCACACGCTCATCGAAGCGATGAAGCTGTCATACGCCGATCGCGACACGTACTACGCGGATCAGGCGTTCGTGAAGACGCCCGCGGAAGGACTGCTCTCGAAGCTCTACGCCAAGGAGCGCGCGTCGCACATCGATCTCAAGCACGCGTCGAAGAGTTTCATCGCCGGCGATCCCATGGCCTTCGACTCGAAGGTGAAGACGTGGGACTACTGGAGGGCCAACGAGCAGGGGCCTGCAGGTCTCCAGGTCACCCAGATCCCCACGATGACGCAGCTGCTCGCGAGTGCCGGCATTCCCAAGGACACGACGCACATGTCCGTCATCGACAAGGACGGCAACATGTTCGACACGACGTCGAGCGGTGGCTGGATCAGCGGATGCGTCATCCTCGGCGACACCGGAATCCAGATGAGCAGCCGCGGCGAGCAGTTCTTCCTCGAGAAGGAGCGCGCGAACCATGTGGAACCCCGCGCGCGTCCGCGCTACACCCTGACGCCCAGCCTCGTCCTGAAAGACGGCAAGCCGTTCATGGCGATCGGCACCCCGGGCGGCGACAACCAGGAGCAGACGATTCTGCAGGCGTTCCTCGACGTCGTGGAGTTCTGGGACGACTGGTACCCGAACCTGCATACCGCCTTCGCCTGGCCGCGCGTGCAGACGATGCACTTCTACGGGTCGGTGTCGCCGCATCGCATCGGCTTCAATCGCATGAACATCGAGAAGCCGATTTCCAACGCCGTCCTCGAGGAGTTGAAGAAGCGCGGGCACGACGCGTCGCAAATCGACCAGTACGGCGTGAGCGGCTGCGCCACCGCCGTGATGATCGATCCGGCGACGGGGAACCGGTTCGCGGGGGCCGACGCGAGGCGTGACTGCTATGCGATGGCGTACTGATGGGATGACGTCGCGACGCGGGTTGCGGTCCGCGGTTGGCGTGATCGGTCTCTGCCTGTGCTCGGCGACCGGAGCCGCGGCCACACCGCAACTTGCCGGCCGTTGGGACGCCGTGGTCGTCGTGAACACCGTGGAGGTGCCATTCCGCTTCGAGATTGCGCAGAACGACGGCGATGTCGCGGGCTTCTTCTTCGAGGGCAGCCGGAAGATCGCCTCGACATCGGGCCGATTCGAGAAGGGTGCGCTGACCCTCGAATACGACTTTCTGAACACGGTCCTCGAGGCCCGTGTCGAAGGCGATCAGCTCCGCGGCACTTACCGCAACAAACGCCTGAACGCGCGGCCGATCGATTTTCGCGCCAGGCGATTCGCGCAGGTCGCGTCCGTCACCCGCCGTGGGCCGCGGGTCGGCGGCGAGTGGGTCATGTACCGGACGGCCCAGGACGCCTCGAAACTGGACGTGTCCTGGAGGCTGAATCTTCAGGAGTCAGACGGAGAGGTGTCCGGCGCCATTTTGAAAACGTCCGGTGACAGCGGCACGCTGGTGGGCCGATGGCAGGACGGCCGATTGACCATGAGTCACTTTGCCGGCGACCGGCCGCTGGTGTTTGAAGCCGAGCTCAACGCAGACGGAACACTGAACATCACGCTCGATCAGAAGTTCACCTACCGGGCCGCCCGCCGCGCCCGTCTCCGGGCCACAGGGATCCCCGAGCCGCCGGACCTCTCACGTTTTACGGGCGTCAGGAATCAGAGCGAGCCGTTCCACTTCAGCGGATCGGATCTCGACGGTAACACCGTATCCGACGCGGATGCCCGATTTCGCGGCCGAGTGGTGGTGGTGACCATCGGTGGCACGTGGTGTCCGAATTGCCGCGACGAGGCGCCGCACCTTATCGATCTATATAAGGACTTCCACGCCAGGGGCCTCGAAGTCGTCGGTCTGTTCTTCGAGAACGACGCGGAGCCGGGCGTGGTCCGGCCGCGCATTCTCTCGTTCACTGCCAAGTACCAGGTCCCGTTCCCAGTGCTGGTCTCCGGCACCACGAACGAGGTGCCGGCGAAATTGCCGCAGCTGGTGAACTTCAGCGTGTTCCCGACCACGATCGTCCTCGGCCGCGATGGCCATGTCCGAAGCGTGCACGCCGGTTTCGCCAGCGCGGCGACGGGGGAGGCGCATTCGCGGCTCATGCGTGACCAGCGGGTGCTCGTCGAACAGCTGCTGGCGGAAAAGAGGTGACGGTAGGCAACGACAATGTCGCGAATGCGGCGCGCTTCCTACAGCTTTGTTGATGTCTGGCTCCAGGTCAGGGCCGCGTTTGTCGATGTGCGTTCGTGTCAGAGGGCGGTTCTGCCCGGCGTCAATCTTGCGAGACGCGAACAGCATGCGATCACTGTCCACCATGTTGTGCGCAGCCTTCATCCCCGTCGCCTCATTGCCTTCGCCGGCCCAGAAGATCGGCACGTGCGACCACATCATCATCACGACGGCCGAGGCTGGCGCGACCGTTGGACCGTTCTTCGTTGACGGCGCCGAGGCGGGCGATCTGCTCGTCGTCTCAATCGAGAAGCTCGTGCCGAATCGCTCGACCGGCACATCGGCGTCCGTCATGACGCCCAATGCCATCGTCCCCGGCAGCCTCGGCACCAGAGGCGCGCCGGTCACGTGGACGATCGACAGGGAAAAAGGTGTCGTACGTCTCGAGCTGCAGAAAGTCATTCCCAACGTCAAGTGGGAGGATCGTTACAGTCCTCCCGTTTACGAATTCCCGCTCGAGCCGATAATCGGCGCCATCGCGACGGCGCCCGGCGGCCACGACGCCGGGAGCACGGTGGCGATCGCCGGCGCCGGAACCAGGGTGCTGCTTCCGGTTTACGAGACGGGCGCGCTGCTGACGTTCAGCCACGGGCTGGCGCGTCACGGCGACGGTGACGTCACGGGCTCCGGCATCGAGACCACCCTCGACGTCACCTTCAGCGTCGAGGTCGTGAAGAAGAAAGAGTGGCCGCACAGCACGGTCGCTCGCGCACCGACGATTGCCGGCGAGTTTCCCATCGAATGGCCGCGCATCGAGACGAGCGAGTACATCGGCGCCATCGGCACGGCGTCGTCGCTTCACGACGCGCTGCGCCACGCCACCACCGAGCTCCATCACTGGATGGACGATGACTACGGATATTCCGAACGGTCGCTGTCAATCTTCCTGGGGCCGACGATGGAGTACGAAATCGCCAGCCTTGCCGGGCCCGCCTTTACCGTCATCGCCAAGGTGAAAAAGGCGTACATCCCGCACATCAGGCCGGACCGGTAAATGTCCGGACCGCCGCTCAAGCTGTCGAGCCGCCGGACGACGGAGGACTACGTTCGCGTGGCCATCGATCGCGATCAGGGCCGCTCGATCGTGATGTCGACGCTCGGCGTCGTCGCCAGCGAGCACCCGCTGGCGTCGCAGGCCGGCGCGTCCGTGCTGGCTCGGGGCGGCAACGCCGTGGACGCGGCGATCGCCGCCAACGCCGTCATGGGCGTCGTCGCGCCGATGATGAACGGCATCGGCGGCGATCTGTTCGCCATCGTGTCCGACTCGGCGGGTGAGGTCCACGGCCTCAACGGCAGCGGCTACGCGCCTTCGGCGCTGACGATCGAGGGGCTTCGCGCCAATGGCGTCACGAGCATGCCGCAGACTGGCATTCTGTCGGTGACGGTTCCGGGCTGCGTCGCTGCCTGGGCGCTGCTCCAGGAACGGTTCGGCCGGCTTCCGCTCACCGACCTGCTGTCGCCGGCGACTCAGATTGCGGACGAAGGCTTTCCCGTTCCGGAGATCACCGCCCTCGAGTGGTCCGCCGCCCAGAGCCTGCTGCGTGGCGACCGGGAAGCTGCCCGCGTGTTTCTGCCGGACGGGCACGCGCCGGCCGCAGGCACGATCTTCCGCAATCCAGATCTCGCCGCCACCTACCGCGCGCTGGCGTTCGAGGGACGCGACGCCTTCTACCGCGGCGACATCGCGCGCCGGATCCTCTTGTGCTCGCGGCGGCATCACGGTGCGCTCGCGGCCGGCGATCTCGAGAAGTACGACAGCGAATGGGTCACACCGCTCGAGACGACGTACCACGGGTGGACGGTGTACGAGTTGCCGCCGAACGGGCAGGGCATCGCGGCGTTGATGATGCTGAACCTGCTCGAGCAGTCGCCGCTCTCGTCGTACGGGCACAACTCGATCGAGGCGCTCCACACCCTCATCGAAGCCAAGAAGCTCGCGTACGCGGATCTGGCCCGATGTGTCTGCGACCCGCTGTTTCACGACGTCGAGGTCGACGCGCTGCTGTCGAAGGACTTCGCGGCGGCGCGGGCGCGGCAAATCGATCCCGGCCGCGCCAACCCTGAGGTGCATCCGGGCCGGCTGCCCGGCAAGGGCAGCGATACGACGTACCTCAGCGTTGCCGATCGCGAGGGCAACATGGTCTCGCTCATCCAGAGCAACTTCGCGAACTTCGGATCGGGCCTCGTGCCCGAGGGCGCCGGCTTCGCGCTCCAGAGCCGCGGCGCGCTCTTCTCGCTCGATCCCGGCGTGCGCAACGCACTCGCGCCAGGCAAACGCCCGCTGCACACCATCATTCCCGGCTTCATGGCGAACGGCGACGTCAGGATCGCGTTCGGCATCATGGGCGGCTGGAATCAATCGCAGGCCCACGCGCAGTTCGTCAGCAACGTCGTCGATCACGGGATGAACATCCAGGCCGCGCTCGAGGCTCCGCGCGTCACCAAGCTGACGTTCGACGGCAACGACGTCATCGCCGAATCCAGGATTCCCGAGGCCGTGATCCGCGGGCTCGAAGCCAAAGGCCACGAAGTCGAAGTCTGCGGCGCGTTCTCGAGCCTGGTCGGCGGCGGGCAGGCCGTGATGCGCGATGCCGCGGCCGGAGTCAATTTCGGCGCCTCCGACCCGCGCAAGGACGGCGCGGCGATTCCGGAGCCGGTCCTGTGACGAAGCCGGGATCAGGGCAGCGCTGGACACAACTGCTGCTCGGCGTCGCCTGCATGACGCTGATCTCCAGCCCTCAGTACGTGTGGGCGCTGTTCACGCAGCCGCTGACGGCGGCGCTCGGCGTCACGCTCGCCGAGCTGCAGATCACGTTCTCGATTCTGATCGTGATCCAGACGTTTCTCTCGCCATGGCAGGGCGTGCTGGTCGATCGCTTCGGCCCGAGGCTGCTGCTGTCGATCGGCGTGGCCGTGACGGGCGCGAGCTGGGTGCTCGCCGCGCAGGCGACGACGCTGCCGGCGCTGTATCTCACCTACGGCCTTCTCGGCGGCATCGGCACGGGCATCGTCTACGTCGGCGTCATCGGCCACATGGTGCAGTGGTTCCCCGACAGGCGCGGTCTGGCCACCGGCCTCGCGGCCGCCGGCTACGGCGTCGGCGCGCTGCTCACGACCTTTCCGATTGCGTCGATCATGGGGACGTCGGGCCACCAGACCGCGATGACCCGCTTTGGTTTCGTGTTCGCCGCGGCCGGACTCGTCGTCGCGCAGGGGATTCGCCGCGCCCCGCGTCTTTCCCCGGACGTCGTCTCGATGCGAGGCGACCTGTCGCCCTCGCAGATGCTCGGCACCCCGATTTTCTGGCTGATGTTCGCGATGATGGCCATGATGTCGACGACGGGGCTGATGGTGACGTCGCAGATGGGGGCGTTCACCAAGGACTTCGGCATGGCCGGCGTGCTCGTCTTCGGCCTGCCCGTGCTGCCGCTGGCGTTGTCGATCGATCGCGTCACGAACGGGGCGACGCGGCCGCTGTTCGGCTGGATCTCGGACCGCATCGGGCGCGAACAGACGATGCTGATTGCGTTCGGCCTCGAAGGGACGGCGATGACGCTCTGGCTGCTGACGCGGAGCAGCCCGCTGCTGTTCGTGCTGCTATCGGGTCTGGTGTTCTTCGGGTGGGGAGAGATCTTCTCGCTGTTCCCGTCGACGCTGACCGACACGTTCGGCGCGAAGCACGCGACGGCGAACTACGGCTGCCTCTACATTGCCCAGGGCGTCGGGTCGGTGCTCGGCGGCCCGGTCGCCGCCTGGCTGCATCAGTCCACGGGCTCCTGGGTTCCGGTCTTTGCCGTCATCATCACGATGGACTTCGCGACGGCGCTGCTGGCGATTGCCGTGCTCAGGCCGATGCGGCGGCGGTGGCTGGCGAAAGCGGAGCTCGCGCGCGAGATCCCGGTCGCGCGCGAACCCGACTGGCCGGCGCTTCGCATCAACCCCTAGCGTTCGCCGGGCCAGGTACTACTTCACCGGACCGAACTCCGGCGGCGGCTCCCGATGGTGCGTCGCGTTCTCATACGCCGCCGCGATCTTGAAGAGCGTCGGCTCGCTGAACGGCCGCCCGAACAACATCACCGACAACGGCAGCTTCGCGGGAATCGGATCGAGGAGGCGTGTGCCACCGGGCGCCGACGCGTCACGGACGCGGTCGTAGATCTTCGTCGTCCATCCCGCCGGGATGCCGAGCTTCGGGAAGCCCTGCGTGCCGAGGAAGCTCCAGATCGACGGCCCGCGGCCGTTGAGCGTCGGCTCGAGCGGCCGGCC
>Ga0134123_10001969_pt1 | contig 13429 bp, 12 predicted proteins | sample KB303_FD_96460 | JGI IMG/M metagenome (GOLD analysis project Ga0134123, IMG submission 96460) | Terrestrial soil microbial communities without Nitrogen fertilizer from Kellogg Biological Station, Michigan, USA - KB3-0-3 | ecosystem: Environmental > Terrestrial > Soil > Unclassified ...
CCCGCGTTCAGGTCGGCGAAGCCGAACACGCGGTGGAGCATCTGCTCCTCGTGCTCCTCGAGCACGCCGGCTTCCTGGCTCGCCGTCACCAGCATCTTCAGTTCCGCTTCCGAGTGCACCATCGAGTGGCCGCCGTCGGAGCTCAAGCCGAGCATGCTGACCACCGCGCGCCCCATGCCATTGAGGACGCGGATGAACGGCCAGAACGCCTTCATGAACAGCTCGGTCGGCTTCACCACCAGCAGCGAGGTGCCTTCCGGCTTGTCGAGCGCGATCGTCTTCGGCGCCAGCTCGCCGAGGACGATGTGCAGCGCGGTGACGATGGCGAAGGCGATGGCGACGGCGATGCTGTGCGCGGTGGCCTCGGCGATCGTCAGCGGCAGGAAGCGCAGCCCCGGCGCGATCATCGCCGCCAGCGCCGGCTCGCCGATCCAGCCGAGGCCGATGCTCGACATGGTGATGCCGAGCTGGGTCGCGGCGATGAACGGATCGGGATCCGACACCGCGCGGCGGACGGCGCGGGCGGCGCGGTGCCCCTCGGCGATCAGCTGGTCGACCCGCGTCTTGCGGACGGTGACGATCGAGAACTCGGCGGCGACGAAAAAGCCGTTGGCGAGGACGAGCGCCAGCACGGCGGCGAGCCGCCACAGCGCTTCGCCGATCGAAAGCTCCATGGGCGAATGTTACGCTTTTCTGTTGCTGAAGAAGTGCGCGTCGACGAAGTGGTCGATGATCGTCTGGTTGGCGTCGTCGACCTTCTCGAACTGCACGCCCATGCCGACGCGGCGGTCGCTCCACGCCACCTTGCCCTCGGCGTCGATGTCCTTCTTCGATCCCGGCATGCGGAAGCGCACCTTGATCTTGGCGCCGCTCTCGAGCGGGCTGGTGGTGCGGATGGCGATGCCGCCGTGACTGAGATTGAGGGTGAGCGCGGCGGCGATGGTGTTGCCGAAGCGGTACTGGATCGGGATGCCGAGCACCACCCGCGGGCTGCCGCGGCGGTTGAAGTTGTCGGGGAACAGGTGCGGCGCCAGCGACGGCAGGATGTGCTGCACCGCGCTGTACTCGTTGACGTAGCCGGCGACGCCGAGCGCCGCCAGCTCGCGCACTTCGTCGGCGCTGGCGATGGTGCCGCTGAAGATCAGCACCGGCAGCCGCCCCTCGTCCAGCTTGCGAATCGATCGCACCAGATCGACGCCGGGCGCGTGCGGCAGCCGCAGGTCGACGACGATCAGATCGATCTGCGCCAGGTCGGCGCGCACCCGCGCCAGGAGCTCGGCCGCGCTCTTGACGACGATCGCCTTGTGCCCCGCGGTCTCGACCGCAGTGCGGAAGCGGTCGCGGACGAACGCCGTGTCGTCGGCGATCACAACGGTCTTCGTCGTGACCGGAGCGGTGCTCATCTCAGGATCTGCGGCCGCGCGCCCGCCGGATGGCTCCGGCGCATTGCAGTGGTCAGCATCTTGTCGATATAATTCGAACCCTGTTGCGATCGCGCCTGCCGAGCGGAATTCTGGCACGTCACGTCCCCAATTGCCAATCCGTAACGCGCCGTGCGCGCGCTGACCGGGTCACCGAGCGTCCCGGCAGCATCACGAGGTGAACGAGGACGTATGGCGACCTGCCCCGAATGCGACGCCGAGATCGAGGTCGACGAGTTCGACGTCGACAAGGGCGATCAGCTCAGTTGCCCTGAGTGCGGCACGAATCTCGAGGTCGTCGGCCTGTCGCCCATCGAGCTCGACATCGCGCTTGACGACGACGACGAAGACGAAGACGACGAGGACGACGACGAGGAGAAGGACGAGGACGAAGAAGAAGATGAGGACGAGGACGAAAAGGACGAGGACCTGGACGAATGATCGAGCCCGCGGCTAAGGAGCGCGCGCTGCGCGACACCCTGGCCGCGCTCGATTCGGTGATCGTCGCCTACAGCGGCGGCGTCGACAGCGCCTACCTCGCCTACATCGCCAGCCGCACCCTCGGCGATCGCGCCCTCGCAGTCACCGCCGACAGCCCCAGCTATCCCGAGCGCCATCGCCGGCTCGCCATCAGCATCGCCCGCGACTTCGGTCTGCGCCACGAGATCATCCAGACCCGCGAGCTCGATCGCCCCGAGTACCGCGCCAACCCGGCGAACCGCTGCTACTACTGCAAGCACGAGCTCTACACCCATCTGTCGCGGCTCGCCGCCGAACACGGTGCGGTGGTCGTCGACGGCAACAACGCCGACGACCGCGGCGACTATCGCCCCGGCCGGCAGGCGGCGCGCGAGTTCGGCGTCCGCAGCCCGCTCGACGACGTCGATCTCACCAAGGACGAGATCCGCGAGCTGTCGCGGCGCGCCGGCCTGCCGACCTGGGACGAGCCGGCGTCGGCGTGCCTGTCCTCGCGCATCCCGTATCATTCGGAAGTGACCGACGAGAAGCTGCGTTCGATCGAGCGCGCCGAGGAGGCGCTGCGCGGCCTCGGCTTCCGCGTCTTTCGCGTCCGCCATCACGGCGATCTGGCGCGGCTCGAGATTGCCCGCAGCGAGATGCCGCGCGCCCTGGATCCGGACGTCGCCGCGGCGATCGTCCGCGCGTTGAAGGATGCGGGCTACAAGTACGTCAGCCTCGATCTGCAGGGCTATCGCATGGGCAGCCTGAACGAGGCGCTCTTCCTCCGGCCGGCGTAAACAGGCGGGCATCGGGCGCGACGGGCCATGGTTCGCCACGCTCACCATCAGCCGCCGATCGCCGCCGCACCCGCCGTCCACACCCGCCTGGCGGCGACCGCGTTTCCAGCCGGCCTCGCGCTCGCGTTCCTCCTGCTGCACCTGCCGTATCTGCCCTCGTCGCTCGAAGATCTCGACTCGGTGAACTTCGCGCTCGGCATCCGCGACTACGACGTCGCCCGGCACCAGCCGCATCCGCCCGGCTACCCGGTGTTCATCGCGATCGCGAAAGCGGTGCATCTCGTCGTACCGTCGGAGGCGCGCGCGCTGGCGCTCGTCGGCGTCGTCGCCGGCGCGCTGGGCGTGCTGGCGATGGGGCTGCTGTTCCGGCGCATCGAGGGCGCGCCGGGGCACGGCGTCTGGTGGATCGCCGCGATGGTGGTCGCGATGACCGCGCCGATCTACTGGTTCACGGCGGCGCGGCCGCTGAGCGATATGGCGGGGCTCGCCGCCGCGCTTGCGGTGCAGGCGTTGACGCTCGCCGCCCGCAGCGATCGAACGTTTGGAGCGGCGGCCTTCAGCGCCGGATTGGCGATCGGCCTGCGGTCGCAGGTGGCGTGGCTGACCGTGCCTCTGTTGATCGCGAAGGGGCTGGGGACTAGGGGCTGGGAGCAGCCAGCCCCCAGCCCCCAGTCCCTAGCCCCGACGCGAGCCGTGCTCGCGTTCGTTGCAGGGCTCGCGGCGTGGTTCGTCCCCCTCGTCATCGTCAGCGGCGGCCCCGCCGCCTACTGGCGCGCGCTCTTCAGCCAGGGCAGCGAAGACTTCGAGAACATCCAGATGCTCTGGAACGCGCACACGCCGCGCGATCTTGCCAACGCCTTCTACTTCGCCTTTGTCGCGCCGTGGGCGACGTGGCCGATCGCGACCGTGGTGCTGGTCTGCGCGGCGCTCGGCCTGGTGTGGCTGTTCCGCCACGCGCGGCCGGCGCTCTTCGCGCTCGCCGTGGCGTTCGGGCCGTATCTCCTCTTCGATCTGGTGTTCCAGGAGAGCTTCACCAGTCGCTACGCGCTGCCGCTGGTGGTGCCGATGGCCTACCTGGCGGTGTCGGGGCTGCGGATGCTGCCGCACGACACGGGCATCGCCGTCGCTGTCGCCATCGCGATGTTCGACGCGCACATCGGCGGCACCTCGATTGCCGCGTTCGCCCGCTACCAGGCGCCGGCGTTCCGCGTCCTCGACGAGATGCGCGAAGCGGCGGAGGTCGCGAAGGAGCCGCCGATCCTGGCGATGGATCGGCGCAACGAGTTCGACTTTCGCCGGCCGATCGTGTGGGCGGGCGATCGGATGCCCGCTATCTCGCGCAAGCTGCCGGCGCCGCCGCAGCACGAGTGGCTCGAGGCGGTGAAGTACTGGAACGGCGGCGGCCGCGCGCCCGTGTGGTTCGTCGTCGATCCGCGGCGGACCAGCATCGACCTCGTGCAGCACGGCGAGCCGGCGCGCTATCGCTGGGCGCTGCCGTATCCGGTGCTCGTCAGCGGGGCGCGCCCGAATGAAATGGATTGGTACGCCATCGACGCGCCCGAGTGGTACGTCGGCGAGGGCTGGGCGCTGACGCCGGAAGCGGCCGGCGTCGCCGCCACCGATCGCCGCGGCCCGGAGTTCGGGCCAATCGACGGGTGGGTGAGCGATCGGACAGCGCGGGGCGGACAGTTGATGATTGGCGGTCGCAACTTCGACTCGCGGCCGGCCAGGCTGATGCTGTCACCGCGCGGCCAGCCGTGGCGCGAGATCGCCGAAGTGCCGCCCGGTCCGTTCCTGCATTTCACCAACCTCTGGCCGGACGATGCAGCTGGATCGGCGGGTCATGTCGGGTTCCAGATCGCCGCGATCCAGCCCGTGAAGCTCGCCATTGAGCAGTTCGACGCCTCCGCCTCGCGGCCGCTCGTCGGCTTCGGCAACGGCTGGCACGAGCAGGAGTTCAACCCCCGCACCGGACTGCGCTGGCGGTGGCTGAGCGAGCGCGGCGAGCTGCAGTTCCGGGCGTCGGCGCCGCGCCTGACGCTGCACCTCGAGGGCGAGTCGCCGCTCACCTATTACGATCGCCCGTCGAAGCTCGTCGTCCGCGCCGGCGACCGCGTCGTCTTCGACAAGGCGCTGTCGTCGGATTTCTCGCTGAACATCCCGATCGAAGGCGCCGGCCCGATTGTCCTCGAGACCGACCAGGTGTTCGCTCCCGCCGACCGCAGCCGCCGCACCGGGGACCGGCGGCACCTGGGGCTGCGCATCTTCAGGTGCGAGCTGAAGATCTCTTCGTGAGGGCTGTGACACCGCAGAGACCGCGGAGATCGCAGAGAACAAAAAGTACAGAGATTTCTGCGATCTCTGCGTGCTCTGCGGTTACGCCGGCGTTGAAATGGGGACAGGCGGTGGGTGGATTGGCTTCCGCGCCAGGCATAACAGAGAGCTGCCGAATGGCGCATCGAACCAGCGCACCCACCGCGCTTCGAGGCGCAGCGCGGCGGTCATCAGCGCGTTGATCGGCCCCGGCGGCACGACGATGTCGCGCTGCCGCTCGCGCTCCTGACGCAGCCCGCGCAGCCGCTGCCACGAGCGGCTGATGGCCAGCGGCCCGAACAGCGTCGCGTTGGTGTAGGTGAGGCGAACAATCGTGAAGCCGGCCGCCTCGAGGTGCGCACGCAGCTCGCCGCGGTGATAGCGTCTCACCTCTCCACCAAAGGCGGAATGGTCTCCCCGCAGCAGCGTCATCGCCGCGACGTTGATGATGGCGTGGCCGCCCGGCCGCAGCAGCCGGTACATCTCGGCGATGGCCCGGCGCTCGTCCGGGTCTTCGAGCGCGTAGAGCACGTCGAACGAGGTGACCAGGTCGAAGGCAGCCGAGGGGAACGGGACGGCGGTGACGCTGGCGCGAGCGAGGCGCGTGCGCCCCTGTTCCAGGCCGATTCGCAGCCCGACCTCGGTCAGATCGAAGCCGTAGGCGCGCCCGTAGGCGTCGAGCCACGCAACGTTGGCGCCGGTGCCGCAGCCGCAATCGAGCACCCGCGCATCGCTGGCGCGGGCGAGGGCGAGTTCAACGAGCGGGGTGACGAAGGCGCGGAATCCGCGGAACCAGAAGTGGCGCGCTTCCGCCGCGGCGGTCGCGCGCAGCAGTTGATCCACGGCGGCGATTGTAGCGTGTGGTGCGCTGGCTTCATTGACACTGCGAAATCAAGTTTGTAAAGTGCGTGCCCTGAGGAGCATTAAATGATTCGCGTCCGACAGCTCGTCTCGATCATCGCGCTCAGCTCCGTTCTCATCGTTGCTGGCTGCGCCAAGAAAGCTCCGGCCGCAGCGCCGCCGCCGCCACCGCCGCCGCCGCCCGCTGCGCCGCCGCCTCCGCCGCCGCCTCCGCCCCCGCCACCGCCTCCACCGCCAGCGCCGACCCCGGCGCCGCTCACCGAAGATGAAATCTTCGCGCGCAAGTCGGTCGATCAGCTCAACGCCGAGCGGCCGCTCAGCGACGTCTTCTTCGAACTCGACAAGTCAGAGGTGCGCGACGAAGCGCGGCCGATGCTGCAGAAGGATGCCGACTGGTTGAAGCGCTGGACCAGCGTGCAGGTCACGGTGGAAGGGCACTGCGACTCGCGCGGCAGCGCCGAGTACAACCTCGGTCTCGGCAACCGCCGTGCCACGGCGATCAAGGACTATCTGGTCAACCTGGGCGTTCCGGCCGGACGCCTCGTCGTCGTCAGCAAGGGGAAGGAACAGCCGTTCTGCAACGAGGAGAACGAGAGCTGCTGGTCGCAGAACCGGCGGGGACACTTTCTGATAACCGCGAAGTAGGCGGGCAAGGCAGGTGGGGCGGGTGGGGCAGGCGGGTCTTGGTGCCGCCGTCCTACCCGAGCCCGCCTGATTCACTGGCCCTGACCGCGACGATGCGCTCCAGTTCGGCGTCGCGAATACGGTACTTCGCGACTTTCCTTCCATTCACCAGCAGGACGGGTATTTCGAGGCCGTAGAGCGCTTCGAGGGCGGGATCCGTGGAGATGTCGATCTCGTCCACGGTGATCTCGGCTCCGCCGGAAGCCGCGACGCGCTGGACGACCGCCTTCATCTCGTCGCACAGGTGGCAGCCGGGGCGGGAATAGAGCGTCAGCGCGACCACGCTAGGAACTGATCCACTCCTTGTCCTGCGCGCGCGTGTCGACCGTGCCGACGAGATCGGCGACCGCGGCAACCTGCTGGCGTGTCATGTAGTCGGAAATCCCGTCGAGCAGCTTCGGCCAGATGAACGGATCGACGAAGTTCGCCGTTCCGATCTGCACCGCCGTGGCGCCGGCGATGATGAATTCGAGCGCGTCGCGGGCGCTGGCGATGCCGCCCATGCCGAGAATCGGGATCTTCACCGCCTGCCGGCATTCGTACACCATCCGCACCGCGATCGGCCGGATCGCGGGGCCGCTCAGGCCGCCGACGATGTTCGAGATTCTGGGCCGCCGCGTCTCGACGTCGATCACCATCGCCAGGAACGTGTTGACCAGCGACACCGCGTCGGCGCCGGCTTCCTCGGCGGCGCGCGCGAACGAGGCGACGTCGGTGACGTTCGGCGTCAGCTTGGGAATCACCGGCAGCCGCGTCACCTTGCGCACGGCGCTGACCACGTCGTAGGTGCCGTTCAGGCTGCAGCCGAACTGGATGCCGCCTTCCTTGATGTTCGGGCAGGAGATGTTCAGCTCGATCGCCGCCACGCCGCCGGCATCCGACATGATGCGCGACACCTCGACGTACTCGTCGAGCGTGGTGCCGCAGACGTTGACGATCACCGTCGCGCCGCGGGCGCGCAGTTCCGGCAGCTTCTCGTCGACGAACCGCTGTGCGCCGATGCCCTGGAGGCCGATCGCGTTGAGCATGCCGGCCGGCGTCTCGACGATGCGCGGCGCCGGATGCCCTTCGCGACCTTTCAGGAAGAGTCCCTTCGACACGACGGCGCCGAGCGACGACAGGTCGACGACATCGGCGTACTCGACGCCGTAGCCGAAGCAGCCGCTCGCCGCGATCAGCGGGTTCTTGAGGGTCAGCGTACCGATTCGAACCGACAGGTCCATTGTTGTCGTGGCGTCCGCCTCAGGCGGACCCCCTACCACAAGATCTGATCCGCGGCCAGCACCGGCCCCGAGAGGCAGGAGCGAACGTGGTGGAATCCGCCGTCGCCGTTCCGCATCGGCACGACGCAGCTATAGCAGCCGCCGAGACCGCAGCCCATGATTCGCTCGACCGACACCTGGCACGGCCGGCCGTATTTCATTGCCGTCCGCGCAGTCGCTGCGAGCATCCCTTCGGGGCCGCAGGCGTAAAGCATCACCGCCGACGATGCAGGGCGTGCGGCCAGCCGCCGCTCGAGCGGCGCGACGACGCGGCCGCGCTCCCCGATGCTGCCGTCCTCGGTGGTGAGCATCAGGTCGACGCCGAGCGCGCGGAAGAAATCGAGGTAGAACAGCTCGGCGCCGCGGCGCGCGCCGTAGAAGAGCGACGACTTCACGCCGCGCGCGTGCAGCGCCTCGGCGAGCGTCGCAAACGGCGCGAGGCCCACGCCGCCCGCCACCATCCACGCCTCCGCCGGCGCATCGACCACGGTGAACGGACGGCCGAGCGGCCCGAGGCACTCGATGCGCTGCCCGGGCCGCGCGTCGTAGAGGAGCCGGGTCGACGGGCCGATGCGCTTGCTCAGGATCGAGAGGCCGGAGGGCGCGCCCTGCGCATCGCGCAGGATCTCGAACACCGAAAACGGCCGGCGCAGCAGCGGATCGAAGCTGCCGCTCGCCTTGACCATGACGAACTGGCCGGGCGCCGCGGTCGCGGCGATCTCGGGAGCGGAGAGGGCGACGACGTTGTAGTCGTCGGACAGCGGCCGGTTCGCGACGACCTCCGCCGACACGTCAACCGGCATCCGGGGCAGTATACTGCAGCGAAAAATTGAGACAGAGCGGCGACCGAGGCCGGAAGGCTGGAAGGCGGGAAGGTCGAAAGGTGGAAGGTGATGCAATGAAGCGCTCGATGATTGCCGCCCTCGTCGTGCTCGCGTGCCAGATGGTCGGCGCGCAGCCGTATGCGCCTGGGTATGTCGACCCGCGGCCGGTGCTGGATGCGGCGGCCAAAGCGATTGGCGTGGACGCGCTCAAATGCGTCACGTTCAGCGGCAGCGGCTATGCCGGCGCCGTCGGGCAGCAATGGTGGTCCGACCGCAATGTCGACTGGCCGCGCGGCGAGCCGCTGGCCAACTACACGCGGACGATGAACTGGGACGCGAAGACGATGCGGGAAGAGTTCGACCGCAAGCCCGGGATGAACCCTGCGTCCTATAAGTACGGCGCCGGCTGGATGGGCGGCACGCCGCTGCAGCGCCAGTCGCGCCAGACCTTCATCGTCAGCGGGGAGCACGCGTGGCATCTCGACGGCGCCGGCGGCCCGCCGATCGCTTCGCCGCCCGACGACGCGGAGCGGTGGCAGCTCGATATGTGGATCAACCCGCACGGTTTCCTGCGGGCGGCGCGGATGCCGGGCGCGAACCCGGTTGCGGTGTGGCGCTGGGAGCTGGGCGAGATGGGGCGCGACGGCCCGACGGTGGTGCCGGAGAAGGTGACCGTCGTGTCGATCCAGATGGGCAAGTACCGCATCGACGCCACCATCAACAAGGAGAACCTGCTGCAGCGCATCCACACCTGGGTGCCGCACCCGGTGCTCGGCGACATGAACTACGAGCACGAGTTCACCAACGCCAGCTACGTCGATCTCGGCAACGGCATCCGCTATTCCACCGGCTGGCACCATCACGAGGGCTGGGACGACAACTACAACGCCCAGAACATCACCGCCGGCCACAACGCCTTCGGCGGCACCTTCAAGGACATCAAGGCGAACGCCTGCGGCGATCCGATCACGGTGCCCGAGAGCGTGCGCCAGGCGAGGTTCCCGGTGCGTGTCGACGCCCAGCCGCTGGCCGACGGCGTTGTCCTGCTCGGCGGCGCGACGCACAACAGCGTCGCGGTGGAGTTCAAGGACTTCGTCGCGGTCGTCGAGGCGCCGATCGACGAGGCGCGAAGCCTGGCGGTGATCGAGGACGTGGCGAAGCGGTGGCCGGGCAAGCCGATCCGCTTCCTGGTCAACACGCATCAACATTTCGATCACATCGGCGGACTGCGCACCTACATCCACATCGGCGCCACGGTCGTCACGCACTGGAAGAACTTCGACTTCTACAACCGCGACGTCCTCAACGCGGTGCCGCGGACGCTGCAGCCCGACATGGTGTCGCGGTGGCCGCCGACCGAGCTCTTCGAGGGCTACAACATCGAGGCGATTCGCGAGAACTACGTCATCACCGACGGCGCGCGGATCATGCAGATCTTCTACGTGCACCCGCTGCAGCATGCCGAGGGGATGCTGATGGCATATCTGCCGAAGGAGAAGCTGCTCGTCGAGGCCGACCTCTTCGACACGCACGAGCCGCCGCCGGCGGCGCCGACGCGCGTGCACACCAGCTTCTTCAACGAAGTGCGGACGCTCAAGCTGGACGTCGCGCGCATCGTGCCGATTCATGGCGCGCCGGTGGCGTGGAGCGAGTTCGCGAAGCTGATGGCGTCGCGATCGTCGGCGGGTGGCGACCGGTAGGGCGGGTGGGGCAGGTAGGGCAGGTGGGTGGGCAGGTGGTTTGACGGGGCGGGTAGGGGCACGCACCCGATGAAGGGCACGATTCGAGCTCTGATTCTCGTGGCGCTCGTCGCGGGCGCGGTGGCCACCATCGCGGTGGCGCGGCGGCGCGATCCGCCCGAGCCGGGCGCAACCTCCTTGACATGGGTGGCCGACGCGCACCAGCTCGGGCCGGTCGGCTATCGCGATCCGGCCGGCGCGATCTCGCCGGACGGGCAGTGGATCGCCTACTCGGAGGGACGCTTCCTCCGCGTGCGCCCCGTCGGCGGCGGCCCGAGCGCGGCGCTGCCGCCGAACGAGGCGCAGATCCGCAACCTGACCTGGAGCCCCGACAGCCGGAAGATCATCGCCGACGGCCATCTCACGGCGGCAGGCTGGGCCGTGTTCGACCTCGCGGCGGGAACCCGCCAGCCACTCTGGGCCGAGCGCCAACAGCTGTCGGCTCGGCTCGACGGCACCGGCGCGACGACGACCGCCAAGGTCTCGGACTTGCGGCAGCTCGCCTGGTCGCGCAACGGACGCTTCGTCGCCGGCATCGTCAACGGACGTGAAGGACAGGAGCTGTGGACGGTCGCGGCCGACGGCACGGTCGCCGAGGCGCGTCGCATCGCGCGCCGCATCGCGTTTCCCGCGTGGACGCCGCGCGGCGAGGTCGCGTGCATCGCGACGATCGACGGGCGTCCGCGGATCACCAGTCCGTGCGGCGGCGCGGTGATCGCGACCGATCCCGACCTCGACGTCTATGGACCGTTTGCGTTCGCCCTCGACGGCGCGACCGTGTATGCGTCGCTCGCGAACGTGTCGGGCACCGTCGACCTGTGGGCGATCCCGGCGGCCGGCGGCCGTGCGCAGCGGCTCAGCGCGTTCTCGCGCGACAGCTACGCGCCGTCGATCGCCGCCGATCGCAGCGTGGCCTTCAAGGTCCAGAGCTACCGCACCGCGGTCGCCGTCGTCGATGCGGCCGGCGGACCCTCGCGTCCGCTGGCGACGTTCCAGAGCGAAACGCCGTCGTGGGATCCGACAGGCCGCTGGATCGGCATCACCTACGGCACGTGGCGCCGCGTCGTCGACGATGCGAACTACCCGGATATCGCACAGGAAGCGGGAATCATCGCGGTGAATCCCGAGCAGCCGGCGGCGCAGCCGGCGAGCGTCGTCCACGCGTCGAACTCGGAAGATCAGTCGCTGTGCTGGTCGCCGAACGGGAAGTGGATCGCCTTCCACTCGCACAAGGATCAATCCGACGACATCTGGCTGCGCGAGGCGGGCGACCGCGCCGACGCGCCGGCACGGCGGATCAGTTTTCTTGGTCGAGGCGCGGAGACCGGCTGGCCGCGCTGGTCGCCCGACGGCCGCTGGCTGCTGTTCGAGGGCGCAAGCAAAGCGACGCACCGCTCGGTTGCCTACATCGCTGGCGTCGATCAGCAGAGCGGCGAGGTGACGCGGCCGCCACAGGAGATTGCGATCGGCGGCGCGGCCGCTGACGTCGAGGTCGGACACGCCGAGTGGCTGCCCGACAGCGCGCACCTCGCAGTGGTGGCGAAAGAGGGGCCGGGGCGCCACGTGATCTTCACGGTCGCGAGCCAGGGCGGCGACGCGCGTGTGGTGCACCGTTACGCGTCCGAGCACGACACGCCGGGGCTCGGCGTCTCGCCTGACGGCCGCGAGGCCGCGTTCATCGCGCCGGCCTCGGACGGCTTCTTCCAGGTGTTCCGCGTGCCGATCGCGGGCGGGACTCCGGTGCAGGTGACGAGCGATCCGTCGCACAAGACGCAGCCGGCCTGGTCGCCCGACGGCAAGCGGATCGCGTTCACCGTGTGGAGTTACGACGCGCAGTTCTGGAGGCTTCGATGAGAGGTGCAGCGTGCTGGCTCGCGGTTGCGGCGGGGATGGCGGCCTGCAGCGGCACCGGGTCGTCGAATGCCACCGCTCGGGCCGCGGCGCCGCCGGCGGCGAGCGCCTACTTCGACAACACGGGCCGCGACGACGTGCTGACGGGCGGGGTCAGGATGATCCCGATCACCACGCCGAAAGGCACGTTCAATGTCTGGACCAAGCGGGTCGGCAACAACCCGGCGATGAAGGTCCTGCTGCTGCACGGCGGCCCGGGCGCGACGCACGAATACATGGAGGCGTTCGACAGCTACTTTCCCGCGGCGAACATCGAGTACTACTACTACGACCAGCTCGGCTCGTTCTACAGCGACCAGCCCGACGATCCATCGCTCGTCGACCTGCCGCGGTTCGTCGAGGAAGTGGAGCAGGTCAGGACGGCGCTGCACCTCGACGCCGGTAACTTTTACCTCGTCGGTCAGTCGTGGGGCGGCCTGCTCGCGATCGAGTACGCGCTGAAGTATCAGCAGCACCTCAAGGGCCTGATCATCTCGAACATGATGGCGAGCATCCCGGCCTACAACGCGTACGCCGAGAAGGTGCTGATGCCGGCGATGGATCAGAAGGTGCTTGCGGAGATCAAGAAGCTCGAGGCGGCGAAGCAATACGAGTCGCCGCGCTACATGGAGCTGCTGATGCCGCACCACTACGCCCAGCACATCCTGCGCATGCCGCCGGAGCAGTGGCCGGAGCCCGTGAACCGCTCGTTCAAACACCTGAACCCGAAGGTCTACATCCCGATGCAGGGCCCGAGCGAGCTCGGGGCCAGCGGCAAGCTCGTGAACTGGGACCGCACGGCCGATCTCGGCAAGATTACCGTGCCGACGCTCACCATCGGCGCCAGGTACGACACGATGGACCCCGCGCACATGGAGAAGATGGCGAGCCAGGTGCGGCACGGCCGCTACCTCTATTGCGCGAACGGCAGCCACATGGCGATGTACGACGACCAGAAAACCTACTTCGACGGCCTGGTGAAGTTCATCCGCGACGTCGACGCCAGGACGTTTGCGAACTGACTGCTGAGAACGGCAACGAGGTCATCGCCGCAGGCTGAATCCCGACAGGACGCTGACGCGCACGCCGGCTTTCGACGGCACGACCGCGAGGTTCACCGGCACGTTCACCACGCCCCATCGCACGGTCGTCCCCGCGGCGATCGCGAGCGCGACGCCG
>Ga0134123_10001970_pt1 | contig 13425 bp, 12 predicted proteins | sample KB303_FD_96460 | JGI IMG/M metagenome (GOLD analysis project Ga0134123, IMG submission 96460) | Terrestrial soil microbial communities without Nitrogen fertilizer from Kellogg Biological Station, Michigan, USA - KB3-0-3 | ecosystem: Environmental > Terrestrial > Soil > Unclassified ...
CGAAGTGCCACTGCAGCGCGCCGGCGAGCCAGCCGCCGAGCGCCACCTCGTCGGGAAATTTGAAGTCGAATTGCGGATCGGCGTTGTAGATCTTCCAGCCGCTGGTGATCATGATCAGTACCGCGAGCGCGTTGAGCCAATGCGCAATCCGCACGATCAACGGGTGGACCTTCGTCATTTCCGGCGCCATGTCGTCCGACCCCCCTTGTCTTCGAGCACGATACCCCTTGCTTCCAGCTCCTTGCGTAGGTCGTCGGCGGCCTTGAAATCCTTACGCTTGCGTGCCGCCTCGCGGGCGGCGATGCGCTCGGTCACCCAGCCGTCGGCCTCGCCTCCCTGCAGGAACTGGGCGGCGTCGCGCTGCAGGACGCCGAGCACGGCGCCCAGTGCGCGCAGCTGCTTCGCTGCCGCGGCGTTTCCCGTGTTCGCGGCCGTGGCGAGGTCGAAAAGGACGGAAACGGCCTCGGGAGTGCCGAAATCGTCGTCCATCGCCTCCCTGAAACGCTTGCTGTGAGGCTCGTTCCAGTCCACGGGAGAAGATTCCCGCGATGAGCCCTTGAGCGCGGTGTAGAGGCGCGTCAGCGCCGACTTGGCGTCCTCGAGGTGCGCATCGGAGTAGTTGAGCGGACTGCGGTAGTGGGCGCGCAGGATGAAGAAGCGCACCACCTCGGCGTCGTATTTCTTCAGCACCTCGCGCACGGTGAAGAAGTTGCCGAGCGACTTCGACATCTTCTCCTCGTCGACGCGGACGAAGCCGTTGTGCATCCAGTAGTTGACGAACTTGCCGCCCGCGGCACCCTCCGACTGCGCGATCTCGTTTTCGTGATGCGGGAACTGCAGGTCCTGGCCGCCGCCGTGGATGTCGAACGGCTGGCCGAGCAGGTCGCGGCTCATCGCCGAGCACTCGATGTGCCAGCCGGGCCGGCCGTCGCCCCACGGCGACTTCCAGGTCGGCTCGCCGGGCTTGGAGCGCTTCCAGAGCACGAAATCGAGCGGATCCTCCTTCGAGGCGTCGACATCGACGCGCTCGCCGGCGCGCAGCTCGTCGAGCGACTTGCCGGAAAGCTTGCCGTAGCCGGGAAAGCGGCGCACCGCGTAGTTCACGTCGCCGGAAGCGGACTGGTAGGCGAGGTTCTTTTCCTCCAGCCTGCCGATCATCTCGACCATCGGCTGCACGAACTGCGTGGCGCGCGGCTCGTGATCGGGCTTTTCGACGCCGAGCGCGGCGGCGTCCTCGTCCATCGCGCGGATGAAGCGCTCGGTGAGCGCGGCAACCGTCTCGCCATTCTCCGCGGCGCGGCGGATGATCTTGTCGTCGATGTCGGTGATGTTGCGCACGTAGGTGACGCGATAGCCGCCGGCTCGCAGCCAGCGACGCACCACGTCGAAGATCACCAGGACACGCGCGTGCCCGAGGTGACAGTAGTCGTAGACCGTCATGCCGCAGACGTACATCCGGACTTCGCCCGGCCGCAGGGGAGCGAATTCCTGCTTCGCCCTGCCTAGGCTGTTGTAGATCTTTAGGATAGAATGCGACCTTTCGTAGGGCCTTGAAAATATAACAGAATGCGTGTGTCGGCCACCTTGCTAGCGGTGGTACTGGGCGTGGCGCTGCCGGCGCTCGCCGATGACCTCGATGATGCGTCAAAGCTGCTCAAAGCGGGGCAGCGCGAGCAGGCGCTCGAGCGCGTGAACCGCGTGCTCGCGCAGAAGAGCGGCGATCCCAAGGCGCGCTTTCTCAAGGGAATCATCCTTACCGAGCAGGGCAACACCAAGGACGCGATCGAGATCTTCACCAAGCTCACGCAGGACTATCCCAATCTGCCGGAGCCTTACAACAACCTTGCGGTGATCTACGCCGGACAGGGACAGTACGACAAGGCGCGCACCGCTCTCGAGCAATCGATCCGCACTCACCCGAGCTACGCCACCGCCTACGAGAACCTCGGCGACGTTTACGCCAAGCTCGCGAGCCAGGCCTACGACAAGGCGCTGCAGCTCGACAAGGCGAACACCGGCGCGCAGAACAAGCTGTCGCTGGCGCGCGAGCTGGTCGGCGGCCCCGCCACCGCAGTCGCGGCGGCGAAGGAGCCCGCCAAGCCCACGGTGGCGGCTGCGGTGGCTGAGAAACCGACGGAAAAACCTGCGGCCCAGGCGGCCAATCCCGCCGAAATTCTCAAGGCGGTAAACGAGTGGGCGCAGGCATGGTCGAAGAAGGACGTCGATGCCTACCTCGCCGCCTATGCCAAGGACTTCAAGACCCCGGGCGGCGAAGCGCGCCCCGACTGGGAAAAGACCCGCCGCGCCCGCATCGAGGCGCCGAAATCGATCGCCGTGGGCATCGAGCAGGCCAAGGTGACCATGGCCGGCAACGACCAGGCGAGCGTCACTTTCCGGCAGAGTTACCGTTCGGACAAGCTGAAGAGCTCGAGCCGCAAGACCCTCGTCATGACCCGCGCCGACGGGCGCTGGCTGATCCGCGAGGAAAAATCGCCTTGAGGAGATTGCTTTTCCCGCTGATCGCCCTCCTCCTGCCGGCCGCGGCGCTCGCCGCGGCGACCTCGGCCGAGGAGCGGCTCTCGGAGGTGTTCCAGGCGATCGAGCAGAACCGCCTCGACGACGCGCTTGGCCGCGTCGACGCGCTGCTCCACGACCACCCGAATTTCCGCCTCGCCCACCTGGTGCGCGGCGACCTCCTGCTCGCCCGCGGCCGCCCGCTGCAGACCTTCGGCAACGTGGTGAAGACCGTGCCGCAGGAAAAGATCGACGCCCTGCGCGACGAGGCGCTCGCGCGCCTGCGGGGCCGGCGCGAGCGGCCGGCGGACGACAGCCTGCCGCGCAACGTGCTGCAGCTCAACGCCGCGCAGAAGCACGTGCTGCTGGTCGACTCGCGGCGCTCGCGCCTTTACGTCTTCGCCAACGAGGGCGGACTGCCGCGCTACGTTGCCGACTACTACGTCACGCTCGGCAAGAACGGCATCGACAAGACGCGCGAGGGCGACCAGAAGACGCCGCTCGGCGTGTACCACGTCACCGCCAACCTGCCGCGCAGCAAGCTCACCGACTTCTACGGCGCCGGCGCCTTTCCGATCAGCTATCCGAACGAGTGGGACAGGCAGCGCGGCCGCAACGGCCACGGCATCTGGCTGCACGGCGTGCCTTCCGACGTCTACAGCCGCGCGCCGCGGGCGAGCGACGGCTGCATCGTGCTCGCCAACAGCGACCTGCAGTCGGTCGCGCCGATGCTGCAGGTCGGCCTGACGCCGGTGATCATCGCCGAGGAGATCGAATGGAGCGACGCGCGCTCGGTCGAAGCCGAGCGCAATTCGCTCGCCGACGCGCTCGAGCAGTGGCGCGCCGACTGGCAGAGCCGCGATACCGAGCGTTATCTCACGCACTATTCGCAGCGCTTCTCCTCCGGCCGGCAGGACTACGCCGCCTGGGCAACGCACAAGCGCGGCGTCAATGCCGGCAAGCGCTGGATCGAGGTGGGCGTCGCCAACGTGGCGATGTTCCGCTATCCGCGCGAGGGCGATTTCGTGGTGGTGACGTTCGAGCAGGCGTACCGCTCGGACAGCCTGAAGAACACGATGAAGAAGCGCCAGTACTGGATCCGGGAGGAAGGCGCATGGAAAATCGTTTACGAGGGAGCGGCCTGATGTTGAAGAGACTTTTCCTGTTTTCGGCGGCGGCAGTGGTGCCGATGAGCGCGGCTGCGGCCGACCCGCAGATCGACGTGAAGACCAGCGCGGGCACCTTTCGCATCGAGCTCTACCCGGCGAAGGCGCCGAAGACGGTCGAGAACTTCCTGCAGTACGTCAAGGCCGGGCACTACAACGGCACGATCTTCCACCGCGTCATCGACGGCTTCATGATCCAGGGCGGCGGCTTCGACAAGGGCTTCAAGCAGAAGCCCACCCGGCCGCCGGTGCCGATCGAGTCGAAGAACGGCTTGAAGAACGACGTCGGCTGGCTCGCGATGGCGCGCACCAGCGACCCGAACTCTGCAACGGCGCAGTTCTTCGTCAACGTCAACAACAACAGCTTCCTCAACTATCCCGGCCAGGACGGCCACGGCTATACCGTGTTCGGCAAGGTGGTGTCCGGCCTCGACGTGATCCAGAAGATCGGCAAGACACCGACCGGCCCCGGCGGGCCGTTCCCGACCGACGTGCCGCGCCAGCCCATCATCATCGAGGCGATGACGCCGGTCGATCAGAAGTAGCGTAGTGCACCTGTTCATCTCGGACCTTCACCTCAGCGCCGACCGGGCCGAGGCGAACGAGAGATTCATCGATTTCATCGAAGGCAAGGCGCGCGGCGCCAAGGCGCTTTACGTCCTGGGCGACCTCTTCGAGTCCTGGATCGGCGACGACGACATCGCCGAGCGCTTCAACGCCGTGGTCGCCGGCTTCTTCGCCGCTCTGGCGCGCAGCGGCACTCCGCTCTATGTCATGCACGGCAACCGCGACTTCCTCATCGGCGAGCGCTTCTGCCGGGAAACCGGCGCGAAGCTGCTAGCGGACCCCACGGTGGCCGACATTGGCGGCGTGCCAACGCTGCTGATGCATGGCGACACGCTCTGCATCGACGACGTCGACTATCAGGCGTGGCGCACCAAGGCGCGCGACCCGGGGTTCCAGAGGATGTTCCTCGCCAAGTCGCTCGCCGAGCGGCGCACGATGGGCGCCCTGCTCCGGGAGAAGAGCAAGGAAGCGATCGCCGGCAAGCCGGCCGAGATCATGGACGTCAACGCCGGCGCGGTGCGCGAAGCGTTCCGCAGGCACGGCGTGGCGCGCCTGATCCACGGCCACACGCATCGCGCCGGGCGCCACGAGCTGGAGATTGACGGCCGGCGCTGCGAGCGCTTCGTGCTGCCCGACTGGTACGGACGCGGCGGCTACCTCGAGATCTCGGGCGGGAAGCCTCGCCTCGTTTCCTTTCCCGCTTAGCTAGCCGGCAACACCAGAGTAAAAGTGCTGCCCTGCCCGGGCGTGCTGGTCACTTTCAGCTCCCCACCCAGCAGTTGCGCCAGCCCACGGCTGATCGACAGCCCCAGGCCGGTGCCGCCGTACTGCCGGCTGGTGCTGCCGTCGGCCTGGCGGAAAGCCTCGAAGATGAGCTCCAGCTTGTCGGCGGGGATGCCGATGCCGGTATCCACCACCGAGAACGCGATCGAGCCCGGCGCTGCCGGCGATACGACCAGCCGCACGCCGCCGCGCTGCGTGAACTTGAAGGCGTTGGCGAGCAGGTTCTTGAGGATCTGCTTCAGCCGCGTCGCGTCCGTGCGCAGCGATGCCGGCAGGCCCGGCTCGAGGACGATGGCGAACTGCAGGCCTCTCTGCTGCGCCAGCGCGCGGAAACCGCGCTCGAGCTCGTCGCGCAGGTCGTCGATGCGCGCCGCCGAGAGGTTGAGCATGGTCGCCGCCGCTCCGGACTCGATCTTGGCGAGATCGAGCAGGTCGTTGATCAGGACCAGCAGGTCGATGCCCGAATCGTGAATCGTCTGCGCGAACTGCACCTGCTTCGCCGTCAGGTTGCCGCCGCCGTTGTCGGCCAGGAGCTTCGCCAGGATCAGCAGGCTGTTGAGCGGCGTGCGCAGCTCGTGCGACATGTTGGCGAGGAACTGCGACTTCGCCTCGCTCGCCTTCTCCGCCGCCTCCTTCGCGCGCACCAGCTCCGCTTCCCGCTCCGAGAGCGTCCGCTCGGTGCGCACCTGCCGGCCGCGCAGCGCCTCCATCGCCGCGCGCAGCTGGCTGAGCACCGCGCACAGCATCAGGCCGGTCACCACCACCGTGCTGACGAAGACCAGCAGGAGCAGCAGCGATTCGTTGAGCGGCAGGCTGGCGAACGGCCCGACCTGGGCGCTGAGCGTGTACCAGAGCGCCATGCCGCACAGCAGCGTGCTCGCGGTGGTGACCTCGCGCTGACCGAAGCGGAACGCCGCCCAGACGATGAAGGGCAGCAGCACGAAGCTGCGGCCGAAGCCGGCGCTGAACACGATCTCGGTCGTCACCAGCAGCAGCGCGGTGAAGGCCACCGCTTCGAGCATGCGCCGCGGCGTCCAGGACACGGTGCCGGGCGCGCTCCAGCTGAGGATCAGCGGCGTGAAAATCAGCATGCCGCAGGCATCGCCCTGCCACCAGGTCCACCAGTTCGATACCAGGTCCGCCGCCGCCAGCGGATAGATGGTCGCGAGCGGCAGCAGCGCGACGGTCGGGGCGATGATCGCGCCGCCTACCGTCAGTCCAACGAAGCGCAGCACCTCCTGGACGCGCTCGAAGCGCCGCGGCACGCCGAGCAGCCGGCGCACCAGCGTCGCGACGGCGAAAGCCTGCAGGCCGCTGCCGGTCGCGATGACGAGCGAGGCGAGCAGCGCGCCTTCGATGCTCAGGTTGGCGGCGAAGCTGCCGATCCACACGCCCGGCCACAGGCGCCGGTTGCCGAGCAGCAGCGCGCCGAGCGCGATGCCCGAGGGCGGCCAGATGGCGCTCGCATAGCCGGGCGGGATCGCCACCAGCAGGGACACCTTCGCGGCGGCGAAGTACACCGCCGCAAGAAGGATGATCAGTCCGGCCTGGCGCCAGCGGGCTGGATTCTGCACCCGCCTAGCTTAATCCACGCTCCAGATCGTCCTGCAGGTCGACGACCGCCTCGAGCCCGACCGCCACGCGGATCAGGCCGTCGCTGATCCCCGCCGCCGCCCGCGCCTCGGGCGGGATACGGCCGTGCGTGGTAGTGGCCGGATGGATGATGGTGGTCTTCACGTCGCCCAGGTTGGCGGTGATCGAGACCAGTTTCGTGGAATCGATCACATGCCAGGCGGCGTCTCGGCCGCCTTTGACCTCGAACGAAAGCACCGAGCCCGCGGCGCGCTGCTGGCGCTTCGCGAGCTCGTGCTGCGGATGGGAGGCAAGGCCCGGGTAGTGCACGCGCGCCACCTTGGGATGCTTCTCCAGCCAGCGCGCCAGCTCGAGCGCCGCGGAAGACTGCGCGATCATGCGCAGCTCGAGCGTCTCGAGCCCCTTCAGCAGCACCCAGGCGTTGAACGGCGAGAGCGCCGGGCCGGCGGTGCGCAGGTAGGCGGTCATCGGGTCACCGACCAGCTTCTTCGAGCCGGCGATGGCGCCGCCCATCACCCTGCCCTGCCCGTCGATGTACTTGGTCGCCGAGTGGACGACGAGGTCGGCGCCAAGCGCGAGCGGCCGCTGCAGGATCGGCGTGCAGAACACGTTGTCGACGACCAGGAGCGCGCCCGCGTTTCTTGCGACTTTGGACAACTTCTCGATATCGCTGATTTCGGTCAGCGGATTCGACGGCGTCTCGAGGAAGAACATGCGCGTGTTCTTCTTCACCGCGTTCTGCCACTCCTCGACCCGGGTCGGCGAGACGAAGCTCGTCTCCACGCCGAAGCGCGCGAGGATGTTGCTGAAGAGCTGGATGGTCGCGCCGAACACCGCGTTCGAGCAGACCACATGGTCGCCCGCCTTGAGGTGCACCATGACCGAGGCGAGGATCGCCGCCATGCCGGAGGCAGTGGCGACGCAGGTCTCCGCGCCTTCCAGCGCCGCGAGGCGCGCCTGGAACATGGCCACGGTGGGGTTGGTGTAGCGGCTGTACACCATGCCTTCCTCGGTGCCGGCAAAACGCGTCGCCGCCTGCTCCGCATTGTCGAAGACGAAGCTGGAGGTGAGGTACAGCGCCTCGGAGTGCTCCTGGAACTCGCTGCGCAGCGTTCCGGCGCGCACGCCCTTGGTGGATAGCTGATGCTCTTTCGCCATAAAAAAACCCGGCCTCTCTTTGTAAGCGGACCGGGTCTCCTAGGAGAACTACGCGGCACGCTTTAGCGGTATTTGTAGCGCGCCCGCAAGCTGTGGCTCAAATCGGCGCGAAAGAACGACTATACCAAAGTTACCTCGCCACGGCCAGATTCAGGTCGAGCTGGGCGCTTTCGTCCTCGCTCGAGTCGCGCGCCGTATCGCGCTGGATCTCGATGGCGCGCAGGTAATCGGTGGTGACGTCGCCGGTGACGTAGACGCCGTCGAAGCAGGAAGTCTCGAAGCTGGTCAGCTTCGGGTTGGCGCGCCGCACGGCGTCCTTCAGCTCGTTCAGGTCCTGGTAGATGAGCGCGTCGGCGCCGATCTCGCGCGCCACTTCGTCCTCGCTGCGGTGCGCCGCGATCAGCTCGGCGCGGGTCGGCATGTCGATGCCGTAGACGTTGGGGAAGCGCACCGGCGGCGCGGCCGAGGCGAAGAACACCTTGCGCGCGCCGGACTCCCGCGCCATCTGCACGATCTCGCGGCTGGTCGTGCCGCGCACGATCGAATCGTCGACCAGCAGCACGTTCTTGCCGGAGAACTCCAGCGCCATCGGGTTCAGCTTCTGCCGCACCGAGCGCTTGCGCACCGCGTGCCCCGGCATGATGAAGGTCCGGCCGATATAGCGGTTCTTCACGAACCCTTCCCGGTACGGCACGCCAAGGCCCGCGGCGAGCTGCAGCGCCGAGGGCCGGCTGGAATCGGGGATCGGAATCACCACGTCGACGTCGAGCTTGCGCGGCAGGCGGCGGATCTTCTGCGCCAGCTTCTCGCCCATGTTGAGCCGGGTCTCGTACACCGACGCGCCGTCGATCAGCGAGTCGGGCCGCGCCAGGTACACGTATTCGAAGATGCAGGGATTGAGGCTCGCCTTGTCGGCGCACTGCCGGCTGTGGAAGTTGCCCTCGTCGTCGATGAAGACCGCCTCGCCGGGCGCGATGTCGCGCAGCAGGCGGAAGCCGAGCGCGTCGAGCGCGACCGACTCGGAGGCGACCATGTATTCGGTGCCGCCTTCGGTCTCGCTGTAGCCGATCACCGCCGGCCGGATGCCGAACGGATCGCGGAACGCCAGCACGCCGTAGCCCGCGATCATCGCCACCACCGCGTAGGCGCCGCGCAGGCGCCGGTGGACATTGGCGACCGCCCGGAAGATGGCCTGCGGCTCGAGCCTGAGCTTGTGCGACTCCTTCTCCAGCTCGTGCGCCAGCACGTTGACCAGCACTTCCGAATCGGAGCCGGTGTTGATGTGCCGCAGGTCGGTGCGGAACATCTCCTCTTTCAGCTGATCGGAATTGGTCAGGTTGCCGTTGTGGCCGAGGACGATGCCGAACGGCGAATTGACGTAGAAGGGCTGCGCCTCGGCGGCCTTGAACGCCGAGCCCGCGGTCGGGTAGCGGCAATGGGCGATGCCGAAGTTGCCGGCGAGGTCGCGCATGTCGCGCGTGCGAAACACGTCGCGCACCATGCCGCTGCCCTTGTGCATGTGCAGGGTGGCGCGCTCGCTGGTGACGATGCCCGCCGCGTCCTGACCGCGGTGCTGCAGGAGCAGCAGCCCGTCATAGAGCAGCTGGTTGACGGGCGAGCGGGCGACGATTCCTAGGATCCCGCACATCTGGGAGACGACTCCCGAGTGTGGTTAAGGGCTAATTGTATTTCAAGCGTCCCGCGAGTGCCGGTGGCAACCACGGTTTGAGCTGCAACACGGTGCGCTCGAGCATGCCGGCGCCAACCGACTCCTTCCACAGCGCGTGGCGCGGCAGCGCGGTCATCCCGGCGGCGATCGTCACCGCGAGCAGGATCACGACCCCGCGCCCCAGGCCGAAGACCCCACCGAGCGTACGGTCGACGCTGCTCAGTCCCGCCGCCTTGAACATCTTTGACACCAGAACGCCGGCCAGCGTCGCCGCCGAGACCGTCACGACGAACACCACGATGAAGCCGATCAGGACGCGCACCTCGGGACTTCCCGCGGAAGCCGGCAGCATCTCGCCCAGCTGCGCGCCGACCGCGTTGGCGGCGAGGAAGGCGATCACCCAGCCGGCGAGCGACATTACCTCGCGCACCAGCCCGCGCCAGATACCCCAGACGATCGACCCGACCACCACGACGATGATCGCGATGTCGAGCAGGCTCATCCGGCTTTCGAGACGACCTTGCCGGAAGTGAGGCCGATATTCCTCAATTGCTTCAGCGCCCTTTCGGCGGCCTCGCGACTGGCGAATGGCCCGGCGAGCACGCGCGTCAGGCTGCCTGCCGGCTCCGTGTAGTGGGGAACGCCCGCGGTGGACAGTCGGGCGATCGCGCTGTCGGGATTGGCGAAGGCGCCGACCTGGACGGCGAACTCTCCGACGGGCGGGGGCTTTTTCGCCTCGGGTTTCCTTGTTTCGACGGCCTTTGCTTCGGGTTCCGCCTTCCTGGCCTCGATTTTCTGCTCCGGAGCCTTCGGCTCGACCTTGGGCGCGAACTTGGTCTCGTTCTCTCCCGGGATGCGCACGTTGACCGCGACGTCGGCGCGCTTCGGCTCGGGGTCAAACACCATCGGCAGGACGATGACCGCGGCAAGCACGAGCGCGACCGCGCCGACCAGGCGCCTGCGGCCGCGGCGTTTCAGCGTCTCGACGTCTTGTGCTTCAGCCATGCCATCACTTCGCCGACGGTGAGAAAGGAACCGAACACGACGATCTTATCATTCTCGTTCGCGCTTCCGAGCGCGGCGGCGAGCGCGGCGCCGGGTGATGCGAATTTTTTCACCGGCGCATTTTCCAGTCGCGCCGCGAGCTCGTCCGCGGTCGCGCCGCGCGGTCCGGGAAGCGTCGCCAGATGCCAGCGCGTGATGCGCGGCGCGAGCTCGCGCAGCACGCCGGCGATGTCCTTGTCCTTCAGCATCCCGCAGACCGCGTAGGTATCCGGCGCGAACCCCGAGGTGGCGAGATTTTCGGCGAGCGTGTGCGCCGCCTGCGGGTTGTGCGCCACGTCGAGAATCACCTGCGGCCGGCCCGGGAGGACCTGGAACCGTCCCGCGAGGGCGACATTCGCGAGGCCGACGCGGATCTCCTGCATCGCGATCGGCAACTCGAGGGCGTCGAGAGCGCACAGCGCCGCGGCGGCGTTTCGCAGCTGAATCACGCCGCGCAGCGCGGGGTACGCAAGGCCTGCCCGCTTGCCCTTGGGGCCGGCGTAGCTCCACTGCGTGCCGTCGCCCGCGTACGAGAAATCCCGGCCGATGAAGAGCTTTTCGCCCGGCGCTTCGAGGACTGATCGGGGCGGCTCGGGCTCGGCGATCACCGCCGGCCGGCCGGCGCGGAAGATGCCGGCTTTCTCCCGGCCGATCGACTCGCGATCCGGCCCGAGGTAGTCGACGTGGTCGATGCCGATGCTCGTCAGCACCGCGCAATCGGCGTCGACGGCGTTGACCGCGTCGAGACGCCCGCCGAGCCCGACTTCGAGCACGGCGGCCTCGATTTTCATCTCCTGGAAAATCCACAGCGCCGCAAGCGTGCCGAACTCGAAATAGGTCAGCGGCACGTCGCCCCGCGCGGCTTCGACGGCGGCAAACGCCTCGCAGAGAGGCCCGTCATCGCATTCGGCCCCAGCGACCAGCACCCGCTCGTTGTAGCGGACGAGGTGCGGCGAGCTGTAGAGGCCGGTGCGATAGCCCGCCGAGCGCAGGATCGATTCGAGCATCGCGCAGGTCGATCCCTTGCCGTTGGTGCCGCCGACGGTGATGACGGGATGGGCGATCTTCAGCTTCATCCCGTCCAGAACGGAGACGACGCGCTCCAGGCCCATCGCGATGGTCTGGGAGTGCTGCCGCCCGATGTACTCGAGCCAGTCGTCGAGCGTCCTCAGGACGTCCCCTGCTCGTGGATGATGCGCACGGCTTCGACGGTGTCGGCGTCCTCGGCCCGCTTGTCCTCGCGGTAGCGCTTGACGCGCGCAAGGCGCAGGGCGAGCCCGGCCGGGTATTGCGGGCTTTTCTGGATGTCGCTGAACTCGATTTCGACCACGAGCTCGGGCCGGACGTGAACGACCCACTCGTCGCGCGTCAGCGCCCGCGCCAGGAGCTCGCGCGTCTGCCATTCCAGCATCGCGTCGGTCATGCCCTTGAAGGTCTTGCCGAGCATGACGAAGCCGCCCGCGGGATCGCGCGCGGCGAGATGCAGGTTGGAAAGCTTTCCCTTCCTCCGGCCATGGCCCCATTCCGCGGCAATGACCACCAGGTCGAGGGTATGGGCGCGCTTGATCTTCAGCCAGCCGCTGCCGCGCCGCCCTGCCTCGTAAGGGGCATCGAGCGCTTTCGCCACCACGCCCTCATGACCGTGGCGCAGCGCGTCCTGATAGAAGGCCTCGGCCGCTCCGGCGTCCCCGGTGACCAGCCAGGGCGTAAGCGATTTCGCCTCGAGGACCTGCTGAAGCGTGCGGCGGCGCTCGCGCAGCGGCACATCGATGAGCGGTTCCGCGTGATAGAGGCAGTCGAAAAAGAAGACCGACAGGGGCAGCGTCTCGCGGACGCCGGCGTCGTCGGCCTTGCGTCCCAGGCGACGCATGGTGGTCTGGAATGGGTGCGGTCGCCCATCGGCGCGCAGCGCGATCGCCTCGCCGTCGAGGATCAACTCGGCGGACGCCGCCTTGCGGGCGGCCTCAACCACTTCCGGCACTGCCGCCGTGACGTCGTTCAGCGTCCGGGTAAAGACGCGAACCTCATCGCCCGCCTTGTGCACCTGGACCCGCGCACCGTCGAGCTTCCATTCGAACGCCGCCTCGCCCAGCGCTGCGATTGCCGCTGCCGGGCTCGCCGCGGGCTGCGCGAGCATCGGCAGGATCGGCCGCATCGGCCGGATGGCAAAGCGCTCGAGGCCCGCCTGCCCCTGCGTCAGCGCTGCGCGCGCGGCTGGCGCGATGCCACCGCCGATCATGACCGCGCGCCGGACTACCGCCGCGGGCACGCCGCTCGCCGAGGCGAGCGCCTCGAGCATCACGCCCTCGAGGGCGCCCTGGCGCAGCTCGCCGACGATCAGGCGGACGAGGAAGTCCTGCTCCTCGGCGGTGGCCTTGCCGAACAGCGCATCGAGCAACTCGGCGCGCTGGCTGGCCGATCCCCGGCCTTTGGTGATTTTCAGCTGTTCAAAGGCGGCATCCACTTCGCGCAAGGTCAGCGTCGGCGAGGCAGCGGCCGCGCCGGGACTCAGCGTGCGATGGCCGAGAGCGAGCTTGCCCTGGCGCAGCTCGCCGCTGAGATAGGGCAGCGCGATCGCGACTTCCTCGGGCTCGAGGCTGCGCAGGCGCTCGGCGAGCGCCGCGATCTTGGCGAGCCGGCTGGGAGTCGCGCCGACCTGCGCCGATGTGCGCACGACATCGGCGAGCAGGGTCACGCCGCAGCGTCGGCGGTCAATCCCAGCATCAGCGAGAGCAGCGCGTGGAGCTTGTCGCGCAGCTGGCGGCGGTCGACGATCATGTCGATCGCGCCTTTCTCGAGCAGGAACTCGGCGCGCTGAAAGCCTTCCGGAAGCTTCTGCCGCACGGTCTGCTCGATGACGCGCGGCCCGGCGAAGCCGATCAGCGCCTTCGGCTCGGCGATCACCGCGTCGCCGAGCATGGCGAAGCTCGC
>Ga0134123_10001971_pt1 | contig 13423 bp, 21 predicted proteins | sample KB303_FD_96460 | JGI IMG/M metagenome (GOLD analysis project Ga0134123, IMG submission 96460) | Terrestrial soil microbial communities without Nitrogen fertilizer from Kellogg Biological Station, Michigan, USA - KB3-0-3 | ecosystem: Environmental > Terrestrial > Soil > Unclassified ...
GTCGTGGCGCGTAACACAGCCGCCGATCGCCAAGCCCACTCCGGGAGACGGTTGTGTTCGCCTTGCCGTGTCGCTATTTGCGCGGGGGCCTGCCCTCGCTGAACGGCTCCAAGGGTTGCGGTGTCAACAATTTCCGCGGCGTCCCGGCGAACTGCTCGTCGCGTGTTACCCGCCACCGACCGCGCAACTCGTCGTAGAGTGAAGATGCCGAGCGACCCTTAATAACAGGGTTAGGCGTCAGAACTAGCCCACGTGGCGTATCAGACATCCTATTCACTGCTTTGGGTGGCCGCGCTGCCTCTTCCCTTGCGAGCTGTCCTGATGGCCCGCTTCGCTCGCGTTATGGGACGCTCAGTGGCAGCGGCGGAAGCTGATCCGGACACGCACAGAGCCGTGCTCGGGGCCATTGGTGCTATTGCAGCGGGCGCATTCATTCAGTTCGGCAGTTCATCCACGGCCGAGCACGACTTCCGGCTTCCGGTTGGTCTGTTCTTGCTCTCGTTCCTTCTTCTCTTTCTCGCCTTCAGCATCCAGGGCTTGAAAACGTGGCGCTGGGTGCAGCAGGTCGCCGCAGCCGTGGGTGAGTCTGGGACACTGGCTCTTCTTCTGGGTTCGTTCGTCGTGCTCCGTGTCCTCGAAATCCCAGGGTTTGTCGCTACTGCGCTCGGCGCACTTGGCGTCACGACCTGGCTCGTTGTTCACGTCGCACACTTGCGCCTTTGGGCCAAGTACCTGCAGCAACTGGAGGCCGTGGAATGACCAAGCACCCCGAAGACAAGACAATCAAACCAACAGAGAAGCGCAGCGACCTTGGAACAACCTGGGCTCGCTGTGGCGTCCACGGCGTCGACTACCCACGCGGTGGCAGCTGCCCTCAGTGCGACAGAGAGCGGCAGCAGAGGTGACCTGACGCCTAACCCCTCGTTGCAGCGGACAACAACCGGGCGTTCGCCCGGTTGCTGCCGCTGAACTCATACACCGTTAGGCGTCGCTCGCAACGAACGCTGTTACTGGTAAATCCAAGAAGGAGTATGCTAATCACAGAGTGGCGAATTGCCGCGGAAAGGACTTCAAGGGTCATGGCGAAGAAGGTGACACAGCATTACGGCGGCGGCAAGCACATCGAGCGCGTTGAGAGGACCCGCTCGGACGGCTCTCGGACAATCACGGAGTCAAAGGTCAGGGACACATCGCTAGGACGGGCTGGCTCGAGTATCGTCCGCGAGACCAGGATCGACAAGCACGGAAATTCGACCACCAAGAAGCGCCGCTAGATTCCAGGGCCCATCCCGCGCGGCTATCACTGAGGTCTCCGGCACCTGAGATCTCCGTCGCGTCCAAGTGAGTTGCAGGCCGTATTCTCTGCGCCGCCTAACCCTTCGTTGCAGCGGACGGCAACCGGGCGTTCGCCCGGCAGCCGCCGCTGAACTCAAGTTCCGTTAGGCGACCCGGTCACCGTATCGGTTGGTTGCAACACCATGGGAGACCAGAATGCGAGTAGCTCACCTGGCATTCGGCCTTGCGCTTCTGGGCGGCCCCTTGAATGCTATCGACTGGTCGAGCTGCGCTGCTGCTCTGGACACGGTCAAGACCTACTCGCAGCGCGCGTCTGACGCTGCCACCGACGCCGAGGGGGCGGCACAAGATCTTGAAAGCGCCAGAGAGGACCTGGACAACTGTCGTCGTAACCCGAATACGTACGATCTAGCGGGCGACGACTGCCGTTCACAGAAATGGGACATTGATTCCGCGCAGGGCCAGCTGGAATCGGCCGAAGAAGAAGCGCAGGATCAGCTTCGTCGCCTAAGAAACGCGTTGGCCGACGCGGCGTCGGGCTGCGAGTTCAATCTGTCGGTGCCTGCGCCACTATCCTCCCTGCCGCGGCAAGGCCAGTGTGACCGACTTCGGGCACTCCGCGGGCAGCTGAGTCAGCAGTATCTCAGTGACTTCTGCAAGACCGTGATGTCGGCAGAGGACTGCAAGACGTGCCTCGGGTTCTAGCGGCGGGTCGCCTAACCCTTCGTTGCAGCGGACGACAACCGGGCGTTCGCCCGGTTGCCGCCGCTGAACTCAAGAACCGTTAGGCGACACGGTCAACGACCCTGGCCATTGAAGCGCCTGCCTCAGACCAGACGCGGCACCTTTGATCATCTGAAGCCCGCGCATGTCGTCGCTTCTCATCCGCCTCGACCCGACGAAGTTGGTCAACCCAGACGCTGACATTCGCTACCTACTTCCAGATCTCCTCGCTCGGGAGTCCGGCGGTCGCCTCACCGACGACGGCTACGACTACGACGATCAGCAGCGTCTACTCATCTTCATGAATTCCGCCGACTTCACTGGCCTTATGCCGCTCGTCCTCCGCGTCCTCGAGACTCAACCCGTGCTTGGCAACACCCTCGCCGACACCGCCGAGCTCGCTGTCGGTGGTCCAACAGACTTCGAGGTTGTTTTCCCATCCGCGGCAGCCGGTCAGACCATGTCGCTGCCGTCAGACAGCCATTCGTGAGGGCAGAAATTCACAGACAAGATCGAACCGCAACTGACCTGGCGTGTCGCCTAACCCTTCGTTGCAGCGGACGCTACCCGGGCGTTCGCCCGGGCAGCGCCGCTGAACTCAAGTACCGTTAGGCGTCGGAACAGCCGTCAATGGTGACTCGGTCGTGAGTGATCAGAGAATGCCCGAGGCTGAAGTGAGCCTCCGTGTCGCGTTCTATCTCCTGAGAAGTAGGCTGACCGACCTGCCGGTCCGGGTGGCGATCGACGGTGCACAGGTTCAAACGGCAGGCACTCTGCACTTCGATATTGACGGCTTCCTCTCGGACTTCGGATGCGCCCCCGTGGGTGCAACTGCCACTTGGAGAGCCACCTACTCGCACAGAGCAACCGCTGGCTCTGTCGTGATCCACGCCACGCCCGGCAAGGGGGATGTCGTCGCGCAGCTCCGCGATGGTCGGACACTCCGCGTTGAGAGCAAGAAGGGCCCGCTGCAGCGGGACAAAGCCTCCCGCGAGTATCCGCTCGTTCGTGAGGCGCTGGGGCAACTCCTCACGATCGACGAAGTCGCAGAGTCAGATGTGCTCGCTGTCGCGGTACCACACTCCGCCAAGTTCGTCGAACTGGCAGCTCGCTGGCGCCAAGCGCCACTTGTCCGTCGTGCAAGGATTCAGATCATCACTGTCGACAGACACGATCAGGTTCACGGATTGGAGCTTTGACGTTCCCGACCCGACGCCTAACCCTTCGTTGCAGCGGACGACAACCGGGCATTCGCCCGGTTGCCGCCGCTGAACTCAAGTACCGTTAGGCGCCTGCTCCAGGCGACCCTTGCACACTGGACGTTGTTGAGAGGCAAGATTCCCGAAAGGCCACTACGGCCTTCAGTGGAGATCCGATGCCACAAACACACACCATCCGAACGCCGACCGTCAGGCAGTATGTCGCAGCCTTCAAGGCTCTTGACGACCGTAAGGCGATTAGCCCCAAACAGCGTGCGATGCTTGCGCACCACCATGCTGCGTCAGCTCACTCCGTCTCGGCTACTCTCCTGGCACGCAAGGCCGGCTACAAGAACTACAGGGCTGCGAACTCGCAGTACGGGAGACTCGGCTGCAAGATTGCGGCGGAGATACCTGTCCACCTGCCGGCCGGGTATTCAGGTGTGGGCGTGATTGTTGATTTCGTTGAACCACGGTACGCTGGCAACGAGCACTGGTTGTGGGTCCTCCGTCCTAACGTCGCCAAGGCTCTGGAGCGCCTCGGCTGGGTAGAAGCCAGAACGAACCTCCTCTATCCGCCCAAGAGCTAGGCTTGAGGCATTCGTGTACGGCGCCTAACCCGGCGTTGCAGCGGACCACACCCGGGCATTTCGCCCGGGTGCGGCCGCTGAACTCCATTGCCGTTAGGCGTCAGAACAACCAATGTCGACCGACAAGCAGTACGAAGAGGCCGATGACTTCCGCCACGCTGTGGCTGACACGGCAGTGGCCACGCAGAAGCGCCTGGCGGACATTCACGGGCCCCAGTGGACTGCCCGACGCGATGTCGCAAAGACGGTCCTCTCCCTGGCTTCGGCCACATTGGTTCTTACGGTCACGTTCGCTGACAAGCTCCTTCAAGCGGCCTCGCCTGGGTCCACCAAACTCTCCGCCCTCGCCTGGGTCTGGGTAGCCTTACTCGTGTCTGTTGCCGCTACACTCACCTCTCTCACACTCGCGGTCCAACTCGAGTCCCTTCCGGCGCGGATCATCTCGATGCTGCCGAGGATGTTCGAGACCTTTAAGACGGCAAGATCCGAAGGGGAGCACCCGATCCGTGCCCTCGATCCTCTGATGCAGGCGGCAACCAAGCCGCTCCGACCCTACGATCAAGGCTCATGGTGGTGCTTGTTGATCGGTCTTCTCGCGTTCTTCATCGCCTTGGCGATCCTCGGCAGCATCGGATTCAGCTACTTGCACTGACGTGACCTGCCGCCTAACCCTTCGTTGCAGCGGACGACAACCGGGCGTTCGCCCGGTTGCCGCCGCTGAACTCAATTGCCGTTAGGCGACACAGCACTGCTCTCGTGACAAGCGCCGGGGAACCTCCCGATGGGAACGTGGCGGAAGGGCACTATGACCCGCTGATTTGGCACGTCTTTACAACTCTACGAGAGCTGCCCGCACTAGATCGCCTCCGTTTGGTGGGCCTACTGGCGCTATGGCCATTGTGCACACTGGCAACCATGGCGTTTCTTCGCACCAATCTTCTCCATAGACAGCCAATGGCAGTCCAGCTCCTCACTCCCATCTTCTCTCTCACAGTCGCTGTAAGCGGCGTCATCTGGTGGTTCTCGGGCGCCCCCAGACCCGCGGGTCGGCGGGGGTTTATTGCGATTCTCGGCGTTGGTTTCGCTTCGATGATCTTCGCGCTCACCGCGTTTGCAGCCGGCTCATTCCTTGCTTGGGCAGTGTGGGGCTTCAAGCCCCTCTAACTCCGGAGTCATCGCACCGGTTGCGATGTGTCGCCTAACCCCTCGTAGCAGCGGACAACGCTGAACTCATACGCCGTTAGGCGACACTCGGTACATCGCTTGAATGTCGAAACTCTCCGAGAAGAGGGGCCTCAAGATGGCCGGCATACTGGAGCTCGATGTCGGGCACATCTCCTCCGAGCTCTCGCTACACGAGATGCTCGGTGCCGTGTTCGGCTTTCCTGGTTGGTACGGCAAGAACTTCGACGCCTTGTGGGATTCCCTCACCGATCCGGAGCAATCGTCTCTTCCTGAAGTGCTACTCCTCCGGTCCTTCGACATTCTCGAAAAGCGCCTTGGCGAGCGAGCGGGAATCCTCCGCCACATCCTGGCCGATCTCCCAAGCCGACGCCCGGTTACGGTGATCGTCTGTGACGAGGCGGGGCAGGAGCTTGCACGCTGGCCTCCCATCTCTGCGCCTGCGCCGTGACGACACTTGATGTGTGCTACCGGTCCGGCAATCTCCTGGTCTATCCACCGCACCTCTCCTCCGGTTCGCCTCGTCTTTGACCATTGTCGATGTGTCGCCTAACCCCTCGTTGCAGCGGACAACACAGCGGCGTTCGCCGCTGTGTTGCCGCTGAACTCATACGCCGTTAGGCGACCGTCGGACTATCTGAGTTCTCGCTAAGACCGACCACCTGCATGTCTCGAGTCATCCTGGGCGTCCTTGGCTATGTTGCCCTCTTCGGTGCACTTTTGCTGCTGCCAGGAGGCGACTTCTCCTGGCTCCAGGCCTGGATTCTCCTGGCGACCCTGATGGTTGTCCGCCTCGTCGGCGACTTGCGGGTTTTCCGCATCAACGCAAGCTTGGCTCGCGAGCGGCAGCGCCTCCCCATACAGTCAGGGCAACCGCTGCTCGATCGCTTCCTCCTCGCTATTTTCATGACCACCTTCTCAGGTCTTCTCGCCTTCGTGTCCGTTGACCACGCCCGGCTTCACTTACTCCCCCCACCTCCAGCGGCCATCGCAGCACTCGGCCTCGTTGTCTTCGTCGCAGGCTGGGCCTTGGCAGTCCACGCACTCGTGGTGAACGCGTTCGCGGTTACCGTTGTGCGACACCAGCAGGAGCGCAAGCATCAGTTGGTCGACCGCGGCGCCTATCGGCTCGTGCGACACCCCATGTACTTAGGGGTCGTAGCCGTGATCTTTGGCACAGGCCTTTGGCTCCGGTCCACCGCAGGTCTCATCGCCGCCTTGCTGCCGGCATGCGTCCTCATAGTCCGCATCACAGTCGAGGAGAGACTGCTGACCCTTAGTCTTCCCGGTTACGCCGAATACCGTAGTCAAGTGCCCTACCGGTTGGTCCCTGGGCTCTGGTGACCGGGAAGGCACTGCCAAGCAAGTTTGCGGTCGCCTAACCCCTCGTTGCAGCGGACAACACCCGGGCATTCGCCCGGGTGTTGCCGCTGAACTCATACACCGTTAGGCGTCACTACAACCGACCTTGACCGTCGGACTCAAGCGCGGATACGACCCCACTCCAGCTTCTTCGGAGAGATCGTTATGGAACCAGCAATGGTGGTCGCCACAGCTGCTTTGATAGTCTCCTTCGTCAATTCCGCGTTTACTGCCAAGACGTACAAAAAGAATAGGCGGCTTGAATTCCTACAGAGGAGAGACCACTTATCGCAGAAGATTTCAGACTTGAATGACAGAAACACAGAAGCTTATCTTCTTTCTGCAAGGTACGCACTCGTGGCAGCCAGGAACGCCGGACTACCGCTTCGCGGGGAACAAGCCGAGCGCAACGCCGCGCTGATCGCTTCAATTCACGAGCAGCGGGAGGGCGTGGAGAATGGAATGAGGCTCTGGGATGCAAACATCGAGAAGTTACATTCTATATACAGCAACCTTGAGTCAGAAGCCGACGCTCCAACAGTTGAGAGAGTGATCGCTATCGTCCAAGTGGCTTCGGATAATCTCAAGACCGCGCATAACGGTTACGCATCCGTCTTACACATACTAGAAACCACCAACGAATTGGTAAAAGCGAACCTGGCCGAGACAGATGGGAAGATCAGACAGATTAACTCGGACACGGATGACGAGATCAGGCGGATCAACCAAGACTTTGCAAGGGCAATGGAGGAACTCGCGCAACGTGGTAGCTCAGTGATAGTCCGGGGGTTTAGAGAGGGTGACGCCTAACCCCTCGTTGCAGCTGACAATACCCGGGCGTTCGCCCGGGTATTGCCGCTGAACTCATACGCCGTTAGGCGACAGGAGAACCATCCATGGCGGTCAGAGATCGACTAGACCTGAGACGCTTCTTCAAGGACCTCGACAGGTTTATGCGGCTTGTCCTAAAGAATCGCCAACTCCTCTTAATTGAATCTCTCCATCCTCTGATCGACGCAATTGCGCCCATCTACTCGCGTCGAATGGACGCAGCCGTCGACAGCCTGAGGAAGATAGACGATGACTACCTAAAAGCGCACGGTCTCACCGGACCTGAGCTGCAGATCAAGCTTGCGGGATTTCAGGTCGCTCTTGGCTCATTTGAGAGAGCTCTAGCCGTAGCCAAAGACGAACCAGCGGCCTTCTGGCTTACCACTCGCCGAATGGAATGGGTCTTCGATTGGGCGTATATAATTCTGGGTAGTCTGCCCGGCGATCTCGTGCGAGTGCTGAACGAGTTGGTTCAGGTTGTCCATCGAGCTGCTAAGAGCGCACTAGACCCGGTTCGCACTACGCTCCCGCGATTCATTCCGAGGAGGCGCTCCCGAAGGTGAGGTCACAAATCAGTGATCTGTCGCCTAACCCGTCGTTGCAGCGGACCACACCCGGGCGTTCGCCCGGGTGCGGCCGCTGAACTCCATTGCCGTTAGGCGTCCAGGAACCGCTTGCGACTGCCACCTCTCGGACCGGAGACCTCTCGAGCCTTGCGCGTGCTGGCGATTCCCAGAGACGAATCCATCTTCTCTGGTTGGTTACCTAGGAGGAGAGGTCCATGGCTTGGAGTGAACCCGCCCCTGCAGTGGTATTTGCCGCGGGCAACATTGGCGAGCAAGGAGAGCTCTACCGCTACTACGGCGCCAAATACGAAGTGGTCCGCGAAGGCACCGGCATATACAGAATCCGGTTCCAGGATCCATGCCCGTCGTACTTCGCCATTACGGTCACGGCGAGGGGTGACAATGGGTTCCCCGTGTTCTGTCATGTCCAAGAAGACGCGAACCAAGGCCACTTTCAATTCAAGGTTTTCACCAACGTCTCGACCAACGTCTACAACCAGGACAGGCAACGCTGGGACTCACGGGCCGTCGACTATTCCTTCTCGTTTGTCTGTGTTGCCAAGTTCGCGGACCCGCCGCCGCCTCAGAACGAGTAGCATTGGGAAACCCGACTCGGCGCCGCTGCAAGCCACTAATCCTGCCCCGAATCGAACGTCTTACATCATGCGCTGCTCACCCCAAGGCCAAGGCTTGCAGCTCACCTAGATTAGGCAGTGAGCGACTGGCCGCCTAACCCCTCGAACTCATACACCGTTAGGCGCCTGATTTTGAGTTTCTGTGTCCGCAACGAAAGGAGGAAGGGAATGAGAGCCGCACTGTCCGCAGCAGTTGTGGCCGTGCTTTGCGCCGCCACTCCGCTTTCCGCTCAGCCCGGAGCAGCTTCCAAGGGCGAAGGAGCCATCGTCACCGCCGAATCCACCACCGTCTACATGGACTCAACCGGCGAAGAGGTTTCGTACACGCTTAACCGCGGTGAAGCCGTCTCGCCCCGTTCCGGCACAGGACGTTTGCTCCTGTCCCCGATCTACCGCTTCGAGCCTGTAAACGGCCGAGTCCGGATCAACTTCTTCCCGCGTGAACCCGATATGCAGGAGAAGTTCGCAATGGGATGGGTGAACTTCAGCGACCTCTCGGTCTTCTACTTTGACTGCTGCGATCCGAAGGGGAAGGCGTGCGGCCCCGTCGACCTCAAGGGTCTTACCAGGATGGTTTGGACATCGTGTTTTCGGCAGGCGCGAGACGCCCACCTCGCCTCACTAACGGCGCAGAACGCACCACCAAAGACTGTCGAGGTCGGTTATACAGAGGACCAGGTCAGAGCAGCTCTGGGCGAACCAAGGAAGGTTCTGAAGCTCACCAACAAGACAATATGGGTGTACGACGACATCAAAGTGACATTCGAGGCCGGCAAGGTCGCCAACCTCGAGTAGGTGCTGTCAGGCCTGATTTTCCGGCCTCGTGTCCCGGCGGTTGAAGTACGGCGCCTAACCCTTCGTTGCAGCGGACAACAACCGGGCGTTCGCCCGGTTATTGCCGCTGAACTCAAGTGCCGTTAGGCGTCCCTCGAACCGCTCTTGCCTACACACGCCGAGTGCCGAATGCCTGTAGAATTCCAGTTGAAGCTGCTCTCATGACTCGCCACAGAGGGCTATCCCTTCGAGCTCGCGTCAGCCGCGCACCGCACGATACGGAATGGGACCTGTTCCATGGCCGCCACTACCTCGATCCAGACGCCGGCAAGCTCCGCGAGATCGATGTTCATGCGGCCTCGGCCCTACGTTGGCGATACCCATGGGCTCGGGATGGTCAGCATCAATTTCGTGGTCGTGCAAGGTGACATCCAGCAAGCCGTGGATCGTCCGTCGCCCGCGCCCAAGTCGTAGCGACATCTCGCCGCGACCCCACACACCGCCTCAGCCTTCGGCTTGCTGCAATGACCCCCCAACCCCTCGATGGAGCGAACTCATGAGCGGTACTAAAACGTTCTATGCGCGACCCAATGCATGCTTGATTGATGAAGGGGTAGAGATATGGCTGGACGATATGTGAGTGTCGACAACCACGTGACGCTGGCGGTGATACAGTTCCGCGTTGGTTGGAATAACGGGGATGGTACTCCAAACCAATACACAGCAGAAAAAATGGGCATTAACTCTGGTTCTAGCGATACTATCGAGCTGCTAGACTATTTCAATCAAGGAGTGCTTCGAGAAGGCGCCACTTGCTGGATCGAGGTCACCATTGTCCTTGGATATACTGGCTCGTCAAATGGTAATTTTACTTTCAGCTCAACGGCCGGCAGGGTGGGGTATGTGGTAGAAGGCACCTCGTTGAATATGCACATTAATGGTCCATACGAATAGAGGTCTACAGGGTCTTCCCTGGGCGCCTTGGTCGTGTACCCACAATGGGGCACGGCCGGCAGTCGCCTACCCCCTCGTTGCAGCGGGCAGTATCCGGGCGTTCGCCCGGGAATGCGGTTGAACTCTGACGCCGTTAGGCGTCACGGGAAAACATCTTTTGTTGGTCAAGCATTCATCCGTTCCGCGCATCGCGGACGTGACGCCTATCCTTCGTTGCAGCGGGCAACACCCGCGCGTTCGCGCGGGCGTTGCCGCTGAACTCATACGCCGTTAGGCGGCATCCGCACCAAGGAACTAATGCGACCGCTCGCTACCGCAAGGGAGCTGCGCTCAGCGTAGCACCAACGATGAGCTCCACTACACATCGTCGGTTCAGGCCGGCAGACCCGGGGCAGCGTCACTGCTACTCACAGCAAACCGCTTTTCTCAACATTGCCGCGGCGCCGGATCATCGCGGCGGGGCGGGGCGGCTCATGGCCTCGCAGCGAGATGCCGTCTTTGGACTGTTCCGCGGTGACGCCTAACCCCTCGTTGCAGCGGACAACAACCGGGCGTTCGCCCGGTAGTTGCCGCTGAACTCACACGCCGTTAGCCGACACTCGGAACGCCCGTTGACACGGTGAGAAGGAAGCCGAAGGACTTGCGCGACTTTGAGCTCGCCGTGGCACGGTTCGCCGCTGCAATGGACCGAACGGCCGTTGTCACTCACGACGCGCGCTTACCTGACCGCCACACGGACAGCCTGCGTCAGCGTGACGTCTGGATCGAAGCCAAGGTTTGCTCACACTTTCCGGTCAGCCTTCACGTCAGCTGCAAGCGGTACAAGAGAAAGCTCCATCAGGGAGACATTGATACCTTCGTCGGCGAGCTTGTCTCCTCTGGTGCCCATAAGGGGGTGCTCTACTCCTACTCTGGCTTCGGCCAGAGCGCTCTCAAGAAGGCCCAGGCGGTGGGTATCTGCTGCTGCCGTCTATTCCAGAACCGCCCTGCCGACATCCCCATGTCTTTGGCGTTCACCACCCAGTACTGCTGCTCGTCGCAGTTCAAGCTCTCCGTTACTCCGGACCTTCGCGGTGTACCAAAGCTGCGCACTTGGGGAGACATCCTCGGTCTACCACTTGTCCCCCCTGCTCAAGGCACTGCACTCGACGCCCTTGCCACTCTCTTCCGCAACGCCGAACAGCTCGCCCTGAAGGCAAACGCCGCGAAGCCAGGTTTTCCGCCGATGTTCGCCGCCGACCTTCACCTACCGGCCACCGACCATTATCCAGAGCTCCTCATTACGGTTTATGGCGGCTGGAGAGTGTTCCGATCGCGACAGGAATTTGTACTGCTCAACGGCTCGTACTCGCACAGCACCGGGGACTTCGCGGGCGAGGTCCATAGCCCGTGGATTGATCGTCAAGGCACAGAACCAGGCCCTGGCTGGGAACTCCTCGCATCGCCGCCCCAACATCCTGACGCTCCGGTTGTTGCAATTCTGTACGCGGGTGATATCCGGGCAGCAATGCAGACCCTGATTCCGCGCCCGATCCGTGTCGGCTAACCCCTCGTTGCAGCGGACCACACCCGGGCATTCGCCCGGGCGTGGCCGCTGAACTCATACACCGTTAGGCGTCGGAACAGTCGCCCTCTCAGCCGAACCATTCCATGGAGAAGTCGTGCGCAGGTACATCACCGCAGTCGCGCTCCTAGCCGCTCTCGTGCCCGCCTCGGCCACCGCTACCTCGGGCTGGAAGAAGGCTAGCGAGAAGGATCCGCTCACCGCGAAGTCGGTAACCTTCATCCGTGGCTACTCCGGCGCTGGTGAAGGACTGAGAAACTTCGATGTCCTCCAAATCGACGGTCAGTTCATCTTCCACTTCGTCGTACCGCAACTGGCATCGCCGGTAGTCCAAGGCGCCGTCATCAAAGGCCCCGAGGAGCTCGGCGACGGCCTCGCATGGTCAGTTGATGGGAAGTCTCGCCACGACGTCAGCCCTCGATACTCGCGAAGGAAGTCGGCCTACGTGAACACTGCCGATTACGAAGCCTCGTGGCCTGTCGGCTGCGAGGAGCTCCGTGAACTTGCCATCGGCGGCACGCTTCGTGTCGTTACCCCGAATTTCTCGGCCGAGATTCCGCTCCGCGGCTTCTCCGAGTACCTTGGAAAGGTATACGGCATTACCCAGCAGTCCCTCATTTCGCGCACCGCAGCCATTTGCGCGTCACCACCTGCGTCGCGGCAACAGAATTGATCCGACGCCTAACCCCTCGTTGCAGCGGACGCTACCCGGGCGTTCGCCCGGGCAGCGCCGCTGAACTCATAAGCCGTTAGCCGCCAGAATAACCACCAGTGACAATTGACAAATTCCCCTTCGAATCGCAGTCACGGACACCGGTCTGTCCCGGGGCTCGCGCCGGGCTCGGTGGCGCGTTCTCGAGGAAGACGGGTTCGGATCCGGACGCCTATGACCCCGCACTATCCGTTCGTTCGGACGTACCCGCTCAACCTGATGGCGGCAGCAGCCTTGCCGCCGCCGCCGACCGCGACGCTTGTAACCATCTGCTTCGGGCACGGCGGGTCATCCGCGGCACGCACCGGCTCGGTGGCGTGTCAGATACTTGTCAGCCCGTCCACCTCCGTTGCGCCGCCTCCATCAACCGGGACATTTGCAATCTGTCGGCTAACCCGTCGTTGCAGCGGACCACACCCGGGCGTTCGCCCGGGTGCGGCCGCTGAACTCCAGATCGTTAGGCGACCAGGCGACTGCAGCGCTCCTCCCGCCGAAGATGTATCCTGGCTCGGACAGTCGTTCCACGCTGCTTAGCAGCCCAACCACAGGAGACGGGTGATGGCGTATCACGTCAGAATCGATCGCGTTACTCAGGGGCCGGACGGCCAAGAAACGCCCGCGGACCGCTTAAGCGTTCGCAGTGACGACTTCCTTTGGATCTACGTGGAGTCTGAACTTCCGTCTGATTCGGCGCCCGCTGGAGAGTACGCAAGGGTGGAGCCGACCGGTACGCGCCGGTACCCGCTTAAAGATCCGGTTCTCAAGGGCAAGCAATACCGCTACGCCATCGACCACGGCTGGCTATCTCCCCAGTCCCGCTACGTAGCGCGTTTTGCCGACGACCTCGAAGCGCCGAACTATCAAGATCAGTGGGAAATCGTCACGGTTTGACTTTGTCCAAGTCACGACGCAGAATGTCCTGCGAATACCTCAGACTGAGCAGCCGGGGACATGGGTAACAAAGTAAACCGGGGACATGGGTAACAGTCCAGGTCAGATTTGCAGGATCATGGTGCGCTCGTCCAGGCGCGCCAA
>Ga0134123_10001973_pt1 | contig 13413 bp, 10 predicted proteins | sample KB303_FD_96460 | JGI IMG/M metagenome (GOLD analysis project Ga0134123, IMG submission 96460) | Terrestrial soil microbial communities without Nitrogen fertilizer from Kellogg Biological Station, Michigan, USA - KB3-0-3 | ecosystem: Environmental > Terrestrial > Soil > Unclassified ...
AGATCCGAGAGATCCGCGCCCAGGTTGCGCGCGACCGCCAGCGCCTTGAGGAACACCTCGGGCATCAGGACTGCCGAGCCGAGGTTGAGGACCACCGCGCCACGTGCCTCCGCCAGCGTGGCGGCGAAGATGCGGAAGTCGCGCAGCGAGCCGGTGCCGAGCGCCGCGCCATCGCACGCCGGGTGGTGGTGGATCGTGTCGGTGCCGAGCGCGACATGAACCGTCGCCGGCACCGTGCGGCGCCAGCAGGCCGCCAGCAGGCTGACAGCGCGGTGCGGCGCACGCGCCTCCTCGAGCGCGCGGCCCCAGCATTCGCCAAGACCCTCGCCGCGCGCCACGCCCTCCGACGCGATTGCGTTCATGAAGTCGCCGGTCTCGTCGACCATGCCGAAGGTGCCGGCATGCAGGTTGGCCTCGACATCCTCGGACGTCCGGCCGCCGCGCGCGATCTCGACATCGTGGAGCGCCGCCGCGCCGTTCATCGCCAGGTGGGTGATCACGCCGCGGTCGATCAGGGAGATCAGGCACGGCGCGACACCGGTCTTCACCACGTGGCCGCCGATCATCGCGACCACCGGACGCCCGGCGCGGTGCGCGCGGGCGATGCGTGCGATCACCTCGCGCAGCGAGCGGGCGGCGAGCTGATCCGGCAGGGATGCGATGACCGCGGCCGCGTGCGCAGGATCGAGCGGACGGGCGTAGTCCTCGACCCGGACCCGGACGGGGCGATCCGCCACCTGGCCGTAGCTGAGCCGGGTGAGGTCGGCCTCGGGATGGCGGCCCATCAACCTCCCGTCTTCGCGTCCTGAAGGATCACGCTGATCGAGCCGATCGCCACCTTGCTCTTCATCATCACCGGCATGCGGCGCTCGTCGTCGGTCAGCCAGATCACCAGCCGTCCTTTGTTCTTGAAGATGCCGCCCGCCTTCAGCATGGGTTCGATCGCCACGCAGTTGAAGGTGCCCGCGGGCGTCTTCACCCGCTCGCGTCCGATCACTCTCACCTCGAGCGGCTGACTCTTGCGGCTCGCATGATAGTCGAACACCACGCTGCCACCGAGCGGCAGGGCCTGGAAGCGGGTGAAGTAGAAGGACGACAGCGCGTCCTGCACCTGGAGCGGAATGGGATAGGTCTGTCCGTCCTGGTAACGGGCCTCGCCGCGCTCGGTGTCGAACACGATCTCGCTGTCGACGCGAAGCTTGCCCTCGCGCCGGTTCTCCGCGTAGCGGCGGCTGAAACGCCCGCGGGCATCCCACCGCGACTCCACGCGATTCTTCACCTTGTAGAACTTGCTGAAGAACGCGTTGGACTCCGCGCGCGCCAGCAGCAGGTAGGTGGGGTGTCCGTCCTGGTCGGTCATCTCGGGAACTTCGAGATAGGCGCTGCCCGCCTTGATCGGACCGTACTGGACCGAGAAACGCAGGCGCTCCCCGGTCTTGAACGGCTGCTCGACCGCGGGCAGGACTTCACGCGCGCCCGGCGACGGCAGCGTGATCGAGCCGGTGAGGTTCGAGGTGTCGGGGTCGGCGGTGTCGACCGAGTCCGCGATCAGAGAGCCCGGCGCCAGCGTGAACACCAGCACCAGCGCGAGCACGCGGGAGCCTCGGGTCGCCGAACCAAACGGCCGCTGGAAATCGGGGAAACGTCGAAGGGAGTCGGTCACGGACATTTGAAATCCGCAAGTTCGATGCCGCCCGAAGCCACCGGTTTCATGCTCGCCCCCTTCGGCTTCAAGCCCATGCTCGTGGCTCGGTTAACTTCACACCTCACTGGCTGGACGGGTCCTTGACGCTCTCCGACTGTCTCTCGGGTGCAACGGTCTGGACGACACCGGTCAGGCGCGAGCCGGAACTCCGGGCCTCTCCACCCGCTTCCGGACCCGCCGGCGGGAACCTCCGCGGAACGGTTCGGCGCTCGCGGATCATGCGCTCCAGCAGGCGCCGGAGCGAATCGGGCCACGTCGCGTCGCTGCCGGCCAGGTTTCGGATCTCGAGCGAGTCCGTCGAGACATCGTAGGCCTCCCACGCCCCCTGGCCGAGCCGCAGGATCACCTTGTGCCTCCGGCGCGCATCGAGCAAGGAGGCCTGGCCGATCTCGACGCGCGGGAACAACGTGTAGCGCTCCGAGAATCCGCGCTGCGGCAGAAAACTGAAGATGAGCGAGTCGCTGGTGGCCGGCTCCGTCCCGCGCAGCACGGGCCACAGCGAGCGTCCCGCCGACCGTCCGGGCGTGAGACCGGCGGCTTCGATGACGGTGGGATAGATCGCCTGCAGCGAGACGCGGGCCGCGCGAATCCCGGGCTCGATCCCCGGTCCCATCACCCACAGGGGAACGCGGATCGCGGCCTGGTAGAGCGTGAGGTTGTGGTGGTAGTGACCGTGACCGCCCAGTTCCTCGCCGTGATCGGCGGTGATGACCAGCAGCGTCGAGGGCGTGAGTCCGTGGCCGTCGAGCGCGTCGACGAAGTTCCCCACCATGGAGTCCACTCGAACCAGTGCATGCGCGTAGCGCTCGAGGTGGGCGCGATGACTGAAGGTCTCCCACGCGAACGGCTTCAGCAGGTCGGCATGGAGATCGAGCACGTGGATCCACGCGAAACCCGGCTGGCCCGGCGGCAGCGAGTCGAGAAACGCCGCGGCATCGCGGAGCATGCGGTACCCGTCGTCCCCGGCGTAACGCACCAGGCGCCGCGAGTCGAACGAGTCGACCGCGAAGTTGGGATCGTTGGCGTACCCGCGCACTTCGTAGCCCGCGGCGCCGAGCCGCGCGCCCAGCTGCTGGTCTTCGGGAACGCCGTCGAGGATGCCGGGCAGATCCCAGCCCGAGAACAGCGCAGCGAACGTGTCGCCGGTTCCGGCCGACGGCGTGTAGCCCACGATGAAGCGTGCGACCCGCGGCGCCAGTGCCTCGAGGTGCGGGCGCGGAGGCAGCAGGCGGCCCAGCTTGGACTGAGACGCGGTGTAGGGCGGCATGACGTCGACGCGGCAGGCATCGAGGGTGAGCAGGACCAGATGCGGAGCATGAGGCCCGGCCGCTTCCTCGGGCAGGGTCTCGGGCTCCATCGCCGCGAGCGCGTTCTCGCCCTCGAGCTCCACCTTCGGCGGAAGCACCGGCTGCGGAATCGAGGCGTCGAAGTTGTTGGGATCCTCGCCTCCCACCAGGGTGGCGGGCGCGAAGCCGTCGCGATCGACGTCGAGGATCGCGCTCCACATGCGGATGGTGTGGGCGGAGATCGAGCCGCGGGTCTTGAGGAGGTTTTCGAGCGCGGGGTCGATGCGCATCGTGCGGTCGGTCCACACCAGCAGCGCGATCACGCCGGCGAGCGCCAGCGCCAGGCCGCGGCCGCGCGGGGCCCGGGCCGGGAGTGCCGCGAGGAGGACCGCGATCGCGAACAGCAGGGTGTCCGCCACCACGTGGACGCCGAGGCTGGACTGGGGCGCGAAGTGCGCGTTCCAGAGATGGAGCACCACGAGCCCGGCGGCGAGCAGCACCCGGACCCCGTTGCGCGCGCCGCGGCGATTGCGCACCCGGTGCCACGTGTTCGTGACCGGCGGCCACGCCAGGCCGGCCAACGCGCCGAGCGCGGAGGCCACCAGCAGCACCTGCTGCGAACGGCGGACGATGGCATCGAAACGAACGGTGAGAGTCAGCGCGTAGAGCAGCCAGGCGGCGCCCACGACTCCGATCAGCGCACCCAGCACCAGTCGGAGCAGCGGGCGGGGCAGCGCCGTGCGCCACGCGCGATCCAGGACGGCCGTGATGCCGCCCGCCGTGAGTCCGACCGCGGCCCCGGTCATCGCGCAGAACGCGAACGCCAGCGCCGCGAACGCCAGCCGCTCGCCGGGTCCCTGGAGGAATTCGCGCACCGCGTAGGAACGCTCCGCCGCCTCGAGCAGGCCCAGCAGGATGCCGGCGACCAGGCCACGTCCCACCCAGGTCTGCACGCGATGCGTGCTCACGCGCGCTCCTCTCCTGCCGAAGCCGCCGCCGCGGTCATCACCGCCGCCGGTCGCCGCGCGATCACCACGTAGAATCCGGCCCAGCGCGCGAGCGGACTCTCGGCGAGCGCACGCTCGCAACCGCGGAGGATCGCACCCAGCAGCGGCACGCGGTGCGCGAAGGGATGCGGCGTGAGCAGCACGATGCCGCACGCGCCGCCGGCCTCGAGGCCCGCCTCGCGGACCACGTCCCGGGCAGCCTCGGGCGTGTGGTAGGCGGTGTAGACCTCACGGTCGTGGGAGCCGGCTCCGACCGGCGCCTTCCACCACCGCAGCTTCTTCCACAGCCCGCGCAGGCTGACGGGATTGTAGAACTCGAGCAGCGCGACGCCGCCGGGCGCCAGCACGCGGCTCACTTCGGCGAGCGCGACGTCGAGACGCTCGACGTGGGGCAGCACCTTGAACGAGTAGACCAGGTCGAGACTGGCGTCGCGGTAGGGCAGCGCCAGCGCCGAGGCCTGGCTGACCGCCAGTCCGCGCGCCCGCGCGCGCTTCAGCATGCCGAGCGAGAGATCGGCGCCCGAGGCACCCGGCGCGAACCCGCGCACCCGTTCGAGCACCAGGCCGGTGCCGCAGCCGAGCTCGAGCACGCGCCCGCCTCGCATCCGGCGCCGCACGCAGGCGGCTTCGAGATCGTCGATATGCGCGTGGTAGCCCCGATCGCGCCCGCGGTCGTAGGTGGTGCTGAAGTCGTCGTAGTAGGCCTGGACGTCCTTCACGATCGCTCCGCCGGCGTCGCCAGCTCCCGGTAGAGGGTGGCATAGCGAGCTGCGCTGGCCGTTGCCGTGTGACGCTCGAGAAAGCGCTCGCGGCCCGCGAGCCCCAGCGCCGGACCGTCGCGCTCCAGCCGCCGCACCGCTTCCCGCCAGGCACCTGCCTCGTGCGCGAGCGGAACGGCGACTCCCACGACCGACTCCGCGAGCGACGGGAGATCGCTCACCAGCACCGGACGCGATTCGCGCCAGGCTTCGAGAATCACCAGGGGCAGGTCGGTCTTGGCGTACAGCGAGCGCGCCGGGAACAATACCGCGCCCGCCGACGCGAGCAATGCCGGAAGATCGGGCAGGGTGCCGAGGAAGCGCACGCGGCCCGCGAGTCCTCGTTCCCTTGCCGCGTGCTCGAGCGAGGCGCGCGCCGCCGCCGCGCGCGGGGTCTTGTCGCGGCCCGCGAGGACCAGCGTCGGCAGCGAGGGATCGGTTGCCCACACCTCGAGCAGCAGGTCCTGCCCGCCCGAGAACTCCCAGTCGCCGGGGTAGAGCAGAAAGCCGGGATCGAGCCCCGCCGCGTTCCGCGCCTCGCGCGCGCGCGCGTCACTCGCGGGCTCGGTCTCGAGCAGCGCCGGGGGAATCACCTCCGGCGGTCTCACGCCGGGAAGCGCGAGGCGGCGCGCGGTGGCGGCCGAGAGCGTCACGGTGCGGTCGGCGAACACCAGCCGGGCGGGCGGGTGCGTGTCGGCCGGCGCACTGAGAACCGTGTGCACGGTGGGACGGCGGCAGGCCCGCGCCAGCCAGCGCGCGGTGCCGCTCGCGAGCGGATGCGGCTGGAAGAAGAAGTGGAGCACGTCGGCGTCACCGGCGAGTCGCCACACGTTCGCCATCAGCCGGAATCGCTCGCCCACCGCCGTCGCGTAGCCGCCGGGGCCCGAATAGATCGCGTGCGCGCGCACCGTGGGCGGCCACTCGCCGGTGTCGCCGCGTGCCACCAGCACGCGCGGCTCGATGCCGGCGGACGCCGAGCGCGCCAGCGCGCGCGGCACGGTCTTGCCCGAATCGTTCCACGGAGGCGAGAGCGGCTTGGTGATCATCAGCACCCTCATGCCGGGAACTCGGGCGCCGCGCACCACCCCGCGACTCCCGCCTGGAGCCGCCGCTTCACGCCGCGCCACAGGATGCGCCCCGCGATCACCGCCGGATCCCGCCACGGGCGGATGCCGGAAACCTCGCTGCCGTACAGCGCACGCACCGGCACTTCGCGCACCCGGACTCCGGCGCGGTGTGCTTCGAGTCGCACGTACGCGGGGAAGCCGTAGCCATGCGGCAGCCGAGTGCTCACGAGGTGGCGCAGGAAACCGGCGCTCGCGGCGGTGTATCCGCACTGGCTGTCGCTCACCGGCGTTCCCGCAGCCCAGCTCGCGCAGGCGCTGAGGATGCGGTTGCCCCACACCCGCGTGGCGGGCATGGGCCCGCGCGGAGCGCCTCCCTCGAAACGCACCCCCTGCACGTAGTCGGCGTCGCCGGCGAGCAGCGGAGCGAGCAGCCGTGGCATCTCCTCGAGATCCATCTGCGCGTCGGCCGCCACCACCACCGCTGCACGCGCACCGAGCTCCAGCGCATGGCCGTAGCCGCGGAGGATCGCGCCGCCGACGCCGAGGGGCTGCGGCGCCCGCAGCCGCACGGCGCGCGGATCCTTCCACGAGTTCATCACCTCCCACGTGCGGTCGGCACTGGCGTCGTCCACCAGCACCACGCGCCACGCGCGCGCCGGCATCGCCGCCAGCACCGCGGGGAGCAGCCGCGCCTCGTCGCGCGCCGGCACCACCACCGCGACCCGGGAGTGCATCACCGTCCCCCACCGGCGGCGGACGCCAGCAGAGCGCTCCACCTGGGAACGCACTCGCGGGGCGCGAACGCGGCGCCCGCCATGCGCGCACGCGCCGCAAGTTCGGTGATGCGCCGGGGCGAAGCCGCCAGCGCTTCCAGCAGTCGTGCGAGTCGCGCCGCGCACTCCGGCTCGCTCCCCTCGCCATCGAAGGTCATCCCGGCGCCGGTGCGCTCGACCAGATCCCCGAGCGCGCTGCCGCGGGGCGCGATCACGGGGGTGCCGGCGGCGAGCGCTTCCATCCCCGCGTGCGGGAGTCCCTCGCCGCGGCCGCCGCGAAGGCGGCGCGAAGGCAGCACCATCAGGTCGGCGGCGATCAGCGCGGCGTGCTTGGCGTCCTTCTCGAGCACGCCCACGAACGTCACCGGGTGATCGACGCCGCGCGCCCGCGCGCGGAGCTCGCGCTCCAGGGAGCCCGCTCCCGCGAGCTTCACGGCGCCGAGCCGTCCGGCCGGTACTTGTGCGCACGCGTCGAGCAGGCGATCGGGAGCCTTGATCGGCTCGAAGCGCCCAAGATAGAGGAGCCGGGGAGCGCCTCTTTCGCCGCGCGGACGGACGCCCCGTGGCGCATCCGTCATTGCGCCGAGATTCGCAGGAAGCGGGCACGCGAGGACGCGCCGGCTCAGTACCCGCTCCACTCGCAGCGCGGTCGCTTCCGCCGGAGCGCAGACCGTGGCGTTCGCCCACACCCGCGCGAGTGCCGCGCTCACTCCGGGAACGCGCGCCAGGCGCTCCAGACGATGGACGTCACCGCCGTGAGCGGTGACGAGGTGCGGGAGATGGTGGGCGCGCGCGAGACCCGCGCCGAGCCATCCCGCAGGGAACAGCCAGTGGCTCCAGAGCAGATCGAACGGCCGGCCCCGGCGGCGGGCGTGGGCGATGCGACGAGCCGCAACCGCCTCCATCGCGCGCACCAGGCCCGGCACCAGGAGCCACTTCCAGGGCTCGGCGGCCAGCGTCTCGGGAAGTCCGCGGCGATGCGCGAGGCCTCCTCTCCACGCGTTGCCGGCGTAGGACGCGGCGTGCACGCGGATCGCGGCGTGCCCGGCGTTCGCCTCGGTCGCATCCGCGATCGCCGGCGTCACGACCTCGAACTCGGCTCCCGACGCCGTCAGTCCCTCGAGCAGGTCGCGGACGAAGCCGCCGCTCACGAGACCGGGCGCGACCGGGTACGAGGTGGTGAGCACCAGCGCCTTCACGACGCGGCCGCCAGCGCGGGAGCGGCGCGATCGGGACGGCGGAGTTCGCCGCGCGCATGGAGGAAGGCGAGTCCCGCGACCGCGGCGACCGCCATCTTGATCGGGGCGGTCCACGGCGGACCGGGCACGAAGCGCGCGATCGCCAGGGCGGCGGCCGCGACCACCAGCGCGTGCACCAGGCTCCGCACCGGGAGCACTGCGCCGAACCGCCGCGTCGCGAGCACCAGGCCGGTGAGCGCGGCGCACGCGGCCGCGATCGCGTCTCCCATCGCGACCCCGCGCGGACCGAACCCGGCATGGAGGAGCGCACCGGCGGCGACCTGCACCGCGAGTCCGATCGCGAGCACCGTCACGCCCGCGCGCGCCTCGCCGGCGCCGGCCAGCGCGACCGCCAGCAGGTAGGCGAGCGTCCATCCGGCGTAGGCGGGCGCCAGGAACACGAGCCACTCGCCGCCCGCGCGGTAGTCGGCGCCGTAGAGCAGTCCCATGAGGTCGCCGCCCAGCGCGCCGATCAGCACCGCTCCCGGCAGCACCGCGATCAGCACGTAACGGAGTGCGCCGTTCACCACGCCGCGCGCGGTGGCGGGGTCGTCCGAGGCCGCGAGCCGGGCGAGCGTCGGGAACAGCACCAGCGCGATCGGGATCAGCATCTGGTAGAGGAGCTGCGACAGCGTGAGTGCGGCGCGGAAGACGCCGGCGCGCGCGTTGGCGACCGCCGGGTCGGCCAGCCGCTTCACGATCCAGAGGTCGGCGGTGAGCAGCAGGTTGGCGAGCAGCGTGAGCGCCACCAGCCAGCCGCCGAAGTGCAGGAACTCGCGCATCGAGAACGGCGCACTCGCGCGCGGCTCGCGCACCACCAGCAGCGCCGACACGCCGAGGATCACGAGCGCGGCGGCCGCGAACCCGGCGACCGCGCCGGCCACGCCGAACCCGAGCAGCACCGCACCCAGGGTGAGCGCGAGCCGAAGCGTCGAGTAGGTGATGTCGAGCGACGCCTGGCGGCCGAACTGCCGCCGGCCGTTGAGGAATCCGACGTTCACCGCGTAGAGCGCGTAGGCCGGGACGATCGCGGCCGCGACCCGCAGCGGCGTCTCGAGCCGCGGGTCGCGGAGGAACGAGGCGATCGCGCCCGCCAGCAGCTGGAGCAGCGCGAACAGGGTGAGCCCGATCACCGCCTGGACGCGGAGCCCGGCGGCGAGCACGCGGCCGGCACGCTCGGCGTCCCGCGTGGTGAACCGCGACACCGTCTGCAGGGTCGCCGCGATCACCACGTTGTTGAGCACCGAGACGATCGAAGTCGCGACCGCGTAGAGCCCGAAATCCTCAGGCCCGAGCGCCCGCGTCAGCCCGAAGTAGAGCGCGTAACCGGCAGCCACGAACCACAGCTTCGCGGCGGTGATGACGGTGACGCCGCGCGCCATCCGGACGGGTGCTGCCTGAGAGGATGAAGGGGGCGTGCCGGGGGGAACGGCGATCCTCCAATCTCAGCCGGCCAGAGCCCAATCGCCTTCCGCGAGCGGTCCGTCGACAGCGGGTCCGAGCGCGGTGAGCGCGAAACTCGCCGGATCGAGGAAGGTCTGGGCGGCGGCCGCCACCTGCTCGCGCGTCACTGACTGCACGCGATCGAGCTGCTCGGTGGGCGGCACGTGCCGGCCGGCGTAGATCTCCTCGTGCGCGAGCTGGTACATCCGGGTCGAGACGCTTTCCAGTCCCATCATCACGCTGCCGCGCAGGTGCGAGCGGGCCTCGTCGACCTCGCGTTCCGAAGGACCGTTCGCGACCAGGTCCTCGAGCTCGGTGCGCACGCGCGCCAGCGCCTCGCGGCCCCGATCGGGCGAGACCCCGAGGTGGATCGAGAGCTGCCCGGCGTCGCGGTGGAAGTCGGTCGACGAGTAGACCGAGTAGGCGAGCCCCGCCTCTTCGCGAACGCTCTGGAACAACCGCGAGCTCATGCCACCCCCGAGCAGCGTGTGGAGCACGATCAGCGCGTGGCGCCGCTCGTCGCTGTAGGCGATACCCCGGGTGCCGAGCGACAGGTAGAGCTGCTGCAGATCGTCGCGCACCTCGTGCCGCACCGTCGGCCGGAACGGCAACGGCTGCTCGGAAAGCGGCAGCGCGGCGCCGCTGGGCGGCGCGAACGCCCGCTCGACGTGGGCCCGCACTTCTTCGTGTTCGAGGCCGCCGGCGACCGCGATCACCAGCTGGTCGGGGCGGTAACGATGGCGGAAGTAGTCCTGCACGGTCTCGGGGTCGAGCGCATCGACGGTCTGCACCGTGCCGAGAATCGGGAGCCCCAGTCCGTGCGCACCCCACAGCTGCTCGGCGTGCACATCGTGCACCTTCTCCTCGGGGTTGTCCTCGCACGAGAAGATCTCTTCGCGCACCACCGATTTCTCGCGCTCGACTTCGGCGGCGGCGAAGCGCGAGCGGCAGACGATGTCGGCGATCACGTCCACCACGTCGGGGAGATGCTCGGAGAGCGCGCGGGCGTAGTAGCAGACCTGCTCGCGCGCGGTGAACGCGTCGAGGTGCCCGCCGAGCGCCTCGAGACTGCGCGCGATGGCGCGCGCGTCACGGGTCTCGGTGCCCTTGAACATCATGTGCTCGATGAAATGCGTGATGCCGAGCCGCTCGGCCGGCTCGTCCCGCGCACCGTTCCGGCACCACGCCCCGAACGCCACCGAATGCCGGTGGGACATCGCGAGCGTGACGAGCGTGATCCCCGAGGGGAGCACGGTCTTCTGGAAGGTGTCTTCCAACACTTCGGACTCCAAATGGCGAGTGGCAGGTTGCCCTGCCACTCGCCGCACTTCCGAATGCATGGGACGACCGCCTAGCGGCGGCGCCCCCGGTCACGGCCGCCGCGGTCTCCGCGATCGCGGCCCCGGTCACGATCCCGGTCACCGCTGTACTCGCGGCCGCCGGTTGCCGCCGGCACGCCACCCTCGGGCTCGGGCAGCAAGGCCTTCCGCGAGAGCTTGACCTTGCCATCCCGATCCACGCCGATGACCTTGACCATGACCATGTCCCCGAGATTCAGAACGTCCTCGGTGCGGGCCACGCGATGGTGGTCGATCTCCGAGATGTGCAGCAGCCCGTCGCGGCCCGGCACGATCTCGACGAACGCGCCGAACGTGACCACGCTGCGGACCTTGCCCTGGTAGGTGCGACCGACCTCGGGATCCTCGGTGATGTTGCGGATCATCTCCTCGGCACGACGGCCGCCTTCGCCGTTGACCGCCGCGATCCGCACCTCACCCGAGTCCTCGATGTCGATCTGGGTGCCGGTTTCCTCGGTGATGCGCTTGATGATCTTGCCCCCGGGTCCGATGACCTCACGGATCTTGTCGGGGTTGATGTTGAGAATGATGATGCGCGGCGCGTAGGGCGACATCTCGGCCCGCGGCTCCGGCAGCGCCTGCTCCATCTTGCCGAGCACGTGCATGCGTCCGGCACGCGCCCGCTCGAGCGCGTCGGTGAGCACCGCGAACGAGATCCCGCCGATCTTGGTGTCCATCTGGAAGGCGGTGATGCCGTCGCGCGTTCCGGTCACCTTGAAGTCCATGTCGCCGAGGTGATCTTCGACGCCGAGGATGTCGGTGAGCACCGCGACCCGCTCGCCTTCCTTGATCAGACCCATCGCGATCCCGGCGACCGGCGCCTTGATCGGGCAACCGGCGTCCATCAGCGCCAGCGCGCCGGCACACACCGACGCCATCGACGAGCTGCCATTCGACTCGAGGATGTCGCTGACGATGCGGATGGTGTAGGGGAAGCTGGTGTCCGACGGGATCACCGGCTCGATGGCGCGCTCGGCCAGCGCTCCATGTCCGATCTCACGCCGGCCCGGTCCGCGGATCGGCCGCACTTCGCCGACGCTGAACGGCGGGAAGTTGTAGTGGAGCATGTACGACTTCCACGACTGCCCCTCGAGCTCTTCGACGCGCTGCTCGTCGCTCTTGGTGCCGAGCGTCGCCACCGCGATCGCCTGGGTCTCGCCGCGGGTGAACAGGCACGAGCCATGGGTGCGCGGCAGGACACCGACCTCGATCGAGATCGGACGGATGTCGTTGACCTTGCGGCCGTCGGCGCGGACGCCGTCGGTCAGCACCATCTCGCGCAGCTCGGTCCGCTCGATGTCGTGGAGGATCTTGCCGATGTACGGGGCCAGGTCGCCGAACTTCTCGGCGTGAGCCTTGACCGCGTCCGCGGTGATCGAATCCACCTCTTCCTGGCGGGCTTCCTTGGCGGAGATCCGGATCGCCTGGCCCAGGCGTGCGCGGTAGTCCGACTCCAGCACACGACGCAGCTCGGCGGTGTCAGGACCCTGGAGCAGCGGGCGCTTGGCCTTGCCGGACTTCGCGATCAGCTCCTTCTGCATGTCCACGATCCGGCGGATCTGGCCGTTCGCGAACTCCAGCGCCGCGAGCAGGTCGGCTTCCGCGATCTCGCGGGTGCCGCCCTCGACCATGATGATGTTGTCGGCGGTGCCGGCCACCACGATGTCCATGTCGCTGTCATCGAGCTGCGCGAACGTCGGGTTGACGATCAGCTCGCCGTCGATGCGTCCCACCCGCACCGCGCCAATCGGCTCGGGAAACGGGATGTCCGACAGGTTCATCGAGACCGACGCCCCGATCAGGGCGAGGATGTCGGAGTCGTTCTCCTGGTCGGAGGACATCACCGTCGCCATGATCTGCGTCTCGTAGGGGAAGCTCTTGGAGAACAACGGCCGGATCGGCCGGTCGATGAGTCGCGAGCTCAGCGTTTCCTTCTCGGTCGGCCGTCCCTCGCGCTTGAAGAAACCGCCCGGGATCTTTCCGGCGGCGTACGTGCGCTCGCGGTAGTCCACGGTGAGCGGCACGAAATCGAGCCCGGGCTTCGGGGTCTTGGCCGCGCTCGTCGCCACCAGCACCACGGTGTCTCCGTACTGCACCAGCGCGGAGCCGTGGGCCAGCTTGGCCAGCTTGCCGGTGGAAATCGTCAGCGTGCGTCCGCCCAGCTCCAGCGTCACTTTCTGTTCCATGAAGATTCTCAGACCTCTCGCCTACAGAGGCGCGGCACACGCCGCACCCATCACCCGCGCGCCCGGCGAAGCGATGGTCCGGGCGGCATGCGCCGGGAACGCCCCGGCGGGTTCGGACGCCGCGCTTCCAGGCGGAAGCGCTCGAAGCGTCCTCGAATCCGCGCCCTAGCGGCGCAGACCCAGATCTTTCACGACCTTGCGGTAGCGGTCGACACGCGTGGCCTTCAGGTAGTCGAGCAGCCGACGACGCTGACCCACCATGCGGAGCAGACCGCGGCGCGACGCGTGGTCGCGCTTGTGAATCTTGAAGTGTTCGGTGAGGTAATGAATTTTCTCGGTCAAGAGCGCGATCTGGACCTCGGGCGAGCCCGAATCCCCCTCGTGCAGCTTGAACTTGCCGATGATGCCCTGCTTCTGCTCCTTGGAGAGCGTCACAGTAGATCCTCCACCTTCGGGGATGTTGGCCCGGCCACCGAGGGCAACTCTCGCGTGGTCGAGACCGGAGACGTCACGTCGGGAAGTGACGGCGGAATGTAACACCTCGGCGCGGGCCGGGGCAAAGCGGGCGAACTCACGTCTTGACGGGGGCTTG
>Ga0134123_10001974_pt1 | contig 13413 bp, 15 predicted proteins | sample KB303_FD_96460 | JGI IMG/M metagenome (GOLD analysis project Ga0134123, IMG submission 96460) | Terrestrial soil microbial communities without Nitrogen fertilizer from Kellogg Biological Station, Michigan, USA - KB3-0-3 | ecosystem: Environmental > Terrestrial > Soil > Unclassified ...
GGGTCTGCCCTCACCGATGTCACCTACGTCTTCGACGAGCCGACGATCGGGCTGCATCCCCACGACATCCAGCGCATGAACGAGCTTCTGCTGCAACTGCGCGACAAGGGCAACACCGTGTTGGTTGTGGAGCACAAGCCCGAGGTGATCGCGATCGCCGACCACATCGTCGACCTCGGTCCCGGCGCAGGCGGCGACGGTGGTCAGGTGGTCTTCGAAGGCAGCATCCAGGGCTTGCGAAAGAGCGACACCGTTACCGGCCGTCATCTCGATGACCGGGCCTCGCTCAAGGAGGAGGTCCGCTCGTCGTCGGGTGGGCTGCAGGTACGCGGGGCGAACACCCACAACCTGCAGGACGTCGATGTGGACATCCCGCTGGGCGTGCTGGCTGTGTTGACCGGCGTCGCAGGCTCCGGCAAGAGCTCGCTGATCGACGACTCGGTGGTCGGACGAGACGGCGTGGTGACGATCGACCAGGGTCCGATACGCGGCTCGCGGCGGAGCAACCCTGCCACCTACACCGGTCTGCTCGACCCGATCCGTAAGGCCTTCGCGAAGGCGAACGGCGTGAAACCGGCGCTGTTCAGCTCCAACTCCGAGGGCGCCTGCCCGACGTGCAACGGCGCCGGCGTCATCTTCACCGAGTTGGGTGTGATGGCCACCGTGGAGTCGCCGTGCGAGGAGTGCGAGGGCAAGCGGTTCCAGGCCTCGGTGCTGGAGTACACGCTGGGCGGCAAGAACATTGCCGAGGTGCTCGCGCTGTCCGTCACCGACGCGCTGGACTTCTTCGGCGACGGCGATGCGGCCACAACGGCAGCGCACAAGATCCTCGAACGGCTCGCCGATGTCGGCCTCGGCTACCTGTCGCTCGGGCAGCCACTGACCACGCTGTCCGGTGGTGAGCGGCAGCGCCTCAAGCTGGCCTCGCACATGGGCGACAAGGGCGACGTCTACGTCCTCGACGAGCCGACCTCGGGCCTGCACCTCGCCGACGTCGAGCAGTTGCTTTCCTTGCTCGACCGGCTCGTCGACTCAGGTAAGTCGGTCATCGTGATCGAGCATCACCAGGCGGTGATGGCCCACGCCGACTGGATCATCGACCTCGGTCCCGGCGCGGGTCACGACGGAGGGCGGGTCGTCTTCGAGGGCACGCCACGTGACCTCGTCTCGAAGCGGTCCACGCTGACCGGCGAGCATCTCGCAGAGTATGTCGGCTGCTGACCGCGGCTACCACAACCACGGCGGAATCTCCGCAGGCAGCTGGACGGGTGGAATGTCGGCGGGTAGCCGAACAGCAGGGACATTCGAGGGCAGCTGGACGACGGGAATCGCGGCGGGCAACTCGACCGTGGGGATGTCGCTCGGCAGTTGGACGCTCGGCACATCGGCCGGGAAGGGGAACGGTGGCAGGCCGACGGGGATCGGCAGGTCGGGCAGCGGCAGCGCCGAGACGTTGGACGGCAGCGGGATGGTGGGCGCGGGTTGATCCGGCGGTGCCGCCGAAGCCCGTCCCTGCGCGCTGGCCAGCGCTATTAGCAAGGCACACAGCGCAATGCTCATGCGCGACATAACACCAGGTTAGGACCCCAGTCTTGCCAGACCTTCCGGAGTGGTTAAAGATGCCAGGAACCGACATTCGCTGGAGGCGCCGACGTGGCATTCGACGTGGACGCTCTGCGGCAGAAATACGCCTTTGAGCGGGACCGGCGACTGCGGGCCGACGGTATTGCGCAGTATCTCGAGATCGCTGGTCCGTTTGCTGGTTTTGCCAACGACCCTTGGTGCGATCCGAACTTCACGCGCGATCCGTTGTCTGACGAGGTCGATGTCGCGATCATCGGCGCCGGTTTCGGTGGTCTGCTCACCGCTGCCCGGCTGCGGGAACTCGGCGTGCGCAGCGTCCGGCTCATCGACAAGGCCGCCGACGTGGGCGGCACCTGGTACTGGAACCGGTACCCGGGCATAGCGTGTGACGTCGAGTCGTATGTCTACATGCCGCTGCTGGAGGAGTTGGGCTACATCCCAACCGAGAAGTACGCCAAAGGCGACGAGATCTTTGCGCACTGCCGACGCATCGCCGAACACTACGATCTGTATCGCGCTGCGTGTCTTCAGACCGAGGTCAGTGAAGTCCGCTGGGATTCAGCACTTTCGCGATGGATCATATCGACCAACCACGGGGACTCGATGCGGGCGCGCTTCGTCGCAATGGCCAACGGGTATCTGCAGAAGCCGAAACTCCCCGGAATCGAAGGAATTACGGCGTTCCAGGGACACGCATTTCATACCAGCCGATGGGATTACGACTACACCGGACCCGACCTCGCCAAGCTCTCGGACAAGCGAGTGGGGATCATCGGCACCGGCGCTACCGCTATCCAGTGCGTTCCGCACCTGGCGAGATCGGCCGAGCACCTGCTCGTCTTCCAGCGCACACCATCGACCGTTGATGTGCGTGGCAATCGCCCGACCGATCCGGGTTGGTCGGCGGATCTGGAAGACGGCTGGCAGCACCGCCGGATCGAGAACTTTCAACTGCTCACCGCCGGTGGTGAGGCCGAAGAGGATCTGGTCAACGACGCCTGGACGAGCATCGTCAAGAAGCTCTTCATGATGCGGCAGACCAAGGTTGCGGGGATGTCGGACGAAGAGCGTTTGCGCACAGCAGATATGGCCGACTTCGCCAAGATGGAGGAGATCCGGGCCCGCGTCGACTCGATCGTGACCGATCGCGGTACGGCGAAGGCTCTCAAACCCTGGTATGGCTACTTTTGCAAACGACCGTGCTTCCACGACGAGTACCTACACACCTTCAACCGGGACAACGTCACCCTCGTCGACACACAGGGTCGCGGTGTCGAGGCGATATCGGCGGCCGGTGTCGTGGTAGCCGGCGCGCAGCACAGCATTGATTGCCTGATCTTTGCGACAGGGTTCGAGGTCGGTACCGACTATTCACGGCGCACGGGTTTCGAGATCATCGGTCGAGAAGGCTTGACACTGACCGACAAATGGCGTGATGGTGTCCGCACCGTGCACGGCCTGAGCGTCCACGGCTTCCCGAACTGTTTCATCCTGAGCATCGCCCAGTCGGGCTTCACCGTGAACTTTCCGTATCTCCTCGACGTTCAGGCGCGGCACGCGGCGTGGGTGATCGCGTGGGCATTGAGAAACGACGCAATCGAGATCGAAGCCACCCCCGAGGCTGAAACAGCATGGGTTGAAACGGTCGTCGCACACTCTTCGGCGAGCGCAGGGCGGGCGAAGTCATGCACGCCCGGGTATTACAACAGGGAAGGCCAGGCCAACGCGAAGACCCGCCAGGGCAGCTTCTTCTACGGTAGTCCCACCGAATACGCCGACATTCTCGAAGCGTCCAGGGCAGCCGCGACACCGGAGGGATTCGAGGTTCGATGAGTTCCGGTCCCCGATTCCTCGCGGGTCGCGTGCTGGCGCTCAGCCACCGCCATTCACCGCGCGTTCTGATCATCGGCGCCGGATTCGGTGGACTCGCCGCGGCGGTGGCGCTGCGGCGCAAGGGCATTGATGACCTGTTGATCGTCGAGCGAGCCGACGGCGTCGGGGGAACCTGGCGCCAGAACGTGTATCCGGGCGCAGCCTGCGACATCCAGAGCCACTTGTATTCGTTCTCGTTCGCGCCCAACCGGGCATGGAGTCGCACCTACGCCTCTCAGCCGGAGATCCTTGCCTATCTGGAGACGGTCGCCGACGACTTCGACCTTCGCCGTCACCTGATGCTCGGCACTTCCGTGCGCAGGGTCGTCTGGAACGAGGAAGCGCAGCATTGGGATGTGGAGCTGGCCAGCGAGGGTGCGAACCGCGTGATAGTCGCTGACGTCGTCGTCAGCGCTGTCGGATTGTTCGGCGCCGTGAGATATCCGGACATCGATGGGCTTGCCGTTTTCTCCGGCGAGGTCATGCACACTGCGCGGTGGGATACGTCCGTCGACTTGACGGGCAAGCGCGTCGCGATCGTCGGCACGGGCGCAAGCGGCGTGCAGGTGGTACCCGAACTCGCCCACACCACAGCGCAACTGACGGTCTTCCAGCGCACGCCACCGTGGATGGTGCCCAAGGAGGATCGCCCTTACACCATCGAGGAGCTTGCGCGATTCCGTCGGCACCCGTGGGCGGCGCTGCGTGAGCGGTGGCGGCTGTGGAAGTTGCAACACGACAACACCGCGTTGACGCCTGACCATCCGCGGCTGGCCGTGGTTCAGGAAGTGTCCGAGAAGTTTCTGCGGCGACACGTCGCGGACGACGAGCTGCGGGATGCGTTGACACCTCGCTATCCGTTCCGATGCAAGCGGGTCCTGCTCGGTGAAAAGTACTACGTCGCACTGCAACGCCCGCATGTTGATCTGGTGACTGACCCGATCGAACGGATTACCAGCACATCCGTTGTCACCGCAGGCGGCAAGATCGTCGATGTCGACGTGTTAGTGCTGGCGACCGGCTTCGAAACCAGCCGCTACCTGTCCGGACTCGATGTCATCGGGATAGCAGGCGAAAATCTGCACGATCGTTGGGGTTTGGACCCACGCGCCTATCTGGGCGTCGCGGTCAGCGGCTTCCCGAACTTGTTCATGCTGTACGGCCCGAACACTAATCAGGGCGCCAACTCCATCATCTACATATTGGAGGCCGGTGCACGGCTGGTGGCCAGTGCCGTGAGTCGGCTCGCGCGTCGCGGCGGCTTCGTCGATGTGCGTCCCGAAGCCGAGCACCGGTTCAACGAAACGATCAACTCTGAGCTGGAGCGGACGATCTGGACGCGATGTGACAGCTACTACCGATCACCCTCCGGTCGTATCGTCACGCAGTGGCCGCACTCGGAACTCGACTACGCACGGGCGACGTGGCGATTACGGCCGCGCGATTGGGTCCATATCAACTGACTCACGAGATCCCGAAATCGATTACACCGCGGATGAGTTCACCATTCTTGAGATCCGCGTAAGCGTCGTTGATCTCGTCGAGCCGGTATCGCTTCGTCACCATCTCGTCGAGCCGCAACTTGCCGGACTGGTAGAGCCCGGCCAGCATCGCGATGTCCGATCGGGGATTGTAGGGCCCGAAGACGGTGCCGCACAGGTTCTTGTTCATCAGGATGAAGTCCTGCACGTTGACGTTGATCGGCCCGATCGATCGTGACGGCAACCCGGTGAGCACGCACGTGCCGCGCGCTTGAACTCGACGGGCTCGACCGCGACGATGCACAACGCGCCGTTGATACGCGCGCCCTGCAAGGCCGCTGTGCCGATGCCACCCGTGCCGACGACGACAACGGTGTCACCCTCGCGAACGTTGGCTCGGTGGACCGCCGACCCGTATCCGTTTGGGATGGCGCACGCCAGCAGCGCTGCCGGGATCAGTGGTAGGTGCGGGTCGACCTTCACGATCGAATCAGCGGACACCACAGTGTGTTCGGCGAATGCGCCGATCTTCGAGACGTGTCCGAGATTCTGGCCATCGGTCGTGTGATGCCGAAACGTGCGATCCGTCGGCATCCCAGGCGCGAGCGTGCCGGCGCCGACGTCGCAGATGTATTCCATGCCAGATGTGCACCACCGACACTTCCCGCATACCGCCACGAACGACGTCACGACGTGGTCGCCGGGGGTGAACTGGGATACCCCGTCACCGACCTCGATGACGACGCCGGAGCCCTCGTGGCCGCCGATGGTGGGCGACATCGACGGCAGCCCGAGCGTGCCGAGAACGTCCTTGGGCGCGGCCATCAGGCCCTGCCGAATGTGTTCATCGGAGTGGCACAACCCCGCGGCAACGAGCTGCAAGAGCACCTCGCCGGCGCGCGGCGGGTCGAGATCGATGTCCTCGACCGACCACGGTGCACCGTATTCGTGCAGCACCGCGGCGCGGGTTCGCATCAGCCGTCAGGAGTCTCGCTGCGTGGACCGGCTTTTCGAGGACCGCTTTCTTGTCGGGGATTCCGTCGTGCGGGTGGCGAGTCGGCCCAGGGTGGAGACGCCTGGAACCGAGGACACCGCCTTGTAGACGTCGTTTCCCGTCGCGACGAGTGCTTCCAGTTGGGGCAACAATGCGTCCATCGTCCGGATCATCGGATCGGCGAGGGCGAGATACCGCTCGACGCGGTCGAGCGCAGTGTTGAGGCGCTCGGTGGCCTTCGCCAAATTCTGCACAAGGTCGGGTATTTGACCTGCGAGTTGGAGCGAAGCGGGTGGGATACGCATCGCTCCGCTGGCGACGGCCTGCGCGGTCTCCGCTGCCGCCTGTGCGGCCTCCGCCGCCGCCTGCGCGGCAGCCTTGATGTCTTTCGGGCTCGGAACCTTCTGGCTCTTCATATGACAACGATGCCGTATGCCGGCACGACTGTGTGGGATTTGCCGGGTGCAACATCCCGCCCGAAACTGATCTTTTTGATCGATGGATCGGCGACAATACTCGCCGGGGGCACTGTCTGCGGCGACGAAATGGAGTAGCCGGGTGTTGCGAGGGGGCGTTTTCATCGGTGTCGACCGCACCAAGGGTGGAATGCCAACGCTGCGCGCCGCAGCATCCAGCGCCAAGAAAATGTACAACTGGGCGATCGATCCCGCACTTGGGGGGATGGCGGCGGACTGCGTCCGCCTGATCTCCGATGCGGACGGCGCCGTCGTTACGGTTGAGCAGATCAAGACCGCGGTGCGCGATGTCATCGCGGGAGGCGTTGATCAGCTCATTCTGTACTTCTCGGGGCACGGCATGATCATCAACAACCTCGAGACGTGGCTACTGAGCGAGGCGCCCGATGACGGTGACGCGGCGATCAGCGTCACACGGAGTGCCCAAGGCGCTCGGTTCGGTGTCACGCCCCATGTAGTGATCGTGTCCGATGCGTGCAGGACCCCCGCACAGGAGCTTCAAACACAGTCGGTCAATGGTGCTTCGGTGTTCCCGAACAATCCGACCGAGGCACCCGAGAAGCGTGTCGACGTCTTCTATGCCACGGCCCCCGGACGGGCAGCGCTGGAATTGAACACGACTGATTCTCAGGGCATTTACACCGAGGTCTTGCATGGGGCGCTGATCGGCAAGGCGCCCGACGTGCTCGAGCCGGGAGAAAGCGGTGACGCAGCGCGGTACATCTGGTCGGGCCCACTGGGTGAATACCTGGAAACCGCGGTCGCAGAGCGGCTGATCGCGCTGCATATCGACAGAGATCAAACGCCGAAGTTCGATGTGCAGTACGGCAAGAAGAACCTACGGTGGCTGGCCCGTGTGGTCGTCGCGCGGCCTCGCGGTGGGATACCGCGGTCGCCGCTGGACCGGAAGTACGGGGCACCGGCCACGGCTACGCCGCTGCAACCCAGGCGTGGGCGGGACGTGTCAGCGCTTGATGAAGCCGTCACCGTCAGCCAGGTTGCGGAAGGTCTCGTGCGGGCGATCGGCAACGAGCCCGATACTCCATTCGGCGAACACCTCGCGCTGGCCGAGCGAGCACCGGCGCCGGGCACGAAGCGCTTCGTCGAGTCGGTAAAGGCTCTGGCGCAACCGTTTTTCGAGTCAGGAGCAGATCCCCAAGCGGCGGTCAGGGTGCGGGGCGCACAGCTCGTCAGCGCAACGCCGTTCGATAAAGGTCGTCCGTCAAACGTATTGGTGGAGTTCGACAACCACACGGTAGCGCTAATGCCGGTGCTGCCCGACTCCGTCACCGACATTACGGTGAACGATCGTGAGATCGTCGCGGTCTCGTTCGAGAGGCCATCCGGACGGTCGAACAGACTTGCTGAGATACGTGCGGTGGTCGCGGCATCCGTCCAGCAGGGCCGTTTTCGGTTGGCCGACGACGGGCGTGATGTGGCGCGGAACCTTCAGTTGCTCAACGGCGAGGATCCTGCGCTTGCGGTGTATGCCGCCTACTCGTATTACGAGATGCAAGCCCATGAGCGACTGCAACAGATGAATGACGCGCTGTTGGACCAGTTGGACGGCTACACGCTGTTCGACGTGGCGCTGTTGGCCGGTTATCTGAGTCAACGGGTACCTCGGCACACAGTGGTGCCATTCGTCCCGCTGTTGGTCCAAGGCTGGGAATTGTTAGACGACTTAGGGATTGGCGATATGGAGTGGTTCGAGCGGATGCGTCCGATGGTGCTTTCATCGTTGTGGACGGTGTTCGACTTGTCCGCTCGAGATCATCTGATGGCAATGATGCGTGCCATCGGACCTAGGTGAAATCGAGTCGAGGAGGGGACTGTGGCTAGGGAACTTGTATTCGTGCATGGCAGAGGGCAGGGTCATAAGGACGCGGCCGCGCTCAAGCGTGAATGGGTGGATTGTCTGGCGGCGGGCTTGGCGAAGAACGACCCGCCTCTTCCGCCGATCGATGAAAGTATGGTGCGATTCCCGTATTACGGGGATGCGCTCGATCAGATGACCGCGGGCACGCCACCCGACGAGGCCGCCGAGGTCATCGTCAAGGGTGAGCCGCAGTTGGACGCCGGTGCGAAACGATTCATGCTGTCTGTATTCGACGAGATCCGCAGCGAGCAAGGCGTTTCCGACGAGGAGGTGCTCGCCGCGTCTGGCGAGCAGATCACCGAGAAAGGCCCGCTGAACTGGCCGTGGGTACGTGCGGTTCTGCACAAGCTGGATACGATGCCGCAGGTCAGTGCCGCGACCATCGCGCTGGCGACCTATGACGTCTACCAGTACCTGACGAACGGGGTGATCCGCCGCAAGATCGACACCGGGATGATGGGCGCGATGACGGCGGGCGCTGAAAGCGTGGTAGTGGCGCATTCGCTGGGCACCGTCGTCGCGTACACCCTGTTGCAGCGGGAGGGTGGACCACGGAACTGGAACGTGCCGTTGTTTGTCACGGTGGGAGCGCCGTTGGCGGTCAACGCGATTCGCAATCTGACTCCGGGTGTCGGCGAGGTGGGGGGTAACCGGACACCGGCCTGTGTGAAGACGTGGTTCAACGCGATGGATCCCCGCGACGTGGTCGCGTTGTATCCGCTTGATGTCGAGCATTTTCCGCTGACTCCGCCGGACCGGCCGATCGAGAACAAGACCGACGTGGACAATCCCACCGACAATCGGCACGGGATCAGCGGATACCTCGGCGATCCCGTGGTGGCCAAGCGTATCTACGACGCGGTACACGGGTAATGAAACACGTTGCCGGCCAACGAACTCCGTGGGTCCCCTCGCGGGTGGCGTGCCGAAAGGGCAGTTAGTCAGCCGCCGCCAGCTTCCCAAGTCTGCGTAGCGACGATTCGATGACGTTCCGCTGCATCTCCAAACGCTCGGCTTCGGCCTCCGGAATGTCGACGTGAACAGAGATTATTGTGCCGCCGCCATCTGCGGGTTGGAGGTACCACTGGAACACCAGATCGGAGCGTAGCAGCGCGCTGCCCAGCCTCGGCCCACGGCCAGTACGGCGGACAACCGATCGTGGGCGTCGTCCCAATGGCGGTCCGGCCGCCGGTGTGGCCTGCCAATTCGGTGAGTTCGGCGACCAAACGGGTCTTTCCGACGCCAGCTTCGCCGTGCACGATCGCCACTCCGCCGGGCTCGTTGCCGCAGAAGTGCGGCCAGGTCAACCGTGCTGCTGGAGGGTGTGGCTCCCTGCCCGATCTCCGCCCGGGCCGGGCCGGACGAGACGCCAGCAGGTGCGGCTTAGCTGTGAATTACCTGGCGACCTGCGCGAGGCGGCATATCGAGCATTGCCGGTGACGTTGTCAAGATTGAGCGTTACGTCCCGGACATGGCGAGAGAGGCTGATCGGTGACGGTCCAAAGTATTGCCGATCCTTCCGATAGCGCTGTATGGACGACCGCGAACGGGCTCGACGGCTTCGCCTCTCTGTGTGCCAGGAGCCGCACATCGACCTGTTGAGTGATCCGCAATCGTTCTCCCTCACCCAGCGGGTGGGTGCCATAGGCCCGGTGGTCGTTGCCGAAGTCGTAGTCGGCTCCGAAGTGGAAATTCATTGCGGAGAGCTGTGCAGCGCGTACCGCGTGAATGTGCTGCGGTCAGGCCGTGTTGAGTCGGAGCATAGGGGCGCGTCGCTAATCAGCGGTCCTGGCACCGCTGCGGTGTACCAGCCAGAGGGTGACGCCGGTTCGCGATGGGCCGCTGGCAGCCGGTTGTTGGGTGTGTGAAAATCGACCGCTGCGTTGTTGAGGATGCTCTCAGCGATGCGCTCGGTTTGCAGCTGACGTCCCAAATTGATTTCACATCCTGCATGTCGATCGAAGCTGGCGCCGCCCGCAGCTGGATCAACATGCTGGCGCTGTTCGCCGAGCAGCTTTTCCGGCCCGACAGCCTGCTCAATCAACCGCTGGCCGGATTGCCGTTCGTCGACAGCCTGGTTCACGGGCTACTGCTGGCCGCGGATAATCCCTACCGCAGCGCCATTACGGGAGAGACAAATGTGGTCAGCCCTCGCGCTGTCCGCACTGCTGTCGAAATCATCGAAGAGGAAGCACATTTGCCTTTGACCGCCTCCTCGCTCGCTGCGCGCTGCCATGTCAGCGTCCGTTCGCTACAGCAAGGCTTCCGGCGTCACTTGGGCGCTTCGCCGATGGCCTATGTGCGTGAGGTCCGCCTGCGTCGAGCACTCCAGAGCCTGCTCGAATCCGACCCATCGACGACCAGCGCATCGCGGCTGGCGGCGCGTCGTCGAGCTCGGGGGTGACGGACGTGGCGTGCAGCCGTTCGTTCAGTGCTTCCACCGCGATCGGCTCGATGATGGCGTCGGCTGGCTCCTCAGCCTCTGTGTGCGGGTTTCGCCTCACGGGTCGGCGTGGTCGGTGTCCTCACGGGTTTCGAGCCGAGCCAGTCGAGATAACCGAACGCTGTTTCCACCTTCAAGCAAGGCGCCAAAGATCAGCAGCGAGTCCAGGATCGAATGGAACATCTGGAGGCCGGCAAGGAGGAATGCGCCAGCGACTGCAGCGGCGATCTTGCCGGGCACGGAGTCGGTGCCGTGCTGCATCGGCTCGTGTCGTGCGCAGACCGCGACGATATCAGTCGGGTGCCCGCGACATCAGTCGGGTGCCCGCGACCTGCGTCCGCGAGTCATCGGCGGCGTCGGCGCGAGGAATCAGCACATGAATCTTCTTGCGCAGAGCCCTATTTCGAGTGGCACACCGCTCGCAATTCAGGACTTCTTCGATGGAATGACGATGACCACGATCAACGTCAGAATCGAAAAGAACAAACCCAGAACCCCCCACACAAAGGCGCTGCGTCCTTTCGTTCCTGCGATGACAGCGCACACAACTGCGGCGATGATGCTGCCGATCGCGACAAAAACTCCCTTGATGCCACGCAGGATAAATCCCGCGGCCTCGGGCTGGCTCTGCGCGGCTACCAATAACTCGTGAAGCATCATCTGCTGCCACCCAATCTTTCCGAGCCACGCGACGATGCGCCGCCCAGAATCGGCATACCCCGTGACAAATGCATCAACCTGCTAAATCGCTGGAGATCTCGAGGTGCCCGCCGGGGCACGCTGCCGAACGTGGTGTTCGTCGATCCACTCGACGGACAGCAGTTTCACTGCTGAAGGCGGCCAGCATCGGTGCACCGGTCTTCGCTTAATGTGGGCAGCGAGTCCGTCTGCCACGACCTTCGGATAGAAAATCCGCCAGGCCTTGCGGTGGCCGAGCTGGGCAACGTCGGCTCCGCGGGCCCACGAGTCTGGCGTCATCATGGCAGCAGCTGCCATGCGATGTCACCGAACCTTTCCCGGATCGCGCGCGCCTCGGCTCGTCGGTCATGGGTGACCGCGAGGAACGTGCCGCGCTTTGGAGTTTCGTCGCAGCCGCAGCAGCGCATCCCGTTGGGGTAGACCGCTGGGATTGCTGGAATGTTGCCGATGGTTGAACATCCATGTGAATCGTCTCTTGGAGTTCGTGTCGCCGCGGCAATCGGCTTGGCCGACAGCACTACTCACCCGGAGGTGTACCCGGAATGAAGGCCGGGGCGCATCCTGGGAATCCGCCCGGGTGTAGGAAGATCTTGCGGTGGTGATCTCGCAGGACGAACACTATGAGCGCCACGTCGACCTCAGCGAGGCAGACAAGCTGTCGGCCCGAGATGGACACCGACGGACTCGAGTGATCGCCGAAGAGACCTCTGCCGTCGACCCGAGTCGACTAGGCAAGAGCGTCGGATACCTCCGCGCCGACGAGATGCGCCGCGTCGATGCGGCACTGCGCATTGTGCTTGCGTTGTAAGGCATCTCACTGCTTCACCCCATTTTGTCATGATGACGTATTCGGCGGTCTCGTTATATGGTCCGGCGACCGAAAGAGGTTGCGACGTAGATAGAAAGCGGAAGTAATCCGCCACGCCGCGCTCAGAGGTGAGTCACGGTGAGATCGAGATTGCTACGGCCGATCCCGTCACCGATCACGGCATCGCCCAGCGCGCTATCACACTATCGACATCGTCCATGTCACCAACTAAAACATTAGACGAAATGTTCTACTAGTCAGTCTATTCCGCGTTACAATGATTTACCTTATGTCAAGTTAACCGCCGCATGCTGCTTATCCCTTTGTGTCACAATATCTCTCGATGCAAAGTAACATGGCGCCAATTCCTCCGAGGCCGGTCCGGCCCTCGCTTAACCAGTTTCGAGCTGCCCTCATCAGCATGTAAGGCAGCGCTGATCATTTATCAGATGAATCAGTACGAGCTGATATGTGCGAGGATCACTCGGCCGGCCGAGGACGGACGCAGCCGGACCTAGCCACACCGCTCCCCAGCTGCCGGACTGAGGGCGATGATTACCACGCCTCCCGTGGGTCAGCGACGAGCGACCGGCACCGCGACCTCGTTGCGCCGCCGGAACGGCAGGGTCCAGGGCGGATCGTAGAACCACCCGACCGGTGTGCCGGTCGGCTCGAAGGCAGTGTCCTTCAGTGCATCCAGCAGCTCAGTGGTGCGCGCTGCGACGGCGGCCGACCCACGATCGCCGGTGAAGCGGAGCACGGCCACCGTTTCTCCCGGAACAGTGACGAGGCCGACCTCGTCGTCGTTGGGCTCGGGCAGTGTGTCCATGGTCCACCCGGCCGGGCATGAAGAACCGGACCACTGATGCACCATCGGCGCCCGAGGTCTTCGACACCGGCGCTGTCATGGCGATCTTCTGGCCCGACTGCCGTGCGACCGGGGCTGTCATCGCGATCTTGGCGTTGCCGTGGTTGCCGCCGAAGATGTAGCCGGCGAGGCGCCGGAACCCGTCGCTGAGGGCCTTGTCCTCATCCCCGAAGACTGTCGTCTCGGCGGCGATACGGGGTCCGTAGTTCCGGATCTCAAGGCCGATCACTTTCTCGCTCGTGTAGCGCGGCTCCTCGGTGCCGAAGCGCAACCCCACTACCGAACCGGCCTCTTCGGCCACCCGCGCGA
>Ga0134123_10001976_pt1 | contig 13407 bp, 11 predicted proteins | sample KB303_FD_96460 | JGI IMG/M metagenome (GOLD analysis project Ga0134123, IMG submission 96460) | Terrestrial soil microbial communities without Nitrogen fertilizer from Kellogg Biological Station, Michigan, USA - KB3-0-3 | ecosystem: Environmental > Terrestrial > Soil > Unclassified ...
AGATGCCGTCCTTCACCATCGGCTTCTTCGCTTCCAGATCCATCAGGCCGTACGCCTCGTGATGGACGATGCGGCCGTTGCGGGCGACGAGCGTGACCGCGCCCGAAAAGCTTCCGGCCGCGAGGTGGCGCTGCACCAGCTCGCCGACGCGCTGGAGCCGCGCGGACGAGAGACCGGCGTCCTCCGGCCGCGCGGTGGGTCCCGCGGCGCGCAGCGGTCCCTGCGACAACAACAACGTCACGGCGATGGCGGCGGGCACCAGTCGTTTCATCTCAGGCTCCTTCTCAATAGCCGGCGCCATCGTTGCCGAAGCCCCCGGCCGAGTCAACGAGTATCATTTCGCCCATGGCTTCACAGACCCGGTCACTTCTTGTGTCAGCGTCCGTAGTCACGCTGCTGGTTTCTGCGGGCCGCGCGCAAGCGCCGCAGCCCGGCCGCGGCGGGCCTCCCGGCGGGTTCGCGGCGCCCGCGCTCATGCAGTCTGCGCCGAAGCCGGCGATCGCCGGGGCAAAGGCCATCCGATCGTGCGAGAGCCTGGCGACCGTCGCACTCCCGAACACGACCATCGAGTCGGCGACCATCGACTCCGCCAATCCCAGCATCTGCCGCGTGACGGCGATCACGACGCATCCGCCGGCCGGCGACAAGGTGAAGATCTGGATTGCGATTCCCATCTCGAATTGGAACGGCCGCTTCCTCGGCAACGGCGGCGGCGGGTTCGTCGGCGGCAGCGCCGCGGGCGTCAATCAAGGCATCGCGCTCGGGTTCGCCGCCGGCGCCACCGACGCGGGACACGACGGCGGGAGCGCCGCATTCGCGCTCGACGCCAACGGCAGGCTGAACTGGCAGGCGATCCGGGATTTCGGCCATGTCGGCATCCACGAGATGACCGTCACAGGAAAGGCGCTCACCCAGGCGATGTACGGCGTCGCACCGCGCTACTCGTACTGGAACGGCTGTTCGACCGGCGGACGCCAGGGCCTGATGGAAGCGCAGCGCTATCCGCAGGACTACAACGGCATCGCCGCGGCGGCGCCGGCCGTCAACTGGACCAACCTGATGATGCAGTCGATGTGGGGCTCGGTGCTGATGAATGCCGCGTCGAACCCGATGGCATCCTGCAAGCTCGCCGCGGCGACGGCCGCGGCCGTCGGCGCGTGCGACGCGCTCGACGGCGTGAAGGACGGCGTCATCGAAGATCCGAACCGCTGCACCTACGATCCGAAAGCGCTCATCGGCACGCAGGCCGGCGAGTGCGGCGCCTTCACCGAGGCCGACGCCGAGATCATCCGTAAGCTGTGGCAGGGGCCCACGCGAGAAGACGGCAGCTTCCGCTGGTACGGCCAGTCCCGTGGCGCAGATCTGACTGCGCTCTCGGCCAGCCGCGGCACGCCGCTCAAGCCGCAGGCCTTTCCGTTCTCGGTGGACTGGTTGAAGTACTGGATCACGCAGAACCCGCAGTTCGACTGGACGACGGTCACGCCCGCGGCCTATCACCGCTACTGGGATCAGTCCGACGAACAGTACGGCGCCGTCATCGGCACGGACAACCCGGATCTCACGGCGTTCCGCGATCGCGGCGGCAAGACGATCATCTGGCACGGCTGGGCCGATCAGCTCATCACCGCCGACAGCTCGATTCACTATTACAAGCGCGTCCAGCAGTCGATGGGCGGGCCGAAGAAGACGGCGGACTTCGCGCGCTTCTACCTCGCACCAGGCGTGTCGCACTGCGCCGGCGGTCCCGGTCCGCAGCCCACCGGCGTCCTCGACGCGGTCGTCACGTGGGTCGAAGACGGCAAAGCGCCGGAGACGCTGACGGCGCAGCGTCGCGATCAAGCCGGTGCGGTCACACGCTCGCGTCCGCTATGCCAGTACCCGCTCGTCGCGAAGTACAAAGGCTCCGGCAGCACGGACGACGCGGCGAATTTCGCGTGCGGTACGTAGTGTCCGGCTTTAGCCGGACTCCGGCGGTCCGCCTGAAGGCGGACACTACGTGAGAACTCAAGTCGGTATCGTCGGCGCCGGCCCGGCAGGTCTGCTGCTGGGCCATCTCCTCCATCTCAACGGCATCGACAGCGTCATCGTCGAAAACCGCGATCGTGAGTACGTCGTCGATCGCGTTCGCGCCGGCGTGCTCGAGCAGGGCACGGTCGATCTGATGCGCGCCATGGGCGTCGCCGCCGGTCTCGATCGGCGCGGGCTGCGGCACGACGGCGTCTACGTCAGCTTCGACGGCCGGCGTCATCGCATCGACATGGCGGAGCTCACGGGCGGCAAGGCGATCACCGTCTACGGACAGAACGAAGTCGTCCGCGATCTGATTGACGCGCGGATCGCGACGACACGGCCGCTCTACTTCGAGGCGCAGGGCGTCGAGGTCAGCGCGCTCGATTCGGCGGCGCCCACCATCCGCTTCCGCCACGGCGACACCGCGCATGAGATCCGGTGCGACGTCATCGCCGGCTGCGACGGCTTCCACGGCGTCTGCCGGCCGTCGATTCCCGCCGGCGTGCTGGCGATCTACGAGCGGACGTATCCGTTCGGATGGCTGGGCATTCTTGCCGAGGCCGCGCCGTCCTCGGAGGAGCTCGTCTACACGTATCACGATCGGGGCTTCGCGCTGTTCAGCATGCGATCGCCCACCGTCACGCGCCTGTACCTGCAGGTGCCGCCCGACGAGCCGATCGAGCGCTGGTCCGACGACAGGATCTGGGACGAGATGCTCGCGCGCATGACGGCGAGCGACGGCTGGAGGCCGAACGTCGGCCGCATCGTGCAGAAAGGCGTGACGCCCATGCGCAGCTTCGTCGCCGCGCCGATGCGGCACGGCCGTCTGTTCCTTGCCGGCGACGCCGCGCACATCGTCCCGCCGACGGGCGCGAAGGGCCTGAACCTGGCGGCGTCGGACGTCCTCGTGCTGGCGCGCGCCCTGAAGGCGTTCTACGAATCCGGCAGCGCCGAATGGCTGGATCGCTACTCGGAGATCTGCCTGCGCCGCGTGTGGAAAGCGCAGCGCTTCTCCTGGTGGATGACGACGCTGCTGCACAAGTTGCCGGACGAGACGCCGTTCGATCATCAGCGCCGGATTGCCGATCTCGATTACCTCACGAGCTCCCGCGCGGCGATGACGAGTCTCGCCGAGCAGTACGTCGGTCTGCCGTCAGAAGTTACCTTCGAATCCGCAGGGCTCCTGCACTAGACTGGCGCGCATGTCGCGGACGGGAACGCCTGGAATGTGGCAGTGGCTGCGGCCGCACCGCGTGACGCTGTTGCTGGCGTTTCTCGCGGCGTGCGGCGAGGCGCTCGCCGACGTGCTGCAGCCGTGGCCGATCAAGATCGTCCTCGACAGCGTCGTTCAGCAGAAGACCCTGCCCGGATTGCAGGGCCGCGTCGTGGCGCTGCTGGCCGGGCACGGACCCTACGCGACGCTCGCCGCCGCCGTCGCCGCCGTGATCGTCATTGCGGTCGTCGGCGCCGTCGGGTCGTACTGGCAGAAGTACCTGACCACGAGCGTGAGCCAGTGGCTCGGGCACGACCTGCGGCGCCAGATGTACGGGCAGATGCAGCGCCTGTCGCTCGCCGAACACGGCGCGTCGCACAAGGGCGATTTCCTGTCGCGGATCACCAGCGACATCAGCGCCATTCAGGACTTCATCACCTCGGCGCTCCTCGGCATCGTGGTCAACGTCCTCACGCTCGCCGGGATGATCGCCGTGATGGTGCACTACAACTGGCGCTTCACGCTGCTGTCGCTCGCCGTCGCGCCCGCGCTCTTTGTCGTCGTGTACGTGTACTCGCCGCGGATCAAGAAGGCATCGAAGGCCGTCAAGAAGAAGGAAAGCGAGATGCTCTCGGGGATGTCCGAGGTGCTCTCCTCGATCCACGTCGTGCAGGCGTTCGCGCGCGAGACTTACGAAGAACGCCGCTTCGAGTGGGAGAGCCGGCAGCAGGTCGAGGCCGGCCTCGCGGCACGCAGCACCAAGGCCAAGCTCACGCCTGTCATCGAGATCATCGTCGCCGTCGGCACGGCCATCGTCCTCGGGTACGGCGCGCTGCTCGTGCTCAACGGCACGATCAAATCGGGCGTCCTCCTGCTGTTCGTGTTCTATCTCGGCAAGATGTACAAGCCGATGCGCGATCTGTCGAAGATGTCCGACACGGTGACGAAGGCGTCGGTCGGCTACGAACGCGTGCGCGAGCTGCTCGGCGCCGAAAGCCAGATCAGAGATCGCGCGGACGCGCGGCCGGCGCCGCCGCTCAAAGGGCTGATCGAGCTCGATCGCGTCCGTTTCAGCTACGACGGCAAGAACGCCGTGCTGTCCGACATCAGCCTTCGCATCGAGCCCGGACAGGTCGCCGCGTTTGTCGGACCGTCAGGCGCGGGCAAGACGACGATCGCCAGCCTCGTGCCTCGCTTCTACGATCCGATGTCCGGATCGGTCCGCGTGGACGGCGCCGACGTCCGCGACTACACGCTCAAGTCGCTGCGCGATCAGATCAGCTTCGTGCTGCAGGACACGCTGCTCTTTCGCGCGACGATCTGGGAAAACATCGCCTACGGCCGTCCCGACGCCGACCCTGCGGACACGGTGAACGCGGCGATCCAGGCCAACGCGCACGACTTCATCATGGAGTTGCCCAATGGTTACGCGACGATGGTCGGCGATCGCGGCCTGTCGCTCTCGGGCGGCCAGCGGCAGCGCATCGCCATCGCGCGAGCACTCGTCCGCAATTCCCCGATCCTGATCCTGGACGAGCCCACGGCGGCGCTCGACGCCGCGTCGGAGGCCGCCGTGATGGAAGCGCTCGATCGGCTCATGAAAGGCCGCACGTCGATCGTCATCGCGCATCATCTGCGCAGCGTGCGGCACGCCGACGTGATCTTCGTCGTGAAGGGCGCCGGCATCGTCGAGTACGGGACGCACGAGTCGCTGCTCGCGCGCGGCGGCGTGTATGCCGGGTTGTACGGCCTGCAGGTCTGACGGGCGGCGATCAGATTCCCGGCGTGCGCTGACAGTTGTCGACCAGCGTCCGCTTCACGCGATTCGGCTCAATGGCCGAGTAGAACTCTTCCAGATAATTTCGCGCCTGCTTGCGGTAGCCCGGCTGCAAATCCGGGAGTGAGTCGTACAGCGCGAGGACGTCCGCCTTCCTGGCGCGGAATCGCTCGAGCACCTGGTTGAAATCGGCGTCGGACCGGCAGGGCCCGCGGTAGAGGCGCTCGCGAACGGTCGTGATCCCGAGCTTCGGATCCGGATTGGCGTACGGTGTGTTGACCAGGCCCGAGTAGTCGAAGTCGTACGGCACGGGATAGATGGTGCGCTGCTCGGTCACCATCATCTTGACGTTGTGCAGCTTGACGATCGAGACGTCGGTGTTCGCGATCATGTACTCGAACAGCGCCATCGTCGTCAGCGTCTCCTGATCGAGATCCTTGAAGAGCAGGCGCGGCAGATCGATCGACCGCGCACCGGCCCGGCGGGCCACGTCGCCGTCGTCCTCGATGAACATGCCGTAGCGGGTCGTCAGCGTCTTGCCGCTGGCCGCATCCACGTAGGTCACCTTCGTCAGCCGCGCGCGGAAGGCGATGGGCGACAGCAGGGCGTAGATGCGGTACGGCAGGTACTCGCGAAGCACGTGCTGTTCGAAGTCGTCGTTGTCCCGGCAGTGCGTGACGAGCTTGATCGAGGACTGCCCGTCGAACACCGTGCCCGCCACCCGTGCCTTGTTGAACATGACCCGCAACGGCACCCACGCGCACGTGGCCACGTTCAGCCGGGCGTGACCGCGCGACCCGAGTTCAGCCGGAATGGCCGCGTCGGAACCCGCGACGGAGATCGTGGCCGCGTAGCGGGCGGCGCTGTTCTGGTACCTGTCCTTGTTGATCGCCTTGAAGTCCGCTTTGATCGTGAGCGCGAGCGGAGCGTCGCTCAGAAAGAGCGGCAGCGTTTCCGACTCGATCTTCCGTCGCAGCCTGGTCTCGGCGTCGGGCCACGGCTCGGCGAGCTTCACGTACGGTTCGTTGGGCGCTTTCGGCGGCCGCTGCTTCTGCTGCTGAGCGGCAGGCGCAGCGGTTACGAGCAGGCCGAGGGCCAGGGCGGTTGCAACTCTCATTTGACGATTACCTCTCGCCGATCCGTGTACACGGCGGACATTACGCCCCGGCTGATCTCGAGCGCGGAGGCCCGGCCGTCGGGCACGTACGCGGCCTGCATGCCGGTGTCGATTTGAATCACCTTCGCCCCGAATCGCGCGCGCACCCGCCGGTCCGCGGTCACCGTGTGGCCAACCACGATCGCGCGGGCGTTCTGGCGCGACAGGATGTCGTCGACAGCCGGCGCGAACGTCTCCGGCTCTTCGGCCAGACCGCGGTACCACAATGGGCCATCGACTCTGGTCGCCAGCTGCGTCGTCGGATCGCGGCGCAGATCGTCCAGTCCGCCGGTCAGCGATCGTCGGACCGCCTCGTTGATGGCGTCGCACGACTGCCCGGCGACGGCCGGGCTGATGCCGCCGTGGACGAACACGACGCCGTCGATCTGCACCACCGCATCGTGCGATCGCAGCCACCGGCCGTAGCGGCCGTTCCGGCCGAAGGCCTGCCGCATCTCGACGAATCCGAGCGGCGGAGGCGCCGATACCGGCTCTCCGGCCGTCTTGGCGCGCTCGACGTATTCGTTCCGGACTTCCGCCGACGTCGGCGTCGCGAACGCCTCGTACTCGCCGGCCGTCGCGAACCTGACGTCGCCGACGATCCGCATCACTTCGTGGTTGCCGAGCAGCGCGTGCACCGCACCGCCGGCGCGCGCCGCGTCCTTCTCCAGACGCTCGAGCAGGTCGAGGGCTTTCAACGAGTCCGGACCGCGATCGACGACGTCGCCGAGCTGCACGAGATGCGTGCGTCCACCCGTCCAGCGCAGCCGATCGTCGAGCAGCCCGGTGATCCTCAGGATCTCGACGTAGCGATCGTACGCGCCGTGCACGTCGCCGACGGCCACGACGCGGTCGACGCCGGTGAGCTGACACGCGGGCGCGGCCAGCGGCGCGCGCCCGCCGGCGGCCGCCATGACGACGAGCGCGAGCGTGGCGCCCGCCAGAACCGTCGCGCGGAGATGACGCATAGGAACGCGCTAATTGTATGGTGGCTTGCGGCCGGCCGTGAGGCCAAGTGCTACGTAGACAAGCCCGAGTCCGAGGTACTCGGTCAGCTCAAATGGCCCGATGGCGTTCACGATCCAGTCATACCGCATGGCCGACACCAGCGTGATCGTGTTGCCGGCGAGCAGGGCCCACCAGGCCCAGGTTTCACCGCGCCGGAAGGCCGTCACGGCGATCGCGGCTGCCATCAGCCCGAACGCCGCATTGAAGATGCCGTACATGCGGAACAGGACCGTCATGTAGGCGGCCGCCATCGGAGCCGACGCCACAAGTGCCGGCCACGAACTCTTCGAGAAGCCTTCGTACCCGGCGGGAAGAATCGGCGTGCCGCCGGGCCCGAGCAGGTGATCGAGGAACGCAGCGGCCATCACGCCCCACGCCACGAGTCCGACGTCGACGATGAGGATGAGAATCCAGGCGCAGCGGCGTGCGAGCGTCATGCGGGCAGCCCTCCGGTCAGACCGAGAATCCACCGCATGCATCTGTGTCCGAAGTCCGCGCCGTCGACGTACATCATCGGGCAGGCGCCGGCGATGACGTTGATGTCGTGTTGACGGCAGTACTCGACGGCCGCCGGCGACACGCTCGATCCTTTTCCCATCCCCTGATGCATCCACACGCGCCGGACTCCGGCCTCGCCGCATTCGTGGACGATGCGTTCAGTGATATCAGGGCGCGTGACGATAACGATGCCGTCGATGCCGCCTGGAATGGACTTCACATCGGGATAGCAGCGATCGCCCTCGAATGTCTGCATGTGGGGGTTGATCGGAATGACGTCATGCCCGTCCTTCTTCAACCTCCGGTAGATCAGGTTCGCCGTCGGGTGTTCCGCGTTCTTCCGCGACACTCCCGCGACGGCGATGCGCGTCTGCGCGAGAAACTCCGCGATTTTCGTGTCGAGTGTCGAGGGCGTCACGCCGGCACCTCCGTCGGCTCCGGTTTCAACCCGTGGGCAAATGTGAACCACCGCTGCTGAGATACCAGTCGTACCGCATGTGCGTCCTGCTCTTTGGTGATTCGGAGGCATTCGGCCGCCTGTCGCTTGAAGCTCTCGAGGCAGCTCGGACGTACGGTGAGGCGCGCACTGACTTCCAGGTAGCTCATCACTCCTCCTTTCAACGGTCTTTCTGCCGGGCCGCCGCGCAGATCGTCTCGACCTCCCTTGCCGAGAGTTTTGTTTCCGGATGAATCAGCGTCCAGGGGCCCGGCATCTTGCCGCTCGAGACGTCGTCGCACGACGCTGACAGCAGCGTCCGTCGTACGTCCGCCGAATACGTGCCCCACTCGGAGAAGTTGACCGCCCGGCGTCCTTCGGACACGCCGCGCGCCATCGCCCAGGACAGCGGCGCGATCTGCGTGTACCACGGCCACACCGTCGCGTTCGAATGACAATCGCCGCACGATCGATCGAGGATCGGCGCCAGGCCGCTCGCCTTGTCTGCATGTGCGGCAATCGTCCGGGCGGGATCGATCGCGGGGTTGGCGCGGCTCGGACGAATGAGTTGGGCGACCGCGAAGAAAATGACGAGGGTGATTGCGGCCTGCTTCAGGCGTCTGCTCACGGTTCCTCCACGGAGTTGCCGGGAATCCGCGACACGCGGCCGGAACATCGGCAATTCCGGCCGCCGGAGCTGTTGAGGTGCATGCGCCGTGCCGGCGCTCGGTGTTATTGAAAGAACTGCGGCAGGTCGCGTTTCGTCTCTCGCAGGATGTCGATCGTCTCGCGGCCCTTGGCGTCCGTCGACAGTACTTCCCACATCCGCCGGTAGATCGGCTCCTTGATGACCGGCGGCAGCGCGTCGAACGCCGGTGAATAGATCAGATAGCTGCACGGGTACTTGAAGAGCCGCGTGTTGAGATCCAGCTCGTAGAGCGAACGGCCCTTGCGGTCGCGAGGCCCGCTCTTCGAGAAACGCTCGGCGAATCCTGACGATCCGCGCACGCGATCGGACAGCTTCGCTTCGTCCTGGAACAGCAAGTGATCGACCACTTCGTTGGCGATGCCTTTCATGATCGGCTCGACGACCGCAGGATCGCCGGTCGCCATGCGCGCTTCGAACGCCGCGCGCGTCAGCAGGTTCGTCATGCCGGCCTGATGCGTCAGCACCATCTGCGCGACGACGTCGCTCGTGCCGGCGCGGTAGCCGCCGGTGTCGAACAGGCGGTCGACCGACGTCAGCTCGCGTGACGGCCTGTCATCCAGCGCGTCGACCTCGTTCCCCATGTGCCGCGCGCCGCCGGTGCTGCCCGTGATGAACCAGCCGCCGAAACGCTGCGACAATGGATCGCTCTGATCGATATGGCGCGGCACGCCGTCGAACTGCGTGCCGGTCCGCCGCGACGTGCTGAACATCAGCAGCCCGGGCACACCCAGCGTGTCTCCGGTCACGTGGCAGCCGAGACAATGGAACACACGCTTGAATTGAACAGGTTCGGTGACGTTCGTGGCGTTCGTGACGTTCGTAGCGTCCGGCTTCAGCCGGACGTTCGACAACGTATAAAACACGACGCCCGCCGTCGCGTCGTGCGCCGCGACCTCGATCACATCCCCATCGCGAACCCACCCAAGCGCCACGCGGTCGTTGAAAAACAGGGCGCGGGGATTCTGATCGTCGATCAGCTTGCCCTGCAGGCTGCCGCGCGAGAACACCAACAGCTGCGAATCGACCGGCAGCGCGAGTGCCTCGATCGCCGAGTTCAGATAGCCGTTGCGGCTGTCGAACGAAAACCGCAGCGTCCCGTCCTGCAGCTTCCGGTTGACGTCCGCGACGACGTTGTCCAGCGGCCTGGTGGCGTACGCGATCGCCGGATCGTCGAGCGACGCCCTGAATGCGCCGGCATGCTGGGCGCCGACGCGCATCCAGGACGCGCCAATCACGAGCAGGCACGTGGCGAGCGCGATCAGCCGGAGCATGCCTTTGGTCGCCACTGATCGGTAGCTCTCTTCAATGAGCGCCTCGACCGCGTCCCAGTCGACCTCGCCGTCCACGTGGATGCTGACCCACTCGTTCCGGCCGTACGGCGAGGCGAAGTACTCGCTCCGCCCGAGAAACCGCGTCGCGCGGCGGGTCGGGATCTTGAACGCGATCGTCGGCCGGCCCTTGATCATCTCGAACGCGACGAACATCTTCTTGCCCGCGCGGAACGTCGGATGGCCCCACGCGGTCTTCTCGGTCACCTCGGGCCACGTCAGGCAGAGCTTCCGCGCCCGCGCGAAAATCGGCCGTTCAAAAGGACTCGCCACGCCCGTGAATGCTACACTCCCCGCCACTCCCGGGAGGATCGTTTATGCGAGGTCGCTTTACGGCCGTTCTCGTTGCAGTCGCCGCGCTCGGCGGCACTGGCGGTATCAGGGCGCAGAACGGCCCCGGGCCCGACTGGACGCGCCTCAACACCGAAACGCTCCAGCACTTTCAGGCGCTCCTGCGCCAGGACACCCAGAATCCTCCGGGCAACGAACACCTCGTCACCGACTACGTGAAGTCGGTGCTCGAGAAGGAAGGCATCCCGGTCCAGATCTTCGCGCTCGATCCCAAACGGCCGAACCTGGTCGCACGCCTCAAGGGCAGCGGAAAAAAACAGCCGCTTCTCTATATGGGCCACAGCGACGTCGTGACCGTCGACCCCAAGAAATGGACCTTCCCGCCGTTCAGCGCCACGCGCGACGGCGGCTACCTCTACGGACGCGGCTCCCAGGACGACCGCCCCCACGTCGTCGCCGGGCTGATGACGATGCTGACGCTGAAGCGGCTGAACGTTCCGCTCGACCGCGACGTGATCTTTCTCGTGGAGTCGGGAGAAGAAGGCACGACGAGCGTGGGCATCGGGTTCATGACGAGCCAGCACGCGGAGGCGATTGCCGCGGAGTACTGCCTCGCTGAAACCGGCACGGTCGCGCGTGTGAACGGCAAGGTCACGTACGCCGGCGTCCAGACGGTCGAGAAAGTGCCGCGGCGCATCGAACTCGTCGCCACCGGCCCGTCGGGTCACGCCTCGCGGCCGCTGCAGGGCAACGCCGTCGTGCACCTGGCCGCGGCGGTCGCCGCGGCCGGCCGGTGGCGCGTGCCGATGCGGCTGAACGAGACGACGCGGGCGTTCTTCACGAAGATGGCGGAGATTTCTCCTGAGGTCGATGCCGCGCGGTATCGCGCGCTCCTCAACCCGGCGTCTCCGGCCGCCCTCGCCGCCGACGCGTGGTTTGCTGAGCACGAGCCCGGCTACTCGTCGATGATGCGGACGTCGGTCTCGCCGACGATCATCGACGCCGGCTACCGCATCAACGTCATCCCCTCGGAAGCCAGGGCACAACTCGACGTGCGCGCGTTGCCCGACGAAAACCCCGAACAGTTTCTCGCGGAGCTGACGCGCGTCATCAACGACAAGGCGGTCGTCGCGCGCTACATCGCCGACCCGGGGCTGACCCGCCCGACCAACAAGCCGTCGCGTCTCGACTCGGAAGTCTTCCGCGCGATTCAGACCGCCGTCGGCCGCACCTACGACACGGTCACGATTCCGCTCCTGAGCACGGGCGCGACCGACATGGCGCAGGTGCGCGGCAAAGGCACCGAGTGCTACGGCATCGGCCCCGCGATCGATCTCGAGGACGGCCCGAAGGGCTTCGGCGCGCACAGCGATCAGGAGCGCATCCTCGAGAGTGAGCTTTATCGCTTCGTCCACTTCTCGTACGACATCGTCACCGACCTTGCCCGCGCCAGGAACTGAAGCGATCTTTATGAAACGATTTCAACTCACGATCGGCCTGATCGCTGCGGCCCTCGCCGCGCACCTCGCGGCGCAGAACACGCAGACGGTGAACTGGGCGCTGCACAACCTCGATCTGGCCGGCACCCGTTATTCGCCGCTGACGCAGATCAACCGCACGAACGTGAAGTCGCTCGTGCCGCGGTGGCTCTTCCAGCACGGCGTGATCGACGGCGTCAGCAACCAGACGACGCCCATCGTCGTGGACGGGACGATGTATGTGACCGACTCGCGTGGAAGCGTCTATGCGATCGATGCCGCCGACGGACATCTGCTCTGGTCGTACGACGTCACGGGCTTGATCGGCGGCGGCGCGAAGGAAGGTTACGTCTTCCGCAACCGCGGCGTCGTCTACGCGGACGGCGTCGTGTACTCGGCCGGCGGATCGTTCATCTTCGCGCTCGACGCGAAGACCGGGAAGCCGCTGCCGGGCTTCGGCACCAACGGCCAGGCGAGCGTGATCCTCGACGTGCTGCGCGAACGCTACCCCGACGTGAAGACGGCGATCAGCATGGGCTACTGGTTCACGACGGCGCCGCAGTACTACAACGGCGTTCTCTACATCGGCAGCACGCGCAGCGAAAGCCATATTCCCGGCGGACACGTGCTCGCCATCAACGCGAAGACCGGCAAAGTGCTTTGGGTCTTCAACACCGTGCCGCAGGACGAGAAAGATCAGGGCTGGGACATCGCCGGGCCGACGTGGGTCGGCGGTGAGCGCAACGGCGGCGGCATCTGGGAGACGCCGGCGATCGATCCCGCGCTCGGACTCGTGTACGTCGCCGTCGGCAATCCGTACGGCGACAGCAAGAAGCGCGCGGGCACCAACCTCTTCAGCGATTCGATCGTCGCGTTGTCGCTGCGCGACGGCCGGCTGCGCTGGTACTTCCAGCAGACGCACCACGATGTCTGGGACTACGACTCGGGCGGACCGCCGACGCTGTTCGACATGAAAGTCGCCGGCCGCGACGTCAAAGCGATCGCGCAGGCGAGCAAGAACGGGCTGCTGTACATCCTCGATCGTGAGACCGGCAAGCCGGTGCACGAGATCAAAGAGATGCCGGCGCCGGAAGACACGCGTCCCGGCGAGCACGGCTGGCCGACGCAGCCGATTCCGTTCACGGCCGCGGGCAAACCGATGGAACCGGTGAGCCCGACATTGCCGATCGACATCTCGGCCGAGCACCTGCAGCGCAACAAAGTCTTCCCGCATTTCACGCCGCCTGGACCGGGCATCATCGTCGCGCCGGGCACGGGCGGCGGCGCCAACTACAGCCCGATGGCGTACAGCCCGCAGACCGGCCTGCTCTACGTGAACGCGATCGATCAGCCGTTCAACGCGGGACCGGGACGCGGCGCGAAAGGCTACTTCTCGGCGTACGACCCCACGACCGGCGAGCTGAAGTGGCGTCAGATCTTCGAAGGCTTCGGGCAGGGCGGCGCGGTCGTGACGGCCGGCGGCGTCGTCTTCGTCGGCGCCGG
>Ga0134123_10001978_pt1 | contig 13402 bp, 14 predicted proteins | sample KB303_FD_96460 | JGI IMG/M metagenome (GOLD analysis project Ga0134123, IMG submission 96460) | Terrestrial soil microbial communities without Nitrogen fertilizer from Kellogg Biological Station, Michigan, USA - KB3-0-3 | ecosystem: Environmental > Terrestrial > Soil > Unclassified ...
GCGAAGATGCCGAGCGCCAGCAGGTTCACGGCGAGCGCTTCGATGAGCGGCACCGGTTCGCCGCTATCGATTCCCTTCGGCACGAACACGCCGCCGACGAAGCCGATCGCGTAGGCGAAGGTGCAGAGGAAGAACACGTAGACGGCCATGCCGTACAGCAACGAAAAGAACGCTCCCAAGGGAGTCTCCTTTAAAGGTCCGGCTTACTTCGCGTGGAAGAAGTAGTAGTCGGCGGTATAGGGGACGCGGGCCTGGGCTCCGGTGCCGCTGCAGTCCCCGGCCGGCGCGACCCCGCCAGCCGTCGCCACGCGCTGGATGCTGGTCACATCGCTGAAGTAGCCGCTTCCGCCCACGGACTTCGTGCCGAGGAGAAGCCAGGGAATTGCGCCGGCGGCCGGCGCATCGGCGCGACTCTTCGTCGTGCCGACGACCTTGCTGCCGTCTCCGCTCGCTTCCCAGGTCGGGCCCGCGAAGTGGCGGCCGACGAGGTTGCCGCTCGAGTCGAACAGCTGCGCCTCGGGTGCGACGAACACCCACTTCTGGTCGCGGCACTGGTAGATCTGTACCCCCTTCGCGCTGATGACCCGCTTCAGCGACTCGCTGCTGGCGGGCCGGAGACTGTCCGGAACCTGCACGAGGTGGTTTTCCGGAGCCGGCGCGGTGCTCGCGCAGCCGGCGAGGAGAAGTACGAGAAGCATTCGTTGCATGGTTTTTCCTCCCTGTTAGAAAAGCGGTGCGCAGGCCGCGGCGATGCGCTGCACGTGCCGGTGGTCGGTACCGCAACAGCCACCGACCACGGCGAGCTTCGGCAGCAGGCTTCGCTTCAGCGCCGCATAGTCCATTCCCAGCTCGACGGGATCGCCGATGTCGAGCTGGCTCGATTCGTTGAGCTCCGCGTGGCTCTTGCGCGACGCATTGGCGCGCAAGCCGCGGATGCGCTGCGTCCAGCCGTCGCCGCGAGCCAGCACCTTGCGGAAATGCTCCGGATGCGCGCAGTTCAGCATGTAGTAAGCGGGGTAGCCGTCGGTCTCCGCGTCGACCCAGTCGATGGCCTCGTTCAGAGGCTGCCCGGTCGGCAGGCGGCCATCGGTCTCGACCGTGAACGAGATCGCCGCCGGCATCGCCGCCTCCTTCGCGGCGAGCGCAACGCCGACCGCCTCCTCCACGTAGTTCATCGTGATCGCGGTGACCATGTCGGCGCCGCTGTCGGCGAAGGTGTCGACCTGCGCGCGGTGATAGCGCTGCGCCTCGCCGGCCGGCATGACGCGGCTCGGGCTGTAGCCGTCGCCGCGCGGGCCGACGCAGCCGCTGATCACCGCGGTCAGCTCACGGCAGCCGCCGCGGATATCCTCGAGCAGCCGGATCGCCTTGCGGTTCGCGGTCGCGAGCTCGAGCCGGCTGTAGCCGAGCTTGTCGCCCCAGTCGGCGCTCGCGCGCCAGGTGGCGCTCTCGAGCACGATCCCGGCGCGGAACTGCGCGGCGATGCGGATGTACTCGTCGTAGTACTTGCGCAGCGCGATCTCGCCGCCCTTGCGCCGGAAGAGGTCGAAGGCGGCGAAATCGGGCAGCTCGATCCCGTCGTTGAAGATCAGCGCGGTCTCGATGCCGCCGTCGGTAATGAAGAGGCCGCCGCCAAGCTGCGGCAGCCCCTTGCGATTGGTCCTCACTACGCGGCCTTCGCTTCCTGTCGTGCCGCGCCCTGCATGGTGCTGGCGAGCAGCCCGTAGGCGGCGGCCCAGGCCTCCCTCACGTCGGGGGTAAAGCGCGCGCCCAGACTTTGCTCGAGAGCCCAAAGCAGCGCCGCCGCGACGGTGGCGTAGTGCTCGTCCTTGACGCCGTAGCCGCCATGGCGGCGGCCGAGGACCTCGACCACCGGCGTCAGCGTCTCGATGCGCTCCAGCCCGTTGACGGCCACGCTCATCATGGCGATCAGCTTGCGCCCCTGCTCGCGCATGTCGCCCTTGAACATCGGCCGTAGCGAGGGATCGAGGACGAAGAGCCGCAGATAGAAAAGCTGCGCGGCCGTTTCGGCCACGGCGAGTACGTCCTTCCAGCTCCCTTGGACGAGAGCGACCTGGCGGGGTGTCATGCGGGTCCCGGAAATTGGAGTCGTTCGGATCGGGTAGCGAAGCTCACCCCGGGGCGAGGAGGAGGGTTGGAGGTGCCCCAGGGTGAGCTCGCTGATCATGCCGGCACGGCGGAGAGAGCGACCCGGCCGGGCCGTGAATGCAGCGTGGTCAGCGCGACCCACGCATCGCTGCCTACTGCCGAGATGACGACGGTCCCGGGGCGGTCGATGCGCAGCCAGTCGCCGGCGCGAAGGAAGTAGTCGCGGGGATCGCGCTCCTGCGTGAGCCACACCTCGCCTTTGGACACCTCGACCACGAGCCCGGCTGGCTTTTCGAGGCGCAGCACGCGGTCCTGCTTCAGCAGCGCGTTCATCAGTACATCCCGATCCGCGCCGCCGCGAGCCGCAGCAACCGCTGCTGCCGCTGCAGCTCCACGCGCTCGGCGAGGTGCGTGTTCCAGGAATCGATGCCGATGTCGCGCAGCGTGCGCGAGTCGAGCCGGGCGAGGATCTCGCGGTCGGCGCGCGCCTGGTGGGCGCGCTTGACCGCTTCGTAGACCTGCCGCGCGCGCGGCAGAGCCATCGCCGCGCCCCTGCGGTGCAACCGGATCCACCATGCCAGCATGTTCCTCATGTGCTGCTCCTTGCTCAGTAGTTCGACGCCGCTCAGACTAGGCGCGCGACGTGTCCGGCGTATTTCCCTCGGGAAACGATTTGTTTCCGGCTTGTATAATCGTTCGCAGAGGGAGCGGTGATGGAAGCGACGAGAGTGCTGGTCGTCGACGACGATCCGGCAATCAGGGAGATGCTGGCCGACTATCTCGCCGATCACGGCTACGTGGTGGCGCAGGCGGGGAGCGGCGAAGCGATGCGCGCCGAGATGGAGCGCGCGCGCCCGGCGGTCGTCCTGCTCGACATCGGCCTGCCCGGCGAGGACGGGCTGACGCTGGCGCGCTTCCTGCGCGAACGCTACGAGGTCGGCATCATCATGGTGACCGGCGCTTCCGACGTGGTCGACCGCGTCGCCGGCCTCGAGGTCGGCGCCGACGATTACATCGCCAAGCCGTTCGACCCGCGCGAGCTGCGTGCCCGGCTGAAGAGCGTGCTGCGCCGCCTCGAGAAAAAAGCGACTTCGAAACCGGACAGCCGCGTCGGCATCGGCAGCTGCTTCCTCGACCTCAAGGCGCGCGCCCTGAGCGACGCCCGGGGCCGCGAGATCCCGATCACGTCGATGGAGTTCGAGCTGCTCAAGGCACTGGTCGAGCACCCGAACCAGGTTCTCTCGCGCGACCAGCTGCTCAGCATGACCCGCAACCGCGAGTGGGAGCCCTTCGACCGCTCGATCGACATCCGCATCACCCGGCTGCGGCGCAAGGTGGAAGACGACCCGGCGCGGCCGCGGGTGATCAAGACGGTGCGCGGCGCGGGCTACATGTTCATCCCCGCCAAGTAACCCCCCGGTTTCAATCGTTTCAGTCGTGTAACAACCCCGCCCCGGCGCAACGCGCGGATTACACTGCGCGCCCATGGACGACAGCCTCAGGCGCGCCGCGCTCGCCGTGTCGGCCGCCGAGGGCGGCGGCGTCTTCGACCGCCTGGCGGGCGACCTGGCCGGCATCCTTGGCGTCGCCATCGGCTTCATCGCGGTTTTCGACAACCCCACCCGCTCGCGCATGCGCATGCTCGCCTTCCACCTCGACGGGCGGCTGCGCAAGCCCTTCACCTACGAGCTAGCCGGCTCGCCCTGCGCTTCGGTGGTCGGGAAGGAATTCCGCTGCGTTGCGTCCGGCGCGCGCCAGGAATTCCCGAACGACGACCTGTTCGCCAAGCTCGGGCTGGAGAGCTATGCCGCGTTCCCGCTGAACGACGCGGCGGGCGCCCCGCTCGGGGTCATCGGCGCGATGGACCGGCGGCCGCTCGCCGAGACGGCCCTGTGCGAGGCGATCCTGAAGATGTTCGCCGTGCGCGTCGCCGCGGAGCTGGAGCACGGCGCGCGCATCCAGTCGGACTTCGCGCTGCGCGCGAGCGAGGACCGCTACCGCGCCATCTTCAACGCCGCCGCCGACTCGATGGTGCTGCGCGACGCCGCTTTCCGCATCGTCGACGTCAATCCGGCCTACGAGGCGATGAGCGGGCGGCGCCGCGAGGAAGCACTCGGGCGGGACATGCTGACCATGAGCCCGCTGGAGATGAACGACGAGGTGCGCGGGCTGCACGAGCGCGCGCTCGCCGGCGAGACCGTGATCTTCGAGTCGCGCGCCCGGCGCAAGAACGGCGAGCGCTTCCACATCGAGACGCGCGGCGTGCCGATCGACTACCAGGGCCGGCCGCACGTGCTGTACGTCGGCCGCGACATGACCGCCCGCTATGCCACGGAGACGGCGCTGCGCGCCAGCGAGGAGCAGTACCGCGCGGTGTTCAACGCCGTGGCCGACGCGCTGGTGCTGCGCGACGCCGATTTCCGCATCGTCGACGTCAACCGCGCCTATGTGACGATCAGCGGCTACTCGCGGGAAGAGGTGATCGGCCTGCAGCGCGTGGTCGCCAACCCCCACGAGAGCGAGGAATGGATCCGCGCCATGCACGCGCGGGCCCTCGCCGGCGAGTCGACGATGATGGAGACGACGCGGGTGTGCAAGGACGGCACCCGCATCGAGGTCGAGCTGCGCGGCGTGCCGATCGGGTTCCGCGGCCAGCCGCACGTGCTCTACATCGGCCGCGACATCAGCCAGCGCAAGCGCTCCGAGGAGACGCTGCGCTCGAGCGAGGAGCAGTACCGCGCGATCTTCAACGCCACCACCGACGCGCTGGTGCTGCGCGACGCCCAGGCGCGGGTCGTGGACGTCAACCCCGCGTTCCTGGCGATGAGCGGCTTCACGCGCGAGGAGGTCATCAGCGAGTCCCGCTGGTTCTTCGCCAAGCCCGAGATGTCGGGGCTGGCGAAGGAGATGCACCGGCGGGTGATCGCCGGCGAATCGGTGCACTTCGAGGTCCAGGGCACGCGCAAGGACGGCGCGAAGCTGCTGGTCGAGATGCATGCCGTGCCGATCATGTACCGCGGCGTGCCGCACGCCCTCGGCATGGCACGCGACATCACGGCACAGAAGCGCGCTGACGAGCAGCGCGCCGGGCTGGAAGCGCAGCTCCGCCAGGCGCAGCGCATGGAGGCGATCGGCCATCTCACCGGCGGCATCGCCCACGACTTCAACAACCTGCTCGCCACCATCATGGGCTACGTCACGCTCGCCGGAGAGCGCGCCGAGACCAGCGGCGACGACAAGCTCGCCCACTACCTCGAGCAATCGCTCGCTTCCTCGCGCCGGGCGCGCGACCTGATCCAGCAGATGCTGACCTTCAGCCGCGGCCAGCGCAGCGCGCCCAAGGCGATGAACCTGGCGGCCGCGGTCGAGGGCTCGCTCACGCTGATGCGCGGCTCCCTGCCGGCGACGCTCGAGATCCGCACCGACATCAACCTCGCCGCCGGCGACGTGCTGCTCGACCCGGTGCAGCTCGACCAGGTCCTGCTCAACCTCGCGATCAACGCCCGCGACGCGGTCGGCGGGCCGGGCGTGCTGCACATCGCGCTGCGCAGCGCCCCCGGCCTCGTCTCCGTCTGCGCGAGCTGCCGGCAGCGCTTCGAGGGCGATTTCGTCGAGCTGGCGGTCTCCGACACCGGGCCGGGCATCGCACCGCAGGTGCTCGAAAGGATGTTCGAGCCCTTCTTCACGACCAAGGACGTGGGGCGCGGCAGCGGCATGGGGCTCGCCACCGTGCATGGCATCGTCCACGAGCACAGCGGCCACATCGTCGTCGAGCGCCGCGAGCCGCGCGGCAGCCGCTTCCGCATCCTGCTGCCGCCGCTCACGGCGGCCTCGGCGCTGGCCCGCCCCGGCTCGCGGTCGGCGTCGGCTGCGGCGGCGAGCGCCAGCGACCGCTCGCTCAAAGGACGCGTGCTGATCGTCGACGACGAGGCGCCGCTCGGCGAGTTCATGCGCGAGCTGCTGGGCGGCTGGGGTATCGATGCCACGGCGATGACCAGTCCCCGCAAGGCGCTGCAGGCGTTCCGCGCGGACATGCGGGCGTACGACCTCGTCATCACCGACCTCGCCATGCCCGGCTCGACCGGATTCGGCCTGGCGCGCGAGCTGCTGGCGCTCCGGCCGGGCCTGCCGGTGATCCTCTATACGGGGCACATCGATCCGATCGCCGAGCGCGAGCTCGAGGCGGCCGGCATCCGCGCCCTGCTGCCCAAGCCCGTCGAGCCCGACAAGCTGCACGGGTTGCTGGCGAGGCTCCTCCCCTAGATCCTCGGGGTGGTGGCGCCGTGGCGGCTGCTGCGGCACGGCAGGCCACGCGGGTCCGCATGATGTACCTTCCACCGGTGTTCGCCGTAGCGATGACGGTCTGGACCCCGCGATGGAACTCGTCTACTTCGTCCTCCTGAACGGACTGGGCCACCTCGCCTTCGTCGGCAGCCGCATGACGACGACGCTGTTCGCGCTCGAGCTCGGCGCATCGCGCTTCACCGTCGGCCTCCTCATGGCGCTGTTCGCGCTGCTGCCGATGCTCCTCTCGGTCAGCGCGGGCCGCCTCATCGACCGCACCGGGCCGCGCCGGCCGCTGCTCTTCGCGCTCGCGATGCTCGCCTGCGCCACCGTGCTGCCTTTCCTCTTCCCCTCCGTCAGCGTGCTCTACGTCTCCACCACGCTGGTCGGCACCTCGTTCATGGTCACGCACATCGCCATGAACAGCGTGTTCGGCGCGCACGGCTCGCCGGAGCAGCGCGCGGTGAACTTCTCCTGGCTCGCGCTGGGCTTCTCGATCTCGAACTCGATCGGCCCGCTGATCGCCGGGTTCGCCATCGACGGACTCGGGCACTCGCAGGCCTTCCTGATCCTCGCCATCTTCCCGGTCGCGGCCTTCGCCCTGCTGCTCCTGCGCAAGCGCCCGCTGCCGCGCCCCGTGCGCCACGGCGCTCCGCTGGCCAACTCGAGCGTGCTGGACCTGCTGCGCATCGCGCCGCTGCGCCGCACCTTCATCGTCAGCGCGACGCTCGCCATGGGCTGGGACCTCTACACCTTCCTCCTGCCGCTCTATGGCGCGTCGCTCGGCCTCGCGGCGACGACCATCGGCATGATCCTCTCCACGTTCGCGCTCGCCACTTTCACCGTGCGGCTCACCATGCCGATCCTCATCAAGCGGCTGAAGCAGTGGGTGGTGATCGCCGCCGCGATGGCCGTCGCGGGCTCGGCCTACCTGGTCCTGCCGCTGGTCGAGGCGGTGCCGCTCCTCATGCTGCTGTCGTTCATCCTCGGCATGGGCCTCGGCTCGGCGCAGCCGATCATCATGTCGCAGCTCTACGAGGCGTCGCCGCCCGGGCGGCAGGGCGAGGCGGTGGGCCTGCGCACTTCGCTCCTCAACGGCAGCCATACCCTGATCCCGCTCGTCTCGGGCGCGATCAGCGCCGCGTTCGGCGTGGCGCCCGCGTTCTGGCTGCTCGCCGCGCTGCTCCTCGGCGGCGGCTGGTACGCGAAACAGCAAGTAAAATGAATTTCATGCGACGCGTCACGCTCAGCCAGTTCCTCGTCTCCCGCCAGCGCGAGAAGCAGCTCATCAACGCCGACCTGCGGCTGCTGATCGAGACCATTGCCCGCGCCTGCAAGGCGATCAGCACGCGGGTGAACAAGGGCGCGCTCGCCGACGGCCTGGGCTCCGCCGGCAAGGAGAACGTCCAGGGAGAAGTGCAGAAGAAGCTCGACGTGCTCTCGAACGAGATCCTGCTCGAGGCGAACGAATGGGGCGGCAACCTCGCCGCGCTGGTCTCGGAGGAGATGGAGGACCCGCGGCCGATTCCCACCCACTACCCGCGCGGCGAGTACCTGCTGCTCTTCGACCCGCTCGACGGCTCGTCGAACATCGACGTCAACATCTCGGTCGGCACCATCTTCTCGATCCTGCGCTGCCCGAAGCTCGCCGACGGCAAGTACTGCGAGCCGGACGAGAAGGCGTTCCTGCAGCCCGGCACCAGCCAGGTGGCGGCCGGCTTTGCGGTCTACGGCCCGACCACGGTGTTCGTGCTGACGGTGGGCGACGGCGTGTACGGCTTCACCCTCGACCGCGAGACCTACACCTTCGTGCAGACGCATCCCGAGATCCGCATCCCCGAGGACACGCAGGAGTTCGCGATCAACACCTCGAACCTGCGCCGCTGGGAGCCGCCGGTGAAGCGCTACATCGACGAATGCCTGGCCGGCAAGGAAGGCCCGCGCGGCAAGGACTTCAACATGCGCTGGGTGGCGTCGATGGTGGCCGACGTGTTCCGCGTGCTGTCGCGCGGCGGCATCTTCATGTACCCGCGCGACTCCAAGAACAAGGAAGGCCGGCTGCGCCTCATGTACGAGGCCAACCCGATGGCGTTCATCGTCGAGCAGGCGGGCGGCGCCGCCACCGACGGCTCGAAGCGCATCCTCGAGCTGCAGCCGAAAGGCCTGCACCAGCGGGTCGCGGTCGTTCTGGGCTCCAGGAATGAAGTGGAGCGAGTGACTTCCTACCACCAGAAATGACAAGGCCGGGGATCTCCCGGCCTTGTGAACTGCCTCGGAAAGCGGTTACTTGAGGAACCGGCTGACGAGCTTGGTCATCTCGAACATCGACACCTGGCTCTTCCCGGAGAACACGGGCTTGAGCTTTTCGTCCGCGTTGATCATGCGCCTGTTCTTCTTGTCCTGGAGGCCGTTGCGCTTGATGTAGCCCCAGATCTTCTTCGTCACTTCGGTGCGCGGCATCGCGCTGGACCCGACTACGGCCGCGAGCGGCCCGGTCGGATTCATCGGCTTCATGAAAGCCGCATTCGGCTTACGCTTCTTGCCTGCCTTCTTCGCCTTCTTCTTCGCCATCTCGGTTTCTCCTCTAAACGGTGTACGTTGTTCGATCCGGAAATTTCCCCGCTGGTCCGCAGCGGAGACGTGAAGATGCCGAATCCAGAGTGGCGTGTCAACGACTTTCCGAGGGGAAAGACGGTGTTTTCCCTCGGAAGTTGTTTTTTGCGACGTAGAATCGCCGCGTGAACATCGCCGAGTTGCGCCAGGAATACATGCGCGCGGGCCTCGCCGAGACGCAAGCGGACCCCGAGCCGCTGCGCCAGTTCGAGCGCTGGTTCGAGGACGCGCTGCGCGCGAAACTGCCGCTGCCGAACGCGATGACGCTGGCCACCGCGAGCGCCGGCGGCGCGCCGACGGCACGCATCGTGCTCCTCAAGGGAATCGACGGCGGCGGCTTCGTCTTCTATACCAATTACCGCAGCCGCAAAGGGCAGGAGATCGAAGCAAAATCCGCAGCCTGCCTGCTTTTCCTCTGGTCCGATCTCGAGCGTCAGGTGCGCATCGAGGGCGAGGTGGAAAAGGTCAGCGCGCGCGACTCGGACGAGTATTTCGTCACGCGCCCGCTGGGCGCGCGCCTCTCCGCCTGGGCCTCCAGCCAGAGCGAGAGCGTGGCCTCGCGGCAGGTGCTGGAAAAGGCGATGGAAGAGGCGCGGCAGCGCCACGGCAACAACCCGCCGCGCCCTCCGCACTGGGGCGGCTACCGCCTGCTGCCGCGGGCGATCGAGTTCTGGCAGGGCCGGGCCGACCGGCTGCACGACCGACTGCTCTACGAGCGCGCCGACGCCGGATGGAAGATCAGGCGGCTCGCACCGTAGCCGGGTTCCTCGAGAGCACCGGCCTCGGTCGGGCCTCGACGATCCGAGCACTGTCGGGGGGCGTCTCCTCGGATATCTGGCGCGTCGATCTCCCGCGCGGGCCGGCCTGCGTGAAGCGCGCCCTGCCCCGCCTGCGCGTCGCGCAACTCTGGGAAGCGCCGGTGGAACGCAACCGGTACGAACGACTCTGGCTGCAGGCCGCAGGCGAAGCAGTGCCGGGGTGCGCTCCCGCCGTGCTGTCGTGGGACGACGAGCAAGGCCTGTTCGCCATGCAGTACCTCGACTACCCGGTCTGGAAAGAGCGCCTGCGCCTCGGCGATGCGGATCCGGCGTTCGCAGAGAAGGTGGGCGCCGCGCTCGCCGGCATCCATGCCGCTACTGCCGGCCGCGAAGACGTCGCCAAGCGCTTTCCGACCGACAAGATCTTCTACGCCATCCGCCTCGAGCCGTACCTGGTGGCGACCGCCGGGAAGCATCCCGATCTTCGCTCCAAGCTCCTCTCTCTTGCTGAAAGGACCGCGAAGCAGAAAAAGGCATTGGTGCACGGCGACGTCAGCCCGAAGAACATCCTGGTAGCGCCGCGCGGACCCGTGTTCCTCGACGCGGAATGCGCCTGGTACGGCGATCCGGCCTTCGACCTCGCCTTCTGCCTGAATCACCTCATCCTGAAGTCGTTCTGGACGCCGAATCCCGCGTTGCAGACGTGTTTTGAATCCTTGAGAGATCACTACCTGGCCGGCGTGACCTGGGAATCGAGCATCGAGGAGCGCGTCGCCACCCTGCTCCCCGGCCTGCTGCTCGCCCGGGTGGACGGCAAGTCGCCGGTCGAGTATCTGGACGAAGAGAAGCGCGAGCAGGTCCGGCAGCTCGCGCGCCGGATGCTGATTGCCGAAGAGAAGAGGCTGCGCTGGCCAAGATCCTCGACGTAAAGGGCCGCAAGGTCTGGGACTCCCGCGGCCGCGCCACGGTCGAGGCCGAGGTCGTGGTCGGCCGCGGCACGACGCCGCTCGCGCGCGGCCGGGCGATCGCGCCCGCGGGCGCTTCCACGGGCTCGGGCGAAGCGAAAGCCATTGACGCCGCCCAGGCAGTGCAGAACATCAACACGCGCATCCGCGACGGCCTGCGAGCGCTCAAGTCCGGCGACCAGGCGGCGATCGATGCGCGCCTCGTCGAGCTCGACGGCACGCCCGACCGCAGCCGGCTTGGCGGCAACGCGATGGTCGCGGTCTCGCTCGCCTGCGCGCAGGCGGACGCGGCGGCGGAGAAGCTGCCGCTGTGGAAGAAGCTCGCGGGCGAGCGACGGGTGGCGCTCCCCGTGCCGCAGATCCAGATCTTCGGCGGCGGCGCCCATGCGCAGGGACGCGTCGACATCCAGGACTTCATGATCGTCTGCATGGGCGCCGGCAGCTTCGCCGAGGCGCTCGAGTGGACGGCGCAGGTCTACGCGGCCGCGGGCGCGCGTCTCGCGAAACGAGGCGCGCTGCAGGGCGTCGCCGACGAAGGCGGCTGGTGGCCGAGCTTCAAGACCAACGAGGAAGCGCTGGCGGAGCTGGTCGGCGCGATCGCCGATGCCCGCCTCGAGCCGGGCGTCGACGTCGGCATCGCTCTCGACGTCGCGGCGACGCAGCTGTATCGCGCCGGCCAGTACCACCTCGCCCTGGAAAAACGAAGCCTGACCGCCGAGCAGCTGCACGCCATGCTGCTGCGCTGGATCGAGCGCTACCCGATCGTCTCGATCGAGGACCCCTTCGCCGAGGACGATCTTCCGGCGTGGCGCGCCTTCACCAAGCTCGCCGGCATCCAGGTGGTGGGCGACGATCTCTTCGTCACCAGCGCCGCCCGCGTCCAGCCGGGCCTCGCCAACACGGTGCTCCTCAAGCCCAACCAGGTCGGCACGGTGACCGAGACGCTCGCCTGCTGGGACGCCGCAAAAGCCGCCGGCTGCAGCGCGATCGTCTCGGCCCGGTCGGGCGAGACCGAGGACACGTCGATCGTGCATCTCGCGGTCGGCTGGGGCGTGCCGCAGCTCAAGGTCGGCAGCTTCGCCCGTTCCGAGCGCATGGCGAAGTGGAACGAGGCGCTGCGCATCGAAGAGGCGCTCGGCGCCAAGGCCCTGCCTTTCCCGGCGCGCAGGATCTTCAAGCAGAAATGAAGGTGGTCTTTCACTTCGACGGTACGGACGAGCTGCGCTCGCGCCTGGGCGACGTGATCCTCTGCCCGGAGAGCGACACGAAGGCGTTTGAGCGGCTGCTGCCCGAGATGGAGGTGCTCTGGCACGTCCTCAAGCCGGTGACGGCCGAGGTGATCGCCCGCGCGCCGAAGCTGAAGCTGATCCAGAAGATCGGCAGCGGCGTGAACACCATCGACCTCGAAGCGGCGAAGAAGCGCGGCATCGCGGTGTGCAACCTGCCCGGCACCAATAGCCGCGCCGTCGCGGAGATGACGCTGCTGCTGATGCTCGCCTGTCTGCGACGCCTTCCCGATCTGCAGAAGTCGCTGAACACCGGCTGGTTCGATGCGTGGCACCTTCAAGACCGTTTCGGCGAGCTTGGCGGGCGCACGGTCGGCCTCGTCGGCTACGGCGCGGTGCCGAAGATCCTGCATCCGGTCCTGGAAGCGCTGGGTGCGAGGGTGCTCTTCTGGTCGCGTTCCCGAAAGAACAGAGAGCTGCCTGACCTGCTCTCGCAGTCGGACATCGTTTCGCTGCACCTGCCGCTTGCGCCCGACACTCAGCGGCTGATCGACCCGCGGCGCCTGAAGCGCGGCGCCATCCTCGTGAATACGGCGCGCGGCGGTCTCGTGCAGGAGGAGTTCTTGTCCGAATGTCTCGAATCGGGCCACCTGGCAGCCGCAGGGCTCGATGTTTTCGCCACCGAGCCGCTGGAAAGCGGCAGTCCGCTCCTAGCACTCCCTAGTGTGATTTGTACACCGCACGTGGCCTGGCTCACGCAAGAAACCCTGGAGCGAAGCGTCGAAGTCGCGCGCGCGAATGTCCAACGGCTGAAATCCGGCGCCATTCTTCTACATCGTGTGATCTGAAGCGGTTACGATGTCGTCAGTTTCCCGCAGGCCTTCCGCCAGATGGCTCCACGAGAACACTCAACCGCACTTGAATTGCCGAAAGTTCCGACCGGCATCGATGGCCTCGACCAGGTCACGCGTGGCGGGCTGCCCAAGGGCCGGCCGACACTGGTGTGCGGCGCCGCCGGCTGCGGCAAGACGCTCATGGCGATGGAATTCCTGGTGCGCGGTGCGACGCAATTCGGCGAGCCAGGCGTGTTCATCACCTTTGAGGAGAGCCCCGAGGAACTGGCGGCGAACGTGCGCTCGCTCGGCTTCGACCTCGACCGCCTGGTCGCGGAGGAGAAGATCGCCGTCGACTTCGTCCGTGTCGAGCCCAGCGAGATCATCGAGAACGGCTCGTACGACCTCGAGGGCCTGTTCCTGCGGCTAGGCTTCGCCATCGACTCGGTTGGCGCGAAGCGCATCGTCCTCGACACCATCGAATCGCTGTTCGGCGGATTCACCAACCAGGCGCTGCTGCGCTCCGAGCTGCGGCGCCTGTTCCGCTGGCTGAAGGACCGTGGCGTCACCGCGGTCATCACCGGCGAGCGCGGCGATGGGGCGCTCACGCGCCA
>Ga0134123_10001980_pt1 | contig 13399 bp, 10 predicted proteins | sample KB303_FD_96460 | JGI IMG/M metagenome (GOLD analysis project Ga0134123, IMG submission 96460) | Terrestrial soil microbial communities without Nitrogen fertilizer from Kellogg Biological Station, Michigan, USA - KB3-0-3 | ecosystem: Environmental > Terrestrial > Soil > Unclassified ...
AGGGGGAAGCCCGCCCATCCCGAGAGCCCAAATCGATCGGGCGGCAGCGCACACGCTATCCTTCCCCTCCATGTACCCCCTGGAGCCTTCGCCCGCCGAGATGCGCCGCCTGGTCGAGGAGGCCCTGGAGCGCATCGTCGAGCACATCGAATCGCTGCCGGATCAGCCTGCGTCGCGCGTGCGCGGCGCCGTGAAGCTCGCGCGGACCCTCGCCGAGCCGCTCCCCGAAGAGGGGACGCCGTATCGCAAGCTCCTCGACCTCCTCTTCCGCCGGGCGGTCCCCGCGTCGCTCAACACCGCCGGTCCGGGCTACCTGGCCTACATTCCGGGAGGCGGCCTCTTCCATTCCGCGGTCGCCGATCTGATCGCCGGCGCGGTCAACCGCTACACCGGGATCTCCGCCGCGGCGCCGGCCCTGGTCCAGCTCGAGGCCAACGTCCTCGACTGGCTGCGGCAGATCGCCGGCTTCCCGCCCGAGACCCGCGGCCTTCTGACCAGCGGCGGCTCGATCTCCACCCTGATCGCCCTGGTGACCGCGCGGCGGGAGCGGCTGCCGGAGGATTTCCTCAAAGGTACGCTCTACGTTTCGGACCAGACCCACCACTCGGTGGCGAAGAGCGCCATCCTCGCCGGCTTCCCCCCAGCCAACGTCCGGGAGGTGCCGTCCGACGAGCGCTTCCGCATCCGTCTGGACGCGCTGGAGGAGCGGATCACCGAGGATCGCCGGAGCGGCTTCACGCCCTTCCTGGTGGTGGGCAACGCGGGGACGACCAACACCGGAGCCGTCGATCCCCTCTCCGGGCTCGCCGAGACCGCGCGCCGGCACGGGCTCTGGTTCCACGTCGACGGCGCCTACGGCGGCTTCTTCCGGCTGACCGACGAGGGGCGGACGATCCTCCGCGGCCTGGAGCTGGCCGACTCGCTGGTCCTCGATCCGCACAAGAGCCTCTTCCTGCCCTATGGGACCGGGGCGCTCCTGGTGCGCGACGGCGCCGCCCTGCGCCGCACGCACACCGCGGAAGCGGATTACCTGCCGGCCGTCCCGGACGATCCGACCGTGCTGGATTTCGCGGAGATGGGACCCGAGCTGACCCGCCCCTACCGCGGCCTGCGCCTCTGGCTGCCGATCAAGCTCCTCGGCATCGCGCCGTTCCGCGACGCGTTGCAGGAGAAGCTGGATCTGACCCGCGAGGCCGCGGACGAGGTGCGCCGGATGCCCGGCATCGAAATGGTCGCCGAGCCGGAGCTGTCGCTCTTCGCCTTCCGTCAGGTGCGGCCGGGGCTCGACGGCCCGGCGCTCGACCGGCTGAACGTGGATTTCCTGAAGCGGATCAACGGGCGGAAGAGGGTCTTCCTGACCGGAACGCGCCTGAGCGGGCGCTTCGTCCTGCGGATGTGCGTGCTGTCCTTCAGGACTCACCGGGATCGGGTGGCAATGGCGGTGGAGGACGTCCGGGAGAGTCTCGCCCCCTGAGCCCTCACCCCCGGCCCCTCTCCCACAAGTGGGAGAGGGGAGCAAAGCGAAGAGATATCAACTCGGGGGTGAGAGGGGGGCTGTTCACCCCTCTCCCGCTCGCGGGAGAGGGGCCGGGGGTGAGGGTCTACCCCTGCGGCGGCTTCTGCTCGGTCTGCGGCTTCTGCTCGCCCTCGGTCGCGGGCGTCGCCGCGGGCTCGCCCTCGGGCACCGGGGCGGCGGGGGCGGGCTCGGTCTTGAGGACCTCGACCTCGAAGATCAGCAGCGAGTTCGGACCGATGTCCGGGCCCGCGCCGGATTCGCCGTAGGCCAGCGCCGGCGGAATGAAGAGCTTGGCTTTCGAGCCGACCTTCATCAGCTGGAGCGCCTCGACCCATCCCGGAATCACCTGGCCCACCACGAAGGTGGCCGGCTGGTTGCGGTCATAGGAGCTGTCGAAGACCTTTCCGTCGATCAGCATGCCCTTGTAGTTCACGGTGACCTGGTCGGTCGGTTTCGGGGTGGCGCCGGTCCCCTCCTGCAGGATCTGGTACTGCAGCCCGCTGGCCGTGGTGACCACGCCCTGCTTGCCCTTGTTGGCCGCCAGGAACTCGTCCGCTTCCTTCTTGTTCTTTTCGCCGACGGCCTGCATCTTCGCCTGCTGCTTGGCCATCATCTGCTGCTGGAACTCCGTCATGGCCGCCTGGATCTCCTCGGCGGTGAGGAGCCCCTGCGCGCCGCCGAGACCGTCTCGCAGTCCCTTGATGATCAGGTCGGCGCTGACCGGGATCTCCTGCTGCTTGAGGTTGGAGCCCAGGTTGAAGCCGATGATGTAGCTGGCCTTGTCTTCCAGGGACTGGGGCTTGTCGCCGGGGGCCGCCTGGGCCGGGGCCGGCGTCTGGGCCGGCTGCTGCGCGCCCGTCTGCTCGTCCGCGCGAGCCGCGACAGTCGCCGTGACGAGCAGCAGGGCGGCCAGGGAGGTGAGCTTCTTCATGTGTCTTTCTCCGAAAAGGGTGGGTGTCCGTGCGCGGGGGCAGCGCGTCGGCCACCGCGACCGCGGGATTCTACCGTTTAAGGGGGAAAACGGGGGCGGAAATTCCATCTTCCCCTAGAATGAGGCTCCCAGCATGGCCCTCTACACCGACCGCATCCTCCCCCACCTCGTCCACTGGACCCTGCGGGGCGAAACCTTCCGCAAGCTCCGCCAGGAGTGCGTCCAGGGGCTCGCCGGCACGGTCCTGGAGGTCGGCTTCGGCTCAGGGCTGAACCTCCCGTGGTATCCCCGCGAGGTCACGAAGCTCTGGTTCATCGAGCCCTCCAGGGAAGCGCAACGCATGGCGCGAGAGGCCATCGAGGCCGCCCCGTTCCCCGTCGAGCTCCTCGGTGGTCCTCTTGGAGTTGGGGCGGAGGCCATCCCCCTGCCGGACGGATCAGTCGACGCCGCCGTCTCCACCTGGACGCTCTGCACCATTCCCGGCGTCGAACGGGCGCTCACGGAGATGCGAAGGGTGCTCCGCCCCGGCGCCCCCTTCCGCTTCATCGAGCACGGCCGGTCCCCGGACGCCCGCGTCGCCCGCTGGCAGGACCGCCTGACGCCCCTTCAGAAGCGGCTCGCCGGCGGCTGCCATCTGAACCGCCCCATCGACCGACTGATCGAGGAGGCCGGCTTCCGGCTGGAGCGGATCGACCGGTTCTACGTCCCGGGGCCGAAGATCGGGACGTATCTGTATGCCGGGGTGGCCGTGCCGTGACTCAGATCGCCAGGTCCGCCGGCACCTTCAGCCGCCTCGCCTCGGCGTAGGGGAAGAAGTCGATCAGCTCGCCACTGCGGTTGCGCTCCTGCATGCCCCGCCAGTACGCGGGATCGAACAGGTTTCCGTGCTCGCGCAGGAAGACCTCGCGCAGGTGGCCGTCGAAGCCCAGAAAACGTTGCAGCTCTTCCGGGAAGACGTCCCCCTCGGCCACCGTATACCAGGGCTCGGCCGACATCTCGTCCAGCTCGTCGTGGGCCGACGGGATGCGCCGGAACTGGCAGTCGACCAGGGGTGAGAACTCGTCATAGTCGTAGAACACCACCCGCCCGTGGCGGGTGACACCGAAGTTCTTGAGCAGGATGTCTCCCGGAAAGATGTTGGCCGCCGCCAGCTCCTCCAGACAGCGCCCCCAATCGAGCACCGCCGCCTCGGCCTGCTCGGAGGGAGACTGGCGGAGGAAGATGTCGAGCGGCGTCACCCGGCGCTGCACGTACAGGTGGCTGACGATCACGTCGTCCCCCTCGACCGAGACCGTCGCCGCGGCGAGCCGCAGGAGCTCGTCGAGAAGCGCGGGATCGAAACGGGCGCGCGGGAACGTCAGGTGCTCGAACTCCTGGAAGTCGATCAGCCGGCCCACCCGGTCGTGCTGGAGCACCTGGCGGTACTTCTCCATCACCCTCTCCCGCGTCGTCTCCTTCTGAGGAGGAAAGCGGTCGCGGATCACCTTGAACACGAACTCGTAGGACGGCAGGGTGAACACCTCCATGACCAGGCCGCGCTTGCCCGGCGCCACCACGAACCGGTCGTCCGACGCGGCGATCTGGGCCACGAGATCGCGGTAGAACTCGGTCTTGCCGTGATTGCCGTAGCCGAGGGAGAGGTACAGCTCGGAGATCCGCTTGCGCGGCAGGATCGAGCGCAGGAAGCCGATGACCTCCCGCGGGCTCTCCACCTCGGCATGGAAGTACCAGCGGGCGAAGCTGAACACGATGCTCGCCTCGGCCTCGGTGGTGAGCACGGCGTCCACCGACAGGCCGTCCTCGCCGTTGACCAACGCCAGGATCACCGGCACCACCCGCCTCTCTCCCCGAGCCCGGCCGATCACGTACGCTCCCTTGTTGCGGAAGAAGACCGGGCGCAGAACGTCGAGCGCCACGATCTCCGACCCGCTGAGCGTCTCCCGGAGGCCGGCGGCGATGCGGGCCGCCGCCTCGCGGGCATCCGCCTCGAGATCGCGGAAGGGGACGCGGAACCCGGCGTCCTCCAGCACTCGGCGAACCACCAGCGGGTCCACCGAGCGCACCGCGTACATGCGGGCGCTCGCCATCTCCCAACCGCGGTACGGCAGGGGGACGTCGTCCGCCACGAAGTCGATCGACGGATCGACCCCGACGTGGGTGAACACCTTGCGCGTCAGCGAGTTGAAGAAGGTCAGGGCGAGCTCGTAGTCGTTGCGCCCGAGGATCGCCCGCTGGTAGGCCTCCTTGAGAGCTCCCCACACGGCGCGCTCGGTCAGGCGGTCCCCGAGCTGCTCGCGCAGCGCGTCGACGGTGCGCTGGATGCTCCGTCCGTGGAGACCCAGCCGGTCCACCGTGTCCTGCCGGACGCCGATCCAGTCGCACCGCTCGAACCGCTGCCGCACCCGGTGCGTCACCGCGCGCACGCGCCGATGGAAGCCGTCGAACGCCTGGAGGATGGTATCGGCCTCGCCGGCCGCTGCGGTGGGAAGGTCCATCAGTCGACTCTCACCATCAGCTCCTCCGCCAGCTTCCGGAAGCCCTCCACCCATGGTTTCGCCCCGGCGTCCCCCTCCTCCGCCTGCCGCTGGAGGACCGGGAGGAGGGTCCGCCGCATCTCGTAGACGCGATTCTGCGCCCGCCAGAGATCGATGGCGAACGGGGTGGAGCGGGCCAGCGCCACCACCGACTCGACCCGGCGCAGCAGGTCGGGGTCCTCCGGACGCTCGCCCAGCCGTTCCAGCAATCCCTCCAGGGCGCGCTCCAGCGCATAGCCCAGGCCCCTGGTGTCGAGGGTCACGCCGAGCGCGCGCGCCTCGTCGAGCAGCCGCTGCACGTCCTCCGGATCGGACGAGAGGTCTTCCACGGAGCGCCGCAGGTCGACGTTGAGCACCAGCTCCGCCGCGGCGCGGAACGCGTTCGGCAGAGGGGTCCCCAATGTGTTCAGGAAACGCATGAGAGGAGCGTGATGGAGATAGACGCTCCGCAGCTCGTCCTCCACCTCGCCCAGGGTCGACGCCAGGATGAGATCGAGGATGCGACGCTGCTCGTCGCGGAACAGCGAGCCGAGCGACAGCGAGACGTCGCCGAAATAGCGGTCCAGCAGCCGGATGACCTGGGCGAGGTCGCCTTGCTCGAAGGCGCCGCCGATCTCGGCGATGAACCGCTCGTGCGCCTCCTGGCTCACATAGGGCTTCACTCCCGCGTTCAGATTGTGATCGCCGAAGTGCAGAACTCCATAGGCGAGGAGAGCCGACTCGCCGGTCCGCTCGGAGGTGACGCCGACCCGCCCGGCGCTCAGCCGCATCCGGCCGGCACGCCACGACCGGCCGTTCTGCCGCTCCACCTCGTAGCAGTAGACCGGAGCCGGATTCGGATAGTCCTGGAAGAGAGAGGTCACGGCATAGTGGGCCACCACCTGCGGCAGGTCCACCATCGACGGCTTGACGTGCCGCTTGAAGAGATCGCGCCCGGTGCCGTCCTTCGGCACGTTGCTCTTCACCGTCTCGAGCCGCCGCAGGAGCTGCGCCTCGGTCGATTCGTGGAAGAGCTGCTCGGCGATCTGCACCGCCCGGCCGGCGTAGCGCAGCACCTGGATCGTCTCGATCCCGGCAAGGTCATTGAAGAACCAGCCGCAGCTCGTGTACATGAGCAGGGCCTGGCGCTGCATCTCCAACAGCTTGAGCGCCCGCACGCGCTCCAGCCCTTCCGGCTGCCGCCCGGCATGGCGCTCGAAGAAAGCGGCCAGGTTCTCCGGCGAGCGGTTGAGGAGCACGAAGACGTAGTCGTCGCGGGCCGCCCACGGGTCGGTGAAGATCTTCCCTGCCTCCTTCTCGAACCGGGGGGCCAGCTCGTCGCGCAGCCAGTCGAGAGCGAGGCGCAGCGGAGCCCGCCAGGCCTGATTCCAGCCCGGCTGGCCGCCGGACTGGCAGCCGCAATCCTCTCTCCAACGGTCGATTCCGTGAGCGCAGCTCCACGACGTGTTCTCGTGGATCTCCACCTCCTGCTCGGGCGGATGGGCCTCCAGGAGCTCGCCGTAGTTGGTCAGCCGCGCCAGCCCGCGCGATTCGATGTGATGGATGGCATACGAGAGCGCCATCTCGCCGTAGCGATGGTGATGCCCAAAGGTCTCGCCGTCGGTCGCGATGTGCGCCAGGCGCGGCCGGTCCGGCTCTCCCTGCACAGTCGACAGGAGCCGCTCGGCGAAGCGCTCGCCCGACGAGAGGAGCCCGTCGAACGCCACCTCCTGCGACGTCGCTCCGTCGTAGAAGAAGACCGCGATCGTCCGGCCGGAAGGGAGAAGGACCTCGTACGGTACGGTCGTGTCGATCCCGCCGCCGGAGACGTCCCGCCATTCGGATTTTTCCCCTTTGGGACGGACCCGCCAGGCCTGATGCGGCGCGAGGATGGTGAAACGGATGCCCGCCTCGGCGAGCAGATCGAGGCTCTCCAGGTCCACCGCCGCCTCGGGCAGCCACGCGCCCCGGGGGGGACGTCCGAAGCGGTGCTCGAAGTCGCGTACCCCCCAGAGGATCTGGGTCTGCTTGTCGCGCCGGCTCGACAGCGGCAGGATCGTGTGGTTGTACGGCTGCATCAGGGCCGAGCCGTGGCCGGAGAAGCGGTCCCGGCTCTCGCGGTCGGCGTCCAAAACCGCGCGGTAGATCTCCGGGTGCTGAGCCTCCAGCCAGGCGAGAAGAGTGGGCCCGAAGTCGAAGCTGATCTGGCTGTAGTTATTGACGATCCGCTCGATGCGACGCTCGCCGTCGAGGATGCGCGAGGCGGCGTTCGGCCCATAGCATTCGGCGGTGACCCGCTCGTTCCAATCGTGGTAGGGATAGGCCGAGTCCTGGACCTCGATGGCTTCAAGCCACGGGTTCTCCCGCGGCGGTTGGTAAAAATGGCCGTGGATACAGAGGTAGCGATTCATGGGAGGGGGAGATTCTAACCCCGGGCATTGCCGACGCCCAGCGGCCCCCCCGGCCCCTCCGGGTGCGTGCCGCGTCCGATCAGACCCGCTCCAGCACCGCCACGGACCGCGGAGCCACCAGAATCTCGCCCCCCTTCTCCACGCTCTCCGGAATCCGCCCGCCCGGCCCGCCCCAGCGCTCATCGGCCGAGTCGAGGACCTTGAGCCAGTTCCCCTCGGCGATTGGAAGGCGCGCCGGCTCGCTCCCTTCTTCTGCGAAGCTCAGGACGACCAGGATCTCGTTGACCACCGCCGGACCGGGCTCCACCCGCCGGATCAGGAGCACGTTCCGGTCCTCCAGCGGCGTCGCCGTGACCGAGTCCTTGGCGAGGTGCGCCAGGGCGGGGAGGCTTCTCCGGAGGTGCAGGAGCTTGCGGTAGAAGTCTTCCAGGACGCGGTGCTTCCCTTCTCCGCGGAGCGACCCATCGAGCCGCGAGCGCTCGAAGGTCTCGACCGCCTGCGGATCGGGCGCCTCCCCCTGCCAGTGGAAACCGGAGAATTCTTCCGTGCGCCCCTTGCGGACCGCCTCGACGAGCTTCTCGTCCGAGTGGCTGACGAAATAGAGGAAGGGCGCCGGCTCGCCGTACTCCTCTCCCATGAACAGGAGCGGCAGGAAGGGCGAGAGGATCACCGCGCCGGCCGCCAGCTTCAGGCTCTCGAACGAGACGAGCCCGGTCAGCCGCTCCCCCTGCAGGCGATTGCCGGTCTGATCGTGGTTCTGCGCCGCGACCACGTGCCGCCAGGCTTCGACCTCGTCCGCGGGCACGCCGTGCCGGCGCTTGCGGAACGCCGAATGCTGCCCGGTGTAGACGAAGCCTCCCTCCATCGCCTTCGCCATCTGGGCGAGAGAGCCGAAGTCCTGGTAATACCCCGACCGCTCGCCGGTCAGCAGGACGTGCAGGGAGTGATGGAAGTCGTCCGTCCACTGCGCATCGAGACCGCAGCCTCCCCGGTCCGGCGGACGCAGGAAGAGGAGGGTGTTCAGATCGCTCTCCGGAAACGTGTAGAGCGGCCGCCCCAGCCGGTCGGACAGCTCGCGCACCGCGGCGCCCAGCTCCTGCAGGAACGGCCGCTCCGAGGCATCGGCGATGGCGTGGACCGCGTCGAGGCGGAGGCCGTCGAAGTGGTGCTCGGCGAGCCAGTGGAGGGCGTTCTCGATGAACCAGGCGCGCACCGGATCGCAATCCGGTCCGTCGTAGTTGAGGGCGAGCCCCCAGGGGGTCTTGTAGCGCGCCGTGAAGTAGGGGCCGTACTCGGAGAGGTAGTTCCCCTCGGGGCCGAGATGGTTGTAGACCACGTCGAGCACCGCCGCGAGCCCGCGCTCGTGGCAGGCGTCGACCAGGCGCTTCAATCCTTCCGGTCCGCCGTAGGAATTCTGGACCGCGAACGGCAGCGCGCCGTCGTATCCCCAGTTCCGGGAGCCGGGGAACTGGGCGACCGGCATGATCTCGATCGCGGTCACGCCGAGATCGCGCAGGCGGTCGAGATGAGGGATGACCGCCTCGAAGCTCCCTTCGGGCGTGAAGGTGCCGACGTGGATCTCGTAGAAGACGAACGCGGGCAGCGGCAGACCCTGCCAGTCCGCGTCGGTCCACGCGAAGCTGCGGTCGATCACCATGGAGGGTCCATGCACGCCCTCGGGCTGGAACCGGGAGGCCGGATCGGGAAGCCCCTCCTTCCCGTCGAGGCGGATCACGTAGTAATCCCCTGGCCCGACGCCCTGCGCTTCGGCCGCGAAGTAGCCATCGCCCTCGGGCTCCAGCGAGAGGCACCGCGACTGCGGCCCCTGGACCTCCACCTCCACGCGCTCGGCCGCCGGCGCCCAGACGCGGAAACGGCACCGGCCGTTCCCCAGGTCGATGGCGCCCAGGGTCGGTTCCCAGACAGATGCGGACAAGGACGGGACGGGGTCGGTCATGGTTTCCGAGACGACTTCAGACAACATACTGCATCTCCCACCGGAAAAAGAACAGCTCACCCCCTCTGGGGGTGAGGGTCTTTTCATTGCGGGATACGTGCCAGGGGCTGACGGCCGTCAGTGACTCACGGCGGCGGCTTCACCGGCGATCTGGAGACTCTTGATGCGCTTCAGCTCGGCGGCTTCGGCGCGGCTGGCGTGATACAGATCCCAGCGAAGCTGGAGGTTCAGCCAGAAGGCGGCGGAGGTGCCGAAGAACTTGGCGAGCCGGAGCGCCGTGCTCGGGGTCACTCCCCGCTTCCGGTTCACGAGCTCGTTGACACGCTGGTAGGGAACGTGGATGGCTTCGGCCAGGTCTCTCTGGGAGAGAGACATCGGCTTGAGAAACTCCTCCAGGAGCATCTCTCCGGGGTGGGTGGGCTCGCGGTGGATGGGAACTCGAACCATAGGTGCCTCTAGTGCTTCACAACTCGTCAATGATAATCCACGATTTCAACATCGTGCGGCTCGTCCTCGGTCCAGACGAAGCAGATCCTGTACTGGTCGTTGACCCGGATGCTGTGTTGGCCCTCGCGGTCGCCGGAGAGAGCCTCCAGGCGATTACTGGGAGGGGTCCGGAGATCATCAAGGCCCTCGGCGGAATCGAGCTGGTCGAGCTTGCGAAGGGCCACGGACCAGAGGCTCTGGGGGCAACTGCGGCGGGCTTCTTTGGTGTTGCTGCCATAGAAAATATCCTCTGCGCCCTGGTCCTTGAACGAGCGGATCACGATGACATGGTAGCACGGATGGTATGCTATGGGGAACGCCCCTTGTCGCAAACCCCCGACCATCCACCCTCCGGCAGCCTGTATAATCTCTCGTCATGGCCACGAATCTCCTCGACACGGAAACCTTGGCGGCCCAGTTGGCCGAGTTCCTCGCGGCTCGTGCCGAGGAGGAGGGGATCGTCGCCGCTTGGCTGTTCGGGAGCGTCGCCCGGGGGACCGCCCGACCGGACAGCGATGTGGATATCGGAATCCTCTACCAAGAAGATCCGCCCCGGACGCTCGCGGGGATCGGGAAGGTTCACAACCTTGAGGAAGAGTTGACCGAGGTCACCGACCTCCCCATCCAGGTCGTCAATCTGAACCACGCTCCGGTGGACCTGATCATCCGAGTGCTCCGGGACGGCAAGCTGTTGGTGGGCCACGACTCCCTCCAACGCGTCGACTTCGAGGTGCGATCGCGCAACAAGTTCTGGGATCTCGAGCCCTACCTCCGCCTCTATCGAGGGCAGATCGGCAGGCGCCCATGATCGACACAGAGCTTGTCCGCAAGAAGCTCGCCGTGATCGAGAGCTGCGTGCAGGAATTGCAGACTCTGGGGCGGCCGTCAGAAATCCAGACCGATCTCCGGGAACTGCGGTTCGAAGCCTACACGCTGCAGATCTCGATCCAGGCAGCCTTGGACATCGCGGCGCATGTCGTTTCGGGCGAGCGCATGGGGGAGCCGCGCACGAATCGCCAGCTCTTCGAGCTCCTGGTTCGCAACGGCTGGCTTCCCGAAGAGCTCGCCGCCTCGCTCAATGGAATGGTGGGTTTCCGGAACATCATCGTACATGGCTATGAGATCGTCGACCCCGCCGTAGTCGCAGAAATTACGCTCCATCACCTCGACGACCTCCTTATTTTCGTCGAGGCGATCCGGAAAAGATTGGAGCCGTCGTGAATCACCTGAACACACAGGTAGGACGCTACACGGCTCGGCTTGTGAGCGGCTTTAGCGAGCAGCCTTGCCGCGTCGAGGACGACCGAGAATCGGATCATGCAGATCGGTCCGCTGGATCTTCCAGATGAGTTGCTGACGGCTCTCGAGGAGAAGCGGCTCGTGATCTTCGCGGGAGCCGGAGTCTCGATGCCTCCACCGTCCAGCCTGCCGAACTTTCAGCGCCTGGTAGAAGGCGTGCTTGGCCGCCCCCTCAAGGAGGACGAAGAGGGTCAGTTGGACCGCGTGCTGGGTCGCGCGAAGGAGGCTGGGATTCCAGTGCATCGGCTGGTTGCGGAACGCCTCTCTGCCCCGACCTCTCGCTTCAACTTCCTGCACGAGAATTTGGTCGCGCTGTTTGGCGCCGCTGCCAATGTACGGATCGTCACGACTAACTTCGACCTGCATTTCAAAGGAGCGATTGAAGCTGCTCCTGGCCTCAGCGGCGTAAAGATCTACACTGCCCCGGCCCTGCCAGTGGGTTCTTCGTTCACTGGGCTGGTTCACCCCCATGGTGTATTGGGAGGGGATCCCGAGGATTTGGTGCTTACGGACGCGGACTTCGGCCGAGCCTATCTCACAAAAGGCTGGGCCGCCCGCTTCGTGCTAGAACTCTTCCAAGAGTACACGGTGCTCTTTGTGGGCTACAGCTACGGCGACACGGTGATGAGCTATCTCACCCGTGGCCTTGCCCCCACGTTCGGCCGCCAGCGCTTCGCGCTCACCGAGGCTGGCCAGCGAGAGAAATGGCAGCTTCTTGGCATCCACCCCATCGACTACGACCCGGCAGACGATCACCGAGCGCTAGCCGGGGGTCTCAGACAGTGGGCGAGCTACGAACGCCGCGGCTTTCTCGACTGGAGTCAAAGGTTGCCCGCACTTGTGAGCCGAGACGCTCGGGCGCTTGCACCCGACGAGCAGGGCGAACTCGAGTTTTGCCTCAAGAATCCCAAACGGGCGAAGCTCTTCTATCAGCATGCAAAGGATCCGAGCTGGCTCGAATGGGCGAAGGAGCGGGGTTGGCTTCAGTCGCTCTTCTCTTTCGAGGGAAATCAGGAGTCTCTGTGGGACCTCGCCCTTTGGTTCACCGATGATCCCCTCGGTCTGCGCGGTAAGGTGGCGTTGCAGATCGCCTTGAAACCGACTCGCCCTGTAGGCCGGGCTCTCGCAGCCTTGGTCTCCCAGCAGGTTCATAGCGCCCTCGCAAACCACAAAATTGTTGAAGGACCTCACGTTCAGAGAGTCGCTGCATGGGCAACACTCCTGATCGAGCGTACAGCGCCCAATAGCCCAACCCCCCGTATGGCTTATTGGCTAGATTACCTCTCTCCACCGGATTACCCACAGCTCGTGGTCCAGATTTTGGCTTACCTCATACACTGCCGGCCAATCTTTCAAGAAGGCCTCGCCTGGGGTAGAGACAGTGAGTTGGACCTCCGCCTGGAGATGTCAAGCTCTGCTGATGACCTCAGGCACCGCTGGCCTAAGCTACGCGACCACATTGATGTTCTGGCCTGGCCGCTGGTTCCGGTAATCACCGATGTCTTCGAGACGAGGTGGCGATGGCAGGTGACCCTGAAGGGCTCCACGCCCCAAAGCGATCCCTGAGGCTGGGAACGATCCTGGGTGGAGCGGCCGCCGGACGAAAGCAGTTTGCGTACTTCCCGCCCTGGCCGAGTGGGCGGGCTGCTACTCGACATTGGCAAGGATGTGCTTAATGAACTCCTGGCATGTGTTCCCGAGAAAGGCGCCGCCGTGATCGAGCAGTGGCTTTCTTCGACGGCGCCGCAGCTCGTGTTGCTCGGCCTCTACGGCTTGGCGAAGTCCACACACTGGAAGCCTACCCATAAACTCGAGAGACTCTTGGCCCAGCATCTGCCCGCCAGGTTGCCCTTCAAAATCGAGGTCTTCCGGGTTCTCCGAGAGTCTTACCTCCAGCTCAATCCTCGTCAACGCGAGCGATTCATCAAGCGTGCAGAGCGGTTATACCGCCAGATAATCGACGAGCGCGAAGAGGAGTCGAATCGCCACCGAAGCGCGGCCTGTGAGTGGTTCAACGTCCTCATCTGGTTAGAGCGGACTGCGCCAGGTGATCCTCTGCTCGAAAGTGCTATTGCGACCGTCCATCAGAGTTACCCGGAGTTTCAGCCCCTAGACCACCCGGAGCTAGAAGGGCAAACCGAGGTGGGCTGGATCCGACCGGAAAGCGCTCTCGCGAGCGAAGAGATCGCAAGCCTCTCTCTACTTCAATGGCTCGAAGAGCTTGAAGCTTCTAAAGAGAGAGGGCAGCAGAAGTTCGATTTCACAGATCAGGTCGAGGGCTTTCTG
>Ga0134123_10001981_pt1 | contig 13397 bp, 11 predicted proteins | sample KB303_FD_96460 | JGI IMG/M metagenome (GOLD analysis project Ga0134123, IMG submission 96460) | Terrestrial soil microbial communities without Nitrogen fertilizer from Kellogg Biological Station, Michigan, USA - KB3-0-3 | ecosystem: Environmental > Terrestrial > Soil > Unclassified ...
CCGAGCTTCCTCTTCTTCACCGGCGACGCGCAGATGCCGTTCTCGACGCGCGCGGTCGGCGTGTTCCTGCTGCCGGCGGCCGTGCTGATGATCGCCGGGATCTGTTACGCAATCCGGCGTCCGTCCCCGGCGCACCTGCTCGTCCTCCTCGGTTTCTTCTGCGCGCCCCTCGCGGCCGTGCTCGTGCCCGAGAACAGCGAGATCATCCGCGCCGCAGCGATGCTGCCGTTCGGCGTCCTGCTGGCCGCGATGGGCGTCGAAGCGTTCTGGCAATGGGGACGAGTCGATCGCGCGAGCGCGATCCTGATGCCCGCCGGCGTCGCGATGCTGGCGGGCGGCCTCGCGTACGCAGGCTGGACCCTCGCGACGAGGCACCACCTGACGGCCTCGACGGGGCCGCTGATTCTCGCCGGCGCCGCGCTGTGCGTGATCGCGTTTGCGTCGGACGCGATCAGCGTGACGAAGATTGCCGCCGTGCTCCTGCTGCTCGCGATGCCCGTGCAGTTCGCCGGCTTCGCCCGCGACTATTTCGGCGACTATCGCCGGCGCTCCAGCAACTGGCTGGACGGCAACATCCGCGGAGCCCTCGTCGATCTCATCGAGCGCGAGGCGCGCGATCACGCGCCGTTCATCTACTTCTCGCAGCTTCGCTCGACCGCCGGGCTGGCCGACACGCGAAACCGGTGGATGGAGACGTACTGGACGTTCTATCTGACGAAAGAAGGGCGGCGCGACCTGCTCGAGCGGACGCGTCCGTTCGACCCGGCGCGGGTGAGCGCCGTTCCGCCGAGAAGCCTCGTGCTCGCCAACATCGGCGATCCGTCGATCGATCGGCTGGTCAGAGAAGGTGCGTTGAAACGCGTGCAGACGATCGTCGACGAGGACGGCACGAAGTTCTACACGATCCTTCAGCGATGAGCGGTCTGAACGCTGTGTCTCAGCGGCGTCCGACGGTGTCGGTGGGACCGGTGAAGCCCGGGCCGCCGGCGCCGACGAAGCCGCGGCTCGCGCCGGTGGGATCGGCGCTGACCCAGAACGCGTACAGCGAGCCGCTGGTCACGTGGAACTTGAATCGCACCGGACGATTGGCCAGCGCGGCAAGATCCGGCGCGCCCGTCCACGTCACGCGCGCCGCCGTGTTGTCGCCGCGGACGGGCACGCAGGCGGCTTCCGAGAACGGCGCGATCGTCCTGCCGGCTTCGTCCAGTATCTCGACGCGCAGTTCTCCTGACGTGGCGGCGAGGTTCACGAAGAGATGCCGGCCGGTGAAGCGCACCGGTCTCGTGATCAGCGTGCCCGGCGGGAGCGACGACGAGAGGCGCTGGACTTTCGCCGTGCCCGGATGGTCCATCGACACGAACCCGTCCCGCCGCAGCGTGGCGAGGCCGGTCGAGCAGACGTCGGGATCATTGGTCCCCTGCAGCCCGTGACGCCCGCTCACATAGAAGTACAGCTGGTCGCCGACGACGAGACAACAGCCGCCGGCCGACTGCACGTTGGCCCAGTTCCAGTCGCCGTATCGCTCGGACACGCCGAGAAAGACCTCACGATCGGGACGCGACCAGTGAAAGCCGTCGCGGCTGTAGCCCACGCAGATGTCGTTGGGCTTTTCGCGCTCCGGCCGTTCGCCGCGGAAGATCGTGAAGAGCCCCAGCACGATGCTCTCGTACGCCACGCAATCGAGGTTGTACAGCTCGGACGGAGTGCTGTAGCGCTGCGGATCGGCTTTGTCCGCGCCGATCCAGGGCACGGGGTCCTGTTTCATCCAGTGCGCGCCGGCGACGAAATCGGTCGTCTCGAAGTACAGGCGGTGGCGGGGGCCCGCGTCCTGGGCCGAGCGCACGCTGAACACCCAGACGTTGCGGAACGGGTTGAAAAAGAACGTCGTGCGATCGCCCGCGTAGCCGGAGTTGCCGGCCTTGGTCCAGTGGACGCCGTCGGGCGAGATGAACTGCTCGAGATAGTAGTCATGCCACGCCGCGAGCTTGTACCGCCGCGCCGGGTCGGTCTCGTGCAGATCGATCCACGCCGTGGACGAGTCGCGGTGTTCCGCGATCACGATGTTCGTGCCTTTGGCGTCGAGCACCGGGCGGTTCCAGTGAATGCCGTCGCTCGACGTCGCGTAGCACGTGCTCTCGTTGTAGCCGCCCATGTACCACATCTTGAAGACGCGGTCCTTCGGATCGAAGAAGACGCCGTCGCTGAACGGCATCGCGGCCGGATTCGCATGCGTCTTCGTCCGGTCGGCGGCCGAGTCGTACTTTTCCCACGCCGTCGACGGCGTCAGCACGGGGCTGGCCGGGTGATACGTCGCGCGATGGAACGTGCGGACGAGCGTCGTCGTGTCGATGAGAAAGTCGTCGACGAACAACTGGCGGCCGAGATCGATCGGAATGACGGACGGCGGATCGATCAGGTACGGCGGCGTGATCGCCCTGCCGGGCAGACTGCGCAGTCGCGGCGGCCACGGATCGGCGAGGGTGATGCCGTTGTATAGGGTCTCGCGCGTGCCGGCCGCAAAGGCCACGCCCCCGCGCGCGCGAATCGACGCCGCGAGCGCGCCCGTTGCATTGAGCAACGAGGCCTTCAGGAACGTTCTGCGATTCACCGGTCTGATTATCTTACTCGCTGCCTGCGCCTGCAGCGCGCCGCCGGCGACGGTTCGAACGGCCGTGGCCGTCAACGGCGCGCCGCGCGTTGACGTGACCGTCGAGTTGCCCGAGGGACATTCGCGAGATACCGCGCGCTACGAACACGCCGCGGCGACGACGCTCAAGGTGATGGGCGAGTGGCTGGCGCCGTTTCCGGATGCGGCCGTGTCGGTGACGGCGGATCGGACGCCGTGGTGGACCGCGCCGGCGTCGATGGCGGAAGAGTACGCCGTGGCGCGCCCGCTGAGCCGGCGTTACTGGGAGCGCCTGGTGGATCTGCGCGCGATGCCGCCGCCGCTTGTCGATGCAATCGTCGAGTACTCCGCGCGGCGGGCCGTATCGAAGGTCGTCGACGAGCAATACTTCGCCGTGTACCGTGCTCGCGCGGAAGGCCGGTACTTCGGCGGGTTCGTTCCCCGCGATCTGCGCGCGCGAGTGCCGATGGACAGCGGCGGCGATCGCATGCTGCGGACGCTCGGCACGCTGGAGCGCTGGACCGGCACGCCCGTGTTCGACGCGATCATGCTCGAGTTCGTGAACGCCTCGAAGGGCGCACAGCCGACGTTCGACGACTTCACCCGCGTCGCCTCGCGCGTGAGCGGACAGGATCTCGCCTGGCTTCTCGCCGCTGCCGGACCGGGCCACGTCGACTATGCCGTCGAGGCGCTCGAGAGCCGGCCGGACGCCGGCGGCCTGTTCCACACGACGGTGACCGTCCGCCGACTCGGCGACGGCATCATCGCGCGCGCCATCCCCGTCGAGACTCGGTTCGCGGACGGGGAGTCGGTGCGTGAGCGCTGGGACGGTCGCAGCGTCAGCGAAACCTTCGAGTATCGAAGCCCGTCGCGCGCGGTGTCCGCCGACGTCGACCCCGATCGCGTGCTGCTGCTCGACGAGAAGCGCGCCAACAACGGCATGACCCTCGATCCCGGCCCGGCGCGCACCGCCGCCAACCGGTGGTCCGCCCGCTGGATGATCTGGCTGGAGGACACGCTGCTCACCTACGTCGCCTTTACGTGATGCCGACATGATTCAGACTTCGCTGCACCCGCTCGACATCGTCATCGTCGTGTTGTACCTGGCGATGCTCGCCGGTGTCGGCCTCTACTTCTCCAGGCGGCAGAAGAGCCTCGACGAGTACTTCCTCGCGAAGCAGTCGATGGCGTGGCTGCCGGTCGGCCTGTCGCTCATGGCCGCGCTCGACAGTGCCATCGACTACCTGATGCAGCCGTCGGCGACGATCAAGTACGGCTTGTTCCTGCTGATCGGCACGAGCTCCTGGATTGCGCTCTACCCATGGGTCGCGAAGGTCACGCTGCCGTTCTACCGCCGGCTCAACTACTTCACGGCGTACGAGTACCTCGAAGCGCGGTTCGACGTCCGCGTCCGCGCCCTGGCGGCCGTCATCTTCATCGTCTGGCGGCTGGGCTGGATGGCGACGGCGATTTACGTGCCATCGCTCGCCATCAGCACGGCCACGGGCGATCGCATTCCGGTGACGTACCTCGTGCTGGGCCTGGGCGTCATCGTCACGGCCTATACCGCGCTCGGCGGCATCGAGGCGGTGATCTGGAACGACGTCGCGCAGTTCTGCGTCCGCTTCGGCGGCCTCGCCGCCGTCGTGGTCATTGCCGCCGGCGCGGCCGGCGGCGTCTCGAACATCTGGGCGATCGCGAGCGCGGCCGGGAAGACGTCGGCGGTGGCGCCGGCGGACTTCAGCTCGATTCGGGCCTTCTTCTTCCAGCCGATGAACGTCGTCGCCATCATGTTCTCGATGGTCGTGGGCCGCATGGCGTCGTACACGTCGGACCAGATCATGGTGCAGCGGCTGCAGACGACGAAGTCGCTGAAGGACGCGCGCCAGGCGTTCATCGTCAACGCGGCGGGCGACGCGATCTGGATGTTCGCGCTGTCGTTCGTGGGCCTCGCGCTGTTCGCGTTTTTTCAGACGCGGCCGCTGCCGCCGGGATTCGAGACCGACAAGATCCTGCCGTATTTCATGTCGCTGACGTTCCCGGCGGGCATCGTCGGTCTCGTCATTGCGTCGATCATGGCGGCGTCGCTGTCGAGCGTGGATTCGGCGATCAACTCGTGCACGTCGGTCCTCGTCATCGACATCTACAACCGGCTGATCCGCGGCGTGGAGACCGCGCGCACCTCGGCGAGCGACGCGAGCGATGTGTTCGTCTCACGCATCGCGACCGGCGGTTTCGGCATCCTGGGAACGATCCTCGCGATGAACGTGTCGAAGATCGGGAGTCTCCTCGAGATCGCCAACAAGCTGATCAACGCGTTCAGCGGGCCGCTGTTCGGCATCTATCTGCTCGCGATGTTCAGCCGTCGGGCGACCAGCATGGCGGCGCTCGTCGCCGGGGTCGTCGGATCGATCACGAGCTACTACGTCGCGTACCACACGCGGATCGGGTTCATGTGGCCGTCGACCTTGGGGTGGGCGGCGACGCTGGCGGTCGGATTCGTGTGGTCGCTCGTCGTGCCGGGACGTCCGTCGGAGAATGCGCAGCGCCTGACGTGGTACGGGGTGATGGCTACCGCGGAACCACGGCAGGTCTAGGCACGAACTCCCACGCGACCAGCGCGATGCTGAAGGGCGCCACCTGGACGCCAACGACGCGCTGATCGGTGCTGCCGGGCACGAGGTCCGCGACGCGCGCCGTGCGGTTGACCTTGAGGCTGATGCGGTTGAAGAGCAGCGGCGGCTCGGGCGACGGCAGGCTCAGCCGGACGACCGTCCAGTGCTCGCCGACCAGCTGGTTCACGAGGGTCTTTCCGCCCATCGTGATCTCGACGAGCGTCGGCTCCTTCGTGACCGCGGCCATCGGCGACCGCAGCGGCAGGTCGATGACTCTAAACCTGTTCGGGACGTAGACTGTTCCGTATTCCCGCGTCCAGTGGAACGGCATATTTTCAGCCGACCCTTCGTCCGCGTAATACATCCCATCCACCTCCTCGAGATGCACGGGCACGAGCGGCTTCTCGAGCGTCCACGCCGGTAGCACCGCGAACGCGATCGTCCCCGCCAGCACCACCCACCTTTCGTAGCGTCGTTCGTCGCGTCGGGCGTCGACGTCCGGCTTAAGCCGGACGCTACGAACTTCATTTAACACATTTGATCCGCCCAGTGACGCGGCCAGCGCGAGCTGTACGAAAAATGCGGCCGCGACTTCAGGCACGAGCAGCGGGTGTCCCATCAGGCACGTGCCGAGGAACGCGATGATGCCGGCAATGGCGCCGAGCAGGCGCCAGTCCCGCGGGCCGACGCGAAGACCACGGAACGCCAGGCCGATCGCGCCGGCGAAGAACGTCGCGTAGACGAAGAACCCGATGATGCCTTCCTCGGTCGTCACCTGCAGGAAGTTGTTGTGCGCGTTTTCGGAGCCGTAGCTCCACGCGAGCTGCGGCGTCAGGAAGTTCGGTGAGTCTCTGTAGTACCGGCCCGGACCGATGCCGAGGTACGGATGCGTGCCGATGACGCGGAAGCTCGACATCACGAACTGCTGCCGGAAGCCCGACGCCGTGTACGTCGGATCGCGCTCGATCTGCCACGCGCGGACCGCGCCGAACAGGAGCAGGACGCCGAGCACGCCGCCGATGACGGCCAGCCGGCGGCGAGGCGGCCATTCCCTCGTCATCGTCCAGAGAAAGGCCGCAGGAATCACGAGGCCCGCCGCCGCCGCGCCGCTGCGCGATCCGCTCATCCACAGACCGAAGGCGCACGCGGCCGACGCGAAGATCCAGAACGCCCGACGGCCCCCGCGTTCGCGCATGGCAACCCCGAGCGCCAGGCACAAAACCATCGCGAAGTGCGACCCGGCGGCGTTGAGGTCGAGGACGTGGGCGGCGAAGCGGTAGCCGATGGCGGCCTCGCGCGACAGGATCTGTCTGGGACCGATGCCGAACCACAGGAACACGGTCGTCGTGGCCGCGACGATCGCGGACGTCGCGAGCACCACGGGCAGCGACCGCGCCAGCGACGGCCGCCGCCGTATCAGCTCCAGCGTCGCCGCCACGAGCGCGAAGCCTTCGATGATTCTGGCGGCGTCGCTGTAGCCGGTGGGATCGCCGTAGGTGAAGTAGCGGAACGCGATGGTCTCGAGGCTGATGCGGAGCGCGTCCTCGTACCGCAGCAGCTGGCGTGACAGTCCGAAGCACAAGCTGACCAGCAGCACCGAGAACAGCCACGCGGCAATCCACGCATACCGCTCGAGCCGAGGGCCATCGTCGGAGATCTGTCCTGAGGGTGCGACGCGAGTCGCAGGACGCAGGAGCCACATCGCGATGAACGCCAGCAGGATCGCCTCGGTCAAACGGAAGTTCTGCACGCCGTCGAGCGCGATGATGAAGGCGCCGAGCGGCGCGAGTCCGGCGGCGGCGAGCAGGCCGGCGGCGGGATTCCACAGCGTGACCGCGGCGATGCCGAGGATGGCGATGCGCGCCAGCCACGGGGTGCCGGTCTGGAGCAGCGCGATGAGCAGCACCGCGCAGGGAATGATGCCGAGAAGAATCCTGAAGACGGCCGGGCGGCGGATCACGAGGCGACGGTGCGCCGCAGATCGTCGAGGCGGGCGCGGATGGCCTTCAGCTCGGTCTCGACGTCCGCAAGCTGGAGCTCGCGCCGGCGATCGCGGGCGAGCAGCGCGTCCGAGCGCTTGAGGTCGTCGTCCGAGATCGCGCGCAGGACGTCGGCGAAATCGCGCGTGTCGACGTACGGCTTGACGGTGCGGAGGAAGGCGACGAGGGCGCTCTGACAGCGGATCAGCTCGAGGACCGCGCGCTGCAGCAGGCGCTGATGGCGGATCTCGTTGACCATCGCCGCGTTGAAGGCGTTCTGCCGCTTCATCATCGGCGAGGCGTCGGCGAGCTCTTCGAGCGCCGTCATGTGGGCGGCCTCTTCGGCCGAGGGCGGCGCCGCGAGCACGCCGTCGATCTTCGACAGCGCTTCTTCGAACTTCGCGATGGCTTCGTCGAACGCGCGGTTCGCGCCGTCGCGATCGGGGCTCACCGGCCGACGAGTCCTTCGACGGGGCTGCTGGCGGTCGCGTACATCTTCCGCGGGATGCGTCCGGCCAGGTAGGCGAGCCGGCCCGCGCGGACGGCGTAGCGCATCGACTCGGCCATCGCCACCGGATCCTGCGCGCCGGCGATCGCCGTGTTCATCAGCACCGCGTCCGCGCCGAGCTCCATCGCGAACGCCGCGTCCGACGCCGTGCCGACGCCGGCGTCGACGATGACCGGGACGCGGGAGAACTCGCGGATGATGCGGAGGTTGTTTGGATTCTGGATGCCGAGCCCGGAGCCGATCGGCGCGCCGAGCGGCATGACGGCCGCGGCGCCGGCGTCTTCGAGCTTGCGGCACACGATCGGGTCGTCGGTCGTGTACGGCAGCACGACGAAGCCTTCGCGCACCAGGATCCGCGTCGCCTCGACGAGCTGCTCGTTGTCGGGGAAGAGCGTCTTCTCGTCGCCGATGACTTCGAGCTTCACCCAGTTGGACAGCCCCGCCTCGCGCCCCAGCCGCGCCGTGCGCACGGCTTCGTCGGCGCTGTAGCAGCCCGCCGTATTCGGCAGCAGGAACATCTTCGACGTATCGATGTAATCGAGGAGGGATTCCTTCGTCCTGTCGGAGATGTTCACGCGGCGGACCGCGACCGTCACCATGTCGGCGCCCGAGGCCTCGTGCGCCTTCGCCATGACGGCATTCGACGGGTACTTGCCGGTGCCGATGATCAGCCGGGACTGGAACGTCTTGCCTGCAATGACCAGATGATCAGATGCCGAAATGCCCACCTCTAGTTAACCCCCACCAACGAAATTCACGATCTCGACGTTATCGCCTTCGCGCACGAGTGTCTGATCGAAGGCGGTGCGCTTGAGTATGACCAGGTTGTGCTCGACGGCGACGCGTCTGACGTCGATTTCCAGCGACTCCAGCAGCGCTGCCACCGTCACCGGCCCCGGCACGTCTAACGGATCGCCGTTCAGCGAGATGTGCACGGATGTTGTAAACATCTTACCTTGGGGGGTGAGTTTTGGATAAGGATCAGCGGATGGGGATCGACCGCGAAGCGGCCCTGTCGTGGTACAGCCGCAACCGCGGCCGTTCACGCGCGCTGTTCGACATGCTGCCGGAGGACGTCTACTACGAGCGTCCGATCGACCTGCGCCATCCGGTCGTGTTCTACGACGGCCATCTGCCCGGCTTCAGCTTCAACACGCTGGTGAAGAAGGCGCTCGGCGGCCCGAGCATCGACGCCCGGCTCGAGGCGTTGTTCGCGCGCGGCATCGACCCGCATGACTCACAGGCCGGCGCGAGTGCCGCGAGCTGGCCCGAACGCGATGCCGTCCGCGCGTTCGTCGCCGAAGCGGATGCGCGCGTCATCGACACGCTCGCGAACAAGCCCGTCGGTCCCGAACCCGTCTTCACCATCCTCGAGCACGAGGCGATGCACCAGGAGACGCTGCTGTATATGTGGCATCGTCTGCCGTTCGATCAGAAGAGGCGGCCCGCCGGCTACGCGCCGGTGACCGGCGGCGCGCCGCCCGCGCAGGAGTGGATCGACATTCCCGCGGGACGGGCGAGGCTCGGTGTCGACACGGCCGCCGTCCCGTTTGCGTGGGACAACGAGATGCCGTCGTACGAAGTGGACGTCCCGGCGTTCGCGATTCAGAAGCATGACGTCACCAACGCGCAGTATCTCGACTATGTCGGCGCCGGCGCGCCGGCGCCGCTGTTCTGGGAAAAGGTGGACGGCCGCTGGTACTGGCGCGGGATGTTCGAGTTGATCCCGCTGCCGCTTGCCTGGCCGGTGTACGTCAGCCAGGCGGAGGCCGTGGCGTACGCGCAGTGGCGCGGCTGGAGACTGCCGACCGAAGCCGAGTATCAGCGCGCGGCGGTCGATGCCTTGCCCGGCGTGTGCGACTTCTCGAGCTGGGATCCGGAGCCGGCGGGAAGCCGGCCCGAGACCCGCAGCCGCTACGGCGTCGAGGATCTCGTCGGCAACGGCTGGGAGTGGACGTCGACACCGTTCGCGCCCTTCCCGGGATTCCGTCCGTCCGTGTCGTACCCCGAGTACTCGGCGGACTTCTTCGACGGCGAACACTTCGTCATGAAAGGTGCGTCGCCGGCAACGGCCAGAGAGCTGATCAGGCCGTCGTTCAGGAACTGGTTCCGTCCCCGCTATCCATACGTCTACGCGACGTTCAGGTGCGTTCGATGATCATCCGGACCGCGGACAAGACCTCCGTCGTCGCGCAGTTTGCGAGCGACGTGCAGTACTACCTCCAGCAGCAGCCGCGGCAGCTGCCGTCGCGGTACTTCTACGACGACCTCGGCTCGGCGCTGTTCGACTCCATCTGCCGCCTGCCGTGGTACGGCGTGACGCGCGCCGAACTGCGGCTGCTCGCCGTCCACGGACGGCAGATTCTCGCGCGCGTGCCGGACCTGACGACCATCATCGAGCTCGGTCCGGGGAACGGCGAAAAGCTCGCGGCGCTCGTGGACGCCGGACATGCGGGCGCGTCGCATCTGGATCTGAGGCTCGTGGACATCTCGGCCAGCGCGCTCGCGCTGTCGAGCCACGTGCTGTCGTCGCTGCCGAACGTCGACATCGCGACCTATGAAGCGGAGTACGAAGCAGGCCTGGCCGCCGCGTCCGCGGAAACGCGATCGGGCCGCGCGCTGGCGCTGTTTCTCGGCAGCAACATCGGCAACTTCGATCGCCCGGGCGCCGACGCGTTCCTGCGCGAGATCCGCGCCAGCCTCATGGGCGGCGACATGCTCCTCATCGGCGCCGATCTCGTGAAGCCCGAGCGCGATCTGATTCTCGCCTACGACGACCCGCTCGGCGTGACCGCAGCGTTCAACCGCAACCTGCTCGTGCGCATCAACCGAGAGCTCGGCGGGCATTTCGACGTCGGCCGCTTCTCGCACCGCGCGATCTGGTCGGCCGCACATTCCCGCGTCGAAATGCATCTCGTCTGCGAAGAAACGCAGCATGTCTCGGTCGACCTGGCGAACTGTGATTTCGTAATCGAGCGCGGCGAGTCGATCTGGACGGAAAGCTCGTACAAGTACACGCCCACGCAGATCGCCCGCGCCCTCGAACAGGCCGGATTCAAACTGGTGGAACAGTGGATCGACGATGCGGCCGGTTTTGCCTTGACGCTCGTCGAGACTCGAGAGGCCTAGCCTGCCCCCGATCGTCAGGGGTTTATCGGACTACGGCCTATCACGAAGGCACGAAGGCTCGAACTATTCTCGTACTAAGAGTCTTCGTGTTCTTTCGTGTGGACTTCGTGCCTTCGTGAAGAACAGATGCCCGAACGACCCGAGGCGCGATTGAAAGCGGGCTAACCGACTTTCCAGCCTTCGGTCCGGAGGTTGTTCATCAGCTGCACCGAGCGTTCGATCAGGTCGGTCGGCTGGTCGACTTCTTCGGTGGACTCCGAGCCGTCGGGGCGGGTGACGATCACGCGGTACTTGCCCGTCGCGCGGTCGTGCATGATTTCGTAACGCAGCCGCTCGCCGTCCTTATCGAAGAACCAGATCATTGCGGCTGCAAAGAATACCAAAAGACCAGTCGAGATCGCTCTGACGAATTTGTATCACTCGTCGCTCGTGTTCGCTCGCTGTCGCTTCTGTCAGCTAAGAAAACAGAAATTCGCGGCGCCTAGAAGTCCCGCGTCAGCGTTGAGAATCACCTTGATAGGGATGAGTTCAAGCATGCGCGTGAACGGCGCCTTTGCGCGGAAGGCGGAGAGAAACTGCCCGCTCGTGAGCGCCGGCAGAATCTTCGGCGCGATGCCGCCGCCGACGTACACGCCGCCAGTTGCCATCGTCCGCAGCGCCAGGTTTCCCGCTTCCGCGCCGTAGGCCTCGGTAAAGACATCGAGCGAGTCCACACAGGCAGGACAGGTGCGCGCCAGCGCCGCTGCCGACACGCTGGCCGGAGCGTCCGCGCGGCTGAAATCGATCCCCGCCCGGCAGCTGCGGTGCAGCGCCTGGTGGATGTGCACGAGCCCGACGCCGGCCACCACGTGCTCGACGGCGGCGCGGCCGTACTTCAACGTCAGCTCGCGCAGGACGACGATGTCGCGGTCGGTGCGGGCGGCGAAGTCGGCGCGCCCGCCCTCGGTGGCGCGCGCGACGCGGCGTCCGCCGATGTTGTAGAGCGCGGCCTCGCCGAGCCCCGTGCCGGCGGCGATGACGGCGACGGTTCCAGCCGGATCGCCTCGCCCCTCCTGGAGGACGTGCACTTCGTCCTTCGACAGCGCGGGAACCGCGTAAGCCAGCGCCTCGAGGTCGTTGAGCAGCGACACGCGCGCCAGGCCGACGTCGGTCGCGATCGCGCTGGCGTCCACGCGGACCGGCGTGTTCGTCAGCTCCGCGACGCCGCCGATCACGGGCCCGGCCGCGCCGAAGCACGCCGCGGCGAGCGATCGCGCGTCGACACCGGCGTCGCGCAGGAACTCGGACACGATGCCCGCGATGCCGCCGAAGTCGGTCGTGCCGTACGTCCGCGCCGCGACGATCCGCGGCCGCGACGGGTCCGGCTCGAACACGCCCAGCCTCGTCGTCGTGCCGCCGATGTCGCCAGCAAGTACATTCGCCATTGACAAGCGGGTACATTCTGCTTCAAATTGATGCCGTTCCCCTCCGAGGTCCACCTGAATGTGGACACCACCTGCGATCGCGGAGGCTGTTTGCCTGTAGCTTCGACACACTTACCGAACCCACAGCCGCTCACGGGACATCTTGTCGTCTTCACCGGAAAACTGAGCTCGCTCGGTCGCAAGGACGCGTTCGCGCTCGTCGCGCGGCTCGGCGGCGTCACCGCCGACGACGTCAACGCGAAGACGACGATGCTCGTCGTCGGCGATGAAGGCTTCGGGTCGGTGGAGCGCAGTCAGAAGCTGAAGAAGGCCGAGGAGCTGAACGCGGAGGCCGAAAAGGCAGGACGCGCGGGAGCGCCGGGGCAGATCCGGATTCTGTCCGAGGACGACTTCTGCCGGCTCGCCGGCGTGCAGCCCCCTGAGGCGCTGAAGAAGCAGTATCAGGCGACCCGCGACCTGCTCGCGCGGTACCGCTCGCTGCGATCGGATCACATCCATTACCTGATGAAGTGCGGCATCGTCCGGCCGCAGATGCGGACGAATGCGGACAAGTACTTCGCGTTCGCCGACGTCGCGACGCTCAAGCAGGTGAACGACGATCTCGGCCAGGGCCTCGCGTTCAGGAGCATCGTCCGGGCGCTGGCGGCGTCGCGCGACGGGCAGCTGACGTTCGATTTCAGGCACGAAGCGACGCCGGCCAAGATCATCACGCTCCGGCGGCCGGCCGGGCAGAACTCCGCGGAGAAGTCCGCCAGGTTCGCGGAAGCGTCGCCGTCGGTCATCCGCGACACGGCGATGGCGGAGTCATACTTCCGCGAAGGGTCGGCGCTGGACGATGGGGACGAGTCGACGGTTGAGGAAGCCGCGACTGCGTATCGCAAGGCGCTCGAGCACGATCCCTATCTCGTGGCGGCGCTGATCAACCTCGCCAACATTCATTACGGGCGGGACGAGCTGGCGGAGGCGCAGGCGCTCTACGAGCGGGCGATCGGCCTCGAGTCCGACTTCTTCGAGGCGCATTTCAACCTCGGCAACATCTACCACGACCTCAATCGCTTCGGCGAGGCGCAGGCCTGCTACCACGAGTCGCTCCGGCTCAATCCCTACTACGCCGAC
>Ga0134123_10001982_pt1 | contig 13397 bp, 14 predicted proteins | sample KB303_FD_96460 | JGI IMG/M metagenome (GOLD analysis project Ga0134123, IMG submission 96460) | Terrestrial soil microbial communities without Nitrogen fertilizer from Kellogg Biological Station, Michigan, USA - KB3-0-3 | ecosystem: Environmental > Terrestrial > Soil > Unclassified ...
AGAGCTGCTGAAGGAATTCGGCAAGCCAATCGCCGCGCCGTCGGCGAACCGCTTCGGCCGCGTCTCGCCTACCACCGCGGCGCACGTGCGCGAGGACCTCGGCGCCGACGTCGACCTGGTGCTCGAAGGCGGGCCGAGCGAGGTCGGCATCGAATCGACCATCGTCGACCTGTCGAGCGGCGAAGCGGTGATCCTGCGACCGGGAAAGATCTCGGCGGCAGAGCTGGGAATCAAGAACACCGCTCGTTCGTCCGTGCGCCATTCCGGCGGGATGGAGAAGCACTACGCGCCGAAGACGCCGGCGCGGCTCGTGGCGACGCACGATCTCGACAAGGAGATTGCGAGACTGAAAACGAGGGCGGCGATACTCGCCTTCTCCCGTCCCGACGAACGAGTGGATTTCTGGCTGCGCATGCCGCGCGACCCGGCGGCCTATGCGCAAAAGTTGTACGCGGCGCTGCGCGAGCTCGACGGAGCGCATTGCGACGCGATCCTCATCGAAGCGCCGCCGGCGGAATCCGGCTGGGAGGCGGTGCTCGACCGGTTGCGGAAGGCGACGGCCTAGGTCGAGTTCTTGATCGCGCCGGGCTTGCCGTCCTCGACGACGAACGAGGCGAGCGTGTTGCACGCCGCTTCGCGTTTCTGCACCGACTCCATCGCCCGCAGGTCGGCGCCGAGGCGCTCGCGTGAGAGGTCGAAGCGCGCATAGCCGCGATAGCGGCCGTCGCTGAAGGTCATGTGCGGGTTGTCGACGAGCAGCGGCGCAAGGCGCTCCTGAGGCCAGGCCTGCGAGGTGATGGACGTGCCGACGAACTCGCTCGCGACGATCGGCGAGGCGGGATCGTCGAAGTCGAGCTTGAGATGGTTGACGTTGAAGGAATGCACGTCGCCGCCGAGGACGACCGGGTTGCTGGTCTTTCTTTCGACCAGCGCGTTCAGGATTTTCTTCCGCGCGAGGGGATAGCCGTCCCAGCCGTCGGTCCATGCGCTTCTGCCCGGCCCGGGCTTCTGATCGAACTGCGCCATCGGCGTCTGCTGCACGATGAAGTTCCAGCGCGCGCGCGACGCGCCGAGCTGCGCATCCAGCCATTGCTCCTGCGCCGCGCCGAGCATGGTGCGCTTCGGGTCGGCGAGGTCGGCGCACTCCGCGACGTCGACCGTGTTCGATCCGCCGCGGCCCGGGCGCGGGCAGACCTGGTGCGAGCGGAACTGCCGGTCGTCGAGGACGAAGAAATTGGCGAGGTTGCCGAAGCTCGATCGCGTGTAGATGCGCGCGTACGGTCCGTGCGGCACCATCTCGCGCGGCACCGGCATGTGCTCGTACCAGGCCTTGTAGGCCGCGGCGCGGCGGGCGAGGAACCATTCGCGCGGATCGTTGTTCTCGGAGCGGTCGTCGGCGTAGTCGTTCTCGACGTCGTGGTCGTCCCAGGTGACGAGCCACGGGCAGGCGGCGTGAGCCGACTGCAGGTCGGGGTCGGATTTGTACTGCGCGTAGCGCATGCGGTAGTCGTCGAGCGTCATCGGCTCCGGGATGCCGTGCTTGCGCACCAGGTCTCGCCCCCACGAGCTCTCATAGATGTAGTCGCCGACATGGAGGACGACGTCGGGCTGGTCGGCCGCGATGTGGCGATAGGCGTTGAAATAGCCCTGCTCGTAGTGCTGGCAGGACGCGAGCGCGAAGCGAAGCCGCGTAGGGCGCGCCTGGAAGCCGGGCGTGGTGCGGGTACGGGCCGGCGGCGTGCGCGCCTCTCCGGAAGCGAAGCGATACCAGTACGGGCGGTTTCCCTGAAGGCCGGTGACTTCGACGTGTACCGAATGGGCACAGTCCGGGGTCGCATACGTCGTGCCCGAGGCAGCGATGTCCTTGAAGGTCTCGTCGTGCGCCACTTCCCACAGCACCGGCAGGGTTTCCGGCGCCAGGCCGCCGCCTGGCACCTCGGGAAACGGCGCGAGGCGCGTCCAGAGAGTGATACCGCCCGGCTGCGGATAGCCGGACGCGACGCCGAGGCTGAAAGGGTTTCTTGCAAACCTCGGTTTCTCGTTCAACTGCGCGCGCACCGGCCGCGCCGCCACCAGTCCCAGCGAGACGAGGGCCTGCAGGAAGCGGCGCCGGTCGATCATATGAATAGAATAACGCTCATGATCCATTTCGTGGTTCACGAGGAAGGCGACGGCGTCGGCGTCGTCGTGGTCGAAGGCGTCAAGTCCGGCCAGCCGCTCACGGGCTGGATCATGGAGGACGACAAAGACGTCGCGGTTACGGCGAAGAGCGATATTCCGATCGGCCACAAGCTCGCGCTCAAGGACTACAAGGTCGGCGACACGGTCATCAAGTACGGTGTCGACATCGGCAAGGTGGTCAAGCCCATCGGCAAGGGCGAGCACCTGCATGTGCACAACGTAAAGACGAAAAGATGGTGAACCTTTCGAAAAGCTCCTTCTGGGGCTACAAGCGCGAGAACGGCCGGGTCGGCGTGCGCAACCACGTCATCATCCTGCCGGTCGACGATCTCTCCAACGCCGCGGCGCAGGCGGTAGAGAACAACATCAAGGGCACGATGGCGCTGCCGCATCCCTACGGCCGGCTGCAGTTCGGCGCCGACCTCGAGCTCCATTTCCGCACCCTGATCGGCACCGGCTCGAACCCGAACGTCGCCGCGGTGGTGGTGATCGGCATCGAGGAGCAGTGGACCTCGCGCGTCGTCGAGGGCATCAAGAAAACCGGCAAGCCGGTGGTCGGCTTCGGCATCGAGCTGCACGGCGACCACGACACGATCATGCGCGCCTCGCGCGCGGCGCGGGAATTCCTGCAGATGGCGAGCGAGCTGCGCCGAGAGGAGCGGCCGCTCAAGGACCTCTGGGTGTCGACCAAGTGCGGCGAGTCCGACACCACGTCCGGCTGCGGCGCGAATCCCACCGTCGGCAACGCCTTCGACAAGATGTATCCGCACGGCGTGACGATGGTGTTTGGCGAAACCACCGAGCTGACCGGCGGCGAGCACCTCGTCGCGGCGCGCTGCAAGAACGACGAAGTGCGCAAGAAGTTCCAGTTCGTCTTCGACCGCTACCAGGAAGTCATCAACCGCCACAAGACCAGCGACCTCACCGACTCGCAGCCGACCAAAGGCAACATCGCCGGCGGCCTGACGACGATCGAGGAGAAGGCGCTCGGCAACATCCAGAAGATCGGCCGCCAGTGCAAGGTCGACGGCGTGCTCGACAAGGCCGAGACGCCGACCGGCCCCGGGCTGTGGTTCATGGATTCGTCCTCGGCCGCGGCGGAGATGGTGACGCTGTGCGCGGCGGCGGGCTACGCGGTTCATTTCTTCCCCACCGGGCAGGGGAACGTCATTGGCAACCCGATCCTGCCGGTGATCAAGCTGTGCGCGAATCCGCGCACCGTGCGGACGATGTCGGAGCACATCGACGTCGACGTCTCCGGCCTGCTGCGCAAGGAAATGAGCCCCGACCAGGCCGGCGACAAGCTGCTCGAGTGCATGTTCCGCACCGCCAACGGCCGCCTGACCGCCGCGGAAGCGCTCGGCCACCGCGAGTTTGTGCTGACGAGGTTGTACGAGTCGGCTTGAGGGTCCTGGTCAAAAGAAGTTCCGCAGTCCAGGAGTTCGAGGTCCCGCGTCATCCGAGCCAGACGGTCCTGGACGTCGTCACCTACATCCAGCGCAAGCTCGACCCGACGCTCGCCTATCGCTACGCCTGCCGCGTCGGCATGTGCGGCTCGTGCGCGATGACGGTCAACGGCGTGCCGAGATGGACCTGCCGGACGCACGTGGACAAGGTCGCGCACGATGATTCCCTGCAGATCGGCCCGTTGAAGAACCTTCCCGTGATCCGCGACCTGGTCACGGACATGCGCGAGTTCTTCAACAAGTGGGCGCGCGCGAAGGGGCAGTTTGAGGGCGCACGCACGCGGCATGATGATTTTGAAGAAATTTCTCCTGAAACAAGGAATCGCGAAGCCGTCGACGCGGGGATCGAGTGCATTGGCTGCGCGGTCTGCTATAGCGCCTGCGACGTGGTTGCGGCAAATCCCGCTTACCTCGGCCCGGCTGCTTTGAATCGCGCCTGGACCTTGTTGAATGATGTTCGAGAAAAAGAAAATTCGGAAAGGCTGCGCGCGGTGGCCGGCGACGCCGGCTGCCACGCCTGCCACACCCACATGGATTGCACCGAGCGCTGCCCGAAGCACCTCTCGCCCACGGCAGCGATCGCCGGGCTTAAGCGCGCCACCGCGAGGGCCGCGCTGAAAGGAGAGCTGTGACGCAAACGGTTCTCTGGCTCGCGCAGCGCGTCACCGCCGCGATCCTGGCGGTGTGCGTGGCCGTGCACCTCGCGACCATCATTTATGCGGTGCAGGGCGGCCTGACGGCGGCGGAGATCCTCGGCCGGACGCGCGGTAGTACGTCGTGGCTGGTCTTCTATTCGGTATTCGTCGCCGCGGCCGCGATCCACGCGCCGATCGGCCTGCGAACGGTGCTGGGCGAGTGGCTGAAGTGGCGCGGCGTCTGGCGCGAGGTGTTCCTGGTCTTCTTCGCTTGCACGCTTCTCTGGTTCGGCCTGCAGGCCGTGATCGGCGTGTTCGCATGAGCCGCTGGGTCGCGCACGTGCATCGCCTTTCCGGCGTGGCGCTCGCGTTTTTCCTGCCGCTGCATTTCTGGGCGCTCGGCAACGCGCTGCAGCTCGATTCGTTCCTCGCCTGGACCCAGCAACCGCTGGTCAAGCTCGGCGAGTGGGCGATCGTGGTCGCGCTCGCCGCGCATTTCGGCGGCGGGCTGCGCGTGCTCGCGCTCGAGTTCCTGCCCCTGCTCGACTGGCAGAAAAGCCTCGCCGCCGTCGCTGCCGCAGTGACGCTCGCGGTGGGTCTCGCGCTCGCTTTGGCGCTGTAGAATCGATTCATGAAAAAGACACTGCTCTTCGTGATCGCGGCGCTCCTCAGCGCTGCTGCGTCGGCGCAGTCCTGGCCGCAGAAGCCGGTGCGCTTCATCGTGCCCTTCCCGCCGGGCGGCGCGACCGATATCTCGGCGCGATTGCTCGGCGAGAAGCTGTCGCAGATCTGGGGCCAGCAGGTGGTGATCGAGAACCGCGGCGGCGCGGGGGGCGGCGTCGGTGCCGCCGAAGCGGCGCGCGCGGCGCCCGACGGCTACACGCTCTTCTTCCCTTCGGGCTCGGTGGTCACCGCGAACCAGCACATCTACGAGAAGCTGAACTACGACCCGGAGAAGGATTTCATCCCGGTCACCAACGTCGTTTCCGGGCCCCAGGTCCTGACGGTGCCTGCGGGCTCGCCGTACAAGACGGTGAAGGACCTGATCGAGGCGGCGCGGGCGCAGCCGGGCAAGCTCACCTTCGGCCACGCAGGCATCGGCTCGCAGACCCACCTCGCCGCCGAGAATTTCGTCTGGCAGGCGAAGATCGACGCGATCGCGGTGCCCTACAAGGGCGAAGGACCGGGGCTCGCCGGACTGGTCGGGGGCGAGACGCAGTTCTTCGTCGGCAACCTCGCCGCGTCGATCGGGCATATCCAGGGCGGCCGGCTGCGCGCGCTCGGCGTGACGAGCAAGACCGAAGCCCCGCAGCTGCCGGGCGTGCCGCCGATTGCGAACACCGTGCCGGGGTTCGAGAACACCGGCTGGTTCGGCATCGTCGCGCCCACCGGCACGCCGCCGGACGTGGTGCACAAGATCTACCGCGATACGAAGAAGGCGCTCGAGGCGAGCGACCTGCGCGGGCGCCTCTACGTGCAAGGGCTCGCGCCGGTCGGCAATACGCCCGAGGAGATGGCGCGGGCGATGAAGGAGGAAACCGCGCTCTGGGCGCGCGTGGTGAAGGAACGCCAGATCCGCGTCAAGTGAAAGTCGATCTGCGCCAGGTCGAGGAGGCCGCGAAGGAGCTCTACATCCGCGCGCTCAAGATCCTGCCGCCGGACATCAAGCAGGGCTTCGCCGTGCTCGAGAAGCACGAGAGCGACCCGCTCGCGCAGCGCATGCTCGGCACCATGATCCGCAACATCGCGGTCGCCGAGAAGACCGACAACCTGCTCTGCCAGGACACCGGCATTCCGATCTACAACGTGCGCATCGGCCGCGGCGTCGAAGTCGACGGCGCCGGATTGAAGGAGGCGATCCGCCGCGGCTGCGCGCGCTCGACGCGCGAGTATTCGTTCCGCTCCTCGATCGTGCATCCGACCACGCGCGTCAACGAGCAGACCTCGACGGGCCGCGGCGTGCCGGTGATCAACATCGATTTTTCGGAGGACGAGACGCTGGTGATCGAGATGATCCCCAAGGGCTCGGGATCGGAGAACAACTCGTGGCTGCGCATGGCGGTGCCGGCCGAGGGCGTCGCGGCGATCAAGACCTTCGTCATCGACTGCGTGCTCGAGGCGGGCGGCAAGACCTGCCCGCCGACCATCGTCGGCGTCGGCGTCGGCGGCACGGCCGACCTCTGCCTGCACCTCGCCAAGGAGGCCGCGACCCGGCCCCTCGGCTCGCAGTGCGGCGATCCCGAGGGCGCGAAGCTCGAGCGCGAGCTCGCGCAGGCGGTGAACATGCTCGGCGTCGGGCCGCAGGGCCTGGGCGGCGATTCGACCGCCTTCGCGGTGCACGTCGAGACCGCGGCGACGCACATCACCATGAACCCCGTCGCGGTGAACATGCAGTGCCATTCGGCGCGCCGCGCGCGCGCGACCTTCAGGGCCACGGGTGTCGACTATGGTTTCTAGATTGCTGCTCCTCCTCTTCGTCTCGACGGCCGCGCCGGCGGCCGAGCTGAACGGCGTGACGCTCGAGGATCGCGTCCGCGTCGACGGCCAGGAGATCCATCTGAACGGCATTGCGGTGCGCACGCGCTACCAGTTCTTCAAGGTCTATGTCGCGGGTCTTTACCTGCCGCAGAAGGCGACCACGCCCGCGGAGGCGATCGACGGGCGCGGCGCGAAGCGCATCTCGCTGACGATGGTCCGCGACGCCACCGCCGAGCAGTTCGTCGAATCGATCGAGCACGGCCTGCACGCCAACAACAGCGAGGCGCAGCTCGCCGAGGTGAGGCCGCAGGTCGACGCGCTGTTCGCCAAGATCCGCGCGGTGCGCGACGCGAAGGAAGGGATGCGCATCGTGCTCGACTATTCGCCGTCTTCGGCCAGCACGACGCTGTTCGTCGACGGCGCGGCGCAGGGCGGCGCGATGAGCGGCGAAGCCTTCTACCGCGCGCTGCTTCGCATCTGGCTTGGCGAGAAACCGGTGCAGGAAGACCTGAAGAAAGCGCTGCTGGGCGGCTGATGGCGCACCACGACCTCGCGGCGCCGCTCTCCGAGGCACAGGTCCGTGCCCTGCGGGTCAACGACACGGTCACGCTTGCCGGCACGCTGTACGGCATCCGCGACGCGACGCAGATCCACATGTTCGATCGCGGCCGCAAGACCCGCTTCGACCTCAAGGGGCATGCGGTGCTCCACACCGCGCCCAACGTGCGCAAAGGTGCCGCGGGTTACGAACCGATCTGCATCGGCACCACGACCAGCGACCGCATGGAGCGCTTTACCCGGCCGCTGATGGAGCAGTGCGGCGTGCGGCTGGTGATCGGCAAGGGCGGACTGCGCGCAGACTCCCTGAGCGCGTTCGAGAAACTCGGCGGCGCGTATTTGGCCGTCATCGGCGGCACCGCGGCGCTGGAGACGACTTGGGTCGAGGCGATCGAGGATGTGGACCTCGACGACCTGCACCCGGAATCGCTCTGGAAATTCCGCGTGCGCGGCTTCGGCCCGCTGGTCGTGGCCATGGACAGCCACGGCGCGAGCCTCTACGACGCGGTCAACGCCGAGGCGCGCGCGCGCCGCGCCGCGGCGTTGAAGCATCTCGGCGTGCGGTAGAATCGATCGCAATCCTAGGAGGAGGAGAAAACATGAAAATCATCGGCTTCGTTGCGGCTTCTATTGTCGCCGCGGCTTCGACGCTCGCGCAGGCGCAGAACATCTCGATCGCCACCGGCGGCACGGGCGGGGTGTACTACCCGCTCGGCGGCGGCATGGCGGCGGTCCTGTCGAAATACGTCTCCGGCCTGCAGGCGACTGCTGAGGTCACCGGCGGCTCGGTCGCCAACCTGCAGCTGATCGGCACCGGCAAGCCCTACATCGCCATGACGATGGTCGACGCCGGGCTCGACGCGTACAAGGGCCAGGACAAGTTCACCGGCAAGCCGGTGCCGGTCCGCACCTTGATGGTGATGTACCCCAATCGCATGCACGTGGTGAGCATCGAAGGCACCGGCGTGACGAAGATGTCCGACCTGAAGGGCAAGCGCGTCTCCACCGGCTCGGGCGGCAGCGCCACCGAGGTGATGGCGTTCCGCGTCATCGAGGCGGCGGGGCTCGACAAGGACAAGGACATGCGGCGCGAGCGGCTCGGCGTCGCCGAGTCGGTGAACGCGCTCAAGGACCGCAAGATCGACGCCTTCTTCTGGGTCGGCGGCCTGCCGACCGCGGCGGTGACCGACCTCGCCAGCACTCCGGGCGTGAAGATCAAGATGATCGACCACGACAACCTGGTCGCGGCGATGAACAAGAAATACGGCAACCTCTACGTCCAGGACCGCATCCCGAAGGACACCTACCGCGGCATGGAGGCCGACAACAAGCAGGCGACGGTGATGAACCTCCTGGTCGCGCACCAGAACATGGACGAGAAGACCGCCTACAGCATCGTCAAGGCGGTGTTCGAGCACCTCGACGAGCTGATCCGCGTGCACGGCGAGGCGCAGAACTTCAAGCTCGAGAACCAGAAGACCGCCGCCGCCGGCGGCATTCCGTGGCATCCCGGCGCGGCGAAGTATTACGCCGAGCGAGGCGTGAAGCTGAACTGAGGGATAGGGAGAGCGACAAGGCCCCGACCAGCATGCTGGCGGGGCTTTTTCATTGGCGATGAGCGAGGACGTCACCCGCCTGCATCAACCGGCCGCGGAAGTGAGCCAGGAAGCGCTCGCCCGCGCCGAGGAGATGATCGAGCGCGAGGAGGGCGTCCAGAACAAGCTTAAGGGCTGGCTCGCGGCGTTCGTCACGCTGGTCGCGATCGTGATGTCGGTCTTCCACCTCTATACCGCGTACGCGATCGTGCGCCCCGAGCACCTGCGCGCGATCCACGTCGCGTTCGTGCTGGCCCTGAGCTTCCTCGTATTCCCGATGGCGAAGCGCTACCGCCATCGCATCATGTGGTGGGACTGGGCGCTCGCCGTCGCGGGCGTCGCCACCACGGTCTACCTCATCGCCGGCGGCGACGATTTCTTCGACCGCTCGATCCTGCCCAACGACTGGGACATCGCCTTCGGCTGCGTGCTCGTGCTGCTCATCCTCGAGGCGATGCGGCGCACTACCGGCTGGATCCTGCCGTTCATCACCTCGTGTTTCCTGCTCTATGCATTCTTCGGCGAGATCCTGCCGGCGCCCTGGACGCACAAGGACTACGAGATTCCGCGCCTCGTCGGCCACATGTACATGACGCTGGAGGGTATCTACGGCACGGCGATCAGCGTTTCCTCGACGCTGATCATCCTCTTCACCATCTACGGCGCATTCCTGCAGTTTTCCGGCGCGGGCAAGTTCTACATCGACTTTTCCTTCTCGGCGATGGGCGGCAAGCCCACCAGCGCCGGCCGCACGGTGACGCTCGCCTCGTTCCTCCTCGGCGGGCCCTCCGGCTCGGGCGTTGCAACGACAGTCACGCTCGGCGCGGTGGCCGCGCCGATGCTCGCCAAGGTCGGCTACGGCAAGGAGGAAGCGGGAGGCCTGCTGGCCGCGGGAGGCCTGGGGGCGATCATCTCGCCGCCGGTGCTGGGTGCGGCGGCGTTCCTGATCGCCGAGTTCCTGAAGATCTCGTACCTCGACGTGCTGCTGATGGCGGTGATTCCCACCTGCCTCTACTACCTCGCGCTGTTCGTGATGGTCGAGATCGACGTGCGCAAGTTCGGCATGAAGGACGTGCTGTTCGAGAGCGTCGAGAGCGCCTGGAGCCTGGCGAAGCGCTACTGGTTCCACTTCCTTTCGCTGGTGACGATCATCGTCTTCATGATGCCGCCGTTCAATTTCTCGCCCGAGCTGTCGGTGTTCTGGGCGACGGTCGTCTCGTTCGCCACCAGCTTCCTGCGGCGCGACACGGCGCTGCTGCGTTTCGAAAAGAAATCGCCTTTGCGAAGCGTCTGGAACTCCGGCTTTCTCAAGGCGCTGGAGGGCGGCTCGCTAGCGGTGCTGAACGTCGCCGCCACCTGCGCCGGCGCCGGCCTGATCGTCGGCGTGGTCACGCTCACCGGCCTCGGCCTCAAGTTCAGCTCGATCGTGCTCGCCTATGCGGGCAACTCGCTGCTGCTCACCGCGATCTATACGGCGCTGATCGTCTGGATCGTCGGCCTGGCGGTGCCGGTGACGGCCTCCTACATCATCTGCGCGGTCATCGCGGCGCCCGCATTGATGGCGCTGGGCGTGAAGCCCTTCGCCGCGCATATGTTCGTCTTCTACTACGCGGTGCTGTCGGAAGTCTCGCCGCCGACGGCACTTTCGCCTTTCGCGGCGGCGGCGATCACCGGCGGCGACCCGTACAAGACGACGCTGCAATGCTGGAAATACACCACCCCGGCGTTCCTCGTGCCGTTCATGTTCGTGCTCGACCCGAGCGGCACCGGGCTGCTCCTCACCGGCAGCTTCAAGACCCTCGGCGAGGCGGACTGGGGCTCGATCGCCCTCGTCACCTTCACCGCCGCGGTCGGCATCGTCGCGATCGCGGGCGGCTTCCAGGGCTGGCTCTGGAAGCGCTGCCCGCTGTGGGAGCGCGCGCTGCTCATCGTCGCCGGTTTCCTTCTCGTCTACCCGAAGACGCTGTTCGACGTGATCGGCTTCGCGCTCGTCGCCGTGGTCCTCGCCGCGCAATGGTTCAGGAAGCCAGAACCTTCGACTCGGACATCCTGATCCTTGGCGCAGGCGGCGCGGGCTTGTTCGCCGCGTTGCATGCGCACAAGGCGGCGCCGGCGCTCTCGATCGCCGTCGCGGTGAAGGGGCTGCTCGGCAAGTGCGGCTGCACGCGCATGGTCCAGGGCGGGTACAACGTCGCGCTCGCCGCCGAGGATTCGATCGAGCGGCATTTCATGGACACGATCGAGGGCGGCAAGTGGCTGCCGGACCAGGAGCTCGCCTGGAAATTAGTTGTTTTAGCCGTTGAACGAATAAAAGAACTTGAAAACGAGCTGGGTTGCTTCTTCGATCGCAATCCGGACGGCACCATCCACCAGAAGGCGTTCGCCGGCCAGACCTTCGACCGCACGGTGCACAAGGGCGATCTCACTGGCATCGAGATCATGAACCGGCTCGCCGAGCAGGTCTGGGCGCGCAACATCGCCCGCCTCGAGGAGTACCGGGCGGTCGAGCTGATCAAGACGCCAGACGGCAAGGCGATCGCCGGCGTGCTCTTCATCGACATGCGCACCGGCGAATATGTGCTGGTGCGTGCCAAAGCGGTGCTGTTGGCGACCGGCGGCGGGCCGACGATGTACAAGTACCACACGCCCTCGGGCGACAAATCCTGCGACGGCCTCGCCATGGCGCTGCGCGCCGGGCTGCCGCTGCGCGACATGGAGATGGTGCAGTTCCATCCGACGGGCCTGCTCGCGGGCACGCACACGCGCATGACGGGCACTGTGCTCGAGGAAGGACTGCGCGGCGCCGGCGGCCATCTGCTGAATGGCGCGAAAGAGCGCTTCATGCCCCGATACGATCCCCTGGCCGAGCGGGCGACGCGCGACTTCGTTTCCCGGGCGATGTTCCTCGAGCTGCAGAAAAGTCCCAGCCCCCACGGCGGGCTCTACATTTCCATGGCGCACCTCGGGCCCGAGAAGGTGGCGCGCGAGTTCAAGGGCATGGTCGAGCGCTGCGCCGATTGCGGCTTCGACCTCGCTGGCGGCCTGGTGGAGGTCGTGCCGACCGCGCACTACATGATGGGCGGCGTGGAGTTCGCCGCCGACTGCTCGACCGCACTGCCGGGACTTTTCGTCGCCGGCGAGGACTCGGGCGGCGTGCACGGCGCCAACCGGCTGGGAGGCAACGGCGTCGCCAACTCCACAGTGTTTGGTGCAGTCGCCGGCGACACGATGGCAGCATGGCTGCGCGGCCAGGGATTCCGGCAGCCGGACCGCGGTGCGCTCGAGGCGGCGATCGCGCGATGTGAGAAGCCTTTCATGAATTCCAAGCGGCTCGATCTCGAGGCGTTGCGCGAGCAGCTCTACGAAACGATGTGGCAGAAAGTCGGCATCGTGCGCGACGCGGCAAGCCTGGAGTCGGCGCTCGACGACCTGCGCCGCATCGAAGCCGACCTGGCGTCGGGCGCGTTGCCCGACATGCAGCGCGCCTTCAACCTCACCTGGCACGACTGGCTGAACCTCGCCAGCCTGACGCAGGTGAGCAAGGTCATCGCCGCCGCGGCGCTCGCGCGCCGCGACTCGCGCGGCGCGCACTACCGGAGCGATTTCACGGATGCCGGCGCGCTGGAGCAGTCCGCCTATAGCAGCTTCCAGGACAATGCGGTGACGATGAAACCGGTCGTTTTCAGTCGCGTGAAACCCGGACAATCTCTCCTCAAGAATGCAGCCTGACTGGCCCGCCGAAGTCCATCGCGAGCTCGCCGCCGCCGGCGTGCGGGTGGTCGGCTACGTGCCCGACGCCGGCCACAAGCGTCTGATCGAGCTCTGCCAGGCCGACAGGAAAATGCGGGCCGTGCCGCTCACCACCGAGGAGGAGGGCATCGGCCTCGCGGCCGGCGCGTGGCTGGGCGGCGAGAAGAGCGTGCTGCTGATGCAATCGAGCGGCGTCGGCAACATCGTCAACGTGCTCGGCATGGTCAGCGTCTGCCGCTTCCCGCTGGTCATGGTCATCACCATGCGCGGCCAGCAGGGCGAATTCAATCCGTGGCAGGTGCCGATGGGCGAGGGCACGCCGCGCACGCTGGAGACGATGGGTGTCGCCGTGCGGCAGGCGGGCGAGCCGCAGGCGATCGCGGCGCACGTCAAGCTCGCACTCACGCGCGCGTTCGAAGCGCACGCGGCGGAAGCGGTGCTGATCGCGCAGAAGGTGATCGGCATCAAGAGCTTCCAGGAGCAGCGCAGCCAATGACTCTCCGACGGCGCGAAGTCGTAAAGGACTTGTTGAAAGGAAGGAAAGACCTGCTGGTCGTCGCGGGGCTCGGCTCGACCGCCTGGGACATTACCGCGGCCGGCGACCACGACCTCAGCTTTCCCCTCTGGGGTGCGATGGGGCAGGCGGCGATGATCGGCCTCGGCCTCGCGCTCGCACAGCCGAAGCGGCGCGTGCTGGTCATCACCGGCGACGGCGAGATGCTGATGGGAATCGG
>Ga0134123_10001984_pt1 | contig 13393 bp, 21 predicted proteins | sample KB303_FD_96460 | JGI IMG/M metagenome (GOLD analysis project Ga0134123, IMG submission 96460) | Terrestrial soil microbial communities without Nitrogen fertilizer from Kellogg Biological Station, Michigan, USA - KB3-0-3 | ecosystem: Environmental > Terrestrial > Soil > Unclassified ...
CCTAGTAACTTGCAGAATACAACACATGTAGTACACGGCATGCCGTAATACGTTGCGCAGAGAGCACATGTTGATGCAATAGTTGTTTCAAACTACTTTTCCAAATATTTAACAATCTTTAACAAATATTGATTTACTGTTTTGAATTGCTGATCAGGCAATATTCTGGGAGAGGGAAAGAGGATAGGTAGTCATCTTTGTCGTATTCTAATATAATGATCTTCTCTTCTCCGGGTGGGCACCATATTTTAAATGGTGCTCCACAGTGGATTTGCCGGTCGTCGGCGCCGGTTTGCCCGTTGATTCTATTTCTCCGTGGCATTATGGAGTCAAATAGTCCTTTCACTAAATTATCCCAGTCTGGGGTGCTTGTGTGCGGCTTATAGAGCATAGATGCGCATTTGGGTTTGCGCCAGCTCTTTGGGAATGGAATGAAGAACCACACAGCGAAGTATCCCTTTGGCATCTCAAAATTATGCTGCAGGGCCCACGCCGATATCTCTTCTTTATATTTCTTGTATCGGTCCAGCTGTCGCTTTCTTGTGAGGTTTCTGCCGGGGCGACCATGCGTTTCTATTCTTTTCTGATCGTACCCTTTTATATACTCTTCCGAAACTGCAAACATCCAGCGGTCGCCTTGGGTAGAACGAACGCTAGTCTGGGGGCATATTGGGATTATGGTGACTTTTATAGGAGTCATTTCTTTTGCCAGTTTCTAAGGAACTTCTGGGTGTCGTCATAGTACCTTTCCGACATCCAGCTAGGTACATACGCCTGCTCATTGTTGTTTAGGCAAGTTCGGGATCTCTCTGACTCGTCTAGTAGGGCCTGCTCTAACTTCAGCATCCTGTACACGTCCAGTTGCGTTTTGGTGCCTTCTTTTATAAAATCATTATCTACAACCTCTATTCGAGCCGATGTTATTTTTTCTTTTTTTATGTGGTCACATATCTTACATAGCCAACTTTCCGGTTCATTTTTTTTGAGGCGAATATACCTTTCAATGCTATCAGCCATTATTATAGCCGACTGCATCAGGCTCTTACCCTTCCATATAAGATATTTCTTGCCAAACCATATTTTATATACGCAGGCCGGACTTCCATAGGTGTGTGTTGGGACCTCTATGGGAAACTTGGGAGTAATAGAAGGTTCTCTTTTTTTGTGTGTCATAATTATTGTTTTATTTATTTGATAACCATGATTTATAATTAGCCACAACTTCGGCCGGTATCCATTTCGGTAAATATGGTAATGGATTAATATTCAAGCATGTGGGGTCGTTTTTAATACTCTCCAACATTCCATATTCATACATCAGCAATTTAAGCGGGTCTTTAATAGAGATAATTGGCTCTACTTCAAAGCAATCAATCTGATCTGACTGTATCACTTCTATTACCTTCTTAAAATCCATTGGATCTCTGGTATCATTATGAATACACTGATATATAGACCTGGAAAGATGGATAGGTGATACAGCTAAATTAGCACACTTATAAAGTAGGAATTTTTCTCCAAACCATGCCCGGTACACACCTGGGAATTCTACTGGGGTGGAGCCCCTGAACTTAAAAGGGAAAGGAGCACCATTTTCGAAACCTTTGTACGGTTGAAACTTTTCCATAAAATTAAAAACGGGATGCGCAGCAATTGGACTACTGTGCACCCCATTTAAGGTTATTACTAACCAATCGCCACGTCCAATGGGATGATTGATTATTTGAATTGCAAACTTACGTCAAATCTTCTTTTTTCACGATCATTATTTTGTACCCCAGTTGGTCCAGCGCATCCTTGAATATATCAATATCCATTTTTATTTCGTCCCGGAGCATTCTTCGGAAAGAGATGGGGTTTTTATTTATTTTCTTTGCCAGTTTTTCGGCAGAGATATTCTCCCGTTTCATTATTCCTTTTAGAATGTTGTGCATTTATGTACAGCGTTTTGGTACTATTGTGCAAATATACGACTATTTTCAGAATAAACAAGTCTGTTGAAAATCATACGGCATAGGTAAATTACTCCAAATAGCTTCAACCGTGTGATCCCGGTTGGCGCCACGCATCCTTGCCATTGGCTTAAAATCCATCCACGCAGCCTTTGTATTTTCGCACACTATCACCTGTCCATCCCTATTTCTGGACCATTCTGCAAGCACTACGAAATTTATATCGCTCTCTACATACGCATGTCCACCAAATTCATACGGCGGATCAATGAACCAGGTAGCCCGCTGATTGGGAATTTCCTCATAACTACCATGCAGGAATTCCCAGTGTTTGATTTTGTGCAGTTGATTGGCAATGTTCTTCATTTTGTTTTTGCGCCCATTCTGCTCCCCGCTAAAGGCACTTACCTTATTTCGCGGCATAGTAGATGCCACGCCAGCCAGTAAGCCCAGGAACAGGCGCTCCTCTTCCGCCAACGGCAATTTATCCAGTTCCATGCCGGTAGTCAGCTTAGGCAACCCAAGAATATCGCCAGGGGAGCATTGCTGCAGGTATTTCCACACTTTAATCACTACATCGTACTTATCCACCAGCAACACTTCTTTTTGCCAGTAGCGAAGCGCATATCGGGCGCTGCCGGCAAATGGCTCTATTATCTTATCCTCAACCGGCTTTGGATATAAGTGAACAACGCGACTTTTACTACCGTAATAACTCCACATGCCTTATAGAATTCCAGTTTTTGAACGGTGCCATCGCACCTGGTGCTCAATACCTGCCCACCCTCCGACACCAAAAATATTAAAAAAATAATTTTTTAAAGCCAAAATATATTTTACTATTATTAATACTGTATAATATTCTAAAATTTATATCACACACGTAAACGCGACACCGACCACCCCAACAAGGACCCACCCTCCCCACCCCGGGGACCCACCCCCTCCCTTTCCCTTTCCCTCTCCGTATAAGTAGTACCTTTTTATTTAATTTGTTTTGTCTTCTTGTCTTTGCCTATCGGCGTGTTTCGTTGTCTCCTGTGTTACTATTATGCAGTCATCTTGGTTGCATCTATTGTACTTCCGTTGCGTTGGCTTGTGTTAGTATTATGGTCCAAGCATGGGAAAGGTGAAGCAAGTGCAGGGGCGATAGCACCGTTGATCTACATATCGCTATATAATCCAAAGCATCACAGTGCCTTCCGGAAAAACAGGTTCATCTTCATCAACACACTCTGGCGGCATTTCCGATTTTGGCGCATACGCTTCTCCGTCGCTTACATAGTCTTCATCAAGTACGTTTGCGTCACCTATAGTGCCACCTTCTTCTTCAGTCCAGTATTTTACTGGTTGACGCAATTGCTCTTCCGTTAGGGAATTAGAAAGTTCTTTTATGTCATTCCACGTAAGTATTTTACGCTCCTTTGGTTCAGGAACATAGCTATCTGCTATTTCTGCAGCAACTTCTGATCGCTGGGATGATACGCGTTCTACTCTTTCATCTTCTATTTGACTTCTTGTCTTTTCCATTTTTATGTGTTTTATGAGTTAACTTTTGCTATCTTCTTGTCTATTTGCTCTATACAAGCATCTATTGCAGCCTGAGTGTTGTCGTTTTGGAAGCCGGTTTGTTTCTTAATCTTACCTATGTGAGCTTTTAATTGCTTCAGGTGATGAAGGACTGCTTCTTTGGATACTCGTTGATCGTATAGGCGCTTTTGAATGCCTTTATATAGTTTGTCGGCCAGTTCGGGCGTTAGTTCTTGTACCGGTTTATATTCATCTGGATCTGGCTTTCTGCCATAGTCATTTGATCCTGGGCCTATAAGCCTGTTATGTGATGTTCCTCCTGATTTCATTTGGTTTGGTTTTGTGTTATGAATTCTTTATCTCATCTGTATTCAACTTTCATGCCGTTTGGTAATGTGTAATTCATCATACGATGCGCCATTATTGTAGTTCCTTCACTAAATATATCATTAAACTTAGCTACAATATCTATCGTTAGGTGTTGCGTTTTTTGTATTTTGTTATAAACCGGCAGAAGGCGCTCTGCTATTTTATAAAGACTATCATCCTTTGATAATCTTAGCCAGTGGTCTATGTAATTTTCTTTTAGGCTTTTGCATGTATTTTTAAAGCCAGTTTGCACGGCAATTTTGTCAAACTGTTCTTGCTCATTCCATCCACCGGGACCTGCGGGGCCAGTTTGATATTTAATACTATTCGGTGTTGTGACTATTTTTGAATGCAAGGGAAATACTTCAATAAATATTGTATCGTGATATATTTGTCTATGAATAAGGCTAGAACAGTTTCCTTTGTGCGACATCATTTGAGAGTATCCATTACCGAGCACCAGGTATTCACAACCTTCCCAAGTATAGTTATAAATATCGTGGTCACCTATAGTTTTAAGTGTGTCCTTTCCATCTTTTGGTGGATTATAGCATCCAGAGCAGATAATAAGCAGCAATATTGTCGTTATGTTTTTCATTTTAATTCATTTTAAGAGTGAAAGAAGTGATGTTGTCGAATGGTGCCAACGCCTCTGCTGATCATAGATAAACTTCAGGTGACTGCAAAAAAGTTTTATCTGTTGTTACATAAATTGAAAATGAGTAATCTTTTTAACCTCTCCATCGTAAGTGTAATATGCACCATCGCACCATCCACACACATCTTCTATCCCATCTTCATACTTTACTTTTACAGGCAATACATGGCCTTCTTTTTTGTTTACTTCAGGAGTATGAAAGTCCACATCATACCATGTTTTATCTGTCACTGATTTTTTTTCTTGTTCCATTTTTTTTGCTTTAGTCCATTACGTGTACTTCATCTATGTATTGGTTCTCTGAAATATCATTAGTGAGTTCTAATACATATCCAGCCATTTCAAGAGCAGCCTTCATTGCGGTTGTCTGGTTCACCAGGGAAGCCTTTTGTTAGTTCAAAGACGGTTACAGCCTGAGTGCGCATGTGTAGTTTTCGTATCATTATTTTAAGTTTTTGCAGTTGAGTTTTTCAGTTCTATTGAGCACCTGGTGCGTCGCACATTGCAGGGGCTGGAATGCTATCTGTTACCTTATGGATATGTCGTGTCGTTTACGGTTATATAATGAATACCTTTCCCTTCGTCGCAATGACCACTTGCATTATAGGCTTCGTTTAGGGTATATATTCCAGCGGCTTCAACGTGATAAGTATAACCCATTCTATTCGAACGCCAGTATGCGCTGTGCTGCTGCGAATAGATATATACTTGTCTTGCTCCATTCTTTTGAAGATAAGTAGATATAGTAGATGGCCGGAGTTTATTTAGTCGGAATAATGGTATCATGATCAGTTATTTTATTCATTTTATATTTTCCCCTTCATTTTATTGCTCTGGTTCTACGTGGTTATGATAAATTGATGGATGAAAGTCTAAGTATGTTTTATTTGGATCGCAAGCCTGATCTATCAACATTTCTGCGGTGATCACAGCCACCTTGTTACGATAGCTATATTTCTTTGCGAGATACTCATAAGCCAGGATACGGCCATCAATATCTTTTTCATCTACCTCCTCATTTTTTGCGATGGATTTACGCAGATTGAGTATCTCTATCTTATCCGGATCATCGTCGTCCCACTCTTTCCATTTTTCATAGGACTCTTTGAAAGAGAAGCATTCTTTTTCCAACATAACTTCGGCTGCATCAGAAAATTTATGCGCGGCCTTTAGTTCGTCGGATTCCATTTTGTGCATTCGCATAATTCGCTATGATTTAAAAAGGTGTAAGGTATTTTTTACTGAGCATATAGTATCCCTAATCCCATCCCTGAGTAATTTTCAAAAAGCAGTAAACGCAAAAATCCCCAATGGCAAGTTTCTGTGAGATCTACACAACATTACTGCTATGCAAGGTATCAGAAACCCCCACCATTGGGGACTATTATCTTGGTTGTTTTCTTCTTTTGGGATCTCACCTCCAAAAGGGAACACGTATGTTTTTATTTTAGTAGCCACAAATATAGTTATTTGTTTGGAATTACCAAAATTATTTTCAAGGGTGATAGAGTTTATAGTGACTAGACTACTTACTTTAGCGCGTCCACAATAGCACAGAACAGACGGTCCTTCTTTTGTTGGAATTCCGGCAGTTCATTGAACGGCACAATGCACGGGTGCGTTTTGGCCGTAGCATCTTTCACTTCGCCATAAACCCAGCCATCATTTACCTTGTCAGCCATCCATGCATTATGCTGGCTGTCTTCTTTTGCGTCGGGATTATCCAACCGGAATTGCACACCTTTTACAGCGCTATCCCTTTGCCATTGCTCTGCTTCTTCCCATGGTTTTTGAGAGAAGTCGTCATACTGTTCGCACCATGCTTTATTTGCCGCGTGGCACATCATTGCGATGTTTACTATTTTATTGTCCATATAAATACCGCCTCCTGAGCGGGTTGTTGACCTTTTTATAATTTTTCATAAAATCCCGCCTTAGCCGCTTTTCTTTCCAACTCCTGAAACCTTTTATCACTATCAAACTTTACCGGTACTATATCTGCCGGCAAATACAATGGGTGATGTGGTGTGCCGTTTTTATTGATGTACAGCGCTTCCGCATTTGGAAACATCTGTATTACCACCTTTGCGCGTTCTCTGGCTTGCTTAAAGTTTCCCCAGGCAAATATTACCTTCTTACATTTCGGCGCCACTCTTTCCAGCCATCCATCATTATCTCCCAGTGGATCAGGATCTGATTTTAAAACATCTGGGTTAGTAGAAACAATAGCAAACAGGTTCATCATGTAAAGTCCACCATATCCCCAGCGTTTTGCATAGCCTTTTACTACTGATATTGTATTGTCAGTCTCATCTTCATTTGCTTTGGATGGATTTACGCCAATAAACATTACCAGCGGCAACGTTTTATCCCAGATGCGCCATAAGGCGTACCGGTACTTTCTGTCTGGGCTGAATTCTGCTCCGTTATCTTCAGGGAATAGTTGCATTTTTTAGTTAAGTTTAAACCTTAAAAGTTAACTACTGATTTTCTTAGATTAGTTTCCTTCAATAAAATTCTTTTTGCAGCCAGCTTTGTTTATCTATCGCCGACAGTGGCGACGCTCCGTTTAACCACATCACTGCTTTCCTTTATCCTTTCATATACTCTACCAAAATATCCTGTATTTCATTTGCCTTTTCCATAGTTGGCAGTTTTATTAAAGCACATTCAGAACTAACACCATCCTGCTCAATGTAAAGTTTAAAGCATTCCCAGGTATCATCCTTTTCATTTACTTCATAAAGAATATCTATGCCTTTTATGTTTTTTCTTTCACCAATAAATCTTCGATAAATAAAGACGTCGGTTTTTATTCCAAACTCACCTTCTTCCTCTTCCGGGTGTTTGTCACAAAAAAGTTGACAGTGATAAGTGAAGTCATTTTCTCTTAATTCAAGATAGTAATGCTCTTTCCTTATATTCCTGTCTATCCGAAGATCAAATACCGGAAGTTCTATTTTTAATGGTAGTTTCATTTTGTTTGTTTTTCTCGTTTTAAACCATAGTATTCCTCAGTTGAACGGAGCGTCGCCACTGGTGCTTAATAGCGGGTGTTGCTCCTCCTGCAAAAGAGTTTTACAGTATTTTATGGGCTACTATTGTCCAGTTTTCTGAATAACTATTTGAAGATCCTGTAACGGCAATAGCATCTATCCAGTATCCTTCTTTTTTCAGTTTTATTACTTGCTCAAATATTGTTGTTTCGGCATTCTGTACGCCTCCGGTAAATACTTCTTGTTTCATTGGTTTTTATTTTTAGTTTTTGTTTTAAAAATCTTTTTGCAGCAGAGTTGATTGCAGCCATTAAACACCAGTGGCGATGGCACCGGTCAACTTCGGAATGCTATTACTCATTACATATCTTCTTGCTATTTTTATGAACCTATCTTTTATCTCTGAATAGTTTTTACAATCAGAAACAACCATACTCTCCACTTGCATCCATGGAATGTTGTAGTGATTTCCTAAATTATCCCTATATGCCACCATCTCTTCGTAAGAAGGCGCCTTGATCTCTATCATCTCATCAAACCGCCTGAGTAGCGCACTATCCAACGCCATTTTTCTATTTGTGGCACCAATCAAAACTACTTTATCTGACATTCTTTCTATGTTAACCAGGATGGAGTTTATAGTCCTGTTATTTTCCTGATCAGCGGCATGTTTAATGTCATCAATTCTTGTGGCGCCTAGACTGTCTATCTCATCCCAGAACAACACACACGGTATTTTTATTTCGTTCAGTAACTTGCTAATATTCGCAGCCGTTGTACCAATAGTTGAACAGGTTATTTCTTCGGTATTCATCTCAATAAAATCCCTTTCTGATAATCTTGCTATCTCCCTGGCAATAGTTGTTTTCCCATTACCAGTAGGCCCATGCAGGAGTATCTTAGATCGAACTGGTAGATTGTGTAGTTTGAATTCATCAATACACTTCCACTCTTGGATTAATTCATCCACAGTTTGTTTCAGGTCGTCATTCATAAACACATTCTGACCGGTATGGTCACCAACAACTATTAATCTCTTTATGTTGGCCGATAACTGGCTTAGGGTTATCATTTCCATTGGCCGCTGGTTACATAGTCTCCGTAGGCGCTGCCCAACATCGCTTGAGTAAACAAATGTTTTTGCGTATTCATCTACGGCTTTATAAAATAATGGTTGATTTTGTTGGTTGATCGCCTGGACCATCATGAAGATGGTGTCGTTAGCTGATACTTTCTTTACTGGGGTTAATGTTGCTGTTTCCATTTTTATACTTTTTTATGTGAACTGTTTAATGCTTATTCTGGTTTTCAACGGAGCGTCGCAACGATGCTGATAAGAGGTATAGTGGCGACTTACAAAGGTTTTCACTTTTTGCATCAGAGGCTACACTATCTATTTTACTTCGTTGCGATAGCACCGTTCACCTTCAGTAATTCTATTGGTAAATAACTTAAAATATGGCAGATCGCATCCACAGTCCATCCATTACCGCACATCTTGTAGATTTGCGAATCACTTACTATTTGCTTGCCGTCTGTGAAAAAATAATCGTCCTGCACTGTTTGCAATCGGCAGACTTCTAAGGGAGTTAATCTGCGTATCCTTTCCTTTATATTATACAATCCTACTCCTGCGCCCAGGCCACCGTTACGAGCACCTAATGTTACAGACTTATCTTCTGTTTCGTAAATACGATCAGCCTGAGGGATTTTATTGAAAATAAAATTGTCGTGGGAGCAACCTCTTTTGGATGACAGGGCGCCCACTTTCCCTTCAGTAAATATATACTCACCAGAGGCGCCTCTATCTGAAATAATTACAGGTTCTGGTACCACAATCATTATCTGACGTTCGCCGCCAAGTTCTGCAGCAAGCGCGGGAGCAATTCCTTCTGGACTATAAATTCTGTTTTGCTGGTATGGTTGTACGCCTCCGGATTCAGTGGATGGATTAACCTGAATTACGGTTCTTTGAACCAGTAAATCCATATCAGAGTGGTTACCTGCAGAATGAGCACCAGCAGTAAACGTACTGGATTTACGGACATCATCTTTTGGAATACCGTTCCCATCTATTATAGTTGTAGTCTCAATAACACCTGGTTCTCTGACCATGGTTATCTGACCATGGTTATCCATACCTTTGAAGTAATTGGCATCAATACATAGTGCCTTGTCTGTTTCTTTGAACTCGCCGTTATTGTGCGTTACAAAAACAGGTACCATTTGCCCTCTTCCTTTTTCAAAGTAATCAGTCTCAGTCTTCTTGGCGTGATTGGCAGTGATTGCATTTGACTTATCCGGGATGGTGAATTCCCGTGGTTCCTGAATTCCCGTGGTTCCTGAATTCCCGCTTAATTGACCACTATTATTTTTAGTATCCAGCGTTCCGGCTTTATCTGGATCTACTTTGGGGTTGGAATATGTTTTGCGGAGTATCCGCGCCAGTCCCTTATCTGAAATATAATACTTCTCATCTACCTCACTTGTTGGTTGTAGCACATCTTTCAGGTATATCTTCTTATCCTTGGGTTGCGGGATTGTGCAGTAAGTATCGCCGAACAATCCGCGCTGCGCAGTGGAAATGTTAGTCCAATAGAGGCGTTCACGGTTCTGGGCTGAAACTAATGCGCTATTTATGCAGATGGGTTGTATTTCCAGGATGCGGCTGATGGTATCCTCCCATTCTTTTTTCATGCGCACATTTTCAAGCAACCACTTCACATCCGGGTTTACCGCCCTGCACTCTTTCAGAATCCTCACATACTCAAAAAACAGTGCGCTATGCGGATCATCAAAGTTTAAACCTTTGCCGGAATTTGAGAAGCCCTGACATGGTGAACCGCCGATTAGTAGGTCCACTTTTGGTAAATCATAAGCTGAAATATCTTTAACGCTCCCTTTATGGATAGTTGCCGGCCATTTTTCGCGGGAGACCTGGATGGCGAACTTATCTATCTCAGATGCGAAGTAATACTTCACAGGTATCTTAAGTCGGTCAAGCGCTATTCGGCCACACGACATGCCATCGAAAAGAGATAATACAACTAATCCTTCCATTTCAAACTATTTTTACTCTCATAAATTCAAGCCCAATCAAGGCGTGGAACCTTCAACGGTGCCATCGCAAATCAAGCCACATCGGAGATAATATCCTCTGCTACCAAAGTTTCTACCCCTATTAATTCTCCTAAGTAACTTACATATACACTCCTTACTACTCTATCTCTGCTAAATAATATCCTTTCTCTTCTTTGTTCTGAATATCCATCTCTCCATCCTCTACAAAATGCTCTTGCTAAAGACTGATGTTTAGTATTATCAAATTTTACTCTCGCACAATCAGCATAAGCACTGTAAGAACTAAAGTTAAGACCATAAGAGAATCCTATCTTATAAGCAGTACGGAAGTTAGTGATCATGCGGTTTGAGTTTTAAAAGTTTTTGGCTATCAGCTGAAAGTCGCTACCAGTCTTGATTTGCGACGCTCCGTTTGAGGTTCCACGCTACTATCATCTTTGTTTATTTTAGAGTGCTAAACGCTTCAAGTTCCCGCTGCATATCTTCATATGCCTGAGTAGTGCGAAGTGCATCATATTTTGCATCCCAACCGCAAACACCGAGTGTTTTATTTATCTTCTTCACATCATTCCATACCTGGTGCCAGTGCGTGTACCGACCAGAAGTATTACTCTCAATTACAAAATCCGAGAGTATCTTAAAGTGTGGGTCTGTGCCCAATAATTCAAACCTGTCCATATATTTTCGTTTTTAGTTTTTAAAATGGTGCTTCTTCGTCTTCAATTTCCGGAGGTAACACTGTCCTAATGCCTGACCTGGGGTTGTCGCGGCTGCGCATTTCCCTGAATTGGCTATCAATAAATTCTACTTCCTGCCACTTTTGGATGCCGCCAATGAATGATACCTCCAGTTTATCCAGTGTGCCGTTCCTGTTTTTTGCCACTGTGATCCAGTTTTTATATTCATTATTCTCGTTTAGTTCGTGCCAGGGAAACATGACAATATCTGCATCTTGTTCAATAGCGCCGCTTTCCCGCAGATCAGAAAGTACCGGCTCAGGTGGTTTTCTGGTTTCTACCCCGCGATTTAATTGCGAAAGAAGTATGATTGGTATTTCTAATTCTTTCGCTAATAATTTCAACCCCCTGCTTATGCTGGATATTTCCTGCTCCCTGTTTCCATTTTTACTTTTCTCTCCCCGGATCAATTGCAGGTAATCTATAACAATTAATTGAATATTATATTTCTTTTTCCATTTCCGGGCCTTAGCGGAAATCTGGAGAAAGGAAAAAGTTTTATCATCTACCCGGATTGGAAGATTAGAAAAATATGTCGTATATTGATTTAATAAAATAAATTGCTCCTCCGTTACCCGGCCGTTAAGGATAAATTCAAATGGAATTTTAGTTACGGTCGCACATAATCGCTGAACTAACTGCTTATTTCCCATCTCTAAACTAAAAATCCCCACATTACGTTTTTGTACAATTTCACTGATTGCCGCATTTAGAGCCAAATTAAGCCCCAAAGCAGTCTTACCCTTACTTGGTCTACCCCCGATGATAATTAGGTCTGTATTCTGCCAGCCATTAGTGATTGCGTTCAATTTTGATAGTCCGGTATCTATCCCGGTGAGCACTGAATGATTTTTTCTCTGAAAATCTATATCCTGCACTACTTTTATGAAAACTTTTCCTACTGTATCATCTGCTCCACCAGTAACCAATTCAGTTATTGCAGAATATTCTACATGTAACTGATCCATTAAATCAAAAACATCTGTACTATCTTCATATGCACTGGATATAACGCAACCACAAACCCTGATAAGTTCACGTTGTATATATTTTTCCATTATAATCCGGCTATGTGTAACCACATGCGCACTGGATATAACGCTGGATGTCAACATTGTAAGTTTATAAGCTCCCCCTATCAATTCAAGTGATTTGGCTTTTCTAAGCTGCTCTGTTACCGTCAGAAGATCAATGGCGCCTCCAGCAGAATAAAGTTCCTTCATGGCCAGGAATATCTTTTGGTGGGCATCCACATAAAAACAATCTTCGGTCGGGAGAATAGCTATTGTTTCTTCGAAAGCCTCCCGTTCCAGCATACAGGCGCCAAGGACCGCCTCCTCAAATTCAGGCGCTTGTGGTGGCACCTTTCCATAAACCAGCGATGTTAGATCAGGTTTACGTTGAATATTACCAAATTCCTTTTTTATAGTCACCGACATATCACTTACTAAATTTTAAACTTTTTTTATACCAAGTAGATAATCGCATTGAAACATCCCATGTTTTTTCAAGTTCCCAGCGTAAATGATGTTTTTCTACGTCCGGTTCAGCCCAATGTTTAAAAAAATCATTTAGCATTCCTTTTCCGTATTTTTCCAAAAATGGGTCCAGTGTTTCTTTAAAAATATCTTTTTTCTTTTTTACGCTCATACCATTCAGGTGAACTTTTTTAGTAAAAAGTATATCCGGATTAATATTTCCTGTGTTGGTTGAAATAACTTTATTTACCCAGTTTGGAAAATACTGCATATACGATCCTTGAGAACCAACCATTTGCATTTTCATTCGCCCTGCGTTTATAAGGCTTCGATTAAATGCTTCTAACCATTTTTTTAATAAAACCTCAGCTTCAGCTATATCGTCGCTAAGTTTTAATTGGTTGAAATGTAATGCTGTTGTTATTTCATATTTTTTATTATTTAAGTAGTTGTAGAAACAAACCTCAATCGGGTGTTCTAATTTTTCGGAAATATCGTTTAGTAAATATTTGTATGTATGATAACCGTTTTCCGGAGTATTTGGCAATTCTTCCGGAGTATTTGGCAATTCTTCCGGAGTATTTGGCAATTC
>Ga0134123_10001991_pt1 | contig 13379 bp, 13 predicted proteins | sample KB303_FD_96460 | JGI IMG/M metagenome (GOLD analysis project Ga0134123, IMG submission 96460) | Terrestrial soil microbial communities without Nitrogen fertilizer from Kellogg Biological Station, Michigan, USA - KB3-0-3 | ecosystem: Environmental > Terrestrial > Soil > Unclassified ...
CGCTCGCGCCTGCGCGCCTTTCTCGAGGTCACGCTGCCGCTGGCGCGACCGTCTCTCGCCGCCGGCGTGGCGCTGGCGATGATGGAGGCGCTGGGCGACTTCGGCACCGTGGCCACCTTCGGCTATCGCACCCTGACCGAAGGGATCTACCGCGTCTGGTACGGGATGTTCGATCGCGTGGCCGCCGCCCAGCTCGCGAGCGTGCTGCTCCTCTGCGCGGGAGCGCTGCTCGCGCTCGAGCGCGGCTCGCGGGGACAGCAGCGGTTCACCCAACGCGAGCGCCGCGGCGCCGAGGCGGCGCCGGTGGTCCTTCGCGGGGCGCGCGCCGCCGCCGCCACCGTCACCTGCGCCGCCGTGCTCGCCCTCGCCTTCCTGCTGCCGGTGGGCCAGCTCGCGCTCTGGTCCGCGCGCGCGTGGGCCGAGGGTCGGGTGGCGCGGGACCTGGGGGCGCTTCTGGCGAATACCCTCGGGCTCGCCGCCGTCGCCGCCGTCCTCACCTGCCTGCTCGCCGTCGTGCTGGCCTATGCGGGACGGCTTCACCCCTCGCGCGCCACCCGCTGGTCGGCGCGCTTCGCCTCGCTGGGCTATGCGCTGCCGGGCGCGGTGATCGCGGTCGGCGTCCTCATCCCGCTGTCCGCGCTCGACCACTGGATGGGCGCGACGCTCGCGCGCCTCACCGGCCGGCCGGTGGGCCTCCTCCTCACCGGCTCGGCGGTGGGGTTGCTCTTCGCCTACGCGGTGCGCTTCCTCGCCGTGAGCCTTCAGAGCGTGGACGCGAGCCTCACCCGCATCGCGCCGAGCCTCGACGACGCCGCCCGCTCGCTGGGCGCGGGGGCCGGCCGCACGCTTCGCCGCGTGCATCTCCCCCTCCTGCGGGGCGGCCTCGCCGTGGCCACCGTCCTCGTCTTCGTGGAGACGATGAAGGAGATGCCGGCCACCTTGCTGCTCCGGCCCTTCGGGCTGAATACCCTCGCCATGGAGGTGTGGGAGCGCACCAACGAGGCCCTGTGGCAGGAGGCGGCGGTGCCCGCGCTGGCCATCGTCCTCGCCGGGCTCGTCCCCGTCATCGTCGTGATCCGCTGGAGCAGCGCTACCCGCGGCTGAGGACGCGCGCCCGGTCGAGCCGGGCGCGGCCCGCGTGCTAATCTCGTGGGTACCGCCATGGCCACGCCGGACGCCGCTGCCCGCATCGAGACGCTTCGCCGGGAGATTCGCCGCCACGACGCGCTCTATCACGGGAAGGACCGCCCCGAGATCAGCGATGCCGAGTACGACACGCTGAAGCGGGAGCTGGAGGCGCTCGAGGCGGAGCATCCCGAGCTCCGCACGCCCGACAGCCCCACCCAGACCGTGGGCGCCCGTCCCGGCGAGGCCTTCGCCCCCGTGGAGCATCGCGCCGCCATGCTCTCCCTCGACAATGCCATGAGCGCGGACGACCTGCGCGAGTTCGAGGCGCGGCTCCGGCGCGCGCAGCCCGGCGCGCGCTTCGCCTTTGTCTGCGAGCCCAAGATCGACGGCCTCGGCGTGGCCCTGCTCTACGAGAATGGTCGCTTCACCCGCGGCGCCACCCGCGGCGACGGCCGGGTGGGCGAGGACGTCACCCACACCCTGGCCACCCTCGCCGCCATTCCGCGACGCCTCACCGGCCCCCTCGCCAGGTCGCGCAGCCTCGAGGTGCGCGGCGAGGTCTACATGCCGCGGAGCGCGTTTCGCCAGCTCAACGCGAGGCTGGAGGAAGCCGGCGAGGACACCTTCGCCAATCCCCGCAACGCCGCCGCCGGCGCCGTGCGCCAGAAGGACCCCGCGGTGACGGCCTCGCGGCCCCTCGCCATCTTCCTCTACCACGTGAGCGAGGCGCAGGGGGTGACGCTGGCCTCGCACTGGGAGACGCTGGAGGCGCTCCGCGCCAGCGGCTTCCCCGTGAATCCGGAGTCGCGGCGGGGCGAGGACGTGGACGCGGTGCTCGCCTATTCCGCCGAGCTCGAGGCGCGCCGCGACGCGCTCGACTACGAAGCCGACGGCGTGGTGGTGAAGGTGGACGACCTCGAGCAGCAGCGCCGGCTCGGGGCCACCGCGCATCATCCGCGCTGGGCCATCGCCTACAAGTTCACCGCCCGCCAGGCCACCACCCGGGTGCTGGAGATCACCGTCAATGTCGGCAAGACCGGCGCGCTCACGCCGGGCGCCACCCTCGAGCCCGTCCAGCTCGCCGGCGTCACCGTGAGCGCGGTGAGCCTGCACAACGAGGACGAGGTGCGGCGGAAGGACGTGCGGGTGGGCGACACCGTGCTCATCGAGCGGGCCGGCGACGTGATCCCGTACCTGGTCAAGGTCCTCGAGGACAAGCGGCCGCCCGAGGCGGTGCCCTTCCGCATGCCCGACCATTGCCCGGCCTGCGGAGGCGCCGCCGTGCGGGCGGAGGGGGAGTCGGTCTGGCGCTGCACCAACAGCGCGTGCCCCGCCCAGCTCAAGGAGCGGCTCTTCCATTTCGGCTCGCGGCGGGCCATGGACATCGAGCACCTGGGCGAGGGCGTGATCACGCAGCTCGTGGACAAGGATCTGGTGCGCGACTTCGCTGATCTCTATCACCTCGGCATCGAGCAGCTCGCGGGCCTCGAGCGCCTGGCCGAGAAGTCCGCCGCCAACCTGCACCGGGCCATCGTGGCGTCGAAGGCGCGCGGGCTCTCCCGCCTCCTCAATGGCCTGGGCATCCGCATGGTGGGCGAGCGCGCGGCCCAGCTCCTCGCGCTGCGCTTCGGCTCCATGGACAACCTGGAAAAGGCCACCGAGGACGACTTCAAGAAGTCGATCCGCGGCATCGGACCCGAGATCGGCGGCGCCGTGCTCGCCTTCTTCGCCGAGCCGCGCAATCGCGCCACCATCCAGCGCCTGCGCGAGGCGGGCCTGGCCATGACCGAGGAGGGCCACGCCGAGGGGCCGCGCCTGCTCGACGGCAAGACCATCGTGCTGACGGGCAGCCTCCGCCGCCTCACCCGGGACGAGGCCCGGGACCTCGTGCTCCGGCTCGGCGGCCGCGTCACCGGCTCGGTGTCCAAGAAGACGGACTACGTGGTGGTGGGCGAGGACCCCGGCAGCAAGGCCGACGACGCCCGGCGGCTCAAGGTGCCCGTGCTCGACGAGGCGCAGTTCCTCACTCTGGTGGGCCGATGAGGCCCCTCGTCGTCCTGGCGCTCGCGGTGGCGCTGGCCGTGCCCGCGGCCGCGCCGGCGCAGACGCCCCCGCCCATGACGCGCGAGCAAGCGCTGGCCGGGCTCGCCCGGTCCGGGGTGGAGGCGCGGCGCCAGGCCGCCGCCAGCATGGGCGAGGTCGGGCGCATGGAGGACGTCCCCGCGCTCGTCCGGACGCTGCGCGATCCCGATCCGGTGGTCCGGACGCTGGCCGAGCGCGCGCTCTGGCAGGTGTGGAGCCGGTCCGGGGACGCCGAGGTCGACGCGCTCTTCCAGGAGGGCGTCGATCAGATGACCCGGCGGGACGGACCGGCCGCCGTCGCCATCTTCAGCCGCATCATCGAGAAGCGGCCGGAGTTCGCCGAGGGCTGGAACAAGCGCGCCACCGTGTACTTCCTCATGGGCGAGTACCAGAAGTCGCTCGCGGACTGCGCGGAGGTGCTCAAGCGCAACCCCAGCCACTTCGGCGTGCTGGCCGGCTACGGTCAGATCTATCTCCAGCTCAACGAGCCCGAGCGCGCCCTGTCCTACTTCGAGCGCGCGCTGGCGGTGAACCCGAACATGGAGCAGGTGGAGCAGGTGATCGAGGAGCTCAAGAGCCTCCTCATGAAGCAGAAGAAGGACACCATCTGATGGGGACGATCTGATGGGCATCGGGACGCGCCTCGCCTGCCCGCGCTGCCTCGAGCCCGGCGATCTCAGCGGCGCGCCCGCGGTGTGCGGGCGCTGCGGCACCGTGATGGAGATCGAGCCGGACCTGAGCCTGGTCAAGTCGAACCTGGCGGAGAAGATCCGCCGGCGCCCGCGCGGCCTCTGGCGCTGGCACGAGTTCCTGCCCGTGGATCCCAGCCGCGCGGTGACGCTGGGCGAAGGCGACACGCCCTTGCTTCTCCCGCCGCGGCTGGCGCAGACGGTGGGCATCGAGCGGCTGTGGATCAAGAACGACACCGTGCTGCCCACCGGCTCGCTCAAGGACCGGTCGGTGACGGTGGCCCTCACCCACGCGCGCACCGTGGGGGCGCGGACGGTGGCGGTGTCCTCCAGCGGGAACCACGCCGCCTCGGTGGGCGCCTATGCGGCGGCGGCCGGCCTGCCCTGCGTGGTGATGGTGCCGGCGACGACCTCGCCGGCCAAGATCGTCCAGGCCCGCGTCCACGGCGCCACCGTGCTCGCGGTGCAGGCGGACTACGACGCCACCGCCGCGCTCTTCAAGGAGGCGCTCAAGGCCTTTGGCTGGTACTCCTGCCTCTCCACCAATCCCTGGCGGAACGAGGGCAAGAAGTCCTATGCCTTCGAGACCTGGGAGGATCTGCGCGGGGAGACGCCGGACTGGATGCTGCATCCCATCGGCGGCGGCCTCGGCGTCACCGCGTGCTGGAAGGGCTGGCGCGAGCTGGTCCAGCTCGGCTGGGCGCGCGGCGTGCCGCGCATGGTCGCCGCGCAGCCCGCGGCCGCGGATCCCATCACGCGCGCCTTCGAGGCCGGACGGGACGAGGTCACGCCTCTCACCGCGCAGAGCACCGTGGCCCAGGCCATCGCGGTGGGCGCGCCGCAGCTCGGCTGGCGCTGCCTGGACGCGGTGCGCCGCACCGGCGGCGCGGCGGCCAGCGCCACCGACGCCGAGCTGCTCGCCGCCCAGTCGCTCCTCGCCCGCACCGCCGGCATCTACTGTGAGCCCTCGGCGGCGGCGCCCATCGCCGTCGCCGCGCGCCTCCGCCGGGAGGGCCGCATCCGCGCCACCGATCTCGTCGTCTGCGTCGTCACCGGGCATGGCCTCAAGCAGCCCGCCGGCGCCTCCGATGAGGCGGGCCCGCTCCACACCGTAGCGCCCGATCTCGCCGCCATCGAGGCGGCGCTCACCCCGAAGCCCTAGCCCAAAGGAGACCGCCGTGCCGCTGACGCCGCCGCAAGTCGCCGCCCTCAAGAAGATCACCAGCCCCAGCGTGGCCAATGCCATCGAGACCTTCAACGTGCGCCCCCGCGAGCACGGGAACCTGTCCTCGGACATCAAGGCTCTCTTCCCGGAGATGGGGCCGATGGTGGGCTATGCCTGCACCGCGATCATTCGCGCCGAGCAGGGGCCCATCGAGGGGCACCGCGCCAGCCTCTTCGGGTGGTGGGACTTCGTCCTTTCCATCCCCGCGCCGCGGGTCATCGTGGTGCACGATCTCGACGACCCCCGCGGGCAGGGCGCGCAGTGGGGCGAGGTGCAGGCCAATATCCACCGCGCCCTCGGCTGCGTGGGCGTGGTGACCGACGGCTCGGTGCGCGACCTCGACGAGGTGCGCGCGCTCAACTTTCAGTTCTGCGCCGCCCATGTCTCGGTGTCCCACGCCAACGTGCACATGGTGGATTTCGGCATTCCCATCAAGGTGGGCGGCGTCCTCATCAAGCCGGGCGATCTGATCCACGGCGACCAGCACGGCGTGGTCACCATCCCGCCCGACATCGCCACCGGGATCCCCGACGCCATCGCCAAGGTCGAGGCCATGGAGAAGCGCATCATCTCCGTCTGCCAGGCGCCGGATTTCACCGCCGACAAGCTCAAGGCGGTCTACAAAGAGATCCGTCCCGGGACGTACTGAGAGGCGACCGCTGCGCCTCATCGCCTGGAATATCCGAGCCGGCGGCGGCACGCGGGTGCCGGCGCTCGCCCGCCAGCTCGCCCGCTGGACGCCGGACGTGGTGGCGCTCTGCGAGTTCCGCGCCACCCCGCCCAGCGCGATCCTGGCCGCCGCGCTGGCGAAGCAGGGACTGACGCACCAGGCCACCACCGCCGACCCGCGCCAGCCCGGCGTCAACGCCCTGCTCCTGGCCTCGCGCTGGCCGCTCCGCCGCGTGCTCGCGCGCGGGGCGCCCCGCGAGCCCGCGCGCTTCCTCCTCGCCGAGGTGACGGCCCCCACACCCTTCACGCTCGGCGCCATGCACGTGCCCAATCGCGACACCGGCCGCAAGTGGCCGTTTCTCGACGCGGTGCTGCGCCTGGCGGAAGCGTGGGCCCACGGGCCCGCGGTGCTCATCGGGGACACCAACTCGGGACGGCCCGGGCTCGACGAGGCGCCCACCTGCCGAGCGGGATTCAATGCCCGCGAGGGCGGCTGGATCGACGGCCTCGAGCGCGCCGGCTGGCGGGACGGCTTCCGCCACCTCGAGGGTGAGGCGCGCGCCTACACCTGGTACTCGCCCAATGCCGGGAACGGCTTTCGCCTGGACCAGGCCTTTCTCAACGGCGCCTTGCTCCCGGCGCTGGGCACCGTGCGCTACGAGTGGGGCCGCCGGCGCCCCGGCATTCGCCCCACCCCGGCGCTGTCCGATCATGCCGCGCTGCTCCTCGACTTCACGCCTCGGTAGCCGCGCTACAATGACCCCGGCTCCGCCATGATCGAGATCCGTCTTCCGCGACTCCCCGACGCCGCGCCCTGCACCGAGCTCGCCGCGCTCGTGCTGGGGGCGGAGCGGGCCGGCACCTTCGTCAAGTCCCACTTCGAGCGGCACCAGATCATGGTGGCGGAAGCGGAGGGAGAAGTGGTCGGGTTCCTCGCCTACCGCACGGATTGGTTCCAGTGCACCTTCGTCTCCCTGGTGGTGGTCCGGGAGGACTTCCGGCGCAAGGGCATCGCCCGCGAGTTCTATCAAACGGTGGAGGTGGTCTCGCTGTCGCCCCGCATCTTCTCCTCCACCGAGGAGACCAACGCCGCCTCCATCCAGATGCACACCGCGCTGGGCTTCTCGCCCAGCGGCTACATCGACAACCTGCCCCAGGGCGTGCGCGAGCTGCTGTTCTACAAGCGGCTGCCCCCCCGGGGACTTGCCTGAGGAGGAATCCCATGTCGGCCAAGAGCGAGCTCATCGAGGGAGCGGAGTCGGAATTCCAGGGGCTCAAGCGCGCCATCGCCGGCCTCGACGAGGCCGACATGCGCGAGGTGTGGTGCGGGACCTGGAGCCTGCGCGAGATCCTCGGCCACATCTCCGGCTGGCACCGCGAGATGCTCCCGGGAGTGGAACGGCTGGCCCGGGGGGAGAAGCCCTTCACCGAGGGCGTGTCCTATACGGACTTCGACGCGTGGAACGCGAAGTTCGCCGCCGCCAAGGCGACCTGGACCACCGCCGACATTCTCAAGGAGCTCGACGCGTCCCACGCCGACTTCCTTCGCGCGGCCCGGACGCTGCCGGACGACCGCGTGGTGCCGGACCGGACCGCCTACAAGATCGTGGACGGCAATAGCCGCCATCACTACGCGGAGCACGCCGGGGACATCGCCGCCTGGCGGAAGAGCCGGGGCCGCTGAGAGGGGAAGGCGCCGGTCAGCGCTGGCCGCGGCGCTCGTCGCGCCGGAGCTTGTACTCGACGGAGTCCACCAGCGCCTGCCAGGACGCCTCGATGATATTGTCCGCCACCCCCACCGTGCCCCAGGTCTCGTCGCCGTCGCCGGAGGTGATGAGCACGCGCGTCTTGGCCGCGGTGGCCTTGGACTCGTCGAGGATGCGGACCTTGTAGTCGAGCAGGCTCATCTGGCGCAGGTTGGGGTAGAAATCCTCCAGGGCTTTCCGGAGCGCGTGGTCGAGCGCGTTGACGGGGCCGTTCCCGGAGGCGGCGGTATGCTCCTCGATCCCCTTCACGCGCAGCTTCACGGTGGCCTCGGCCACGGGCTCGGTGCCGCTCCCCTGCTCCTCCACGATGACCCGGAAGCCCTGCAGCTCGAAGTAGGACCGGTGATTGCCGAGCGCCCGCTCCATGAGGAGCTCGAACGAGGCCTCGGCGCCCTCGAACTGGAAGCCCTCGTCCTCGAGCCGCTTGAGCATCTCGAGGATGCGGCGCGCGTCGGGGGTGTTCTTGTCGAGGTCGATCCCGTACTCGCGCGCCTTCCACAGCACGTTCGCCTGGCCGGCCAGCTCGGAGACGAGCACGCGGCGGTGATTGCCCACCGCCTCCGGGTCCACGTGCTCGTAGGTGTCGGGGTGCTTGAGCACCGCGGACACGTGGATGCCGCCCTTGTGGGCGAAGGCGGAGTCGCCGACATAGGGCTGCGAGGACCAGGGCTTGCGGTTGGCCAGCTCGGATACGAAGCGCGAGACGTCGCGAAGGTCGCGGAGATTCTCCCGCGGGATGCTCTCGAGCCCCATCTTCAGCATCAGATTGGGGATGATGGAGATGAGGTTGGCGTTGCCGCAGCGCTCGCCGTAGCCGTTGATGGTGCCCTGGACGTGATTCACGCCCTCCGATACCGCGGCGAGGGTGTTGGCCACCGCGCACTCGGTGTCGTTGTGGACGTGGATGCCGAGAGGGCTGGCCGGCTGCACCACCTGCTTGACCTCCCGGATGATGCTGACGATCTCTTCCGGCACGCAGCCGCCGTTGGTGTCGCAGAGCACGAGGCAGTGGGCGCCGGCCGCCTCCGCCGCTCGGAGCGTGGCCAGGGCGTACTCGCGGTTCCGCTTGAAGCCGTCGAAGAAGTGCTCGGCGTCGTAGATCACCTCCTCGAAGTGCTTGTGGAGGTAGGCGATCGAGTCCGCGATCATGGCGAGGTTTTCGTCGAGCGTGGTGCCGAGCGCCGCCGTCACGTGGAAGTCCCAGGACTTGCCGAAGATGGTCACCACCGGCGGGCCGGCCTCCACCAGGGCCTTGAGGTTGGGATCCTCCTCGGGACGGACGCCGGGGCGGCGGGTGGCCCCGAAGGCGCTGATCCTGGCGACCTTGAACACGGCCCCCTGGACGCGCTTGAAGAAGCGGAGGTCCTTGGGGTTGGAGCCGGGCCAGCCCCCTTCGATGTAGTGAATCCCCATCGCATCGAGCCGATGGGCGATCCGGACCTTGTCCTCCATCGAGAAGGCCACACCCTCGCCCTGGCTGCCGTCCCGGAGGGTGGTGTCGTAGAGCTTGATCAGCCGTGTCATGGGCCCCCCATATTGGGGAAGCCTCCCGGGGGAGTCAAGTTTCGCGGGAGCCGGCGCCTAGACCACGCCCGCCGTCCGGAGCGCGGCGATCCGCGCCCGCGGGTAGCGCAGGAGCCCGGTGAGGATCTCCTCGGTGTGCTGACCCAGCAGCGGCGGCGCCACCGTCGCCGTCCCCGGCGTGTCCCAGAGCCGGATGGGCACGCCCATCATGGTGACCGTGCCCGCCTTCGGGTGCGGCAGCGAGACCACCATGCCGCGCGCCTTGAGGTGCTCGCTCTCGCATACCTCGGCCACGGTCTTGATCTTCCCCGCGGGGACACCCGCCTTGTCGCACCGCTCCAGCCATTCGGCGGCGGGACGCGTGCCGAGCTCCGCGTTGAGAATGGGATTGAGCGTGTCCCGGTTGGCCACGCGCTTGGCCTCGGAGTCGAAGCGCGCATCCTTCGCCAGTTCCGGGCGGCCGATGGCGCCGCAGAACCGATCGAATAGCGAGTTGTTGGCGACCCCCAGAGTGAGATAGGCGTCCTTCGCCTGATAGACCTCGTAGGGGACGATGGAGGGGTGCGCGTTCCCGCGCCGCGCGGGCCGGCCGCCGCCGTTCCAGTACAGCCCCGCCTGATAGGTCAGCAGCGCCGCCATCTGATCGAGCATCCCGATCTCCACCTTCTGGCCCTTGCCGCTGCGCGCGCGGGACAGGAGGGCCAGCGTGATCCCGTGCGCGGCGGAGAGGCCGGCCACGAGATCCGCGATGGAGTTGCCCACCTTGACCGGCGGGCCGTCCGCGAAGCCGGTGAGGTCCATCACGCCGGACTCGCCCTGCACGATGAGGTCGTACCCGGGCCGGGAGGCCTCGGGCCCGCTCTCGCCGAACCCGGAGATCGAGCAGTACACGAGGCGCGGGTTGGTCTTCCTGAGCTTGTCGTAGCCGAACCCCAGCCGCTCCATGGTGCCGGGACGGAAGTTCTCCAGCACCACGTCGGCCCGGGCAATGAGGCCGCGCAGGATGGCCTGCCCCTCCGGCGCCTTGAGATTCAGCGTGAGGCTCTTCTTGCTGCGGTTCACCGCCATGAAGTACGTGGCCTCGCCGCCGGCGAAGGGCGGCCAGCCGCGCGTGTCGTCTCCCTTGCCGGGCTCCTCGATCTTGATCACCTCGGCGCCCATGTCGCCGAGCGCCATGGCGCAGAAGGGCCCCGCGAGCACGCGGGTGAGGTCGATCACGCGGATGCCGGCGAGCGGAGGCCGGGGCGCCGCCGCGCGGCGGCGCGCGGCCGGCGCCGGCTTCTTCCTGGCTGCGGAACGGGACTTACTCTTGGCCACGAGATCTCCCTTTGAAGAGCCCCTGCACGAGGCTCTTGCTGATGGCGGCGACCTTCTCGCCGCGCGCGCCCGCGCGCCGCCAGAACATCCGCGCGCGGTCCGCGTACCCCATGTGCGAGAAATAGAACACCGAATCCACGTTCTCCACCGCCACCCGCGAGCCGATCTTCACCCCGCGCGTCTCTTCCCCGTGACAGAAGAGCCGCGCGCCCCCTTCGAGCTCGACGAGGGCGATGTGCAGCGGAGAGCGGAACCCCTCGGGGGGCGAGTGTAGCGTGGTGAACGTCACCACTTCCCCCGTGTTCGACACCTCCGCCGCTTCCATGCGATCGCCGTGGTCCGGGCAACGCGCCGCGGGGGGAACGACGAGCCGCTCGCAGCGCGGGCAGCGGGACGCGGGCAGGGTGCTCTCGATCACCGTCCCGCCGCCAGGAGAACGATCCAGTTATTGGTGGCGAGCCCGCCGATGGACTGCACGAGGCCGACGCGCGCGTCCACCTGGCGGGAGCCCGCCTCGCCCCGGAGCTGCCAGGTCAGCTCGACCAGCTGGCCGATGCCGGTGGCCGCCAGCGGGTGGCCGCGCGCCTTGAGCCCGCCGGACGGGCTCACCGGCAGCCGGCCGTCCAGCGCGGTCAGGCCGTCGAGGGTGGCGCGCCCCGCCTTGCCGGCGGCGAAGAGGCCCGTGTCCTCGAGCGAGATGATCTCGAACGGAGAGAAGGCGTCGTGCAGCTCCGCCACCTCCACCCGCTCCGGGCCGAAGCCCGCCATGCGGTAGGCCGCTTGCGCCGCCACCTGGGTGGCGCGGAAGGAGGTGAGATCCGAGCGATAGCGAATGGCGATGGTATCGGATCCCTGCCCGATGCCGGCCACACGCACCGGCGTGCGCTCCGCGCTCAGCACCACCGCCGCCGCGCCGTCCGAGATGGGACAGCAGTGATAGAGACGCAGCGGGTCGGCCACCACGCGGCTCTCCATGACCTCCTCCAGCGAGACCGGCTCCTGGAAGTGCGCGTAGGGGTTCCGGCTGGCATTGGCGTGGTTCTTCACCGCCACCTGTGAGATCTCCCTCAGCGTGAGGCCGGTCTTGTGCATGGCGGCCCGCGTGATGAGGCCGGCCAGCGCCGGCATGGTGGTGCCGTAGCGCCGCTCATGCGGATCGATGGAGCGCCCGATGATCTCCGACACGCGCGGCGTGGGCACATGGGTCATCTTCTCGCCGCCCACCACCAGGATGCGCCGGTGCAGGCCGGCCGCGATCCCCGCGAACCCCGTGTAGAAGGCGGCGATGCCCGACGAGGTGGCCGTCTCCACCCGGAGCGCCGGCGACTGGCTCAGGCCCAGATGCGTATTGATCAGGGACCCGAAGTTTCCGTCCCCGGTGAACTCCTCGGGATTCATGGCGCCGATGACGATGGCGTCGGGCCGCTCGATCCGAGCATCCGCCAGCGCGAGCTGGGCCGCCTCGGCGATGAGGTCGGGCAAGCTCTCGCTGCGCCGCCCGAAGCGCGTCATCCCGACCCCGGCGATATGGACGTCGGTCACGCGTTCATTGTCGAGCGCGCCCGCGGTGAGTGTCAACGCCTACCGCGCGGCCGTCGCCCTCGAATTCGTGCGCGTAGCATGCCGGGGAGGCAGACGGCCGGGCCTCGTCCCGGGCGGCGAGGCGCCCGAGCCGTGAGCGGACGATGGCATCGAGTCGACGGGAGTCCGTGACCAGCTCGAGCCCGGCGGGGGTCACCGCGTGGATGCCGGCTTCGGTCACCACGAAATCCATGGGGATGTCATGGGCCTGCGGCCGGATGGTCGCCATCCGCGACAGCTCGAAGGCGATGCCGATCTTGAGCGGCGGCGGGGCCAGCGTCGCCAGGGTCCGGTCGAAATAGCCGCCGCCGTGGCCGAGGCGGTAGCCGCGGGCATCGAAGCCGACCATCGGGATGAGCAGCGCGTCCGGAAGCACCGCCGGGGTTCCCTGCGGGATGGGAAGACCGAACACGCCCTTGCGCATGCGCGTGCCGGGCCGGAAGACGCGGAACTCGAGCGGGGCCGCGCGCGAGGTGACCACCGGCAGCGCGGTCGTCGCACCGGCCCGCCGCCAGTGATCGACGGCCGCCCGGACATCGGGCTCGCCGCGAAATGGCGCATACACCCCGACCGGCCGCGCCGTCAGCGAGGCAAACCCCCCGCGCAGGAGATCGGCGATGCGCGCGCTCCAGCGCCGGCGCGTGGAGGCGCCCGCCGCCAGTCGCCGCGCCACCAGCGCCGCGCGCCGGGCCCGGCGCCATGCCTTCACCTCCACCGTCCTCGGCACGCCCCATATATAGCACCCGGCGGCGAGGGCGCCGGCGCCGACGCGATCAGGGCCGAGCGGGCCCGCGGTGGGTATCCGCGTCCTTCGGCGGGCGCCCTGGCCCGTCCTGGCGTGGCACGTTCACGCCGAACTCCCGCATGAGCCGCAGGAGATAGGTCCGCTGAAGGCCGAGGGCGCGGGCGGTGCGGGTGCGATTACCCCCGAGCTGGAAGAGGGTGGCCTCGATGAGCCGCCGCTTGAACTCGGTCACCGCCCCGTGGAAGCCGGGTCCCTGCTTGGGCGGCTCGGGCGGCGATGGGGCGGGCAACGGGACGGTGGCGCGGACGGCGAATTGTGTGCGCATGCGGCGGAGGAATCGCAAGGCGCATGCCACCGCTTCGAGGTCCAGAAATTCGCGGAGATGACCCGGCGGGGCGCTCGCGGCGTGCACCGCGTTCTGTGCAATGCGCCGAGGCCGGTTGCCCGCGCGACAGGGCACCTCGCGGCGGCAGCGGGGAGCGGACATGCTTGCGGGGACCCGTGCTTCGGGGTCCCCGCGGTGCCGCGTGCGGCCGGAGCCGCGCTCAGGCCTTGGTGGCGGGCTTGACGCCCGGGTTGTCCTTGAAGAACTGCTTGTTCAGCTCGATGTAGTTCTTCCAGTTCGCGGGGGTCTCGTCCTCGGCGAAGATCGC
>Ga0134123_10001992_pt1 | contig 13375 bp, 6 predicted proteins | sample KB303_FD_96460 | JGI IMG/M metagenome (GOLD analysis project Ga0134123, IMG submission 96460) | Terrestrial soil microbial communities without Nitrogen fertilizer from Kellogg Biological Station, Michigan, USA - KB3-0-3 | ecosystem: Environmental > Terrestrial > Soil > Unclassified ...
ACAACAAATGCGTCTTACGTCACTGTTACTCGTCGTCGCTACGGCTCTTGTCGCCGGGCAAACCGATCTCAATCCTGACTCGCGCGCGCGGCTGCCCTATCTGCAGCGCAAGGACATGGACGAGAAGGCGCTGCCGATCTTCGACACGCTGCCGGGACTCGGCAAAGACGGCGTGCTCAAAGGGCCGCTGGCATTCGCGGCCTACAACCCCGCGGTGGCGAAGGCGCTGTTCGATCTCCACAATGCCGCCGTTGCCGGCTCGTTGACGCCGCACACGCGCGAACTGGCGATCATGGTCGCGTGCCGGGAAACCAACTACAACCTCGAATGGAACGGCCACGAAGCGACCGCGTTACGCAACGGCGTGGACGCGAAGCTCCTCGAGGTCGTCCGCGCGCGAGGGCCGCTGACCGGCGTCGACGACAAGGACGCCGTCGTCATCCGCTTCGGCCGGCAGATGTTCACGGACAAGAAGGTGGACTCGGCGACGTACGCGAAGGTCGTGGAGATCTACGGCAGGAAAGGCGCGATGGACATCGTCGCCGTGATGATCACGTACGCCGACAGCGGTTTCTACGGGATCGCGGTCAACGAGCAGCCGGCGCCGGGGAAATCACCTCTGTAGCGCGAAGGCTTCAGCCGAGCGCTCGGGTAAACCCTTCGCGCTACTTGACCGGGACTCGTTGCTTCAGCTCCTCGGCCCAGTTCAACGTGACGTTGATTTCCGGGACGAGAACCGATCGGTCGCTCTGCCCCACTTGCCCGGCGGAGACCGGAACCAGAAAGTGCTGGCCATCCGGCATGACGTCCCACTGGCGGGCGACATCACCGAAGCTGTCGCCCCAGTACGGGGGTCTCGTGACGGACGATTCAAGCCCGAACGCAAAGCCTGGCCGCGTCACGACTGCGGTGACTCTCATTCGTACCGCGCCGCCGATGAAGTAGAACAGCTCGCGCCCGTCCGGTGACCAGCGCGGATGACGATAGCCCCCTCGCTCGAGCGACGCCACCTGATAGATCGCGCCTGTCGCCGGAAACGGCTGCACGTAGATGTTCTGCCCAGAATTCTCGGCGTTCGTCGTCCTCTCGTACGCGACCCACCGGCCATCGGGTGAGAACGTGGCGTTGATCGGTCGCGACGAGACGATGCCGCCATACGGTGTGACCGATTTCGCGCCGAATGAGTAATAGGCGAGCGTGCTGGCGTTGTCCTTGGTAATTCGGAACAGGAAGCCGTCTCCGTTTGGCGACCAGGACTCCGGAATGTGCTCTTCGCCTTTCATCGGGCGGGTCAGACGTTCCGGTGGCCCGGAGCCGTCCGTCCGCGTCCAGAAAATCGCGTGATCGCCTTCGCGATCGGACGTAAACGCCAGACGCTGCCCATCGGCGCTCCAGATCGGGTACATGTTCCGTCCGCTGAAGCTCACCCTGCGCATTGCCGTGGTCCCATCGATGTCGTAGACCCAGACGATCGACTCCTTCTCATCGTCCGTGTCGAAGGCGGCGCGCTTGCCGTCGGGCGAGACGCGTGCGTGCCCAATGTTCCCGGCTGCCACTTTGAGCACCCGGGCGACGCCCTTGCGGTCGATAATGGCCAGTTCGCGCGCACCGGACGCCGTGGACACGGGGCCTGTGACGTATGCCAACGCCCCGTTGCCGGCGGTCGCGAACTGCGCTGCTCCCGTCGCGCCTGACGGCGCGCGTCTCACGCCTTCAATCACCGGCACGGGACCGCCCGCGACCTTGAGCTGCTGGAGATCGAACCGCAGCGCAAACACAACGCCGCCGAACGCATAGAGAATGTGCCCGCTCGGAAAATACCGTGCGTCCGATCCGCCTTCGAACACGACCTGGCGGGCGCCCGTTGGAATCGGCTGCACGAGGATCGTCGCTTTATCCCAGCGATCCGGACCGTTGCCTTTTGCCAGCGTGAACAGCAGCGCCTTGCCCCCGGGCAGCACCTGTGGCATCTGCGCGAATTCGCCAGCCTCGGTCTTCGCCAGCAGCTCCGGCGTCCCGCCACCCGCCGCCACCCGAAAGATGCCTCGCTCGGCCTCGCCGAAGACAATGCCGTCCGTGCCCCAATGCATGCCGTACGGACTGACGATGGAGGCGATGGTGACGGGAGCGCCGCCGGACACGGCAATCCGTTTCAATGTGGAGTCCGCGCCGCTGAAGAACGCGATCTCGTTGCCGTCCGGCGAAAACACCGGTTCGATCACGGCATTGTTGCCGTCGATCCCCGGAATGGGACGCGCCACGAGCTCGGATATCTCGCGCAGATATAGCCGCTGGTTGGCCACGTACACCAGCCGCGTGCCGTCGGGCGAGAGAGCGACGACATGCCGGCCGGCATTGGTGAAGTCCTGGCCCGGGGGAAGCGGGATCACGAACCGTGTGACGACGGGAGGCGCACTCGAGGGCCTGAGGGACCACCAGGCCGCGCCGGCGAGGCCGGCTGTCAACAGCGCCGCCATCGCGGCCGGCATCGCGCGACGCCACATAGGCGGGACGCCCGCACCTGCTCCAATTGCGGCCGAGGAGGCTTGCGGGCCTTCGTCAATCTCCAGCCGTGCGACGCCGATGTGCGGCAGCCGCTTCTGCGGATCCTTCTGCAGGCAGCGGCGCAGGAGCGCGACCATGTGCGGCGGCGTGTCCGCCGGCAGCGCCCTCCAGTCGGGCTCCTTCGTCAGCACGGCGGCGATGGCGTCCGACACGGTGTCTCCAGCCGTGTCGAAGATGCGCTTCCCCGTCAGCATCTCGAAGACCACACAGCCGAACGCCCAGATGTCGGTTCGCCGATCGACCATTTTGCCACGCGCCTGCTCCGGACTCATGTACGCCGCGGTGCCGAGGATGACCCCGGCATACGTCGCATGCAGGCTGATGGTCGGGGACATCGACAGCGACGAGGCCGGCGCTTCCGACTCGAGCATCTTCGCGAGGCCGAAGTCGAGCACCTTCACTTTGCCGTCGGGCGTGACGTTGATATTGGCCGGCTTGAGGTCGCGATGCACGACGCCGCGATCGTGCGCCGTCTCGAGCGCGTCCACGATCTGCCGCGCAATCTGCAGCGCCTCGTCCACCGGCAGCCCTGAGCCCTTAGCCCTCAGCCCTTCTATCTTCTGCGCCAGCGTGTCCCCGTCGACCAGCTCCATCACGATGGCCTGGTCTTCGAGGCCGTAGATCGCCGCGATGTTGGGGTGATTGAGCGTTGCGAGCAGCTCGGCCTCACGCTGGAAGCGCGAGAGCCGATCGGGATCGCCGGCGAGCAGGTCCGGCAGGACCTTGATCGCCACCTCCCGCTTCAACTTCGAGTCGCGGGCGCGATAGACCTCGCCCATGCCGCCTTCGCCAAGCTTCGAGAGGATCTCGTATGAGCCCAGGCGTGCGCCGGGAGTCAGGGCCATCGGGGATGGATTATAGGGCGAGGCTCAGCGCGTAGAACATCGCCGAGACGATCACGAGGCCCACGAAAACGATCCGCCATGGAAGGCGGGCGGCGAGCACGAACTGGGGGAACAGCAGCGCACACGTGCGGCCGAGCGCGTCGTACTTGCCAGATGTCATCGGGAGCCACAGCATCGCGAGCATGTAGATCGCGTAGCCGCCGTCGAGCTTCCACCAGACGAGCGGCACCGTCGCGAGCGCGAGAAGCGTCACCACCGCGTTCATCGCTTCGGCCGGCGGCAGGTGCGTCGTGAACAACCGCTGCAGCGACAGCCACGGCGCCTGCCCCAGTTGGAAGCCCCAGCGGGACATCGCGTCGCCCCATCCGCCGGGCGGACCGCCCCGGTAATACATATAAGAGAGGTAGGCGCCAAACCCTGCAGCCGCGAGCAGCAGCGCGACGACCACCCAGATCCGCTTCGCGCCCGGCTGGCGGAAACCGATCCACGCGAGCCCGGGCAGAATCAGGATGCCGGCCGGAATCGCCGCGGTCGCGGCCGCGCCGCACAATCCTCCGATAATCCACTTCTGCTGACGGAACCCCCAGAAGGCTCCGAGCGCCGACAACAGGAACAACCCGTCCGCGTCGCTGCGGCCGAAGATGGACGCAAACGGAAAGACGACCGCCAGCAGCACCGCGCCTTCCGCCTGATCGCCGTCGAGATCGAGCGCCGCCGCTTTCAACAGCATCGCCATCGCGCCGGCAAACGCCAGCCACGAGACGACAAGCGACGCGTCGATCGGACTCGCAAGCCAGCGGCCGACCCACTGATCGACCAGGCGCGTGAGGATCGGATAAAGACCGAAGTTCGACGGCTCGACCGCCGGCGCCGATCTGGCGAGAAGGACGGCGCAAAACGACGCGACGAGCGCAGAGACGACGCGGAAGGCGGTCGCGCCAAGTGCGACACGCAGCAGCGCCACCGTCGACACCGACGACGATCCGCCGCTGAAGCTTTTCGGTTTGGAGGGTTTGGCCGGCAGGCCGATGCGCGGCATCGGGCGTTAGAATAACCTATCGTTGGCTCGCTCTCTCCCGGTCCCCCACGTCTCTGTTCCACGCTTCGCGCGCGCCCTTCGTCATCCGAACTACCGGCTGTTCTTTTCCGGCCAGCTCATCTCGCTCGTCGGCACGTGGATGCAGTCGGTCGCCGAGGCGTGGCTTGTCTACCGCCTGACCGGGTCCGCCGCGCTCCTCGGCGTCGCCGGCTTCGCGAGCCAGATCCCGGTGCTCTTCCTGGCGACCGTCGGTGGCACGGTCGCCGATCGCTTCAACCGCCACCGGATCCTCGTCATCACGCAGACCGTGTCGATGGTGCTGCCGCTGATCCTGGCGGCGCTCGTCTTCACCGGATACATCCGCGTCTGGCACGTCTTCACGCTCGCCGCCGCGCTCGGCGTCGTCAACGCGTTCGACGTGCCGGCGCGGCAGTCGTTCGTCGTCGAGATGGTCGGCAAGGACGATCTGGTCAACGCCATCGCGCTCAACTCGTCGATCGTCAACGCGGCGCGGGCGATCGGCCCCGCGGTGGCCGGCATCCTCGTCGCCGCGGTCGGCGAAGGCTGGTGTTTTCTCATCAACGGGCTGAGCTACGTCGCCGTCATCACCGGCCTGCTGCTGATGAAGCTGCCGCCGCGGCTGCGGACCGACCATCCGAAACCCGCGCTCGCCGACCTCACTCACGGCTTCCGCTACGTGCGAAAGACGATGCCCGTCCGCGATCTGCTGCTCATGGTCGGCCTCGTCAGCTTCGCCGGCTTCCCGTACAGCACGTTCATGCCGATTTTCGCGGAGGATATTCTGCACGGCGGCGCGCGCGAGCTCGGCCTGCTGATGGCGTGCGCGGGCGTCGGATCGCTGGCCGGCGCGCTGACACTGGCGACGCGCTCGAGCATCCGCGGCCTCGGCCGGATCGTCGCCGCCTCGGCCGTGATCTTCGGCGTCGCGCTCGTCGTCTTTGCCGCGTCGCGGATCTTCTGGCTCTCGGCGCTCGTGCTGCCCGTCGTCGGGATGTCGATGATCACGCAGGCCGCGTCCACGAACACGCTGATCCAGTCCATGGTGCCGGACGCCATGCGCGGCCGCGTGATGGCGATCTACGCGATGATGTTCATGGGGATGGCGCCCATCGGCGCACTCGTCGAGGGCTGGCTTGCCGAGCGCATCGGCGCGCCGCACACCGTCATGATCGGCGGCGCCGTCTGCGTCGCCGGAGCGATTGTGTTCAATATCCGCCTTCCGAGACTTCGTGTGCTGGCCAGGCAATTGATCGATGCACAGAAAGTCGAAACAAACGGGTAGCCCGAAGACCGGCACATCACGAAGGCACGAATCCACACGAAGGGCACGACACCCTTCTTCATAAAACGACACGGCGAATGCCCTGTAACCGGAGCGACTCGACGTTGAAATTGATGATCAGCGCGAGCCGCAGGCCGGTCGCTCTGAGATAACTCACGGCCTGGGCCACGTGCACGCGGTGAATGCGGTCAACCGCCTTGGCTTCGACAATCAGCTGCTCTTCGACCAGCAGGTCGAGCCGTTGCGTGCAGATCAACTTGCCCTGATAGTGAATCGGCACTGGTTTCTCGAAGTCATAAGAGATTCCGTTCGTTTCGAATTCGACCCGCAACGCCCTGACGTAGACGCTCTCGCTCATCCCGGGCCCAAACACCGTATGAACGTTCAGACATAAACCAATCGTCCGCTCAGCGAGATCATCTAATTCCGGAGGCACCGTCGATCGAACCTTCGTGAGAGTCATCGCATCGTGTCCTTCGTGTTTAACTCCGTGCCTTCGTGATTCACCGTCGTCACAGATAGCGAATGGCCATTCGAAGTGATATCGATTTCCCCGTGCTGATCTGTCCGCAGGATCTGCACTCCTGCCGATTGATAACGTTCGACAATCTCCGGCGCGGGGTGGCCGAAGCGGTTGTTGCGTCCGGCGCTGAAGATGGCCATGCGCGGGTTCAGCGCCCCGATGAACTCTGGCGTGCTCGACGTGAGGCTGCCGTGGTGCGGGACTTTGACGATCCGCAGCGGCGCCGTCGTCAGCGAGGGGATCAGCCCGCGCTCGACGGCCTTGCCGATGTCGCCGGTGAGAACGATCGACACGTCGTGCCAGCGAAGGTCGAGGACGATGGAGTCGTCGTTGCGGACGCGCTGGCGCTCCCAGTCGGGCGGCGATGGATGAAGCACCGAGATTTCCACTTCGTCCAGGCGAAGATGCTCGCCGGCGGTGACCGTTCTCCAGTCGAGCCGACGCGCGCTGGCCGCGGCATGCAGGACTTGCAGCGGAACGAAACGCGGCACCGGAGTCCCTTCCAGGATGTGCCGCGGACGAAACTCTTCGATGATCGCCGAGGCCCCGCCGATGTGATCGGGATCGCCGTGGGTCAGGACGAGATAGTCAAGACGCCGCACACCGGCGGCACGAAGAACGGGTGCGACGACGCGATCGCCGATATCGAACGTCGTCGTGCCCGCGAGCCCGCCGGTGTCGACCAGCAGCGTCGACCCGCGCGGGAGACGGATGAACGCCGAGTCGCCCTGCCCCACGTCGAGAAATGAGACGTGGAGTTTCCCGTCACCGTGTGCAGAGAGCCAGCTCCAGGGTTCGAGGAGGATCCAGAGAGCGCAGAGAAGGCCGGTTGACACAGAGATCGCAAAGATCGCAGAGACATGACCCCTTCTTCTCGAGAGCCAGAGTGTCAGGACCGCGACGTAATAAAAGACGACGGCCCACCAGGCCGGCGGGGCGACGCGGAAGGCGACAAACGGCGCCAGCCGCACGAGGTCCGCGGAGCGCACCAGCCCCTCGGCTCCAACGTGCGCGACATAGCCTGCGCCGCTCGCGAGGGTCGACGAGACGAGCGCCAGCGGGACGACGGCCATCCCGGCGATCTGCGCGATTGCCATCAGCGGAATCGCGAGAAAGTTCAACGCGAGGCCCGCGAACGTCACCCGCGAAAAGAAGAGTGCACCGACCGGCAACAGCATCACCTCGGTTGCAATCGACGCGAACAGCAGAGAAACAACAGGCTGCAGTCGCCGCGGAACCTTGAGAACCTCGAGCACCCCGAGAACCTCGTGGACCAGCAGAAGGATGGCGAGCGTGGCGCCAAAGGTGAGCACGAAGGCGGGATCGACGACAGAAAACGGCTGAAACGCGATGAGGATCGCGGCCGCGAGCGACAACGTGTTGAGCGGCGGGCTGCGCTGGTCTGCCGCTCTCGCCGCGAAATAGACGACGGCCATGAGCGTCGCGCGATCGACCGACGCGCCCCCGCCGGCAATCCCGCCGTACGCGACCAGCACCACGATCGCGACGAGCGACGCCGTCCGTCCGAGCGCGCCGGCCCAGCGGAAGAACGCGATCATCAGGCCGGCGAGGATCGCGATGTTGCCGCCGGAAATGGCGATGACGTGATACGTCCCGGCCCGCTGCAGCGCCTGCTGGACGTCGTCGTCCAGCCCGGCGCGGTCGCCGATGACGATGGCTGTGACAATCGCCGCCGATCGCGGCCTCCATCGGCCGACCGCGTCCTGAATCGCGCGACGGCTGAACGCACGAACCTCCGCGAACTTCTCGAACATCCACGAACCCGTCGAGATCACTTCAAGCAGCGCACCGCTCTTGGCCGACCCGACGAGCGAGATGCCCCGCAGCTGCAGCGCGCGTTCGCCGTCGGGGACGTCGACGTCGAAATACCTCGTCGCCCGGCGCATGACGACAGGCAGACGCACACGACGTCCTGCGCGCCACTCGACAAGCAGGGGCGCCGACAGCGCTCCGCCGACGCTCACGAGCAGTCCGCCACGCGCGGTCCTGCACCGGGACTCGTGGCTCGCGGCTCGGGGGCTACTCGGGGCGCGGGACTCGCTGCTCGGGGCTCGCGGCTCGAATACCGCGACACAGTCGACGTCGACAGTCAGCGTCACACCGGACGGCGACGGAGACGCGTCCGCCCGCAGCACGCCCTCCACCGTCACGAACAGCGACGGCGCATTCGCTTCATCGAAGATTTGCCGCAACGGCGACGCGCGTGCCTGCTGCCACGCGCGCGAGGCGAGCGCCTCTCCACCCGCGGCGAAGCCGACGACCACTGATGCGATCAGCAACCGCTCACCGCGCCGGCCTGTCCCGAGCGGAGTCGAGGCGCAGGCAACCGCCGTTGCGCAGGCCGCAACCAGCGTTACCAGCGGAATGAGCGTTGGAATATCAGGAACGAACAAGCCGGCAGCGGATCCGGCAATCAGAGCGACAGCAGGGACCGCGACGGCAACTCGCACGCCACGCGATGTGCAAAAGAGAAACCACGAAGACACGAAAACCCACGAAGATCACGAAACTCTTTTTGATAAGAGCTACTTCGTGCGTCTTCGTGTTCTTCGTGCCTTCGTGGTTTCTTCTTTAACTAGACTTTTTGCGCAGCGACGCCGGCGTAGTAGTCCTGCAGCGCGCGGACGCCGAGGCCTTCCTGGCGGAGGCCGCGGATTGCCTGCACGGCGGCGGCGGCGCCGGTGAGCGTGGTGATGCAGGGCACTTCATGCATCATCGCGGCGCGGCGGACGAGACGATCGTCGAAGAACGAATCGCGGCCGAGCGGCGTGTTCACGACGAGGTCCACTTTGCGGTTGACGATCTCGTCGGCGATGTTCGGCCGGCCTTCGTTCACTTTATAGACGACGTCGACCTCGAGGCCATACGCGCGCAGATACGCGGCCGTGCCGCGCGTCGCCAGCAGGCGGAAGCCGAGTTCGGACAGGCCGCGGGCAATCGGGATCAGGTTCGCCTTGTCGTCGTCGTTCACGCTGACGAAGGCCGTGCCACCCTCCGGCAGCCGCTGGCCCACTGAGAGCTGCGCCTTCGCGAACGCGACGCCGAAGTTGGTCGAGCCGCCCATCACCTCGCCCGTGGACTTCATCTCGGGCCCGAGAATCGTGTCGACACCCGGGAAGCGCACGAACGGGAACACCGGACTCTTGACGAACACGCCGGCGACCTCGAGGTCGTTCTTCAGCCCGAGCTCGGCGAGCGTCTTCCCCGCCATCACCTTGGCGGCGACCTTTGCGAGCGAGGTGCCCGTCGCCTTCGACAGGTACGGCACCGTGCGCGACGCGCGCGGGTTCACCTCGAGCACGTAGACCACATCGTCTTTGATCGCGAACTGGACGTTCATCAGGCCGACGACGCCGAGTTTCTGGGCGATGCGTCGCGTGTTCTCGCGGATCGTCTGCAGATGACGCTCGGGGCAGATGAACGGCGGGACGACGCAGGAGCTGTCGCCCGAGTGGATGCCGGCCTCTTCGATGTGCTCCATGATGCCGCCGATGATGACGGCGCCGGTACTGTCGGCCACGGCGTCGACGTCGAACTCGAACGCGTCCTCGAGGAACTTGTCCACGAGCACCGGATGCTCCGGCGACGCGTCGACGGCGTGCGTCATGTAGCGATCGAGCGTCGCCACGTCGTACACGATTGCCATCGCGCGTCCGCCGAGGACGTACGAGGGCCGGACGACAACCGGGAACCCGACGTCGGCGGCGACGACGCGGGCTTCCTCACGTGACGTGGCCGTGCCGCTCTTCGGCTGGGTGATGTTGAGCTCGCGCAGGAACTCGGCGAAGCGCTCGCGATCTTCGGCGAGGTCGATCGAGTCGGGCGACGTGCCGAGGATCTTCACGCCGGCGCGCTGCAGCGCGAGCGCGAGCTTGAGCGGCGTCTGCCCGCCGAACTGGACGAGACACGAGACGTCGCCGCCGGCGGACCGCTCGGTCTCGATGATGTTCATGACGTCTTCGAACGTCAGCGGCTGGAAATACAACCGGTCGGCGGTGTCGTAGTCGGTCGACACCGTCTCCGGGTTGCAGTTGACCATGATCGTCTCGAAGCCCTCGTCGCGCAGCGCAAACGCGGCATGGCAGCAGCAGTAGTCGAACTCGATGCCCTGCCCGATGCGGTTCGGCCCGCTGCCGAGGATGACGACCTTGTTTTTCGCGTTCGGGTTCGCTTCGCACGTCGGCTCGTACGCGCTGTACATGTACGGCGTGAACGACTCGAACTCGGCGGCGCACGTGTCCACACGCTTGTAGACCGGCTTCAGGTCGAGCGCGGCGCGCTTGTCCGCGACGGCCTTCTCGGTCGCGTCGAACGCGAGCGCGAGCTCCTGATCGCCGAAGCCGGCGCGCTTCAGGCGGCGGAGCGAATCCGCCGTCTGTCCAGCGAGCCCCGTCTTCTGGGCCTGCCGCCGCAGCTCGACGATCTCGACGAACTGGCGCAGGAACCAGGGGTCGATCTTCGTGCACTCGTGCACCTGCTCGGCCGTCCAGCCGCGGTCGAGCGCGCGGAAGACGTCCCACATGCGCCGGTCGTTCGGCACGGCGAGCCGCTTACGCAGCTCGCGATCGCTGTCGTTGTCACCGCTGGTCACGCCTTCGGTCTTGTCGCCGCCCGTCGAGAACAGCAGGCCGCTGCGTCCGAGCTCGAGCGACCGCACGCCCTTCATGAACGCTTCCTTGAAGGTCCGCCCGATCGCCATCGCCTCGCCGACCGACTTCATCTGCGTCGTCAGCGTCCGATCGGCCTGCGGGAACTTCTCGAAGTTCCAGCGCGGGATCTTGACGACGACGTAGTCGATCGTCGGCTCGAAGCTGGCGGGCGTGAGGCGCGTGATGTCGTTGGTGATCTCGTCGAGGTGGTAGCCGAGCGCGAGCTTGGCGGCGATCTTCGCGATCGGGAACCCGGTGGCCTTCGACGCGAGCGCCGACGATCGCGAGACGCGCGGGTTCATCTCGATGACGATCATCCGGCCGGTGGCGGGGTTCACGGCGAACTGGATGTTCGACCCGCCCGTCTCGACGCCGACCTTGCTGATGATCTTGCGCGCCGCGTCGCGCATCCGCTGGTATTCCTTGTCCGACAGGGTCAGGATCGGCGCGACGGTGATCGAGTCGCCGGTGTGGACGCCCATCGGGTCGATGTTCTCGATCGAGCAGATGACGACGAAGTTGTCGGCGACGTCGCGCATCACCTCGAGCTCGAATTCCTTCCAGCCGATGACGGACTCCTCGATCAGAATCTCGTGCACCGGGCTGAGCTCGAGCCCGCGCTCGACCAGGTCGCCGAACTCCTCGATGTTGTAGGCGATGCCGCCGCCGACGCCACCCATCGTGAACGACGGCCGGATGATGAAGGGAAACTTGATCCCCTTCTTGCCGAAGTCCTTCACGAGCGCGCGCGCCTGCTCGAGCGACTTGATGACGCCGCTCTGCGGGACGTCGAGGCCGATCTCGCGCATGGCGTCTTTGAAGAGCTGCCGATCCTCGGCGACCTTGATCGCGTCGATCGAGGCGCCGATCAGCTTGACGTTGTATTTCTCCAGCACGCCGGCGGCCGCGAGATCGACAGCCAGGTTCAACGCGGTCTGGCCGCCCACCGTTGGCAGGATCGCGTCGGGCTTCTCGCGCGCGATGATCGCTTCGACGCACTCGACCGTCAGCGGCTCGACGTACGTGCGGTCGGCCATCTCCGGGTCGGTCATGATCGTCGCCGGGTTGCTGTTGACGAGGATGACCTCCAGGCCTTCGCTCCGGAGCGCCTTGCACGCCTGGCTGCCCGAGTAATCGAACTCGCACGCCTGGCCGATGACGATCGGACCTGAGCCGAGGATGAGGACGCGTTTGAGATCGGTTCGCTTCGGCATGGTGCTCGACGTGCGCCTGGAGGCGGACGCTACGAACGCTCCTCTATCATCGCAATGAAGTCGTCGAACAGGTAATCCGCGTCGTGAGGTCCCGGGGACGCCTCGGGATGGTACTGCACGCAGAACACGGGATGCTTCTTGTGTTTCAGCCCTTCGACCGTGTGGTCGTACAGGTTCTCGTGCGTGACTTCCACCTCGTCCGGAAGCGACATGGGATCGACCGCAAAGCCATGATTCTGCGACGTGATCTCGATCTTGCCGGTCGCGTGCTTCTTGACGGGATGATTCGCGCCACGGTGACCGAACTTGAGCTTGAACGTGCTCCCGCCCATCGCGAGACCGAGGATCTGATGACCGAGGCAGATGCCGAACGTCGGCACGTCGGACTTCACCAGCACCTTCGCGTTCTCGATCGCATACGTCAGCACGGCGGGATCGCCCGGGCCGTTGCTGAGGAAGACGCCGTCGGGGTTGCTCGCGAGCAGTTCGGAGGCCGGCGCCGTCGCCGGATACACGCGGACGTCGCACCCGTGCGCGCTCAGCCGGCAGAGGATGTTGCGCTTCATGCCGTAGTCGTACGCCGCGATCTTCAGGCGCTTCTTCGCTTTCCTGCCGGGCGTCTTCGCGAACAGATCTTCGTGGTCGGCGGCGAAGTCGAACGCCTTGCTCGTCGTCACGCCTTTGACCAGATCCGATCCTTCCATCTTCGGAATCGCGCGCGCTTTCTCCACGAGCGCGTTCGGATCGAGCTGGCTGCCGGTCATGACGACGCCGCGCATGACGCCGCCCGAGCGCAGCTTGCGCGTGAGCTCGCGGGTGTCGATGTCGCCGATCGCGACGATCTTGTTCTTGATGAAGTAGTCGCGCAGCGTGCTCTGCGAGCGCCAGTTGCTCGCAATCGGCGACTCGTCGCGGATGATGAAGCCGGCGACGTGCGGGCTGTCCGCCTCGCGGTCCTCGTCGGTGACGCCGTAGTTGCCGATTTCCGGACACGTCATCGTGACGATCTGGCCGGAGTACGACGGATCCGTCAGCACTTCCTGATAGCCGGTCATGCTCGTGTTGAACACGACCTCGCCGGCGGTTTCACCCTGCGCGCCCGCGGCGATGCCGCGGAACCAGGTTCCGTCTTCCAGGGCCAGTATGGCTTCTTTATCCAAGGCTATTTTTCCAGCGATGCCGTGATGCGGTTCTGCTCTCCAGCGGAAATGCTGAT
>Ga0134123_10001995_pt1 | contig 13373 bp, 13 predicted proteins | sample KB303_FD_96460 | JGI IMG/M metagenome (GOLD analysis project Ga0134123, IMG submission 96460) | Terrestrial soil microbial communities without Nitrogen fertilizer from Kellogg Biological Station, Michigan, USA - KB3-0-3 | ecosystem: Environmental > Terrestrial > Soil > Unclassified ...
CTCGGAAACCGACGTGCCGTCGTCGCTGCCGATCTACGTCGACCTCAAGCCGAAGATCGAGGAGCTCGGACGCACCGCCGCCGCCAACGGCGTGACCATGTACACGCTGCAGCCCGACGTGCCCGTCGAGTTCTCCGTGCCGGGCCGCGAGTCTCCGCGTCCGCGCCTGCAGACGACCTCGGCCGGTCCGATCCAGCCGGCCCGCGTGCGCGCCGTGCTGCCGTCGAACATGGGCAGCGTGCTGATCGACAACACGCGGACGACGATGAAGTCGCTCGCGGAGAAGACCGGCGGCCGCTCGTTCCTCGGCGACGGCAACATCGACGACGCCTTCCGCCAGATCGGCACCGATCTCAGCTCTTACTACTCGCTCGCGTACCGCGCGACAGGCGACTCCGACCAGCCGCGGCGCGTCGAAGTGCGAGTGAAGGACCGCCCCGAGCTGCGCGTCCGCACGCGCACCGACGTCATCGAGAAATCGGCGGAGCGGGAAATGGAAGACCTCGTCGTCGCCAACCTCCTCTATCCGCGCGACGTCAACGAGCTCGCCATCCGCGCGGTGCCCGGCGCGATGCGGAAGAGCCGCAACCTCTTCACCGTCCCGGTCGAGACGCGGATCCCGATGGAGCGGCTGACGTTCCTGCCCGGACCCGATGGCAGGTACCACGCGTCGTTCAACGTCCACTACGCCGCGGCCGGCGAGAAGACCGACTTCTCCGCGGGCCGGCAGCGGCGGCAGGACGTGACGATCACGCAGGAACAGATGCAGGAACTGGCCGGAAAAGTGTTCCGCTACACGAGCGAGCTCGAGGTGGCGCCGGGACACGTGAAGATCGCCGTCGGGGTGCTCGACCGCACCTCCAAACTGTCCGGATTCGCAGTGCTTTCCGTGTGGGCCAAATGAAGCTGGCCTTCGCACTCGCGGTCCTCCTCGCGGCGCAGCAGGAGCCGTTCGTCGAAACGATCGAGGTGCGGCTGCACAACGTGGACGTCGTCGTGACGGATCGCGCGGGAAATCCGGTGCGAAGCCTGCGCGTCGAAGACTTCGAGCTCCTCGAAGACGGGAAGCCGCAGAAGATCACGAACTTCGCGGAATATGGCGAAGAGGAGACCCGGACGTCTCAACCGGCAGTGGCGCACGGCACGCCCGGAGCTGCACCATCGGTTGCCGCCGCCCCGGCCCCGGCTGCCGCCCTTCCTCCTCCCCCGCGCAAGGTGGTGTTCTTCGTCGACGAAATGAGCGTGCATCCGCAATCCCGCGGGAGGCTGGCGAAGTCCGCCGCGGAGCTGCTCGACCGAACTCTCCGGCCGGGCGATGAAGCCGTCGTGATCCGTCCCACGGAAACGATCGCGCTGGACTTCAGCGACGACGTCCCCGCCGTGCGCGCGGCGCTGGTGAAGGCGATCGAAGAGAACACGTACCGTACCGATATCGCGTTCGCCGCGGAGATGCGGGCGTTTCTCCAGGAAGCGTCCCGTGCCATCAACGAGAAGGATCGCCGGCAGATTGCGCGGCGCCACGCGGCGAAGGTGAAGCGGCGCGTGGAGAAGCGCCTCGCGGCGCTGCGCGGCATCATTGCCACGCTCGCGCCGCTGCAGGGCCGCAGGATCATCATCACCCTCACCGAGTCGCTGCCCGCACAGCCGGGAAAGGAGTTCTTCGGAGTCCAGGGCCGTCTCAACGTCACGCCGGGCGCGTTCGACACGCCATCCGATTCCCTCAACACCGACTACGCCGACATGACCCCGGCCATCGAGGAGCTCGCGCGCATCGCCAGCTCCAGCGGGATCACCATCTACGGACTGCAGCCGGAATATGACCTTCGCATCAGTCCACCGGGCGACGATGCGTCGAAGGGCGGCGGCGTTGTCATTCCGATTCCGAACACCGCTCGCAGCCAGGAAGCCATCACCGACACGTCGGCCGGCCAGGTACAACAGGCGATGACCAACACGTCCGACACGATGAACGTGCTGACCGGCAGGACCGGCGGCCGCTGGTTCGTCGGCGAAATGCGCATCGATGACGCGATGCGCACGGTGGAGCAGGATCTCCGCTCCTGGTATTCGCTCGCGTATCGCGCCGGCCCCGGCTTCGACAAGCCTCATCGCGTGGCGGTGCGGGTGCGCAATCATCCTGAATACACGGTTCGCGCGCGCAACGAAGTCACGCGGCGGTCGCCGAAGAAGGAGATGTCCGACCGCGTCGTCGCGGCGCTGGTGACGACGACGATCCCGAATGAGCTCGGCATTGCGGCGCGCGCCTCCGTCCCGAAGAAGGAGAAAGGCGGAAAGTACACCGTCGACGTCGACGTGCTCGTGCGCATCGGAAGCCTCACGCTCCTGCGGGAGGGCGACACGTACCGCGGAACATTCACCGTGCACTATGCCGTCACCGGCAGCGACGCCGACTTCGTGAGCGGCATCGAGCCGGCGCAGGTCGTCGAAGTGCCGGCAGCGGAGCTCGCCGACGCACGCCAGAGGATCTGGCGGCACACGCTGCATCTGGAAATGGATTCGAAGGACCGTCAGGTCGCCGTCGGCATTCTCGATGGGATCTCGAATGCGTCCGGCATCGCAACACTCAACGTGGAGGTCCCATGATCCTCGCCGCACTCGTACTGCTTGCTCAGACCACCGCCACCACTCCGTTCAATGAGGCCATCGACGTCCGGTTGCACAACGTCGACGTCATCGTCACCGACGCGAAGGGCAATCACGTGCCCGGCCTTCGCGAGGAGGACTTCGAGATCCTCGAGGGCGGCGCGCCGCAGAAGATCAGCAACTTCGCGGAGTACTCGGATGCGGCGGCGCAGACAGCGCCGCTGTCCGAAAGCGGTGGCTCTGCCACCGCAGTCCAAAAGCCTCCCGCGCGAAAGTTCGTGCTCTTCATCGACGAGATGAACATGCATCCCGTCACGCGGAAGAAGTTCACGACGAGCGTGAACGAGCTGCTCGAGCGCGCTTTGCGCGACGGCGACGAGGCGATGATCGTGCGCCCCACGACCGCCGAAAAGCTCGTTCTGAAATTCACCGGCGATCGCGCGGCCATCCGCTCCGCGGTCGCCGAGGCGATGGACGCCGCGATCTTTCGCGCGAACGCGCCGAAGCAGCTCGAAGACCGGCAGTTCGAGATCGAGATGGGAGCCGGCGGCGGGGATCACCGCCAGGTCGCGCGCCGGATCGGCGAGCGCGTGCAGCGGCGCATCGAACAGCGGCTCGGCAACATCCGCGCGATCGTCGCATCGCTCGCCGAAGCGCCGGGACGCAAAGTCCTGATCACGGTCATGGAAGCGCTGCCGGCCATGCCCGGCCGCGAGCTCTTCCTCACCTCGAGGGACGACACCGAGCCCGCCGTCTTCGACGCGCCGGGCGATCAGTTCCGCGGCGACTACGTCGACCTCACTCCCGTGATCACCGAGATCGCCCGCATCGCCAGCTCGAAGGGAATCACCATTTACGCGCTGCAGCCGGAATTCGCGCATCCCACCGCGCCCGGAACCGTCGAGACGAAGGCGGACAACACCGGCGGCGGCCGTCCGAACATCACCGTCACCGACCAGCTCGACAACACCGAAAGGTCGCTGGACCTGCTGACCGGGATCACCGGCGGCAAGTGGTTCCGCGGCGACACGCGCGTCGACGACGCGTTCCGGCAGGTCGCGCTCGACGTGCAGTCGTATTACTCGCTCGCCTATCACGGCAGCGGCGCGCTCGACGAGGCGCGCAAAGTCGAAGTGCGAGTGAAGAACCGTCCCGAGCTCAACGTCCGCACGCGCGGCGAAGTCGTGCGCAAGTCTCCGCGCCGCGAGCTGAACGACCGCGTGGTCGCCAGCCTCGTCTATCCGCCGTCGCACAACGGTCTCGGCATCGCGCTGCAGGAAGGATCGAAGCAGCGCGAGGGACGCCGCGTCGCCGCGAACGTCGACGTGCTCGTGCCGCTCGACAAGCTCTTCTTCACGGAGCAGGCCGGCGTGCACCGCGCGCGCTTCACCGTGCACTACGCCGTCGCCGGCGAGCGCACCGACTTCGTCAACGGCATCGAGCCCGAGCAGCTCGTCGAGATCCCCGACGCGGAGTGGGAGAAAGCGCGCGCGCAGCACTGGCGCCACTCGCTCACGCTCAACGTCCGCAAAGGCGCGCCGCATCGGGTCGCCATCGGCGTGCTCGACTCCAGCTCCCAGGAGTGGGGGATCGAGTCCCTGACGCTCGGCGCCGCGAAGTAACGGTACGCCCCATGCACTTCTCCGGAGGGTATGGGTGCAGAAACGGTCGTACGTGCAATCGGCGGGCTGGAGTGGCTCGATGACGCGGCCACTCCGGTCCAGAAAGCCATTCGGGAACTGTTCGAGTCCGCCGGCCGCGGCGGCGCGGAACTGAAGAAGTTCCTGCACGGCAGCGCGCTCGGCCATCCGCTGCATCCGGCGCTGATCGACCTGCCGCTCGGTGCGTGGACGCTGGCGGCGATTCTCGACGGACTCGAGCTGGCCGGCGGATCGAAGCGCAACGGCGCCGCCGGCACCGCGATCGCGGTCGGCGTCGCCGGCGCGATCGCCGCGGCGGTGACCGGCGTGACCGACTGGTCGGAGACCGACGGCCGCGCGAAGAGAATCGGCGCGGCGCACGGCGTCCTGAATCTCAGCGCGACAAGCCTCTACGCGATCTCGCTCGCGCTCCGAAAAAGCTCGCGGCAGAAGGCGATCGGCTTCTCGCTCATCGCGTTCGGCGTCGCGATGACGGCCGCGTATCTGGGCGGACACCTCGTCTATGGAGAGCAGGTCGGCGTGGACCATACCGCGACCGCCGATCAGGACCAGCCGAAGAAGTACACCGCCGTCCTCGACGCCGACGACCTGGCCGAGGGCAAACCGGTGAAGGCCGTCGCCGACGGCGTGGGCATCGTCCTCGTGAAGCGCGGAGATACGATCCACGCGCTCCGCGACACCTGCACGCACCTCGGCGGTTCGCTCTCGGAGGGCAAGGTCGAAGGCGACGGCATCCGCTGTCCGTGGCACGGCTCCCGTTTCTGTCTCGCCGACGGCCGCGTGCTCGACGGCCCCGCGGTCTTTCCGGAACGGCTCTTCGACGTCCGCGTGCGCGACGGCCGGATCGAGGTACGCGCCCGCGGGGCGGGGTCATGAGCCTTCCGCGATGCCCGGCATGCCGCGGCGAGGAGCTTCCGCTCTTTCTCACCGAGGCCGAGGTCGCGGGCGAGCTCGAAGCGCGCGAGCGGTTCTTTCTCGAGCGCCTGGATCGCGACCTGCCGGCGGCGCAGCTCAGGGACATCACAGACGTCGCCCTCGGCACGCCCGCGCCGATCGTTCGCTGCGCGCGGTGCGGAACGCTGATCCGCGAAAGCGACGAGGCCAGCTTCCGCGAGGATGTGTACGACCCGCGCGCGCTCGAAGCGATCCATCAGTCGCATGTCGCGGCGTTCCGGCGGAAGAAGGCGCAGTTCGACGGATTGCTGGAGCCCGGAGCGCGCGTGATCGAGATCGGCAGCTACGTCGGCGGGTTCGCGCAGATCGCGGCCGAGATCAGATGGCGGATCGCCGCCGTCGACATCGGCCCGGAGACGGCGCGCTTCACGCGCAGCCTCGGCATTCCGACGCTCGAGACGTCCTTCGAAGAAGGCCCGTTCGACGAAGACTCGATCGACGGCGTCTTCGTCTGGAACTGCTTCGAGCAGCTCTCATCCCCGCGCCGCACCGTCGCCGCGATCGCCCGCACGCTCCGGCGGCACGGCCTGCTGATCGTGCGCGTTCCCGATGCCCGCCTCTACGCCGCTCATTCCTCGCTGCGCATCCTCGCCTACAACGGCTTCCTCGGGTGGCCGCACCGGTTCGGCTACGACATCCCGGCGCTGCGGCGGCTCTGTGAAGCGAGCGATCTTCGTTTCGTGTCGGCGCGCCGGAGCCGCGCGATGAGACCGCATCGCGCGTCGATGCATCGATGGGCTCAGGCGGAGGAGATCGCGGCGATGTCCGACCCGGCCGCGCGCGGCTGGCTGGAAGTGACGTTCGAGAAAGCAGCCTGAGCTGCTTGCTACACTACGCGGCATGAAACCTCACGCGCGCTCCGAAAACGGCGCCGGCCACCTGATGGTGTGAAGCCCCGTCAGGTGCGGTCATCCACCTTCGCCGCAGGCGCGTTCGCGGCCACGGACTTGATGCCGTTCTCCATCCCGGAAGAGGACTTGTACATCTCGCTCTTGCCGATGGTCTCGCCATTCTTCGCCTTGAGCACGAAGTAGGGACTCCCGTCCTTCGCCGTCTTCCTGACGAAGCTGGCGTCGTCGGCGGCGTTCTTCCGGACCGATTCAATGCCGTTCTCCGCGGCCGCTTTGGTGTCATAGGTCTCGCTGGTGAGAATCACCTGGTGGTTGCCGGACCTGAGATTGAATCGGAACTTCCCGGCTTTTCCGGTCTCGAGGACGAAGGTTCCTGCCATATGCGCTGATCTCCTTCCTGAAAGAGTACGAGAGTGGGTGACGGGCGGCAAGCCCTGGGGTACATTCACGCCATGACCGCAGGCCTTCGGCTCGGCTCTCTGCTGCTCGTTTTGTCTCTGGCGGGAGTGGTCGGGTGCCAGCAGGCGAGTCGCGAGACCGCATCCGCTGCTGCTCCGGTCGCGCGGTACATGCCGCTGGACCAGTTTCCGCCCATCGGGCCGGCGCAGCGGGTGGAGCGGGGGATCGTCGTCCATCAGGTCTCGCTCGCCCACGGACGAAACGCCGGACGCATCTGGATCTATCTCCCGGCGAAAATGCCGGCGAAGAAGATCCCGTGCGTCTTCATCGCGCCGGCCGGCGTGCCGCCGTTCATCGGCAACGGATTCGGCACGGAGCTGGCCGCGGCCAGAGTCCCCGAGCACCTGCCGTACGTCCGCGCCGGCTTCGCGGTCGTCGCCTACGACACCGACGGTGAAGTCGCGAACCCGAACGACGCGACGTATGACGAGGTCCAGGCGGCGGCGACCGCGTTCCGGGACGCGCATGCCGGAATGCTCAATGCGCGTCACGCCATCGACTATGTGCTGAAGATGGTCCCGGCCGTCGATCCGAGCCGGCTGTACAGCGCCGGCCACAGCTCCGCCGGACGCATCTCGCTGCTCCTCGCCGAAACCGATCCGCGGATCGCGGCCTGTGTCGCCTACGCGCCGGTCACCGACACGGAACGCCGCGTTCAGCAGAACGCCCCGGACGCCGGACGCTATCTGGAAGCCAATCTCACCGGCTTTGGCGAATTCCTGAAGAGCACATCGCCGGTGCGGCAGATCGCAAGACTGCGCTGCCCGACCTTCCTCTTTCACGCGGAAGACGACAGCGTGATCTCCATCGCCGAAACGGAAGCCTTCGTCGAAGAGCTGAAGAAAACGAACCCGCGCGTGACCTTCGTCCGCGCCGGGAGCGGCGATCACTACGACTCGATGATCGAGGAGGGGATCCCGCAGGCGATCCGCTGGCTGCTCGCGCTCAATGCCGCACCGAGCGGCGCCTGACCGGCGCGCAGGTCCCGCGGTTCACGATCACCGACACCGAGTGGTCGTCATTCGCCGTGACCAGATCGGGACGCCCGTCGCCATCGAGATCGCCGACGGCGACGTCATTCACGGGACCAATGGCATCGATGCCCACACCCTCGTCGAACCCTCCCGCGCCGTCCCCGCGGTAGTAATAGAGGCGGTTCCCGCGAAAGTCGCCGGCGACGAGGTCGATGCGGCCGTCGCCGTCGAAGTCGGCGGCCCGCAGCTCGGTGGGGAATGCGATTTTGCGGGGCCGCGCGAGCTGCGTTCGCTCGCGAAACCCGCCCTCCGGCCTCGCGAGGGTCACGAAGATCCACTCGAACGGATTGTTGGTATCCGAGCCGCCGTCGTTCGTATCCACGATGTCCGCCGTCCCGTCGCCGTCGACGTCGGCGAACGTGGCGTTCAGATCGAAGCCGGGTCCGGCGTCGAGCGTCGACACCGACACCCCGCCCGCGGCGAATCGGAAGAGCCCGAGATGACCGGAGCGATCGCCGGCCAGAATCTCCGGTGCGCCATTGTGGAAGCGCAGTGAGGGCGATGCGGCAATCGAGCGCGCGGTGTCGATGGTCGTCTTCGGATCGAACGTTCCGTCCGCGCGGCCGCGAAAACGATGGACGCGCACCGGATTGCCGGAGCCGAACGAAAAGCTGACGATGTCGGTCACGCCGTCGTTGTCGTAATCGAGGACGCGCGACGGCCCGCCGTGCGTGGCCGTACCCGAGGGAACGCCGCCGCTGAACTGCAGCGCTCCCAGCCCGCGATAGACGGCAATCCCGTTTCCCCAGTAATCGGACGCCAGCAGGTCGGGAATGCCGTCGCGGTTGAGATCCGCCACGTCCTCCAGTTTGTGGCCGAAGCCGCCGGCGATCGGCCGCTCGCTCGCGAACGTGCCGTCGCCGCGATTCGCCAGGAGCGAGAAAGTATCGCGCTGGTCGACCTGATTGCCGGAGGTGAGGATCTCGGGTGCGTGGTCGCCATTGAGATCGGCGATCAGCACGACTTCGTCGGACGACGACGGGTAGAGGGTGGTGAGCCAGCAGAGGGCGAGGAGTTGCAGGGTGCTCACGCCGGAGAGCCTCCCGTCCCAGGCGAGCCTCAGTTCGAGTTCGGCTGGGAGATCGTCCCCGTATACGTCCCCGTGGCGGTACCGGCGCACTGGTCGATCTGCGTGGCGATGGTCCCGCTCCCCGTGGCGTTGAGGAACGCGCCGGTGCCGCCGGTCACGGTGTAAGTGCCCGTGGACGTGAGCACACACTTGCCGCCGCCGCCGCCCGCGCTCTCAAATTGCCCGGTGATGGTCAGGAACACGCTGTCCGTCCCGTTGGCCCCGACGAAGACGGCGGTGGTGACAAAACTCCCCTGATGATCCTGAACGCGCGTCATCGGCCCCGTGGTGTTCCCCAGATGAGTCGCGGTGCCGGAGACGTTACCGTCCAGCCGGGTCAGCCCGCCGGGCAGGTGCGTCACCCCCGTGATCACGGCCGTGCCGGTGGCGGTGAACGGTACCTGATTGGCGGCGGCGGCAGGCGCCGCCAGACCGAACAGGGTGAGGACGACCACGACCAGAGTGCGTTTCATGCTGACTCCTTCCAGGGTGCGTAAGAATGAAGACTACGCCGATCTCATCCGGGTGGCAATGCGGAAGGAGGGAGATCCCGAAACGCCGCCGGGCCCAGCCCATACGCTTCGACAAACCATCGGTGCATGGTCGATCGCGTTCCGAACCCGCTGCGCGCGGCGATCTCTTCGACCGAAAGCGGCGTCCTTCGCAGCAGCCGCGCAGCGTACTCCACCTGCTTCCTGCGGAGGAACCGGTGCAGCGACTCGCCGAGGACCTGCGCCCCCAGCCAGCTGACGTACTCCGGAGTCAGGTCCAGCGATCGCGCGAAGTCCTTCGCCCGCGCCGGCTTCTTCTTCCGATAGCATTCCGTCAGGAAGTGTTGTGCCGCACGGTCCAGGCCCTGCCGGTGCCCGTGCGTGAACGTCCGCGGCGTCTTGTTCCGGCGCGTCGCCATGTCTGCGCTTCGAGACCGCAGCGATGAGTCGGAACACCGGCTGGAAACAGGGGAGTACCGCTGGCCCTCTCGCATCGCCGCACGAACGGAATCCAGCGGGAGGGGTCGGCTTATCTGGTGGCTTGTGGTTGCGCTGCCGGTTCCATCATCGCTGCGGTCATCAACGGGGTGACGCGGCGCTGATCTCTCCTACCGCCAATGAGGCCATCGGAATGCGATTTCCCGTCGCATTTCTTAAGCCCCCGCCGAATTGTTACACGCCGGCATGCGGGTCGCCTTCTACCCACGGTCCAACAGCCGCTAAAGCGCTGCGGAACGCCGGCGTCCGCGCCGGCTGGTCAGGCGGCGTCCCCGCCGCCTCGCGAGAACGCAGGCGGGACGCCTGCTGACCAGCCGGCGAGACGCCGGCGTTCCACGGGGCGGCGTCAGCCGCGCATCAAACTTAGGCCATTGCCTAACCCGCGTGCGCGCTATCCGTTCGGGACACTGATCCGCGACTGCAGCCAGAGCAGGATCATGTCTGTCAACGTCGCGCCACCGGGTGGCTGGAGGCGCGCAGTCCCGCCGACAGGCGGTTGCGCGCGCGCTTGCGTGGTCACGCCGACGGGCGGTGCGATGCGCCCCTGCAACGTTGTGTCGGGCGGGGGCGGGGCGATCCCGACAGGCGGATTGACGCGCGCTTGTGCGGTCACGCCGCCTGGTGGGTTAAGACGTGCTTCCGGCGGATCTGTCGGCGGCGTCTGTGTTTCGCCAGCCCACGCGCCCGCTGCCGTCAAAACAAGAAACACCACGAGAAGCGGCCAGAAGCTCGACACACGTCGCATAAGCCCTCCGCGCCAGCCATCTGGCCGGCGAATGGGAGGGCACCCTCACCAACGAGGGTTGCGTCTCAAGGGGTGCGGTTATCGCGGGATCTGCGGCGGCACGAACAGCAGGTCGGGCTCGCGCTCCACGCGCCGCAGGTACTCTCGGAGAACTTTCAGCGTTTGCGGCGTGAGCTGGCGCTTTGCAGCCGTTTCCTTCAGGTGTGCCAGCGCGGTCAACGCTCCTGTCAGGTGGCCTGCCTTCTTCAACACTCGGAACGCGTGCGCTGCCACTTTCACGATCTCTTCCCACCGCTCGAGGACGAGCAACGCTTCCGACAGATCAATACCAGCAAGTGCGGCATTAGCGACTCTGCCGATCTCTTCGAATTCTGCGATCACATCACGCAACAGCCGCGCGGCATCGCTCGCTTTCCCACCATACAGCACCACCCGTGCTACACCCCACTCCGTGCCGATTACATCTTCCGCAGGCCCGGTTTCACGGAAGATTACCAACGCTTTGTGGTAAAGCATTGCGGCCTCACTGAGGTCACCGCGCTCCAACTCGCAGGCCGCGCGACAGTACGAGCCGCGCGCAATCCAGCGGGCGTCGTTGATGTTTTCGCCGAACTCGATTACCTGTTGGAAAATGTTGGCTGCACCAACGAAATCGAGCGCCTCGTACGCAATCTCCCCACGCAGCAGCACGGCCTTCATGCGTTGCCGCTCCAAACTCAAATGCGCGTAACCGTGCTCGGCCAGCTCCACGTGCGTAGTCGCCTCTTGCAGTTCGCCGCGCTCGTAATACACCGCAGCCCGAACCAACTCCACGGCGGCAAGTCCATACCCGGACGACCGGAGATGCCCATATGCCTGCTCCGCCCGACGCAGCGATTCCAGCGCCTCGTCGAACTCTGCCAGCCGCACCAGCGCATTCGCCCGCTCTTTCCAGGCCGTACCGCGCAACTCATACACCGCGTTGTTCGGATACGTGTTATCCGGTAGCAGGTCCGCTACCACCTGCGCCAGGTCTGCAAAGATCAGCGCGTCCAGCGGTTTGCTCGCGAACAACTCGTGCGCCTTCGCATTCAGCCGCCGCACGACGCCCCCAGTGTGGAACTTCCGCTGGATCCTCATGTTCGTCACCGCTGCCTTGCGCGGCTTCTCGAAATACTCCTGCAGCAGCTCGTCCGCTTCCGCGTCCTCCGCCGCGCATCGGTTCGCGTACGCGCTCATCGCCGCGGCCGTCGAGCCGATGATCGGCTGCCAGACCGCCAGGTCGCCGAGGTCCTCCTCGGCGACCGAATAGAAGTCGAAGCTCGCGCCGCATTCCGCGCAATTCGCGATGTGCGCCTCGATCTCCTCGCGGCGCTCGCGCTGAAATGCCACCTTGTCGTGGGCGAACAGGGAGAGCTCGTCATTCGGAATGTGCTCGCCCATTCACGACCTCTCCACGATCGATCGATACGCCTCGAGCGCGCGCTGCCGGCACTTGAACAGCTTCACCTTCACCGACTCGCGCTTCATCCCGAACGCCTGCGCGAGCGCTTCCGTCCCCTCGCCGATTACGTAGAAGCGCCGCAGCAGGTCGCGGCAATCGCCGCCCACCCGCGCGAGCATCTGCGAAAGCAATGTCCTGCGCGCGAGCTCATCCAGCAACGCGTCATCCGGCGTCGCCGCGCACGGCTGTTCCCCGCAGAACAGGGCCTTCGATGCCGACGATCGCCGCAGGTAATTCCGCGACGCGTTGCAGATCGCGCCGATCAGGTACGGCTCCAGCCTCTCCACGTCCGCGGCGTGCTGGAAGTACGTCGTGAAGACGTCCTGCACGAGCACTTCCGCATCCCCCGGCTCGATTCGGAATCTCCTGATCGCGATCCTCTGTAACCTCGGTGCGTATTGCAGGTACGCCTCCTCAAATGCGGCGACCGCCTCGCTGCCGGCCGGTCGTTCCGGCGGCGGTGCTGCTCGCCCTGGCTGTGGTCGCGTGTCCTGCATTTCTCTCTCCTCAAGGTGTGCTGGATCACCGGAGTTTCCTACCCTCAAATCGGCGGGGGCTTAAGAAATGCGACGCGAAATCGCGCATCAAGACACCTATGCGCGTCAGTCTCCGGTCACCTTAAGAAACGCGCCGAGCTCTCTCCGCCCAGGCTTAAGAAACGCGCTGATGGAAACGCCGTGAACCGCTTACAACCGGCTCGGATACATGCCGATGTCGATCGACCCAGCCGAGCCGATGTTCCCGTTGCACGAGCCTCTGGCGCGGTTCTTCGCGATGGATCCTCGGAAGCGCGTCGCCATCTCGCAAGTCGCAGAGCTCCTCGGGATCACGCCCGAAAGTTTCCGCTCGATGCTCGCCGGCGAAGGTGGCCGGCGACGCGGAGACACGCTCGCGTGGGACGAAGCTGCCGCCTGGCTTTTCGACTCGTGGCCGCTCGCGCAACTGCTCGACACGCTGGGTCCCGGGCACGCGCGCCATGTCCCGCGGCACTTCCATCCGACGCGCGTTGCCTGGTCGATTCCGGTCTTCATCGTACGGGCGATGGAGCATCAGGCCGCCGCCCGCGGCGTCCACGACTACGTGACCGACCTGCTCTTCAACGAGATTCAACCCGAAACGCTCGTCGCCTTCGGCGGCGATCCTGCCTTCGTCGCTGCCTACAACTACCCGGGTGACGGCCGGCGATGACGGACGACGAGTTGTTCGCTTACCACGAGGCCGGTCATGCCGTCGCGATGTGGAGGCTCGGGCTCGGCGTCGGGAAAGTCAGCATCGAGCCGGAAGGCGATCTGCGGGCCTACGCCGAGTCAGCGCTCGAATACGAGCCCGCGCCGGAACACGATCTCGATGCACGCCGCTTCATCGTCGAGCAAAACGTTCTCTATCTTCATGCCGGCGATGTCGCAGCGCGGCTGTTTCGGCCGTCCGTCGGTCCCGGGCAGGCGAGCAGGGATCACCAGAGCATTCACCGCTGGATGTATAGGGTCGAAGACAGCGGCACGATTCAAATCACCTGGTGCAATC
>Ga0134123_10001996_pt1 | contig 13372 bp, 20 predicted proteins | sample KB303_FD_96460 | JGI IMG/M metagenome (GOLD analysis project Ga0134123, IMG submission 96460) | Terrestrial soil microbial communities without Nitrogen fertilizer from Kellogg Biological Station, Michigan, USA - KB3-0-3 | ecosystem: Environmental > Terrestrial > Soil > Unclassified ...
ATAGAGGGGAGTGATCAATGAACAGCTCGACGAGTCTCTTGCGTGTCGATGGGCGGCGAAACGATCAGATACGTCCGGTGAAAGTGACGCGAAATTTCATCAAACATGCCGAAGGGTCTGTACTCATCGAAATGGGCGACACCAAAGTGATCTGCACGGCTTCTATCGAAGAGAAGGTTCCTCCCTTCCTGAAGGGGAAAGGGCAAGGATGGGTGACGGCAGAGTATTCGATGCTTCCCCGTTCAACCCATGAGCGATCTCCGCGTGAAGCGGTCAAAGGAAAACAGGGCGGCAGGACATTGGAGATTCAACGTCTCGTAGGACGGGCACTTCGTGCAGTGACAGATATGGGTCAGATGGGAGAACGGTCAATCTGGCTCGATTGCGATGTGATCCAGGCTGATGGAGGAACCAGAACTGCGTCCATCACAGGCGCGTTCATTGCCTTGGCCGATGCCTGTACCGTCCTCAAAAAGAAGGGTTTGATCAAGAAACGCCCTTTGACGGATTACCTCGCTGCCATTAGTGTGGGAAAAGTCGGTGGGGAAATCTTCGTAGATCTGGCCTATACGGAAGACTCGATAGCCGAAGTCGATATGAATATCGTCATGACCGGCCAGGGGCGCTACGTCGAAGTCCAGGGCACGGCGGAACGGACCCCCTTTGCCAAGCAGGAAATGGATCAGTTTATGGCCATAGGATGGGGCGGAATTCAGACACTCACCGCGCTGCAGAAGGATCTGATCGGACAGCTGGAATAGGGCCGTAAGCATGGTCTTTGAATTGGTACTCGCAACGCGTAATCGGCATAAGGCAACAGAACTCATTCAGCTTTTAGGAGGGTTGGGTATCACGATTCGAACTCTCGATGAATTTCCAGAGGCTCCGGAGGTGGTTGAAGACGGGAATACTTGTGAGGCCAACGCGGTCAAGAAGGCCTGCGCCATTGCCGAGTATACGGGGTTGCCGGCTGTCGCCGACGATACAGGATTGGAAGTCGATGCGCTTGGAGGACGGCCGGGTATATACGCTGCCCGTTATGCTGGGGAAGGGGCGACATACGAAGACAACTGTCGAAAGTTGCTGCGAGAGCTGATAGGCATACCTCGTGAACAACGAACCGCCCACTTTTTAACAGTTGCTGCGCTTGCCCTGCCGTCAGACGGAATGCAGGTGGCACGAGGGACGTTGGACGGACTCATTGCAGAAGAGGCAAGCCGAACAGCGGGATTTGGATATGATTCTGTGTTTCTCATCCCGGAATTAGGACTGACCTTGGCACAGGTATCGGCAGATCAAAAAAACAGGATCAGCCACCGCGCAAAGGCGTTCACGAAAATGCGAGAAATTGTGAAACACCTTGGTCAACAGTCATTCGTCAATGGGTGACAGGTCCTAGGATCCTCTCTCATCGGTGATCCTTGATCGGAGCAGCAATCCTGCCCTCTTATCTCTCTTCATTTCTGTCTAATCGACTTGGCCTTTACATTAAGGCCTCTTGCCTCTCTCCTTCCTTGGTGCGTGGACCCTTCGTCTTCAACTAAACAACCCATCATCCGACCGGCTGCGTACCTCAGTGCCGCGCTGTACCCACATACGCGTATCGTTGGCATGCTGAGCGCGCATGGCTTAGAAGGAGGACTCGGACATCGTCCAAGAAGCGCATCAATCAGCCAGCTACCATAGTTTTCCTGCATGTGAAGCACAAAGACTCCTGGCTCAACGATGGCCGCCATATCATTTGTCGCAAACCGTCTCTACAAGCCATTTTACGGCATATTATGCGGTGCCAATTTGTGTGCTCAAAGGGGCCAATTTCGGTACTTCTGCCGTCTAGTAGAGGACGGGTCCACAGTCATTCCTAGCATCGAAATACGCCAAGCTCGTGGAATCTCGTCGGGTTAAGTCACGCTCGTTCTGCCTCATAGCCTGATGGCACGGCGATTGCGCTATGGGAGAGTAAGAATCGCGAAAGTTCGCTAGCCAATACGAAAGGGTTAATGAATTATGCTAGGGGTATATAACATAGGCAATTATGCTGTGGCATATTGTCCTAATTTAGCCTTCTCTAGCTCTTCCAGGATACCTTCGCCAAAGCATTCTCTGCTTCAGCTCTGTCCGGGCCTGGCGTGGTTCTTGTGCATGATGGTTCTCGCCGGCCTTTCCGGTTGTGGGCCGGGGGTATCCGACCACTCGAACCCGGAGTCTCACGCTAGCATGGGAATGTCATCCGAGTCTAAGTCCGTCTCGCAGAACGCTCAGGCAACGAGCGCTGTGCCTTTCGCCGCGGCTTTCGTGTCGAATAATGCGCCAGCATCAGCAGCGCAAGATGAGCCGTCGCTGCCCGAGTATCTAGCCCTGCCCACCTGGATTGCGCAGGCGCTGGACGCTCCGGAAGTCTCTGTGAGGCTTGGAGCCCTGGATACGTGGGCGCAGCAGGGAGCCCAAGCTCCGATGGATCCCCTGATTATGGCCCTGGATGACGAGAACGACGATGTGCGGGAAAAAGCGATGACGATCATCGAACAGCACTGGGGGGTCGAACAGGATGCGGAGCCTCAGCAATGAAGTTATGCGAGGTAGAAAGGGCAGAGGCAAGGCAAGAACAACAAGACGTTGAGGAGGGACGCGTTGTGCATGATGAAACATGGGCCCAGAAACAGTCAATCGTTGCATCCACCACATCACCAAAGGAGGAGCGGACAATGCGAAGCAAATCGAACAGATGGTTGAGTGGAGTCGGGGTGGTAGTCTTTGCAGGAGGACTTGTCTTGGCAAACTTTGGCGGGGGAATCACCTCTGTCCAGGCGCACGATCATGCCTATAAAAACCCGTTTAAGCAAATCATGACGAAGCTTGACCAAATACTTGCGAAGCTTAATGGTGGCTCAGCCCCAGCCCCTGCAGGCGGAGCGGCAACTCAGCCACTGCCGCATTTTACTGTCTTGGCGGACTATAATAACGCGGCTGTGAGGGACAATAGCACAGGGCTGGTGTGGGAACAAAACCCGATCGCAACAACCTCGGATTGGAGCAGCGCCCGTTCCTCCTGTCTCAACAAGAATGTTGGCGGCATGCGAGGGTGGCGACTGCCTTCGGTGGTGGAATTGGCGAGTCTGATCGACCCGTCGTTGCCAGCGCCATATGTCCCGGCACCTATGTTTACAGGCGTCCAGCCAAATTCCTATTGGTCGGCAACGTCGTACGATGTGAACACTGCTACTAGCAGCAAATGGAATGTGAACTTAGCGGATGGTCTTGCGGGCACCAGCAGTAGGGGGACGTTCCTGAACGTCTGGTGTGTGCGCGGTGCGATGCAAGATTCTGTGTATTGAGGATTTTGTGATTGAGGTGATTTGGTGAATGGTGGCAGGGGGTCTAGACCCCCTGCCACTTGCCTACCGCCCATTGATTCAGGCATGCTGACACTTCTCGATCTCCTGAAAGTCTCCACCCCCTTCCAGCTTTCCAAACCCTTATTTCGCGCACTGCGCTAGCCCAGCGGATGCTAGAAGCAATCGGCAGGTGGAAGGCCTGTTCGAGGACTCCTACGACTAGCTTTCATCTATACCACTCTGTTGCGGAGAGAAGGACGGTGTGGTTACAACAATCTGATGCCTATGGGCACATGACAATGACCCTCACCAGGGTGCTCCCATCAATCAGCCAGAAGCTTGTTTAGTGCCTTTCTGGATTCGGCGTAAGGTGTTCTTCATGGTCGGTTCTTCCTCGTGGCTAATCGGGATAGGGAGGAGCCTCGTAATAAGGCTCATTCTATGAAGGGAGACCATTAAACTCAAGGCGAGGCATGGGGAAGGTGTTCGACACATTCGCTGAGGTGCATAAAGAACGACGCTTAGACACTCCACGAGTGTTCCTGTATAACGGGAAACCGTAGGAGCACCCTCCGATGGCCTTTGCGGCGCTTGTCGAAGGGCTGGAATTGTTGACCATCGGTTGTACGATCTCCGGCATTTTACGGTGAGCAAGTTGAGACAGGTCTGAGTGGATACGATGACGGCCATGAAGATCATCGGACACAAGAACGAACAGATGCACAGGCGGTATAATTCGATCAGGTCGGAAGACCTCCACATGTCGGGGCGTAGCGCAGCCCGGTAGCGCGCCTGCTATGGGATCACAGAGACGGGGGTTGCTCAAGTCGGTGATGACATGGGCAATCCCCTTATCAGTACTGGGGATTCGCCGTTTCACCTCTTCAGTTCTGTTCGGTTCTTTTTGCCGCTAATCCACCCGTTTCGTCGCGCTTCTTAACACTGTAATACCACCTCAATCGGCACACCCCCCGGTGGGTCATACAGTGGAGTCATGGACTCTTAATGCGGAATAAACAAAAGACGTTGTTGATTCAGACCCCAAGACTCTCACCATCCCAGTCCTGTGCAAACTCGCGCCAGTCACATAACAAGGGGAGTTCCATTTGGTTCTCCTCTCACGAAGCCCGAAACCAGAAAATCAGTCAGAACTAGGGCCATTCAAGGAGAGGGCACCCTGCTAACACCCTGACTTGGCACAGGGAGCCTAATTTCGGAAAGCCTATACGTTTTGAATTCCTCGAGCGGCCCTTTTCCTTTTTTCTGGTCTGAAACGGAAACCACATTTTGGTGAAGCGCCCACGTATCGCCGAAGCTAAAAAAAAGGACCCGCGAGAACCCATCTTGATTCAAAATATTCAAAATCGCGACAGTGCGGCGATTCACCTGAAACTCAATGAGATTATCCGGTCTACTCATGGCGCACACAATGCCATGCTCGGTCTCGAAAATCTGGACACACCGGATTTAGAGAAGCTCCGAGCGCTCTATCAAGAATTAGCGGAGAAAGCGCGGCGCGGCAAAACAGGGGAGTCTTCTGATATCGGGACCCCGGATGTCACTGCGGCGTGAGTCCTGTATGACTTAAATGCATAGTCACACAAAGCCACTATCGATGATGTCTTGGGCAAGAAACTTTTCGACTAGGATTTTCGGGTGAGGAGAGACGTTAGCCAGTACTTCGTGAATTCAAGCGGAAACCAGCGTCATATTGAGATAGGTCAGGGAGACCTGAGAATTATTATGCTCGATTACTTTGGTGACCCTAGTGGTCCAGCCCATTCACCCTCACTCGTTCCGACCGCTCCCTCGGAATGATTGGCATGCATATCATTGACCTTCAACGTGTCGTTATCTAGCTTCACATCAACGAGACAGGCCTTCACATTGCTTGACTTCCGATAGGCGTAGAGTCCTGGTATCTTTGGCTTATGAGTGGTCCAGGCCAAGTGGGCGGGTTCTGCCAGATACTGCCCTGTTTCCGTGGTTCCACCAGCTACCGGCATCTTTTCCTCCTCGGCACTACTCATAATGTGCACCCTAGTGGTCCCGTGTCCCATCTTACGAGTCAGAATGCCCTCTTCAAAGGCTTATGGAGTTCTGGTTCGTCTGGCTCCAGATTACGAAATGACTCGTGCCAGGCAACCAAGATCCAATTACCCTCGCGTTGTTCGAGCACGCCGGTTTCTCGAAGCGGCAGGACCTTACGGAGTTGGTTTGTGCCTTGCCCAATGTATCGAATATAATCGAGCTCCATGACGAACCAGGCTAATTGTCCATGAGTCCACACTGTTAATTCATGTATCGGCATTTCTAGCCGGGCGACTGACTCAAACTCCTCATGCAAGTCGCGCGCAAGTTCGTTCCACCCCACATATTTACGACCGCCGATCGTATAGTTGATACAGTCGTCGTCGTGGGACATTAATCGAGACATAGCGGGAAAGTCTCTGTCCTCGTTAGCGCCAACCACTGCCCGAATGACATCTTCAGGGCTTGAAGGTTCCATGGCAGTTGCAGCCACGGAAGGAAAGCAGATAGGTAAAGCAAGTATAAGCCACAGGTATAATCGATTAGGCATTGGACCGTCCATGATCATTTCTTAGCTGGTTCTTTTCTATACTATGCGCGAAGTAATGCATTGGCCTCCGGTAAAATCGAAAGGGTGAAGACGCGCCTTGCGCTTGCATTGATGCTATAATCGCTGTTGATTCCAACGATTATTTGCCACCAGCGCTGCTTCCTCCCATTCCCGCTGATCCGCTCCCGCTACGTGATCCTAGATCGTTCTTGCCGCCACCTCCCAGTGTGCGGCCTGGGCTCCCGCCTCCGCCCTGGTTGGGATCACTTTGCATCGCCCCTTCGATAGGTTTGGATGATAATTGGGCGGCTTGCTCCCTTTCTCCCGGATTGATAAAGATTGGCGTCTTCAGATCCTCAGGGAGGAGCACCATCTTGGTAGCCTGGCTGTCATACAGTTTGTACCGAAGATATTCGGGCGTCAGGGTCTTGGCAATGGTTTCTTGGGCCCGAGCCTGGCCTTCTGCGCGAATGCGAATGGCGTCACCTTCGCCCGTGGCTTGCATCCGGGTAATATCCGCCTGCTTCGTCGCGATGAGCAGTTCGTATTCTTTCTGGTCTTTTTCCTGCTCTTTGGCCTGTTTCTGTTCGATTGCCGTTAAGACAATTTGTGGGAAATCGACGTCAGCGAATGCGACGCTTTGAATGGCCAAGTGACGATTCTCGAGTTTTTGCTCAACGACTTTCTGAACTTTTGTGGCAATGTCCACACTCTTTTCGGGTACCATCAGCACGGAATATTCCGAGACCACGTTGCGAATCGCGGCGAGAAATTCGGGCTTGACGATGCGCGTGTAGTAATCTGTGCCCACGGTCTCAGCCAAATAATACACTTCTTGGGGGATCGGCCGTAAAATGATCGCGGCTTTTACCACGACTTGCAAATCATCTGAACTCCACGCATCGACGCTCTCCACATAGCTTTGCCAGCGTACATCATAGAGGTAGACATCGTTCCACGGGGCTTTCCAGTAGAATCCGTCCGGTAAGGGCTCCTTCGCGAGTCCGTCCGACAACGGACGCCACATCAGTCCGCGTTCCCCAGGCTGCACGCTCGCGCCCACACATGCGGTCGTTGATAATAGTAGGCTTATGATCATCATCAGTTTTAGTTACCCATGAGGAATCCCTCCGATAGTGTGAAATACGGTTTTGACAAGTAGACTGTCCGTAGAAACCGGACTTGCTCTCAGACTAACCATAGAGTGGGTGAATGGGTGTGACTACTGGTGAACACCCCTGGTAGGACTAGAGAGCCATCAGCTTAGGGTGCTCCCAACATAATCGAGTCGGCCTCTTGTTCCCTCCTCTCAGAATCTTGGCATCGAACGTCGGGTTGGAAGGCCACCATAGAGATGCAGATCGGACCTACAAATGGCAGTGGCAGTCACTTTGATAACGGCATCGCGTGGCTCAAGAAGTTTTGGGTCAGGGACACTCTCGATACGAACATCGCCCGTGCCATGCCAACAAAAGGCTTTCATCGGTACCTCCCTCTCGAGCAACTGGAGCTTATGCTGTGATTAACTGACCATCACTCTGACTCCGGGATACCTGGGATCTATCAAAACCCGATTCCAATTCCTCCTCCGCCACGAGATCCTCCGCCCACACTCGTTCCACCAAAGACGCCAAAAGAAGGTCCGCCTCGCCGGCCATAATAGGTAGGAGGAGTCCAAACGTGCCAATGTTTCACGGTGAGGGTGGGATACCGATAGTCGGCTTCGTCCATCTTCTCCAGAACGGATCCGCTGACCTCGCCGACCAATGTCACCCGTGTCCCAGGCGTCAGGGTTGCTGGATCGACGTCCTGGTAAAGCACGAGGAGTCGCCCTTGTGACTGCGTGCGATCTAACGTCGGCGTTTGGTCCGTGGTGAGCGGTAGTTGCAATAACTCGATCTGCGTCCCTTTTTTGAGTCGCTTAGCCTTGAGGATTTCACCACCGAGTAAAATGAGATGTCCTTGGTAGGAACCAGGTGAGACAAGCATGTCCTTGAAAGTCAGATTCTTATCAATCTGAGGCTCAAGGTCTTTGGGGATTCCCGCAGGAGAAGAGGAACAACCCGTCCCGATGAGCAACAAGCTCAGAGCCGATACTGTCAAACATTTGGACCACATGTACATTTCCTGCCTGGTGATGTCTTCTGGGTCATTGCCGTCGGTTTCGGGTTAGGAGTTGGTTTTGCACGGCACTTCACCGCATTCTCTTTAATCAGCTCGTATCGGAGCTTTCTGCTGCTCCTCCTCAGTACTCCGTTCGTTGACCCCGGTAGTCATCTTCTTGCCCGTCCCCATTGGGATATGGACGCTTCCAGCCGTATGAGGAACTGGTGGTGCATCTTGCATTTGTCGATGCACGTTGTCTGCAAAGAGAGTTTCAATGATGTGCTTTGTTGCTATGGGGTCCGGCTACTTCGATACCGAGGGACGAGGCTATCGTTTTCACTTTGTCCAGGTGGTCTTTCAATACCGGCAACGCACCGGCTGCCCACTGGCGCACTTCCGTATTCTCCCCCACGAGGGCATGCTGTCCAAAGTCCTTCACGTTCTGGGCATGATCTTGCAGCATGGATGTAATGTATGCCCGATCGAACTCCTTATCAGACAGTTGAGACAGTTTAACTATCAACTCTCTGTGCCGCTCGAGTGGCTGCGCATGCAATTCAATCCCTTCCCTCAACACTAACGTTCGAAGTTCTAGGCCAGCTTTCTTGTGATCTTCGAGCATCCGCGCACCGAATTGTTTGACCTGCTCATCCGCAGCCTTCCGGGTGGCTAATTGGCCAAGCGCCATTTCCATCCATTGCTCTTCGGCCGCGTGCTCGAGGAACGAGACGGTTGCTGATGGGGGCGTGGCGCCATGGACCAACGACGTGGAAACGAGAACCACCGTCGCGGCGAGGATCATGACATTCACAGGACGATACATGGCATTCCTCTCCTTAGTTTGCAGCGTACTGAATGAATGTCATCCTGAGGGCGAATTTGAGTTAAATCGACTAGAGGACCCCCTAGTCAGACGGGCTTACATCACGTAGCAGAAGGTCCGCAGCTTGCCTTCCTCACAGACCGCATTTAGCTCGGGCTTTCACTGGCGGCCTTGGGGCTATCTGCCTGATACAGTCGGCACGAGGCCAGGGGGAGTCAAGGAGGAAGGCTTCAGGGTTTCTGGGGATGGTGTGTAATGAACAGGTAGCGCGCTATGTCGCTGCGATCTCGAGCCGCGCCTCTATAAGATCGATCGTCATACCTAAGGACTCTTTAATGGCCAAGACAGAATAAGAACTTGGTCCGGAACCGTGAATAAAAGGAAGATGATGCTCGCAGAGTTCATCGTATCGGTCTTGTCGACGGCCTGTGTCATCAGCGGCCAGGTCACATGGTCGGCATCAACACCCTCTGCAGACCTCAGGTCCAACTGTGCGATCGAGTATCATTTGGAGGGGGCGGTGTTGTATTTGAAATCCCATCGATGGTTGGTAGAAGTCGGAATTCCCGAAGAAACAGGGATACAGTCGTTCGTGTATCGGTGGGGACAACGCGACGCGCATGTCGGTGACCATATAGTCCCAATTTCCTTTGGACCAGTCGATGGAGTTTAAGCCTAATCCAGTATTAACATAAGCCGCCCCCCGATCTCCCCGCGACGTCTGCATTTCCTCCCCGGAATCGGTCGGAGCACGGAACGGCGGTGGTGCATTTGAGGATTGGGGATTTGAGGTTTTGGTTATTGGGAAGGGGGGCTTGTGCTCTCTGCTTCTCCCGCATACCGGACGGCAACTCTGGAGATCGCTCAGGGGGAAGTTTGCCGAGTTGAAGGTGTCGCTGCTCCGCTCTCGTGATGCGCGAGCGCTGAGAGCATGTCCAACTGCTGCAGGCCGTCGAAGGTCGAAGCCTGAGCAAGTTTCAAGAGTTTTCCAGCGTAGTACTCAATTATCTCACACTCCTCGACCGTCAGCTGCGGATTGCCCTGCATCATTGCAGAAGAGATCAATCGCTCACACGCTTGGACACAGGAGACAACTTCATTGCGGAGGGTGAACATGCGAAACCGCCTTCTCTCACAAAGTAGCGGCGGGTCACGACTCCGACGGTTGTGGATTAGAAGTGAAGGGCCTAGGATCGACTCTTCTCTTTGCTATGTCAAGCGGGGTTCGGCGAGGAACGTCTCGAACCGGGGATGGCTATCCCCATCCCCAGAAGAAGTGTTCCCCTTGTTTATCTGACATTCGCGCAGCGACCTTGTCACGAAGGAGTGCCTGCCACATCTTGGCCGGAGTGTAGTCACGATCTGACAGCCGGGAACTGGCGACTGCCAGCTTGTATCGCTGTCCAAGTTCGCCCAGCGCAAACCTATGGCTCACGTAGCCTTCGGATCGTTCCGTCATCTCACACCCCTCGAATTGCTCATGGAGGTAGGTTCGTATGACTGCCAGGTTAGCTTGGGCGTGCAGATCGCTGTCTTCATTCCTTGAGCGAAGAGTGGGAACTGGAGAGACAATCATGCCAGCGCCTTTCCACAAAGTAGCGGCGGATCACGAGCGCCCAATGATCAGTTATTGAAAACAGGTGGAACAGACTCCCTGATGCGAGGCAATGTGTGCTGCCGCAGACTTGATTCAAACAAATCTCTATTAATGGCTTGGCCTCCAATTGCCCCTTGCCCAGCTGCGATGATCATTTGACAATTCGCCGCCGTCACACATCCAGCGGCGTAGAGACCAGGCACACTCGTCCTCAGGCACCCATCTACGATGATTTGGCCCTCGTTGTCGAGCGAGGCGCCAAGGCCTTCGGCGAGGCTACTGTGCGGGACATCGCCGCGTGTCGTAAAGATGGCATCGACCTCGGTCGGTTCACCTCGGACGAACTCAATGCGTTCGAGCCATCCGTCTGTATGCTTCAGCGTCACAATGTTCTCCTGACGCACCGGAATATGGTACTCCTCCAACCAGTTGGCATGCTCTTCATCCCATACGCGTTCGTTTCCCCCCGTGACAAGCGTGATAGAGGACGTGAACATGAGCATGCCAAGGGCATAGTCCACCGCCTCATTGTTTCGCCCTAGGATCCCGATTCGTTTGCCTTGGAGCCGATGGGCGTCACAGTCCTTACAGAAGAACAGACTTTTGCCCAGGCATTGCTTCACGCCAGGAATATCCGGTGGGAGATGAGTTAAGCCTGTGGCGATCAAGACACGTTTGGCATCATAGGTATTTCCTTTGCCTGTAATTTGGAATGTCCCCTGACGGGCTATCAAAGACTGGATCTCATCTTCGATGATGTCGACCTGATATTGACTCACTTGGTTCATGCCGTACTCCAGCAATATTGATCCCGAAATGCCTTCCGGAAATCCAAGATAATTTTGCACCTGCGCTTCCCATTTGGCCATCGATCGGCCCGAGTGAATGAGCAGCGTATCCCGTTTGCTACGGCCAAGGTAGAGCGCCGCAGAAAGACCGGCGGGCCCCGCTCCCACAATTATCACGTCTCGCATAATCAGACTCCACAAGAGACCTGCGTTCTCGACTAGAAGCGCGTCCTTCAAGGAGGTTGCGGAATTTCTCTGCGATCTGCCATCTCGATCACTTGAATGTGAACAGAACCGTACACCAGCTAGCTACAAGAGCTCTTTAGGAATATTCCCTCCGTTATCGGCGAGTTTCTGCAACACCGTCTTGTGCAACCAGACATTCATTTGCGCCGAGTCGCCCATTTCTTGAGCGGGACATCCCAATTCAGTCGCCATTTCTTTTCTGGCCACTAAACTGCTATGGAGGCCCAAAAGTTTCATCAGATCTACGATCGAGGTCTTCCAGTTCAGTTTCTCTTTGTGGGCGGTCGCCATGCCTTCAAGCTTGGCCACCACATCGACCTCCTTGCGATTCACAGAGTAGCGGGTGATGGCCCTGATGCCGCCAGCTGAGCGTGGGTAGCCTCTGGGGCAGAGGAGGGGAGAGGTGGCGTTGCATACACGGTGTTAAGCCCCGTTTCTCCATAATAGACGCGAACAGTCCCATGGAACCTTTCTGTGAGAGGCGGAAATACCTTCGATCGTCGAGGAGCGTTTTTCGCCAGGTGACGTGACTTCAAGGGATTTCTGAATCGTCGGGCACAGCCTTTTTCGTGAGAATGAAGGACCCGCCTTTTTGGGTTGGTGCGTAGTCGGTCCCGATGCGGCTGTACCACCAGCGGCCTTGTCCTTTCGAAAAATCTTGTGAAAACTCGACCGTAAATCCACCGTCTCGGTCATTCTCGTTCTGAAACCATTTGCCTTGCCAGGTTCGACCAATCAGTGAGTATGTCTCGAATCGTCCTTCTTTCCACTTATAGTGACCTGTGCCCTGCTGATCGAGAACCAGCGGAAGAATGGCCCCATATATGTCTGCATCTTCATATTCCCATTCACCGGCAAGAACTGAGCGATCACGCGGCGGGGACGCTGTCACTGGTGGCAGGGAAACAGTAGAGACAGGCTCATGCAGTGCTGGCTCCGTGCAAGCCGGTGTGAGCAATGCACAGGCAACCAGAAGAGGGGCTATGTAGCGCAGGAGCATATATGCCTTTAGCGCATCCCATGGCCACCAGAGGGCCTGCCTGAGTCGTATGCTGCCCTTTTATTTTCCCGCACCGCCGCCGGACGAGCTTCCACTACTGCCCATACCGGAGGAATTGCCACTCGTAGACCCAGACTGCTAGGTCGGTTGGAAGTCGGTCCGCTCTTCCCGAACCGCTCGTTACTCATTGCCGACCTCCCGCAGTAGAGTCGGCACCTGAGGAAGGCGGGGATCCGATGCTACTAGGGATGCTTGGGGTTGGTAAACCGGGGTCAATCTCACGACTCGGCTCCTGACTGCCGGAATTGCGATTCATATTGCCGTTTGAAGGAGGCTCTACATCCCTTTGCATTTTTCCATCGGATTCGCTGGACATTTTCTGTCGCACTTCTTTCTGAGAACGGTCCAGTACTCCCACATCTTTGGGCTTGGGCAGTTCCTCGAGTTTGGCAATCGCATTCGCATCTCCGGTTGAGGTCAGTTGCGCGGCAATCTTGTCTCCGACTTTAGGCAACTGGTCCATTTTGGTGTCCCTCGTTACTTTCAAGTGAGTTTCCCCTCCTTCCGGAGTGGTAATCCAATAGGATTCTTCGATCCGGGTGATTTCTCCCGTGATGTTGCGGCACGGCGAATTCGCTGAACATTTAAAGCTCAACGGAAAATTCACCGACTTCTCTCCGGTTACGGCTGATTCTTGCCCCGTGGCGAGTATGGGCCAGCTCAACAGAACCGATATGGCCATTCCGATCAGCATGGATGGTTTCATGTGGAACTCCTTTGATGAGGGAGAATAAATGATCCGTGCTGTCCGTACCCGCTGTTACCACGCCCTGAACGAGGCATCGGGCTGATGTTCACGGATGTTGGTCTTGTCAATCTAACGCGGAAGCAGAGTG
>Ga0134123_10001998_pt1 | contig 13366 bp, 9 predicted proteins | sample KB303_FD_96460 | JGI IMG/M metagenome (GOLD analysis project Ga0134123, IMG submission 96460) | Terrestrial soil microbial communities without Nitrogen fertilizer from Kellogg Biological Station, Michigan, USA - KB3-0-3 | ecosystem: Environmental > Terrestrial > Soil > Unclassified ...
GGACCAGATGATTGGAAAGTGTTCGCCGCCTATGTTGACTACGAACAGGTCAGGTAAGTGAAGCGCGCCTGCTAGCCAGACTCCAAGAAGCGCGCCGATGAACCCCAAAGCGATCGAAACCAGACAGCCTCCGTGACTATAGCCGGCGATGCTCCTTCCGATCGATCCGCAGATTCCCGCAACCAGCAGCAACAACAACAGCGAAGTGAGTGTCATTTCTAGTCTCCTTGAAGGATCATACGAAATCGTCGCGATGCTCGACGAGCAAAAGATCGACAGGCTGCACACTACCAAATTCGGCCGAATCGCGCATCTTCCGACGCAGGTTTCGATCGACAGTTGTTTGTGAAATGCTGCAGGAGAATTACTCGCGATGTCGGTAAATGCGGCAAATAAGTAGCGGGGATCAAGAGAACAGGGCGGCACGTTCGTTGCCAAGTTGAGTGACGAGTTGCGACCCGTTTGCGGGCCGGCTCGATACCAAAAACGATGAGAGTCGTTTCGGTCTAACACGCGCACCGCTTCGCGGCGCGGTAGTCCCGAGCGTGGCCAAAGTCATCGCTTGTCACCGCGTCGCGCAAAGCGGATCCCTCAACCCGCTGACTTCTGACCTCTGACTTCTGACCTCTGTCTTCTATCTACTTTGCTGCCTTTGACGGCGGATCGTTTCTTAACGATGGAGTTACAGAAATCAACTGTACGCGCACGCTTCCCCACGACGGCTCAGCGGTGATCAACACCGGAATCCTTCGCTGATCGTTAGTCACGTAGAGACGAAGATTGTACAGCTTGTCGTTTGCGCGGTCGGCCATTCTGGTCGCGATCCTGATTGTGTCGAAGACCCCTGCCCGGGTCGTGACTCTTTCTTTTGCCTCGGGTTCGATCTTGATCGCGTAAATCCTATCGTCCTCGAGCGCATTGAACGTTTGCGCTTTGCCTGGCGTCAGGTTCATCCAGCGAATTGCGAATAACAGGCTGGCGAGGTCATAAGTCTCAGCCGGCAGCTTTAAGGTTCGCCCATCGGTCAGCCGAGCCGAACGATTCTCCTGGTCAATCGTCACCGAAGACTGCGTGCGTTTCTTGCCATGGCGCGTATTTTTTTCGGCTCTGAAAGGCAGGAGCGTTGAAGCGTCGATAAATGATTCGTAGGAGTCGTCGATCTTTTTTCCGATTGCGCTGACCAGACCAACCGACTCGGCCTGTACGCTGACGTGATAGCCATCGACGCCTTCGTAGTTTTGCCGCTCTTTTGTTTCGATCACCATCTCGCCGGCTACTAGAAAGTCCTGCCACGACACTTCGTAGGTCAACTTCTCGCCTACCAGGAAGGGCGCCTTTGACGATGAGACCGCGATTGGCGGCCGGTCAAACCTTATGTCTGGTTTTTGCGCGACAACACCGATTCCGCTCAGCGTGATTAAGGCAATAACAAAAAGTGAACTCTTCAACATTGACTACTCCGGTGCTTTGAGTGGAATACACGGCAAACGATGTGATGAGTTCAGCCTCGGGCAGGTTGCGCCGGATCGGATGACAAAGAAGAAAAGCGGGACTCGGTTACCGAGTCCCGCTTCTCTAAACTGATGTTTTGAAGGCGTTGCTAGTTTACGCGTCGCGGCCGTGTGGCGTCCAAAGCCGGCTGCGGATTGCTCGCAGTAACCGACGGATTGCTCGCCGTTACCGGAGGTTTTGTCACCTTGAAGTAATCGGAGGAAGAATCGAGCGCCAGTGGCTGCAGCGGATCCAGCGCGATCCCGTCAACTCGAACTTCATAGTGAAGGTGCGGCGAAGTAGCCCGCCCGGTGCTGCCCGCGCGACCAATGACCGTGCCCCGCTCGACTCGCGAGCCCACCTCGACATCAAAACTCGACAAGTGCGCGTAGTGCGTTCGAACTCCGCCGCCGTGATGCACGATGATCAGATAACCGTAGCCGTAATACCAACCCGCGAACTCAACAACTCCGCGCTGGCTCGCGCCCACCGGGTCGCCCATACGAGCTTTGATATCGACCCCCGAGTGAAACTTTGCTCGCCGGGTGAACGGGTCGCGTCTCACTCCAAAGACACTGCCGACGGTTGCCTGACTCGCAACGGCAGGTTTCTGCTCGTACTTTGAGTCCGCGGTGGTTTTGTCGGCGGGAATCGAAACCGAGTTTGTCGAAACCCTCACGACGTTTGGAGCCGGAGGGATTACCGTCGCCTTCAACTCGATGACGACCATCGGAGCTGCGACGGTCTCGGTCTTCTTTGTTGCTTCCTGGGATTGCGCCTGATCGGCCGCCTTTTGCTCAGGGTAGCCGACTATCTGATTGGCGCTTTGCGCAGGCGGGTTCGCAGCTTTTTGCTGGGCGGACGCGCCTGTGGAGATTAGTGAAGCGACTAGAAGGGCGAACAGAACATTCCTGCGCACTATGATCAAAACCCTCTCCTCTCAAACGCGGAGACAAACTCAAAAAAATCAAGCACGTACTGCAATGTAAAGTTGGGTGGGGTCTTTCAGACTCGCCGATTCTATGGATCAGCTTCCTGCGTGTCAATAATTTGGCTCGAAAAACTTCTTGTGAATTTGTTGCGCAAATCCCGAAGTTCTTCCCCGATAGGGCCGCTGGTCTGGCATTTCGAGCGCCGCTGACTATAATCAAGCTTCGCTTCCCAACCACAAAAAGGAGACCGTGATGAAAGAGATAGGCGCGCAAGAAGCGCACGATTTGTTGATGTCCGATCCCGAGTCGATATATCTGGACGTCCGTTCGATCCCTGAGTTCGAGGCCGGACACGCGGTCGGCGCGATCAACATTCCGTTGATGCATTTCTCGCCGGGTGTTGGAATGTCGCCCAATCCGGACTTTCCCGGTGTCACCGAAGCTGCGCTGGCCAAGGATGCAAAGATAGTTGTGGGATGCAAAACCGGGGGCCGATCAGCGCGCGCGTGCGAGTTGATGAGCCAGATGGGTTTTACGGACGTGACAAATATTCGAGGTGGCTTTGGCGGATTGACTGACAACACCGGAAGACTAGTTGAGCCAGGCTGGAGCACTCTCGGTCTTCCGGCCTGCTCGTCGTGTGATGACAACGCGAAGTATGAGACGTTAGCCGCGAAGGCTCGCGGCGTTTAGAAGGCAGGTCCTGGCTTGCTGACACTTGCGTATGTCAGCAAGCCAGAACCTGACCGCGCTTGCCTATTGGGGAGGTTTCCTCTTCCCCGGCTTTCCACCTTGCTGAACAGGGTTCTGCTCCCTGGCGGGCAGACCCTTTAGCTCCTGCCGGCGAACAGCCTGTTGCTGGGCTGCTTGCGCTCGGGCGGCCTGTTGCAAGGCTTGCTGCTGCTGGCGCTGCTGTTGTTGTTGGGCTCGAGCTTGTGACTGCCGAGCTTCCTGTTGCGCGCGAGCCGCTGCCATTCGGTTCTGCTGTTCGAGCATCGCCCGTTGCTGCTGCATCTGAGCCGCCTGGTTCACTCGCTGCTGTTGCGGGACAGAAGCCTCGGGCGGCTTACGCTTCGGCTGCTGCTGATTACGCTGCTGCTGCTGAACACGCTGCTGCTGCTGAACACGCTGCTGCTGAACACGCTGCTGCTGCTGCTGAACACGTTGTTGCTGCTGAACACGCTGCTGCTCAACTCGTTGTTGCTGCTGAATACGCTGCTGTTGTTGTTGGACTGCAGCTTCGGGCGGCTTACGCTCCAGTCGTTTCTGTTGTTGCTTCTGTTCGCGCATCTGCTGTTGTTGAGCCTGACGCGCCGCCTCAGCTTGACCCTGAGCAGCGCGTTGCTGCTGACGCTCAGTCTTCATCTGCTCACGCATCTGCTGGCGTACCTGATCCTGTTGAGCGTGCTGCTGCGCCGGTCCGGTCCGCGGGCCCGGAACTTCGCTGTCCTTCCCCACCCTGGTCTGGTCCGGAACGTTTGCCTTAGGCAGACCGTTTCGACCACGGTCGGCTATCACCTGACTCGTATTGTCTACCTTGAGCTTGTTCCCCTTTCGTTCTCCGGAAACCGATTCCACACGAAGCGCTTTGGCGATATTGGTTTCGGCCGGGAGCGACGCAGGAGCCCTGCTGGTCAGGACGGGTCTGTTGAATGCCTCTTGCTCGGCGCGCGCGAGTTTCATCCCCCGTCCGTTACTTCGGTTTCGCAGAGCCAGGTCGCGGACTCCTTCTACCGCGAATGGATCGAGCGTCTGCTTAGTCCTGACTAACGTTTTTGGATCGACCTGCGCATAGGCCTCCGGATCGATACGGCGCCCGAATCTCTGAACCGGGACCACGCTGACTGCAGACGGAGCGTTCAGATTCACAAACGTCTGCTGGATGCTGACTTCCCTGATGATTTCACGCGAAGCGAGATATCGCGGACGGAATTGCGCGTCGTAATATCTCGGCACATAAACCTCGCCCGGCCCGAGGGGGACCCAAGCGATTTGATTCGCACTGCTCAGCGCAATAAAGGCTACCGGCGCCGGGCTGTATCTGAGGGTTCTCACCTCGACTGGAACCCAAAACCAGCGCTGCTGTACGAAAGCCCACCGGCCATAGTGATATGGCGCCCAGCCCCAGGGTTCGCTTGAAACCCATGTTGGACCCCACGAATCGTAGAGGTCCCAGCCACCCAAACGAAATGGCGCCCAGCCTGCCGCAACTCGTGGAGCCCAGCAATGGCCGTAGCCATCTACGTCCAACCAGTCACCGTAGCCGTCCAGATCGTATAAGCCTGGAATGTCAGCATCCACGTAGCGGTAACTCGCCGAAGTGCGGTATGGATCATAGTAGAACGGATCGTCCAGGTAGGCGTCGTAGCTGGCATATCTTCCGTCATAAACTGCGGGATGACGATACCGGTAGTAATCGTCAACGATCCCACCCGCCAAATTCGGCGACAGTCTCGAAGAGAGCACTTCAGTTGCGGCAGCACTCGTCAGCGTAAACACCTCGCCTTTGTTTATGTAACCGGTACCGGACTGTCCGACTACCTGAGCCAGTCCGCTCAGCACCGAAATGATCGCCGACCCATTATCGATTCCGATTTGGTAAAGCCCGGGCTCCGTGAAATCGACAGCGCCGCACGGAGTCGCCACTTCATAGAACTCGCCTGAGTTGAGCATTCCGACATCGAACAGCCCAGACCCGCTTCGAAGCGCAAGTTGGGTTCTGCTGGCACCAAGAGCGAGCACATCAAGCGCCGTGTCAGGTTCTATCCTGACGAAATTGCGTCCGCTGAGTGCGATCGAAGCTCGTGAGCCGTCACGCGCATAGACGCGATCCCCGACGCTGACCGGCGTGTTGATTGTCGCGTCATCCCAGTCGGGTTCCGTGTTCTCGTCGATTACCCGCGCGATGCCCACGCTTCCGTCCACCCGGTCGATCCGTGCTGCCATGGGCTGCACAGAATCATCAGCGCCCGCCTTGTCCGCGCCGCGCATAAACAACAACGCGATCCCTGAACCCGCCGCGAACGCGACCAAGAGACCAATCACGATTGCTACCCGCGGGGAAACGCTGGTCAGCTTTCTTCTCACTTCGGCAAGCATTTCAAACCTCCTTGTCGTGGCGTTACCGGCCATTGAGTTGCAACCGGCACGCCTCCGCTCATTTAAACTGAAGTAGGGATGTTTGAAGCTTGAGTGTCGTTTCCCCAGTTCTGGAAATCTTTGACTTACACCACTTAGGAAGAGAGCTCCGTTTAGGCGGCGAGGCAAACCCGGTCACAAAAACGGTACACTCGCTGGCCGGGAACGATACATTGCAATTTTGGATTTTAGATTTTGGATTTTGGATTGGAAAGTGGGATTTGGTTTGAGATATGGGATTTGGGATTCAGACCACGGGAGCTTCGCCAATCTCAAATCCAAATCCAAAATCTAAGATCCAAAATTGGATCAGTCGTCTTCCGAGCTTTTCGGGGAGGTTGCCGTGGTGTGGCTTCGGGAGCGCCAAATGTAGTAAGCCGGAACTCCAAGCGCGATCAACCCAATCGCCATGGAAGTTCGGAGGGGCGATTCTTGCAGTTTCGCTACGACGGTATTTACGACGACGGCACCCGCGGCGAGGATGAACAGCAGCGGCGTTAATGGATAGCCAGGAACGCGATATCCGGAGAACCCCGCGGGAGTCCGTTTGCGGTAGACGAATATGCTCGCTCCGGCTAACCCGTAGAAAATCCATCCCGTGAAAACGACGTAGGTCAGCAGCTCGCTGAAGGTCCCAAGCATGACCAACACAGCCGACCAGATCGAGCTTGCGATAATGGCAACCGCGGGAGTTCGCAATCGCGGGTGAACATTTGCAAGGCTTTTAAAGAAGACACCGTCTATTGCCATTGCGTAGTACACGCGCGGCGAGGTGAGGGTGACGCTGTTGGCGGCGCTGAAGATTGAAATGCCGATCGCAATCGCGATCAGCTTCGCCACCTGCGGGTTTACCACCGCGCGCAACGAAGCTGCGGCAACGCTCGAGGTTTCAGACACGCCGGCCGGGCCCAGCGCAGCGAGGTAGGCTACGTTGGCCAACAGGTAGATGATTATCAAAGCCCCGGTGCCCATGAAGAACGCTCGCGGAAAGTTCCGCTGCGGGTTTACCGTCTCGCCGGCGCTGAACGTCGCGAACTGCCAGCCTTCGTAGGCCCATAGCACGCTGACCATCGCCAACCCGAAGTTCGACGCGACCGAACCAGTGAATTGCGCAGGCCACAACGATTCGCGCGCCTGGGTAAGTCCGTGGCCGAACCAAAGCAAAGCTGCGCTCATGGCTAATATCGCTCCGACTTTGATGACGGTTGCCCAGTTGGTTACGTCCGAGCTCTGCCGGGTGCCCCACACGTTGACGGCCGCGACTACCGCGATCATCGCGATTGAAACCAGCTGCCCGGCCAAGGGCGAGAGCGTCACAACTTCGCCCAGATACTTGCTGAACGCGGCTGCAAGCGTTGCGACTGCGCCGCTGCCAATCGCGAAGAACAACGCCCAGCCAAAAAGGAAGGACAGCAGCGGTCCAAAGCAATCGCGAATGTAGATATACAGTCCGCCGGCTTTTGGATTGCTCGCGCTGAGTTCTCCGTAGGTCAGCGCGCCCAGGAGAGACAGCACACCCCCCGCAAGCCAGACCAGCAGCGCGACGCCAACTCGATTGTCGACTTGTTTGAGGACTGCGCCGGGAACGAGGAATATCCCGGACCCGATTACGAGTCCCAGGATGAGGAGAGTGAGATCGCGCAGACCAAGCACGCGGGAGAGATTTGGCATTGTGAGATTCCTTTGATAAGAAGGCTAAGACTGCCTGTCTTCTCTGCGAAACCTCTGCGTCTCTGCGACTCTGTGGTTAGGTGGCCTCGCGAGTTGTAAAGCCGCGGGATCATCTGACCACAGAGTCGCAGAGACACAAGGTTTGCGCAGAGAAGACCGTCTACTTGCTGAACACGACTCGGCCGCCGACGATCGTAAGGGCCACTGCTGTATTCTTGATCTCGTCCGGCTTGACCCGAAAGAGGTCCTGAGAAAGCACGACTACATCCGCGAGCTTGCCTGCCTCAAGCGACCCTTTGTTCTTCTCGCCGAACTCAGCGAACGCGCACGAAGAAGTGTAGGCCCTGAGCGCTTCTTCTACTGAGACCTTCTGCTCGGGCACCCAACCGCCCGGGTTCTTGCCGTCGATTGTAGCTCGCGTGACCGCGGCATGAATTCCCAGAATCGGCGACAACGGCGCGACGCTCCAATCCGAACCAAACACCAGCGCTGCTCCTGCGTCGAGCAATGAACGAAACGGGTAAGTAGTTTTGATTCGCGCAGGGCCGATTCGCTTTTCGGCCCAACGGCCGTCATCAATCGCGTGATACGGTTGAACCGACGGGATCACCCCGAGGCTTGGGAATCGAGCGATGTCGGATGCCAATAGATGCTGCGCGTGCTCAATGCGAAAGCGGCGGTCGCGAGGGCCATTCTCTCTTGCGACTTCTTCAAAGTAGTTGAGCGTAAGATTGTTGGCCTTGTCACCGATCGCATGAACTGAACACTGCAGCCCGGCCTTGTCGGCGTCTTTGATGTTTTTCCTGAGCGTGCCTTCCGGGATGTTGTCGTCGGCCATCAATCCGGCCGTTCCGGGCGCGTCGGTGAACGGCTCGAAAAACAGAGCCGTAGTCGATCCGAGTGAGCCATCGATAAAAGCTTTCAATCCTCCGAGCCTCAACCAGTCGTCACCCGTCCCGTGACGAGCGACCAGATCTGCTTGCTGCTTCCAACTGCTCATCGGTGTGCGAGCGTAGACTCTGACTGTCAATCTGTTCGAGTTGCGAAAGCGCTGGTACACCTCGTAGTGTCGCCACCCGGTTATGTCCTGAACCGAAGTCACCCCGACTCGAGCGGCTTCGTTCATTGCGGCCGTGAGTGCTTCATCATGCTCAGCTTCTGTTGGTTGCGGAACAAGCGGCCACACCAGGTTCATCGCGGCGTCCTTTAGTACACCAGTCGGCTCACCGGTCTTTGAATCGCGAACGATAGTGCCACCGGGCGGGTCTTTGGTCTCGTTGGTTACCTTCGCAAGCCGAAGCGTCGCGCTGTTAGCCAGAGCCATATGCCCGTCTAGCCGCGATACGAACACCGGATTGTTCGGAGTTTCGCGATCGATCAGCTCCTTCGTCGGCAGCGCGCCTCCAGGCCACAGTTCGTGATCCCAGTCACCGCCGGTAATCCAGCGACTTGCGCCGAGCTTTTCCGCTTGAACCTTTATGCGGCGCGCGAATTCTTCTTGCGTTGCAGCATCGCGGAGATCGACCGATAGCAGCTGGAACCCGCCGTTCATGAAGTGAGTGTGATCGTCTATGAAGCCCGGCGTCGCAAACTTGCCTTGTAGATCGACGACCCTGGTGTGCGAGTCGATCAACTTCCTTATTTCGTCGTTCGACCCAATCGCGATGATTCGCTCGCCGCGTGACGCGAGAGCTTCGGCCCAGGGCTGTGACTTGTTACCCGTCCAGATGCGGCCGTTGGTGAGCGCGAGATCTGCGGAAGGCGGAGTGCGCGAGAAGTCTCCGGCGATCAGTCCTGACACGAACGGAATGATATCGGCTTGCTTGCTGTTGTCAACGGTGAACACAACTGAGATGTACTCCGCGCCGTCAGGCAAACGCACATAAGCCGCGTCGTGCCGCGTCGTCGACGTCCAACCGGCTTTTGAGAAATACTGCGAGCCCGGCGGAAGCGATTTGCCTGAGAACTTCGTGGCTTGATCGTCCGCGTCGTCTGAGCTTGCATAGGGATCGCGATGAAGCAACGCCATCATCTCTCGGCTGCGGAGAGGTGAGACGGCGCGCACGGTTGCTATCTCGAACATCAACCGGGCAACGGCTTCGGTGGTGAGCTTGTTGCGGTGCTCGAAGCTCGGACCAAGCCCCTGGCGCTCTCGCCCATACGGAGCTTCGCACCAGGTTTTCTGATTGACGTTGATCTTGTCGTAGCCGAGGCTCGCGAAGTAGCGGTTTATCTCATTGCGCTTGAGCATCCAGCCTCGCAGCGCCGCTTCGTCGAGTTCGGGACCGGCGGTCGTTTGTGTAAGCGCGTCCACGACGTAATGAGTCGCATCGTTCGAAGAGTCTACGATCATGTCGTGTAGCGCGCGCTCAAGCTCCGGTGTCCGTTTCAAAGCGCCGCTCTCCATTTGATGATGCGCGGCGGCGAGGTAAAACAGCTTCACAACGCTGGCGGGATACGTCTGCTCCTGACCGCGATGGCTCCCCGAGATCGGGTGCTCACGATCGTTGACGTCGATAATGGTTATCGCAATCTCGTCCGCGGTGAGTCCTCCCTTTCCAAATTTCTCGACGGCTGCTGCCACGACGTCGCTCGCGAGCTTTTGCAGCCGAGCTGACTGAGCAAAGTTGGGTTGAGGCTTGGATGATGTTTGCGCGGCTGCGATCGAGGCGGTGAGCAGCAACAGAGAGAGGTTGAGCAAGAGTCGTCTCGCACTGGAATGAAGGATTGCAGCTCGAAGCATCACGCCTCCATGAACCTGATGTATGCGGAAATTGAACCAACCCTTGTACGGGTGCCGTGGGCGCCCTCTTCGGCTCCTTGCCAAAAGGGGCGGCCACCGAGAGCCGCCCGTACAGAAGTACCAATTCACTGTTTCGCTCAGCTAAGTGTTTGGGATCTTGGCGCTTGGGCGAGCGAGATCGAAAGCTTGCGAGTTGGTCGGAACAGGCACGTTTCCGATGAACATGCACAGACTGAAGTCTATGCTGCGTATCATCGTTTCTTGCTTTGCCACAAGCGCTCGGACAATCGCGCAAGCTGTTCGCGGGTGACTGCACCTTCGATGATCGCCACGTCTTTATCTCGCAACTCGATCGACACCAGTCCTTCCTGCGTTTCGAACACGCGAGACTTGCCAATTGCTTCAACCGTCTTGCTGTTCTTGTAACGCTTCTCGGTTCTTGAGGTGTACGAGTCGAAGAACTCCATCGCGTCGGTAGCCGAGTCCCACACGGTGTATTCAACCAGCACGGTTGTGCCGCTCGCCTTGTTCTCGAACAACGCGTACCGGTCGCCGCCCCATCCGGCCGCCGCGCCGCGAGCCTCGAGCTTGGGTATGAACTCCCCCAGCGCGACTTGATAACCAAACTCGCCGTTGACGTCATCGTCTTCCTGCTTCCATTCTTTTCCCAACGCGACCAGGAGATCGGCGAATTGAATCTTCACCGGCTTTTCGTGCGCGAGAAACTTCTCCGGGTGCATTATCTGCTCAGTTGAGGCGGGCAAGCTGCTGTAGCTGCCATCCAACGCTTGCCAGGAGCCTCCCTTTAGCACCGACGCGACAAATCCGGCGCCGTAGAAATAAGGGAACTGCAGGTTTTGCTTTAGGACGCGCGGTGCTGCGGCAAGCATCGGATAGTTCTTGGCGTCGCTGTCGCTGTCCTGATCGAGCAAGGCCTCAGAGAGGGCGGTCATTCTGGCTGAGTCCAACTTCAAACCCTGCTGCTCGAAATCATACTGAATCATCACAAGCGTCGCTTCGCCTTCGACAAGCGCGTGAGCGGCGAGCTCCGCATCGGAGTCGCCCTTTGGCCACTTCTCAAAACGCTTTAGATCGAAGTGCTGGTCTTGGAGCGCGTGTACCAGCTCGTGTGCGATGACCCGCTTCTGATCGGCGAGCGGCAGCCACGCGGCCAGATAGAACTCTTTAGTCTTAGGTTCGTAGTAGCCGGCGACTTGCTCACGCAAGAGCTGTACGAGGTAGTCTCGCAGCCGGAAGCTCTTCGAGATCAACCCGAGTCTTACAAGAGTCTTCTGCGAGGCTTCGAACTCGGCGGCAGTCGTCTTCTCGTCTAGGTCGCGAATCACCGATTGTTCGATTTCGTCCTTGGTCTTGAAGCCGCTCTTGACGCTGTGTTTGATGTCGAGCGTGCGAAGCCGGCTGACAGTTTTGAGAATGTCTTCCGCCGCGGCGAGCGCCGCAGGGTCCGGGTTCTTGAGCGAGGCGGCGCCTTGCCGGGCCGCGTCGATCGCATTCGCGAACAACGCAAGCACAAGAAGAAGTGCTGACAGCGAAGTAAGCTTTTTCCGCATTGAGAAGCCCATCAATTTGATGAGGAACCAAACCATTGTCGGTTGAGGCACAAGGTTTGTCAAAGCTTGGGTTGGACACTGCCGGCTAGCACCGGTTCTGAGGGTGATGATACGATTCACCTCCTATCGTCTTTAATAGATGTTGATGTACAGGTGATCATGAGAGCGCACGTCGTCACATTCGGGTGTCAGATGAACGAGTACGACACTCACGCCATCCAGTCTGAGTTGGCAGGCGCCGGCTACTCTTTCGTCGACGACTTCCGTGAAGCCGATCTTGTGCTCGTCAACACCTGCGCCGTCCGAGGCAAGCCGGTCGAGAAAGCTCAGACTCTGCTGGGCGAGCTTCGAAAAGAGAAGCGGCGACGGCGAGACTTGACGATTGGGTTGATGGGCTGTCTTGCCCAACTACCCGAAGGCCAGCGAATGGGCAAGAGGCTGGGCGTGGACATAATGCTCGGCCCTGGTGCGATCACCGAAATCGTTCCCGCCATCCAGCGCGGCAAGTTCCAATCCTTCGAGTTCAAGCGCGAGCTTCAGTTTTATACCCCGCCTCCGCCCACCGGAGCCCTGACCGCCCACCTGACGATCATGCGTGGGTGCAATCATAGATGTACCTACTGCATCGTTCCGGCGACTCGCGGCCCGGAAGTTTCGCGGCCGGCTGAGGACATACTCGATGAAGCCCGCGCGCTCAAGGAATCGGGTGTTTGGGAGGTCACGCTGCTCGGACAGAATGTGAATTCGTACGGTATGGCGCCGGGCACGGGCGAACGGCGTCCTTTGATGCCTGGCTATCCGTCGTTTGCCGAATTGCTGAGGATGGTTGGACGCGTAGGGATACCTCGCGTGCGATTCGTAACTTCGCATCCGGTGAACTTTGACGACGAGATAATCGAAGCAATCGCGGACACGCCGGCAGTCTGCCGCTACATCCATCTTCCTGTGCAGTCCGGCTCGAACAGGGTGCTTAAGAGAATGGCTCGCGAATACACCCGCGAGTTTTATCTCGGTCGTGTTCGCAAACTGAGGGAGATGCTGCCCGACGCTACGATCTCTACAGACATAATCGCGGGCTTCCCGGGAGAAACCGAGGAAGACTTCGAAGAGACGCTTTCGCTTTACCGCGAAGTCGGATACGACCTGGCTTATATGTTTATCTATTCGGAGCGCGAAGGCACACCGGCCGCAATTCATTTCGAGGATGTGCCTCGCGCGGTCAAGGTTGAGCGCCTGTCACGACTCATCGAGCTATCGAAGGAAGTGTCGCTCGGGCGAAACCGGAAATGGATCGGGCGTGAGGTTGAAGTCTTGATAAAGGGCCCGGCCGAAGAAGAGGGGTTTGTGCAGGGACACACTCGCGGAAACCAGGTGGTTCTCGCCAAAGGCGGCCTTCAAGCGGGCATCCATCGCGTAACGGTCACCCATGCGACGCCCAACCGATTGTATTGCTCGACGGCAGGCTCGCCGGATATTGATATGTTTGCTACTCGCCAAGCTCCTCTGGAGTTGTGCCAGCTCACCTCGAACCTCTAGCCTGCTTGAAGCAATGCTGATTAGCCCGCGTAGCGGGCCAAAGCATGTAGCCCAGGGCGAGTCCGCGAGCCCTGGGGAGGACGCGGTGTTCGTTCCCAAGCCCGCGTAGCGGGCGGCAGAGCGTCGCGACTCACGGTTTACAGCACGCCCATTCTCTGTCGCCCACTACGTGGGCTCGCAGCCCACAGGTCGCACGTCCTCCCCAGGGCTCGCGGACTCGCCCTGGGCTACACGCTACCGCCCACTACGTGGGCTCGCAGCCAACACGTGGGCTCGCGCGGCCA